>Ga0075426_10003335_pt1 | contig 11464 bp, 13 predicted proteins | sample SoiMethybrSBSTD5_FD_75304 | JGI IMG/M metagenome (GOLD analysis project Ga0075426, IMG submission 75304) | Bulk soil microbial communities from a Populus tree surrounding site in Tennessee, USA - Soil MetaG P. TD hybrid SBSTD5 | ecosystem: Environmental > Terrestrial > Soil > Tree plantation...
GAGATCGTCCAGGTCGCCGCGATCCAGGCTCGTGAGCGCCGTGACGGCAAGGATCTTGAGCTCGCCTTTCTCCTTCGCCGCCGCCTGCATCATCGCCTGGTTGCCGTGCACGGTGACGAACGTGATCCCGCGCGCGCGCAGGTTCGCCACCGCGCGCGCCACGGTTTCCGGAATGTCGAAGAGCTTGAGATCGGCAAATACGCGATTGCCGCGCGCCGTCAGCCATTCGATCAGCTCGAAGTAGCCGCCGGCTGAGAAGAGCTCGAGGCCGACCTTGTAGAAGCAGGCCGCCGGCCCCAGCCGCTCGACGAGCGCGCGTGCTTCTGCGGCCCCCGCGACATCGAGCGCGACGATCAGTCTCTCCCGGCGCGCGATCACGAGACTTCCTCCCGCTGTACGAAATCACGCAACGATAATCCAAGATCGGCCTGCGGTACGCCGACGGCATCGGCGTCGAAGACGAAGGCGCGGTAGATGTCCGCCACCTGGATCTGCGCGGCGTCGCGCGCGAGCACCCAGCCGTCGCGCTCGGTGCGCGCCGCCCAACCCAGAGCCGCCGCGCGCTCGAGGATCTGCTCGCAGCGTTCCGGCAGGAGCCGCCGCCGCCGGGCGAGGACGTTGAGCGGCAGGACGCGCCCTTCGCCGTGCGCCTTGGCGAGCGCGCCCAGCACGCCGAGCGCATCGGCGAGCACCTCTCCGGGCACGCGATGGCGCTCGGGCTTGCTCGTGAACACGGGCAGCATGGCGGTGAAGATGGCGCCGGTCAGCACGACGAGCCAAGACATATAGAGCCAGACGAGGAAAATGGGAATCGTGGCGAAGGCGCCGTAGATGAGCGTATAGGTCGGCACGCGCGTCAGATAGATCGCGAAGCCCCGCTTCGCGATCTCGAAGCCGATTCCCGCGAGGAGGCCGCCGAGCAGCGCATGGCGCCACTCGACGCGCCGCGCCGGCACCACGCCATAGAGCAGCATGAACGCGACGCTCGTCAGGACGAACGGCACGACGCCGAACAGCGCCTCGGCGAGAAAGCCGAGCGGCAGCGTGATGGACGCCTGGCGCAGCGCGAAGTAGGTGCTCGACAGGCTGCCGCCGATGAGCAGCGGCCCGAGCGTGATCACCGCCCAGTAGATGAAGACGTTCTGGATGATCGAGCGGCGCCGGTACACGCGGAAAATGCGGTTGAGCGCGTTGTCGACGGTCAGCATCAGCATCACGGAGGTGACGACGAAGCCGACGAGACCGATCGCCGTGAGGCGCGCCGCGTTCTGGGTAAAGGAGTTGATCTGCTCGATCAGCGTGTCGACGGCGGGCGTGTCGGGCAGCACGTTCTCGAGGATGAAGAGCTGCAGCGAGCTGATCCACTCGTCGAACACCGGGAAGGCGGTCGTGATGGCGAGCGCCACCGTGAAGAGGGGCACGAGCGAGAGCAGCGTCGTATAGGTCAGGCTGCCGGCGGTCTGCGTCAGCCGCTCTTCGCGAAAGCGCGTCACCAGCGCGACGATGAACTCCCATGCGGCGCGCAAGTGCTTCATCGATCCTTTTATCATACCGGCTCGACATGCCACGCGTCGTCTTCACCTCGCACCTGCAGCGCCACGTGCCTTGCGCGGAAAGCGTCGTCGACGGCGCCACGGTCGGCGCCGCGCTCGAGGCCGTGTTCCGCGCGCAGCCGCAGGTGCGCAGCTACGTGCTCGATGAGCAGGGCGAGCTGCGCAAGCACGTCTTCGTGTTCGTCGACGGCCGGCGCGCACGCCTCGCCGATGGCTGCGCGAGCGCGAGCGCGATCCACATCCTGCAGGCGCTCACCGGAGGATGACCATGCAGCTTTACGTTGCCACACGCAAAGGCTTGTTCATCGCCGACGCGGCGCGCCCGGCGCTCGGCCGACCGCACTTCCTCGGCGATCCGGTCAGCGCCGTGCTCGCGCACGACGGATCGGTCTATGCCGCGCTGAACCTCGGCCACTTCGGCGTGAAGCTGCGCCGCTCCGACGATCGCGGCGCGACGTGGCAGGAGCTCGCCGCGCCCGCCTATCCGGCAAAGCCGGAGGGCGTCGACGACAAGGCGCCTTGGAAGCTCGTGCAGATCTGGACGCTGGAAGCCGCCGGCGAGACGCTGTGGGCCGGCACGATCCCCGGCGGGCTTTTTCGCTCGCGCGATCGCGGCGAGAGCTGGTCGCTCGTGCGAAGCCTGTGGGATCGCAAGGAGCGAGCCGAATGGTTCGGCGGCGGCTACGATAATCCGGGGATCCATTCCATCTGCATCGATCCGCGCGATGCGCGCCGCCTGACGATCGCCGTCTCGTGCGGCGGCGTCTGGCAGAGCGCCGATGCGGGCGAGACCTGGCAGCTCGCCGCGCGCGGCATGCATGCCGATTACTTTCCGCCGGAGCGGCGCGAGGACCAGAACATCCAGGATGTGCATCGCATGGTGCAGTCGCCTGCGCGGCCCGAAGTGTTCTATGCACAGCACCACAACGGCGTGTTTCGTTCCGTCGACGGGTGCGCAAGCTGGCAGGAGATCAGCGCGATCACGCCCTCCAAATTCGGCTTCGCGGTTGCCGTACACCCGCAAGATCCCGATACGGCCTGGTTCGTGCCCGCGGACAAGGACGAGCGCCGGGTGCCGCTCGACGCAAAGCTCGTCGTCGCGCGCACGCGCGATGGCGGCGCGTCGTTCCAGCTCTTGCGCGAGGGCTTGCCGCAGGAGAACGCGTACGACCTCATCTACCGCCACGGCCTCGCCGTCGACCCGAGCGGCAAGCGCCTCGCGATCGGCTCCACGACCGGCGGACTTTGGATGTCGGACGACGAGGGCGAGAGCTGGCGCTGCCTCTCGGCGCACCTGCCCCCGATCTATGCGGTGCGCTTCGCATGAACGTGCAGATCGCCTGCCCGAAGTGCGGGCGCAAGCGCGAGCTCGCGCTCTCCGAGATGAGCGCCGGCAGCGCGATCGCCTGCGAAGGCTGCGGCCAACTGATCCGCTTCAAGGGCGCCGATACGGCAAAAGTCGAGCAGGCGATCGACGAGCTGCAGGCGAAGCTCCGCGGCAACGCGAAGCTCAACATGAAAGTGAAATCGCGCCGCCCATGGTGGAAGTTCTGGAGTGCGTAGCCTGCGGGCCGTTGCGGGCGGCGCGCTCATCGCACTCATTGCGCTGTCGCTCGCCGGGGAACTGTGGCTCGCGCCGCTGCGGCCCGGCGGCTCGCTCCTCGCATTGAAGGCGCTGCCACTCGCGCTGCCGCTCCCCGGCATCGTCGAGGGCCGGCGCTACACCTTCCAGTGGTCGAGCCTGCTGATCCTCGCCTATTTCGCCGAAGGCGCGACCAGAGCCTGGGCCGATGCCGGCATGGCGCGTGGCCTTGCGCTCGCCGAGGTCGTGCTCAGCCTCGCATATTTCGCCGCGGCAGTGGGGTTCGCACGGGTTTCCCGAGCGCGGTAGGATTTGCCCGTGGGCACGCCTGCTGTAAGCCGCAAGTTAACTGCGATCCTGAGCGCGGATGCCGCCGGCTTCAGCCGCCTGATGAGCGAGGATGAAGCAGGCACGGTGCGCACGCTCGGCACCTGCCGCAACCTCGTTGCCGAGGTCATCGCGCGCCATCGCGGCCGGGTCGTCGACATGCCGGGCGATAACGTGCTCGCGGAATTCGCGAGCGCGGTGGACGCGGTGCAGGCGGCCGTGGCGATGCAGGCGCAGCTCATCGAGTGCAACGCCGCGCTGCCCGACGCACGCCGCATGTCGTTTCGCATCGGCGTCAACCTCGGCGATGTGATCGAAGAGGATGGCCGCATCTACGGCGACGGCGTGAACGTCGCCGCGCGCATCGAGGCGCTCGCCGAGCCGGGCGGCATCTGCGTATCGGGGAAGGTGGCCGACGAGGTACGGCGCAAGCTCGCGCTCGAATTCGAGGACCTGGGCGAGCGCGAGCTGAAAAACATCGCCGCGCCCGTGCGCGTCTTTCGCGTCGGCACGCGCGACGCCGCGAGAGGCGCCGCTGCGTCGGTGCCGACAGCGAAGCCGTCGATCTTCGTGCATCCATTCGCCAACATGAGCGGCGACGCCGAGCAGGAATTCTTCGCCGACGGACTCACCGAAGACATCATCACGGAGCTCTCGCGCTTTCACGAGCTCTTCGTCATCTCGCGCAACAGCTCCTTCAAGTACAAGGGCAAGCCGCTCGATGTGCGCCGGGTGGCGAAAGAGCTCGACATCCATTACGTGGTCGAGGGCAGCGTGCGCAAGAGCGGCAACCGCGTGCGCATCACGGTGCAGCTCATCGACGCCGAAACCGACCGCCACATTTGGGCCGAGCGCTATGACCGCGACCTCGCCGACATCTTCGCCATCCAGGACGAAGTGACGTCCGCGATCGCGTCCATCCTGCCCGGGCGAGTCGAAGCAGCGAGCCGCGACCGCGCGGCGCGCAAGCCGACCCACAACATGGCGGCCTACGAGTGCGTGCTCGCCGCCAAGTTGCTGCATCACCGCTCGTCGAGGAACGACAACATCGAGGCGAAGCGCCTGATCGAGCGCGCGATCGCGCTCGACCCGAAATACGCGCACGCCCATGCCTGGAAGGCTTGCATCGCCGGACAGGAGCTGACCTATGGGTGGTGCGATCCCGAGAGCGGCCTGCGCACCATCGAGGAGGAGGTGTCATGCGCGCTGTCACTCGACGAGACGGACAGCGACGTACACCGCATCCTCGCTGCCCTCAAGCTGCGGCAGGACGACCACGACAAGGCCGCCTATCACCAGGCGCGTGCGCTGAGCCTCAATCCAAACGACGATCTCATCGTGGTACAGCAGGGCGAGCTCCTCACCTGGCTCGGCCGGGCGGAGGAAGGCATCGAGTGGATCCGCAAGGCGATGCGGCTCAATCCGTTCCATCCGGCGCGGTTCTGGAGCCATCTCGGCCGCGCGTACTTCGTCGCGCGGCGCTACGCCGAGGCGATCGATGCTGTGCAGCACATCAACACGATCGATCACTTCCATCTTGCCTCCCTCGCCGGCTGCTTTGCCATGCTGGGCGATGAAGCCCAAACGCGCTCGCACACCGCCGAGACGCTCAAGCGTAAGGCGGACTTCAGCGTCGCGCGCGATTACATTCCGACGCTGCATTACAAGCGGGAAAGCGACCTCGCGCATCACCGCGACAGTCTTCTAAAAGCCGGATTGCCGGCCTGAGCGGAGAGCCGATGAGCAAGGACAAGGTGTACAAGGGGAGCTGCTTTTGCGGCGCCGTGCAGATCGAGGTGACCGGCGAGCCCGCGGCCATGGGCTATTGCCACTGCGCGTCGTGCCGCTCATGGTCGGCGGGACCGGTCAACGCCTTCACGCTGTGGTCGCCAAGCAGCGTCAAGGCAACCAAGGGCGCCGACCAGATCGGCACGTATCACAAGACCGACAAGAGCCACCGCAAATGGTGCAAGCGCTGCGGCGGGCATCTCTTCACTGATCATCCGCTCTGGAAGTTGACCGACGTGTATGCCGCCACGATTCCCGAGCTGGCATTCAAGCCCGGCCTGCACGTCAACTACCAGGAAAGCGTGCTGCGCATCCGCGACGGCCTGCCCAAGATGAAGGACGTGCCGAAGGAGATGGGCGGCTCGGGCGAGACGCTGCCCGAGTGAGTCAGCGCGCGGCGGCGAGCAAGCGCTTAGCCGCCGCGTAGATCGGCACCTCGATCAGGGCGCCGCCGACTTTCGCGCGATCTTTCCCCGCAGCGCGCGCACGCTCGAACGCCGCAACGATCTTGCGCGCCTTGGCGAGCTCGCCCGCCGAAGGCGTGAAGACCGCATTGATCGCCTTCGCGTGCGCCGGATCGACGAGGCTCTTCATGCGGTAGCCCAGGCGCTTCGCATAGCGCGCGTCCGCCAGCGCGCCTTTGACGTCGCTGAACGTGTACGGGCAGTCGATCGCCTCGACGCCGGCGGCGCGGCACTCGAGGAGGAAGCGCGCCCGGACGTACGCGAGCTCGGTGCCCTCGCGGCTGCGCTCGGTGCCGAGATCCGCCACCATGTCCTCGCTCGCGACGAGAAGCGCGCTCACGCGCCTGCTGGCGCGCGCGATCTCGGCCGTGCGCACGAGGCCCGCGGCCGACTCGATGTTCGGCACGAGCTCGACCTGCGCCGGCGCCGCCGCCTCCAGGCGTTGTACCTGCTCCGGTAAAGCGACTTTGGACATCATCAGCACATCGGGACGCGCGATGCCGGCGAGATCCTCGACGCCTCCCTCCTCGAGCGGGTTGATGCGCACGGCGGCGAGCGCGCCGCTCTTACGCCACAGGGCGAACGCAGCCGACGAGAGCGAGCGGGCGCGCGGCCGCAGCGCGGGCGGCGTGAAGTCCTCGAGCTCGAGGACGATGACGTCGGCGCCCGAGCGCGCCGCCGCGCGGTGCGCGGCCTCGTCCGCGCCGGGGACGAAGAGCCAGCTGCGTCGCGGCCACGTCACGGGCAGCCGCGCAGGTCCCGCTCGAGCTCGGCCGCGCGCCGGTCGCGCACCGCATCGTCCACGTACTCGCGCTCGCCTTTCTCGTTGATGCGCACGAGGCGCCGGCCGGTGGAGAGCATGGCGTACTCGCGGCGCAGCCTCGCGCACTGCTGCGCGAGCTGCTGCCGCTCCTTATCCTCCTCGATCGCGCGCTCGTTCTGGCGGCGCCGGAAATCCGCCTCCTCGCGCGCGACGTCGCCGCCGGGCGGCGTGATGCGTCCGGAGATCGGCGGACTCGCCCGGATGGCGGCCTCCTTGCACCCGGCGCTCGGCTGATCGACGTAACGCGTCTTGCCCGTCTCGTCGACGCACTTGTAGACCTGCGCCTGCGCCGGCAGCGCAGCGAGGGCGAGCGCAAGCGCGCAGAGCCTCACAGCTGGTGCTGCGGATTCACGCGCTCCATCTTGCTCTCGAGCTTGTTCAGCGCGCTGATATACGCCTTTGCCGAGGCGACCACGATGTCGGTGTCTGCGCCGACGCCGTTCACGACGCGGCCGCCTTTCGCGAGGCGCACCGTCACCTCGCCCTGCGACTCGGTGCCCGTGGTCACCGCATTGACGGAGAAGAGCAGCAGCTCCGCCCCGCTCTTCGCGATCGTCTCGATCGCCTTGAAGGTCGCGTCGACCGGGCCGTCGCCCTGCGACTCGGCGCGCTTCTCGCTGCCATTGGTCTTCAGCACGACGGTGGCGTGCGGCCGCTCGCCCATGCCGCTCGCCTGGCTCATGGTGACGAGGTGCCATTGCTCCTCCGCGCTGCGCCCGGCCTCCTGCGCGACCAGCGCCTGCAGGTCCTCATCGAAGATCTCCGCCTTCTTGTCGGCGAGATCCTTGAAGCGCTGGAAGGCCTTGTTGTAGCCCTCCTCGCTGTCGAGCTCGATGCCGAGCTCCTTCAGCCGCTGGCGGAAGGCGTTGCGGCCCGAGAGCTTGCCGAGCACGATCTTGTTCGTGCTCCAGCCCACATCCTCGGCGCGCATGATCTCGTAGGTCTGGCGCGCCTTCAGCACGCCGTCCTGATGGATGCCCGAGGCGTGCGCGAAGGCGTTCGCACCGACCACCGCCTTGTTCGGCTGCACGACGAAGCCCGTGATCTGCGACACGAGCCGCGAGGTGGGCACGATGTGCGTGGTGTCGAGTCCGACGTCGAGGTGGAAGAAGTCGCCGCGCGTCTTCACCGCCATCACCACCTCCTCGAGCGACGTGTTGCCCGCGCGCTCGCCGAGGCCGTTGATCGTGCACTCGATCTGGCGCGCGCCGCCGATCTGCACCGCGGCGAGCGAGTTCGCCACCGCCATGCCGAGATCGTTGTGGCAATGCACGCTCCAGACGGCCTTGTCCGAGTTGGGTACGCGGCTGCGCAGCTGCCGGATGAATTCGCCGAACTGCTGCGGCACCGCGTAGCCGACCGTGTCGGGAATGTTGATCGTGCTCGCGCCCTCCTTGATCACCGCCTCGAGCACGCGGCAGAGGAAGTCCGGGTCCGAGCGGCTGCCGTCCTCGGGCGAGAACTCGACATCCGCGCAGGCGTTGCGCGCGAAGCGCACCGAGAGGCGCGCCTGCTCGTAGACCTGCTCCGGCGTCATACGCAGCTTCTTCTCCATGTGCAGCGCGCTCGTGGCGATGAACGTGTGGATGCGCCAGGACTTCGCGCCCTGCAGCGCGTCGATGCCGCGCTGGATGTCGCGGTCGTTCGCCCGGCACAGGCCGCAGACCGTCGAGTCCTTCACCGTGCTGGCGATGGCGCGCACCGCCTCGAAGTCGCCGTTCGAGGAGGCAGGGAAGCCCGCCTCGATCACATCCACGCGCATACGCTCCAGGGCGCGCGCGATGCGCAGCTTCTCGTCGCGCGTCATCGACGCGCCGGGACTCTGCTCCCCGTCGCGCATGGTGGTGTCGAAAATGATCAAGCGTTCTTTAGCCATATGAAATGGTCCTTGGCCCCTGGGGGCCCATGACAGCACGGATTGTAGGCAGGAGTAGTTAGCGCGCGGGGCGCAGCAGCAGGCCGCCCAGCGCGAGAAGCGCGAGCGAGAGAAGCGCGTATGGGAGATGCGCGATCGCCTGTTGCATGCGCGCAATATAGCATTTCGCCGTGGAAAGGAAAGCCCTCCAGCGTCTGCAGGCCGGCCTGCCGGCGAGCTGGTATTACGATCCGGCGCATTACGCGCGCGAGCTCGAGGCGATCTGGTACCGCCAGTGGATCGCCGTCGCGCGCGAGGAGGAGCTGCCCGCCGTCGGCGACTGGAAGGTCGTATCCATTGGCACACAGTCCATCGTCGTCGTGCGGGGCGACGACGGCATCCGCGCATTTCACAACACCTGCCGCCACCGCGGTTCGGTCCTGTGCACGCAAGAGACAGGCAAGTTCGCGCGGCGGCGCATCGTCTGCCCCTACCACTCGTGGACGTACGACCTTTCCGGTCAGCTCGTCGCCACGCCGCGGCGCATGGAGACGCCTGACTTCGACATGGCGCGCTTCCCGCTCTTCCCGGTGGCGATCGACACGTGGGGCGGCTTCGTGTTCGTCAACCTGGCGGGCGAGGAAGCGCAGCCACTCGTGCAAGCGCTCGGCGAGCTGCCGCAGCGCTTTGCGCGCTACGGCTTCGAGCGCCTGCGCATCGGCAAACGCATCGTCGCCGACGTGCACGCGAACTGGAAGCTCCTCGCTGAGAACTTCTCGGAGTGCTTCCATTGCCCGCCCGTGCATCCGGAGCTCTGCCGCGTCGTCACGGCGTATCGCGAGGCGGGCGCCTGGGGATTGCGCGGCGGCGAAGCGGGGCCCGAATTCGCACCAGACGCCCGGACGCTCACGCTCGATGGCAGCGCGCGCCTGGCGCCGATCGCGACGCTCAGCCTCGAGGAGCGCAGGACGCTCTACGTTCCGGCGATGCAGCCGCCGAGCCTCTTCCTCAACGTGCAGCCCGACTATGTGAACGCGCACCTCATGACGCCCACCGGACCGCAGAGCGTGCGCATCGTCTACGACTGGCTCTTCGAGCCCGAGCGCCTGCCGCTTGCCGATGACGATCTGCAGCACTACGTCGCCCTCTGGGACATCACGAACCGGCAGGACGCGCGCAACTGCGAATGGCAGCAGCAGGGCGTGCACGCCAGGCCTTTCGAGCACGGCTGGTACGTGCCGCAGGAATTCGATTGCCACCGCTTCGCGCAATGGCTGCGCGCACAGATCGGAGCCGATGATGAATGAGCCCATTCTGCAGGCGCTCGAGCGCTTCCTCGAGCGCGAGGTGCGGCCGCACGTGCGCGAGCTCGAAGCGAACGACACCTGGCCGGCCGAGATCGTCGAGAAGATGCGCGCCATGGGGCTTTTCGGCTGCGTCATCGAAGAGCGTTACGGTGGCCTGGGATTGTCGGCCAGCACCTACGCCAAGCTGATCGAAAGCATCAGCGAGGTGTGGATGTCGCTCGCCGGCATCATCAACTCGCACCTCATCATGGCGTCGCTCGTGCAGCGCGCCGGCAGCGAAGCGCAGAAGCGAAAATGGCTGCCGCGCTTCGCGAGCGGGGAGCTGCGCGGCGCTCTCGCGCTCACGGAGCCCGACTGCGGCACCGACCTGCGCGCGATTCGCACCCGGGCGCGCCGCGAGCGCGATGGTTACGTCGTCAACGGCACCAAGACGTGGATCTCGAACGGCATCCACGGACACGTCGTCGCGCTGCTCGCAAAAACCGAGGGCGAGGCGCTGAGCTGCTTCATCTGCGAGAAGGGCGCCGGCTTCACGGCGAGCCGCAAGCTCGAGAAACTGGGCTACAAAGGCATCGATTCCGCGGAGCTCGTTTTTGCCGACCACCGCGTGCCGGCGGAGAACCTCATTGGCGGCGAGGAAGCTCGCGGGTTGCAGCAGGTGCTCGCCGGGCTCGAGCTCGGGCGCATCAATGTCGCCGCACGCGCCGTGGGCGTTGCCAACGCCGCGCTAAAAGAATCGGTCGCGTACGCGCAGGTGAGAAAAACGTTCGGAAAACCCATTTGCGAGCACCAGGCGATCGCGCTCAAGCTCGCCGACATGGCGACGCGCGTCGAGGCGGCGCGGCTGCTGGTCGAGCGCGCCGCGCAGGCGTACGACACGGGCGCGCGCTGCGACATGGAAGCCGGAATGGCGAAGCTCTTCGCCTCAGAGGCCGCGCTCGAGAACGCGATGGAGGCGATGCGCATCCATGGCGCCTATGGCTACTCCAAAGAATTCAACATCGAGCGCTACTATCGGGACGCGCCGCTGCTATGCATCGGCGAAGGCACGAACGAGATGCAGCGCCTCATCATCGCGCGGCAGCTCGTCGCGCGGAACCGCGCGTGAATCAGGAGGCCCTGATCACGCCGCAGGCGATGCGCGCGCCGGAATTGCCCGTGGGTTGCGTCTTGTAGTCGTCCGGATCGGCGTGGATGATGAGGCCGCGCCCGACGATGCTGTTCGGACCCGGCGCGAGCGTGATGCCCTCCACCATGGCGTCGAGCTTCGCGTGTCCATGCTCGTCCGCCTTGAGCGCCGGAAGATCGCCCGCGTGGTGCTCGCTCGAAGCGGGATTGCCATGCGGCTTGCCTGCCGGGTTGAAATGGCCCTTCGCGCTCATGCCATCTCCCGAGCTGCAATCGCCCGCCTCGTGGATGTGGAAACCGTGCTCCTGGTTCGGCTTGAGGCCCTGGGCGTTGACGAGCAGGTGCACGCGCTCGCCCGCCTCCTCGAAGGTCGCTTCACCGAACGCCTTGCTGCCCTTCGTCGGCTGCAGCGCGGCAGTCGCCTGCAGCGGTTGCGGCGCCGCGCTCTCGCGCGCCATGCCTTGGCAACCGCCGATGAGCGCCGCGGCGGCCGCCAGCGCAATAAAGTTTTTCACGTGGTTCCTCCCGGCTACAATTTACGCGCTTCAAGGCGCACACGGAAGCGGGCGCGCAAGACCCGCAATGACAACTGGCAGTACCTCTAGGAGGAGGATATGACGCAACACGCGAAGCGACA
>Ga0075426_10003340_pt1 | contig 11454 bp, 7 predicted proteins | sample SoiMethybrSBSTD5_FD_75304 | JGI IMG/M metagenome (GOLD analysis project Ga0075426, IMG submission 75304) | Bulk soil microbial communities from a Populus tree surrounding site in Tennessee, USA - Soil MetaG P. TD hybrid SBSTD5 | ecosystem: Environmental > Terrestrial > Soil > Tree plantation...
GTTCCCATTAGGGAACATGTCGAAGCCCGAGGTGCGCACGCGTGCGCATGAGTACGGACTCGCGCTCGCTGAGAAGCCTGACTCGCAGGAAATTTGTTTCATCCCCGGCGGCGATTACAAGCGCTTTATCGATGCTTATCTGGACGAGCAAGGTGAGGAGCTGCCGGATACTTCTGGCGAGTTGGTGACTACCACGGGCGAGGTTGTCGGGCATCACGCCGGCATCCACAACTTCACTGTTGGCCAGCGTAAGGGCCTCGGCTTGGCTACTGGATCGCCGCTGTATGTGATCGAGCTGCGCGGCGATAAGCGGCAGGTGGTTGTTGGAGGCGACGAGAATTTGCGCTCGCGAATCTTGTACGCACATCGTTTGAACTGGATCGCTTTTGCTTCTCTCGATGCTCCAATTCGCGTGAAGGCTAAGATTCGCCATCGGCACGAGCCAGCGGATGCTGAAGTTCGGATGGACGGCGATCGGGCTGTCGCTACGTTCGATGAGCCGCAGCGGGCGATTACTCCGGGACAGGCAGTTGTGTTCTATGACGGGGATGTAGTTGTAGGCGGCGGCTGGATTTGCTGAGAGTTGCTGCTCGATTTCAAAACCATTAAGGACGAATTGCCGTCGGATATGGCGGAAGCCTCCGACTTGAGTCGGAGGCACACAGCGTAAGCCGTGTGTCTAAGGGAAACGAGAAGAGAACCGCGCTTTAGCGTTGGTCCACGCCCGTAGAGCGCTCCAGGTTCATCGGCGGGTTGCGATGGTACTTCCCAAGAACTTCCCAGCAGAGCCACATTTCCGCGTTCATTCGCAACTCTTGTCGCAAGCTCCTGTTGTACTCAACACATTTTCTTCCGAGCTCTATCCGCGGTGTGGAAACGAATGAATTGGTTGCCGCGTTATAAGCGCGCTTCGCGCGTGAGCCAGCGCTAAAGCGCAGTTCTTCTTCGCGTCGACTAGACGCACGGCTTCGCCGTGCGCCCTCGACTAAAGTCGAGGGCTTCCACCCGAAAGGCGGGGTTCCACGTGAAAATCGGGAACTTCAACCTGAGTGTCAGTGGCTGGCTGTTCAGTAGACAAAATTGATCGCAACCGCCGGAGTAATCGACGTTGCGCTGCGGTGGCCACCCGCAATCACTCGGGTGCCGAGGAGGACGCCGAGGTTGGGACTCCAACTGTATTCGATGGCGGGCGCAATGGCGAATGCTTCGCTGGAGCCTGCATCGGACCGGACTACGGATGAATTCTGTAGGCCGTCGCGATTCAGAACATTGTTTCCCATGACCACGGTATTGCCGTTGTGCCGATACGTGAGGTCGGATGCGAGTACCCATCGGCGGGTCACACTGTATTCCCAGGATGCATCGGCTAAGAACGAAGCGCCTGGCTCGGCGTGTCCACGGAAGCCTGCTTCAGTTCCATACACACTTACGTCTTTGACGTTCGCACTGCTCGAGAGCGCCTCCGACAGGTTGAAGCGCATGCGTAGAATGCGAGCGTTCGGCAGCCAGAAGTAGGTTTGCGAATACAGTGCCAAGCTCATCGTATATGCGCCGCTGCCGAGGCCGTCACTCGGCCGGTCGCCTAGCCGGTCATATTTCCCGGTGGGCAATGTTTCCTGGACTGCGACCGATGTCGTCGGAATCCAATTGCCGTCGTGAAATTTCGTTAATCCGTACTGAGCCTGCAGCGTGAGATCTCCCACTCCGACGGCGGAACTACTTGGGCCGTTGCTTATTTTGTTGAAGCCAAATATGGGAATCATGCCGACAGTCAATTTGTCCGCGAGCCCATAGTTTATGTACGTGAGTGAACCGAAGCCGTTCGAGTGGGCGCTGGTGACGTCGTAAAGATAGGGCTCGATCAGAAAGTGTCCACGCGGCAACGTCGCTGCTGAAGGCGTTAGCATCGGGCCGGTCCACCACGCATCATTGAGTGACTCGCGCAAGCCGGAAGTAGAGGGAGGCGTCGTTTGTTGCGCGTGCGCACTCGTTCCGCGAAGCGCCAATCCCATGAGCAGCAATGCCGCAATCACGATGAACATGCGCCACGTGAAAAACCTCTCTTGTGGCGCTGATTTGGAATGCGAATCCTCGCGTCGTCCGCATCGTCCATTAACTCGTGCGTTGTAGCTTTGAACATAATCGGGAACGGTGATCCCTGCCACCAATCTCTCGTCTGGAATGGGCGAGCCGGATTGAATCCCGAGCGGCAATACACCTGCCCATACCGCCCGTCCATAGTCACTCTCATTGTCAATCGGCGGCCCAGTTCGGGTTTTTGAGGATGCCTCTTCAATCAAGAATTCCAGTACCGCGGTAGCCTTCAACTCCTTCTCGCTGGGACTTCGGACGTCATTCCACCGGCCCGCAATGAGATGTTCGGAGATGACTCGCAGAGACTCGACCTTCTGCGCCTGATCGGAAATTGTTCGCGCTTTTCCGAATGCGACAACAGAGCGGTAGTTCATCGAATGGTCGAACGCAGATCGTGCCAGCACCAGCCCATCGACCAGCGTGACCGTCAAGCACGCCGGCACACCGCTCTCGAGTTCGCGAATCATGCGACTGGTGGCAGAGCCGTGCAAATAGAGTTTTCTGCCATCCCGGCCATACAAGGTCGGAATCACGAATGGTTGACCATCGACGCAAAATCCAATGTGAGCGAGAAAGCCGGCATCGAGGATTTGGTTGATCGTCTCCCAATCGTGCGATCCCCTCGCCGGAACGCGGCGGAGTTCACTTCGTTTTGTCGGATTCATCGCTTACCCGCGTCTGATTGGTAATCCAGTTGACCTCCCATGTCTTGCCACCGTCGTCGGAGAATGACTGTTCGAAATGAGGTTTGTTGGTGTTGGTGTTCGACCAGATGAATCGAACAAAGACCGCTCTGCCTTTCCAGAATTCCTGATCGAAGAACTCGCCTCTTCCATTCTTGAATTCGCCGATCATCGGCTGTCCCAAAATGGCATCCTTGCCATTGGCCCAGTAGATGCTCCACTGGTGAGATTGGGGATTGTAAAGGCGGAGAGTCAGTCCTTCGATGTGGCCGGTTGGACTGTCGGTTTCAAACTCTTCCAGATTGGCTCGCCCACTCCAGACTTTTCGCGTAACGGAAGTTCCGTCAAATTCGATCCAGGTTGTCGAGCCCGCCAGGCGAACCTGAAGACGCGACAGATTGATATTCCAACTGCCGATCTCGAAATCAAAATCGTGCGCTCCATCAGGGACAGCCGAGTTAGACTGCACATCCGGCTTGGCTGTATTCGGGTTCTCTGACGATGGCTCCTCTTTGATCCGCGTGTCGGTGGCGATCCAGTTCACTTCCCAGGTCTTGCCGCCGTCGGCGGAGAACGACTGCTCAAAGCGGCACGAATTCGGCGTGATCTCGGAAAAGACGCCGCGAACGAGAATCATTTTTCCATTGAATGATTCCTGATCGAGGAATTCACCGCGTCCATTCCTGAATTCGCCGAACGCTGGTTGGCCCAGGCTGCCAACTTTGCTGTTCGCGTAGTTGAGACTCCACTGATGAGATTGCGGATTGTAGAGACGTAGCGACAATCCTTCGATGTGACCTGCCGGACCGTCCACTTCGAGTTCCACTAGGTTGGCGCGACCGTTCCAGACTGGCCGAACAACGGAAGTACCGACATATTCAACCCAGGTGTGAGATCCGCTTAACGGATGTTCGAGCCGAGATATGTGAGTCTTCCAATCGCCGATTTCGAAATCGAAATCGTGTTGTCCATCATGCTCCGCAGGCGCGGCTTGGGCAGTCGTGCTCGATACTGCCGCATTCTGCTGCCAAAGCGGCTCGAGAGGCTGAACCATCGCCAGGCTCGAGATCAGGAGCCAGGTTCGAATACTGAGGGACGCATTCATGCTGCAAAGCTAATGCGGATAGTGGTCTCTCACAATGGCCACTTTCGTGTGTTACGATATGCCACTTTCTGACAGGCAATATGAGACGCGTTCCCACCACTTTCCTTCCGCCTATTGCGCTCGACGCTCGCGCGGGGACTTCGATGTACAGACAGTTGTACGAGTGGTTTCGGCTGGCGATCACTAGCGGTCAAATTCGACCGGGCCAGCGCATTCCATCTACCAGATCTCTTGCTACTGAGTTGAAGATTTCACGGATTCCCGTCTCCAACGCATACGAACAGTTGCTGGCGGAAGGTTATTTAGAGACGTTTCCCGGAGCGGGAACGTGTGTATCTCGATCGCTTCCGGATGAAACCTTGATGCCGGCCTCTACCAGGGAGGGGAAAGGGGATCGACAGAATGCTGGGAAGATGGCGCCGCGTCGAATCTCCCATCGTGGCCTGGCGCTGACGCAGTTGCCGTCGCAATCATGGCTGAACATCGTGGGGGCGTTTCGAGTCAGCTTGCCGGCGCTGGATCACTTCCCGATGAGTATCTGGTCGAAGCTGGTGGCGCGGCATTCTCGATTGTCGACAAAGAGCCTGATGGCCTACGGAGGCGCCATGGGCCATCTGCCGCTTCGGGAAGCAATCGCCGAGTACCTCGGCGCGGCTCGCGGAGTGCGATGCGATGCATCGCAGGTAATGATCACAACCGGCTCGCAGCAAGGCTTACAGCTTGCCGCCCAGATTTTGTTGGATTCGAAAAATTCCATCTGGATCGAAGAACCCGGTTATCCCAGCGCACGTCAGGCTTTCATTGCCGCCGGCGCAAAGCTCGTTCCGGTTCTCGTCGACGAGCAGGGCATGAAGGTCGAGGGCATGATACGTCGCGGTCTGAAGGCGCGAGCGGTGTACATCACTCCTTCGCACCAATATCCATTAGGCGCGACGATGACGGCCACGCGTCGCATGCTTCTCCTCAATTGGGCAGCCCGCTTCGGCGCGTGGATCATCGAGGACGACTACGACAGCGAGTACAGGTTTGGCAGCCGTCCTATCGCTTCGCTGCAAGGGCTCGATACGTATTCGCGAGTCATCTATGTTGGGACTTTCAGCAAAGTTGTGTTTCCCGCTCTGCGTGTCGGCTACCTGGTTATTCCCAAAGATCTCGTGGCGGCATTTTGCGCGGCGCGAGATGCGGCGGATGTGTTTTCAGCAACGCTGTACCAATCTGTGTTGGCCGATTTCATCCGAGAGGGACACTTCGCTCGCCATATACGTCGCATGCGCATGCTTTATATGGAGCGAAGAAAAGCATTGGTAAGAGCGATTCGCCTTCAGATTGGAGACAAGGTTGAGGTGGTTGGGGATGAAGCCGGCATGCATCTGGTAATGATGCTGCCGTCCGGTGTCAGCGATGTGGTGGTTTCGAAGAGAGCGGCACAAAGAGGAGTTTCGGCAATGCCGTTGTCTACGTGCTACTTGAGACCGCCGGGCAGGGGAGGCCTGATTCTTGGATATGGCGGGGCGAATCCGCGCCAGATTCAGGAGGGCGTTTCTAAGCTGGGGATGAGCATTGAGGGGCTATAACAGCAGGTCCCCCGCGCCGCAAAACAAGGTGTATTGAGATCTAAACTGCTTCGCTGCGGCACGAGGGATGACAGTGTTTAGAAAGAGAGTGCGTTGTTTAGAGAAGGTGTGCGTCGATTAAGAACGGACCGCCCGGTAAGAACGCGGCGTCTCTGTTCCTATGCCAGGTTGAGCGCGCGTTTGAACGAGCCGCGCTCGTTCATGATCTTTTCCTGCAGCAGCGTGATGGCGTAGATCAACTGCTCAGGACGTGGCGGGCAGCCGGGAACGTAGATGTCCACCGGAATCACCTGATTCACGCCTTGCACAAGCGCATAGTTGTTGAACACGCCGCCCGAGGTAGCGCAGGCACCCATGGAGATGACCCATTTCGGTTCAGGCATCTGCTCGTACAGGCGACGGATGACAGGAGCCATCTTCTGCGAGACGCGGCCGGCGATGATCATCAAATCGGCTTGACGGGGCGACGGACGGAAGACTTCAGCGCCGAAGCGCGCGATGTCGAATCGGGACGCGCCCATCGACATCATTTCGATCGCGCAGCAAGCCAGGCCGAAGGTCATGGGCCAGATGGAGCTCTTGCGCATCCAGTTCACAACCTTGTCCAGCGACGTGAGAAGCACGCCTTCGGGGACATCCTCGCCGAAGTTCACTTCTTCCACCCGGCGGCGGTTGTTCTGCATCTTTAGGGATTCCTGGTAGCGCTCTTGTTCGCTCATATCTGCCTACTATTTTACGCTGTCTCGCAATCGAGATGCTAAACCCAATTCACCACGGAGCCACGGAGGGCACGGAGGCTTTTGGGTTGTGTCATTCCGAACCACGGCAGTATCGCGGTGAGGAATCCCTATAACCAGCGAAAATCTTCAGGCGATTCGTTCCGTGTGTAATGTAGCCAAGCGGATTAAACGTAAATAGCTCGACTGAGACACTCTGGAAGTTCATAGGAATTCCTCACCGCCAAAGCGGGCGGTTCGGAATGACATACCCAAAGATCTCTGTGTTCTCCGTGGCTCCGTGGTGAGAACTGCAGGTCAATGCGGGGCGGCCCTAAACAGAGATAGGCGAAAAAACTGCTTCCGAATTTCTCCACTTCGGCGGATAATTCCCGACACATTTCCAAAGCAGGACCCTGGGTATCGGCCATGTATTTGTGTCGTTATGTCTTCTTCCGTTTGTGGTGCCGTTTCGTTCCTATTCGATTCTTTTCATCTCTGCTGAATTTTGTTGCCGTGCTGGCGCTGTGTGGAGGCCTCCTAGCGCAGTCAATGGACGAAGTCCACATCGTTCCCAAACCGGAACCGCACAAATCCGCATTGGGCATGACTCCAGCCGAGCGACTGAAGATTGACGTGGAAATGGTGCTCGTGCCGGTCACAGTTACCGACACTCAGAACCATCCAGTCGTTGATCTCGCCGAGAGCAATTTCAAGTTGTTCGAGGGCGATACAGAGAAGAAGATCCAATATTTCAGCAGCGAGGACGAGCCCCTTTCCGTGGGCATTTTGGTGGATTTGAGCAGCAGCATGGCGAACAAGATCGCCAGCGTGCGGGAGGCGACGACTGAATTCTTCAACAACGCCAATCCGTCCGACGATTACTTCGTTATTACCTTCGCCGATAAACCGAAGGTGCTCGCCGATACTACGCAGTCGTTTGAGAGGATCCAGGCGGCTCTTGGTGCAGCGCAGCCAAAGGGAAATACGGCTTTGGCCGACGCAATTTACATGGGGTTGGCCAAGCTGAAAAAAGCACGCTACTCGCGCAAGGCGCTTCTAGTGATCTCCGATGGCGGCGATAACAACAGCCGCCACAGCCTGCGGCAAATCAAGAAGATCGCGCGCGAGTCGGACGTCCAGATCTATGCCATCGATATCTGCGATGCTCCGACCATCCTGCTCACGGAAAAGTTGGAACAGCGATTCGGGCGGCAATGGCTGACTCAGGTCACCGAATCCACCGGCGGGCGCACGATTGCGCTCGACAATCCCGACGGTATTCCTGACGCTGCAGCGCGCGCCAGTCGCGAGCTTCGCAATCAATATGTGCTCGGATATCGGCCTCCGCCGGCCACCGAAAACCACAAATTCCGCAAGATTCGCGTTCGCGTGAGTCGAAGTAACAGCTTCCTGCCCTTGCAAGTTTATTACCGGCGAGGCTACGTGCCGAGAAAAGACGATTAACAATCGAGGCGCGTGTCCTCCGTCGGCTTCTCCTCGTTAACGACCGTCAGCGGAAAAAAAGGGCTGTGGACTAAGTGGACTTCATGGACAGTCTGGACAAGCAGAGATGCGGTTCCCCTCCCGCTTGGCAGGCCAGCATCCGCAACATACGCGCTTACCTGACCTGCGTAGCGGCGGCGGTTCGGTTGCTACTACTGCCTCAGCAGCACGTCGGAGAGCTGATGTGCCTTGAGGGCCAAGTTTTTCGCGCGCTCGAAGTCTTGGTCCTTCAATGCGGAACGCGACTGGACGATGTAGCTCCGAATCTGTGACACCGTATTTTGTTCATCATTGCTGAGCGTGCGTGTGAGAGCGCGCAAGTTCTGCTCGGTTGAGTCGAGCAACTGTGTGGTGCTTTGTTGCTCCTGAGATGCAGCACTTTGCGACATGTTGGGCGATATCTGTCCAACATCTGCGTCGGGAGGCTTGGCCGATGCGGTAGACGTTGTTGGCGCGGAAGGGGCTGCCGGAGAAGTCGTGTTCTTCTTTGCTGTGCTGTTCGAAGTGGCAGGATGACGTCGAGCCGTGCGCTTCGGCTTTGAAGGCGATGGTTTTTCGGGCCGCTGCGGCTGCTCCTCAGGTTGTTGCGCAGGCGGCTGCTCCTGCGGAGGAGTAGTCGGCTGAGTAGGTTGCGTTTGCTCTGGCTTCTGCTCAGGGACTGGGGCTGTGACGGTGGGAGCCTGCGCTTGTGGCGGAGGTACGGCTGGTTTTTTCTTTTTGCAGCCCGCAGAGAACAAGAGCACAAACGCCAGCATCAGGCCGAGTAGTCGTGAATATGAGAGCGATTGCATGCTTATGAATGAGCTACCAGATTGCTCGGCTGCTGTCGCGGTTCGGTGCGAGCCAATGGCAGCGTGAGGTAAAAAATTGTTCCTTCCCCAACCCGGGTGTCAAAGTGTATTGATCCATTATGCAATTGCATGATGCGGTACGTCATTGCCAGTCCGATACCGCTGCCGCTTTTTTTCGTCGTGAAGTAAAGATTGAAGATCTTGTCCCTAATGGCTGGCGGAATGCCCGGACCGGTATCCTGTACTTCGATCTGCGCGTCGTCGCTGTCCTGCCGATGGGCGCGGATGGTTAAGGTACCGCCGTCAGCCATCGCCTGTGCTCCGTTGATCACGATATTAAGCAACGCCTGCTTGAACAGGTCGGAATCGATCTTTGCCGGCAAAGGTTCGTCGGCGATCTCTGTCACGAGCTGCACGCCGTGACGTTCGCAATCTGGACGGGCTACGAAGGCGACCTGTCCTGCCACGTCGCGCAGATCGACTTCTGACAAACTAAGCTCGACCGGACGTGTGAAATCGACCAGCGTTTGCACCACGCGATCGAGGCGCTGAATCTCGCTGCCGATAACATCCATGTGGCGCTGTGTGTCGGCATCGGGATCTTTGAGTTTGTTGCGCAGAATCTCGAGATGGACAACGATCGAGTTGATGGGGTTCTTCACCTCGTGCGCAACGCCCGAAGTCAGCTTGCCGACATTGGCCAAGCGCCGTGATACCTCAATTTCGTCTTCGATCTTGCGCATCGATTCGCTGTCGCGCATCGTGAGCAGGGCGCCGAGTCGCTGTCCTCCCTCTTCGATGAAGTCGAGCGACACCTGCACATTACTGCCGTGATCGCCGCTGATCTCGATCATGTCTATCGGCTCGTGAGCTGCGAAGGCATTTAGGACGGCGCGGCCAAGCTGCGTGTGTCGCGAGAATATTTCTTCGGCGTGGCTGCCCAGCATTTCTGAACGAGGTTTTCCTAAAAAGGTCTCGATCGATGCGCTAACCAATACCGCGCGGCCGTCCTGTGTGAACAGCATCAGGCCGTCCTGCAGGTTGGCCATGATCTGGTCCACATTCTCCTGCAGGGCAGAGAAGACTTCGTTGACGGTGCGCATCTGCCGGCCGATGCGTTCAATTTTGGAACTGACGTTGCCGTATTCATCTCTGCGGATCAACTCTTGCGGAATTGGCGCGGTCATCTCGCCAGCGGTCATCTGATCGAGGCGACGGGAGATCGCTTCCAATGGTCGCAGGGCGCGAACAGAGAGTCCTGCGGCAAGCATCAAGGAAACCAAAATGGAAATAGCCGAAAAAGCCAAAGCACGCGAAAGAGGCTTCTGGAGGGTTGTCTTCAAAAAGACGGTGGAAACCCCGACTTGGACCGATCCAAATGGGCGCTGATCACGTTCTAGCGAAATTTTCACGACGTAGGTCTGGATCGGCCCATAGACCATTTTGATCTGGTGCCAGAACTTCGCATTGGCTAAGTCGAGAAGATTCGGACGAGTCGGAACCAATTTTCCGACCATTTCCGGATTGCTGTGCACAATGGCGCGTCCGTCGGAGCCGACGACCGAGGCGTCGCTGATGATTGGGGAGAAGCCGATCAGCGACTCGATCTCTCCGTTTACGCCGGGATCCGTCTGCAGACTCTCTTCGACCCAATCGTTCACTTCCTGCGGATTGTTTGGATCGATGCGGGTACTGTTGATATCGGTTTCTAGCGCGAGGCGCGCAAGGTGAATCACCTGGTGTGCAGCCTGATCGGATTGACTCCACGCCTGGTTGACGACCAGATGCACAGTCTGCGCAACGTAGATGGTCGAGAGCGTCACCACGATGGCCACGACCATCAGCGTGATCGCAATTACCAGTTTGGTTCTGAGTCGCATGGATGCTCAGCTTCTATCCGCCGCCTGCGGCGGAAGCGACTTACTGGTTGGCAGCATCGGCCAAGTTGCTGCCGTTCGAGCCGTACTCCTTTAACTTGTTGTGCAGAGTCTTCAGGCTGATTCCCAGAATCTCTGCCGCTCGTGTCTTGTTGTTATTTGTGCTCGCGAGTGTGCGCAGGATCAACTGCTTTTCTGCCTCTTCAACTGTCGTGCCCACTCCGAGATGAATGGCGTTGGGATCGAACTCCGCCGCCTTTACTTGAGCAGTACCGAATCCAGGAGGCAAATGGCGCGCGTCCACTAGCTTGCCGGTTGCGAGAATCACCGCACGTTCCAGTGTGTTGCGCAGCTCGCGAACATTTCCCGGCCAACTGTATGCCTGGAACGCGCGCATGACCTCGTCATCTACACCGGCGATCTCGCGTCCGTGCTTCTCGTTGAGATCGTTAATGAGCGCATCGGTGAGCTCCGGCAAATCTTCTTTGTGCTCGCGGAGCGGAGGCATGTGGACGTTAAAGACGTTCAGACGATAGTAGAGGTCATTGCGCAGCTGTCCGTTTGCAACTGCCTCTTCTGGAACCTTGTTGGTTGCAGCGAGGACGCGGACATTCACTTCTGTTTCCGTCTTGCTGCCGAGGCGGCGCAACTTGCGGTCTTCCAGCACGCGCAGCAGTTTCGCTTGCGTGGCAATCGGCATCTCGCCGATTTCGTCGAGCAACAGCGTGCCTTCCTCGGCTAGTTCGAAGCAGCCGGCGCGACGTTCAAGCGCCCCAGTGAATGCGCCTTTTTCGTGGCCGAAGATCTCGCTTTCGATCAGCGTTTCGGGAATCGCCGAACAATTGATGGCGACGAATGGTTTCGATTTCCGCGGACTCAACTCGTGGAGTGTGCGTGCGACCATCTCTTTGCCCGTGCCACTCTCTCCTGTGATTAAGACCGACGCAGTACTTGGCGCAACGCGCTCGAGAAGTGCGAAAATTTCCTGCATTTTGCGCGACTTGCCGACTAAGCGCCCGAGCACTCCTGCATCACGTAGTTGCCGCCGTGTGACTTCGAGTTCGCGTTCCGTGTCGCGCTGCCGCGAGGCGTTTTGCAAGATGGCTTT
>Ga0075426_10003341_pt1 | contig 11452 bp, 8 predicted proteins | sample SoiMethybrSBSTD5_FD_75304 | JGI IMG/M metagenome (GOLD analysis project Ga0075426, IMG submission 75304) | Bulk soil microbial communities from a Populus tree surrounding site in Tennessee, USA - Soil MetaG P. TD hybrid SBSTD5 | ecosystem: Environmental > Terrestrial > Soil > Tree plantation...
TCCACGGCAGTCATTCCTCGATGATTTCCCGCGTACTGAAGGCGGTGTTCGGCAGCCGCAATGATCGGCTGCTCAAGCACTACGGCAGGTCGGTGCGTTCGATCAACGATCTCGAGGCTTCGATGGCGGCTCTCCCGGATCCCGGCCTGGGAGCCAAAACGATCGAGCTTAGGGAGCGCTTCGCAAAAAAGGTCCAGGGTGTTCCCGAGGAGGAACGCGACGCGGCGGAAAAAGCGGCGCTCCTCGAGCTCCTCCCGGAGTCCTTCGCCGTGGTTCGCGAGACGGCGAAGCGCGTGCTCAACATGCGCCATTTCGACATGCAGCTGATCGGCGGCATGGTCCTGCACGACGGCAAGATCTCGGAGATGCGCACCGGCGAAGGCAAGACGCTGGTTGCAACCTTGCCCGCGTACCTCAACGCGCTCTCGGGCCGCGGCGTGCACATCGTCACCGTCAACGACTACCTCGCGAGCCGGGACGCAGAGTGGATGGGGAAAGTCTACAAATTCCTCGGCCTGTCGGTGGGGGTGATTCTGACCCAGATGCCACACGCCGAAAAGCAATCTGCCTACGCCGCCGACATCACCTACGGCACCAACAACGAATTCGGCTTCGATTACCTGCGCGACAACATGGCGATGCAGATGGGCGATCGCTTCCAGCGCAAGCTGAACTACGCGATCGTCGACGAAGTCGACTCGATCCTAATCGACGAGGCGCGTACGCCGCTCATCATTTCCGGGCGGGCCGAGGACCGCACCGAGATCTACCAGCGCATGGACAAGGTGGCGCCGATGCTCAAGCGCCAAGAGAAGGAAGGCGCGCCAGGCGATTTCCACGTCGACGAGAAAAACCACACGGTACTGCTCTCCGAAGACGGGCACGAGCACGCCGAGGCGCTCCTCGGCCGCGCGGGGCTGCTGCCCGAAGGGCGCAGTCTCTACGAACCTGCGTACGTCAACCTCATGCATCACTTGAACGCGGCGCTCAGAGCGCACAACCTTTTCTTTCGCGACCGGCATTACGTGGTCCAGGACGGCGAGGTAATCATCGTCGATGAGTTTACCGGCCGGCTCATGCCGGGGCGGCGTTGGTCCGATGGACTGCACCAGGCGATCGAGGCGAAGGAGAACGTGTCGATCCAGAGCGAGAACCAGACCCTGGCGTCGATCACTTTCCAAAATTACTTCCGCATGTATCGCAAGCTTGCGGGGATGACCGGAACGGCCGATACCGAGGCCTACGAATTTCAGGAGATCTACGGGCTTGAGGTCGTCGTCGTCCCGACGCACATGCCCATGATCCGCGCCGACCGCAACGACCAGGTCTTTCGCACGGCAGCGGAAAAATACAAAGCGATCATCGGCGATATCAAGGACTGCCACGAGCGCGGCCAGCCGGTCCTGGTTGGCACGACCTCGATCGAGAATTCCGAGCTCATCTCGGGAATGCTGGAGAAGGACAAGTTGGCGCACCAGGTCCTGAATGCGAAGCAACACGCGCGCGAGGCGGAGATCGTCGCCCAGGCCGGGCGTCCAAAGGTCATCACGATCGCGACCAACATGGCGGGCCGAGGCACGGACATCGTCCTGGGCGGCAACGTCGAGAAGCAGATCGATCTCGTGCGAGAGAAGGACGATCTCGGTGCCGCCGAGAAGGAGCGCCGCATCAGCGAGCTGCGTCATGAGTGGCAGGACCTGCACAATCGTGTCATCGCCGCGGGCGGCTTGCACATCATTGGGACCGAGAGGCACGAAGCCCGGCGCATCGACAATCAGCTACGCGGCCGCTCCGGCCGCCAAGGCGATCCGGGCTCCTCGCGTTTTTTCCTTTCGCTTGAGGACCCACTGCTGCGGATCTTCGCCGGAGAGCGGGTCAACGCCATCATGCAGCGCCTCGGGATGCCCGAGGGCGAGCCGATCGAGCACGGTCTGGTCACACGATCGATCGAGAGCGCGCAGCGCAAGGTCGAGGCGCACAACTTCGACATCCGCAAGCAACTGCTGGAATACGACAATGTCGCGAACGACCAGCGTCGCGAAATCTATCAGTTGAGGAATTCAATCCTCGAATCGCAGGACGTCTCGGACCAGATCGCGGCGCTGCGTGAGGGCGTGGTGACCGATTTCTTCCGCACCCATGTCCCCGAAGAGAGCATGGAAGAACAGTGGGACATTCCGGGCCTTGAAAAAGTGTACGCGGCCGAGCTCCGGCTCGAGTTGCCTCTGTCGAAATGGCTTGAGAGCGACCCGGGCCTGGACGACGAAGCGCTGCTCAAGCGCGCGATCGGCGAAGCGCACGCGGCCTATGCCCGTAAAATGGCAGCCAATCCGCCGGAGGCCGTACATCAAGTCGAGCGGCTCATACTGCTCTCGACGCTCGACAATCACTGGCTGGAGCACCTCGCCGCGCTCGACCACCTGCGCCAGGGAATCCATCTGCGCGGTTACGCGCAGAAGAACCCGAAGCAGGAATACAAACGCGAAGCGTTCGAGCTGTTCGGTAACCTCGTGGAATCGGTCAAACTGGAAGTGACGCGCACGCTGATGATGGCCGAGCTTAGCAAGCCGGAGCAGATCGAGCAGGTGGAAAATGTGGCTCCTGCTATCGAGAACGTGCAATACCAGCATGCCGGGTATGAAGAAGCGCTCGCCGGGGCGGGGACCGATGCCGCCCAGGCGCCGAAGCCGGCGCCTTTCGTCCGGCAGATGGGCAAGATCGGCCGCAACGATCCCTGCCCGTGCGGGTCGGGAAAAAAATACAAGCACTGTCACGGCAAGTTGAGCTAGCAAGGGACCCGGCGCCCACCGAATGGCTGTCAACCTGAGTCCTCCACGCCCGGGGGATCTGCTTTCGGTAAAGGGCGTCAAGCTGGGCATCGCCGAATCCGGAATCCGCAAGGCCGGGCGCAAGGATCTGCTCCTCATGTCGCTCGCAGGGGGTGCTCGTGTCTCCGGAGTGTTCACGCAGAACCGTTTCTGCGCCGCGCCGGTGCAAGTGGCGAAAGAGCACCTGGCTTCCGGCAAGGCCCCTCGGGCGCTGCTTGTCAACACCGGCAACGCCAATGCCGGTACGGGAAAGAGCGGGATTGCCGGTGCGAGGGCGAGCTGCGAGGAGGCTGCCCGGCTGATCGGATGCGATCCATGCCAGATTCTGCCGTTCTCGACAGGTGTGATCATGGAACCTCTGCCCGTCGAGCGCATCGTTGCGGGTCTGCCCGCTTGCGTTGCCGATCTGCGCGAGGACAACTGGGCGCGGGCAGCCGAGGCGATCATGACGACCGATACGGTTCCCAAGGGCCGGTCTCGGCGAGCGCAGATCGGCGCGAGTAAGGCGACCGTGACGGGGATCGCCAAGGGCGCGGGGATGATCCGCCCCGACATGGCGACGCTGCTGGCGTTTGTCGCGACTGATGCTCCGGTTGCTCAAAGTGCACTCGAGCGGCTCCTCGCCGATGCCGCCGCGCATTCGTTCAACCGCATCAGCGTGGACGGCGATACCTCGACCAATGACAGTTTTGTACTGACGGCGACAGGGGCCGCTGGCGGATCGATGATCGACAACCCGGGCCATCCCGGGTTCGCTGCCCTGCGGGAAGCGGTGCTCGAGGTATCGCAAGGGCTCGCGCAAGCGATCGTGCGCGACGGCGAGGGCGCGACCAAGTTCATCACCGTCCGCGTGGAAAAAGGCCGGGACGAAGCCGAATGCGCGAGCGTCGCCTATTCGATCGCGCACTCGCCGCTGGTAAAGACTGCGTTCTCCGCATCCGATCCGAATCTGGGGCGGTTGCTCGCCGCGATCGGCAACGCCGGCGTGCGCGATCTCGATGTCGGCCGCGTCGAGCTTTACCTCGACGAGGTGCTGGTATCGAAAGATGGAGGCCGCGCTCCGGCTTACCGCGAGGAGGACGGGAAGCGCGTCATGGCCAAAAACGAGATCACGGTTCGCGTCGTGCTCAACCGCGGGCTTGCGACCACCACTGTGTGGACCTGCGACCTTTCGCACGATTACGTTACCATCAACGCCCAGTACAGGACCTAGGACGAGCCATGTCCGAGCTCGAACGACTGATCAAGCGCGGCGAGGCCTTGCTCGAGCGCGTGGAAACGCTACTCCCGCCGGCATCGCGCACCGTCGACTGGCAGGAGAGCGTGGCTTTTCGATGGCGCAAGACCTCGCGCCGTGGCTTCATCCAGCCGGTTATGAATCTCCACCGCATCCGCCTGTCCGACCTGCACGGAGTCGACACCCAGAAGGCGCTGATCGAGCAGAACACCCGCCAGTTCGTCGAAGGCCGAACGGCCAACAACGCGCTCTTGACCGGTGCACGCGGCACGGGAAAGTCCTCGCTTGTCAAGGCCGCGCTCGAGAAATTCCACCCCCAGGGCCTGCGCCTCATCGAAGTGGAAAAGCACGATCTCATCGATCTCCCCGATATCGTCGATCAGGTAGCGGGGCGGCCAGAGCGGTTTATCCTGTTCTGCGACGACTTGTCGTTCGAGCTCTCGGAGGCCGCGGGCTACAAGGCGCTCAAGGTCGTGCTCGACGGTTCGATCGCAGCGACTTCCGAGAATCTCCTCATCTACGCGACGTCGAACCGGCGTCATCTCATGCCCGAGTACATGCAGGAAAACCTCGAGACCAAGCACCTCGGCGATGAGATTCATCCCGCCGAAACGGTGGAGGAGAAAATCTCGCTTTCCGAGCGCTTCGGGTTGTGGGTCTCCTTCTACCCGTTCGACCAGGACGCCTACCTGGACATCGCGGGACACTGGCTGCGCGAGCTCGGGTGCAGCGAAGCCGAGATCCCCAAGGCACGGGCAGAGGCGCTGCAGTGGGCTTTGCTGCGCGGATCGCGCAGCGGCCGCGTGGCGTGGCAGTTCGCGCGCGACTACGCCGGGCGCAACGCCGGCGACGCGAAGGCAAGACGCTAGCAAGTGTCCACGACGTCGGCCCCGGTGGGCGTCGCCGTGGCGGTGCTGATCCGTTCTGACGGCGCCGTGCTTCTCGCTCAGCGTCCCGAAACCAAGGTCTACTCGGGGTACTGGGAATTTCCCGGAGGCAAGATCGAGCCGGGCGAGCCGCTCCCCGAGGCGCTCAGGCGCGAGGTCCGCGAGGAGCTCGGCGTCGAGGTCGAGCGCGCTTATCCCTGGATCACCCGGGTCTTCGTCTATCCGCACGCCAAAGTGCGCCTGCATTTTTATCGGGTCTACGCCTGGCGCGGCGAGCCGCGCGCACTCGAGCACCAGGCCATCGCTTGGCAGCGCCCGGATGCAATCGAGCTCGAGCCGCTCCTGCCCGCGAACGGCCCGGTGATTCGCAGCCTGATGCTGCCCTCCGAGTACGCCATCACGCATGCCGGGGTGCTCGGTGTCGAGCCGTTCCTCTCGCGGCTCGAGGCGAGATTACAAGGCGGCCTGAAGCTCGTCCAGCTGCGGGAAAAGACCTTCGGGCACCCGGGACTGGAGCGGTTCGCGCGACGTGTGACTGCACTAGCGCACGCTCACAGTGCGAAAGTCCTCGTGAACTCGGACGTCGCGCTCGCACGCGAGATCGGTGCCGACGGCGTGCATCTCACCGCCGAGCAGCTGCGCAGCGCATCGGTTCGCCCCGATTTCTCGTGGTGCGGCGCATCGTGCCATTCGAGCGCGGAGCTGCGCAGGGCCGAAGCGCTCGGCGTGGATCTCGTGGTGCTGGGAACGGTGCACGCGACGCCGTCCCACCCGGACGTGGCGCCGCTCGGGTGGGAGAGATTCGGGGAGATCGCGAAGGATGCTGCGGTGCCGGTCTACGCCCTGGGCGGGATCGTCCCGAGCGATTTGGAGCGGGCTCTGAGTTGCGGCGCACACGGCATCGCGATGGTGCGCGGGAGCTGGGGCGAAATACCCTAGGAATCCTCCGTCCGATCACTCTCCGGCGCGTCTTTGTCTTCCTCGACCGGGACGCGGTATTTCTCCGTCGCCCAGTCGCCGAGATCAATGAGCTTGCAACGCTCCGAACAAAACGGCCGGTAGGGATTGTCCGGGGACCACGCCACCCGTGCACCGCAGCGCGGGCAGCTCACGAAGCGAGCATTCGCCACGGTTTCACAGATTGCAGAAAGTCAGCTCGAACTCGACGTCCGCCTCGCATACTCGTGTGCCGAAAGTGCTGAAGCGGACGTTCAGCGCGTAGCGGTTTGCGCTGATCTCGGGGATGAACTGCGACTCGCGCGGCAGCCGGATGCGCACCATCTGCGACATCTTGCCGCCCAGCATTTGCGAAAAAGCCGCGCGCTGTGCCACGTGCTTCACGGGCTTTCCGCCTTCGCGCAACAGTTTCAACACGATGGACGACGCATCGCGGATCGGCAGCAAAGGGGAGATCCAGGCGCCGAGGTCGGTTCCGCGCTTGGCGCCTTCGCGGTGCAACCAGAAATGGTAGGAGGGAAGGTCGAATTCGCAAACCCCGCCGGGGATCCCGCTGCGCTGCTTGATCGACATCAGCCAATCGTTCTCGCGAAGGTACTGACCGATCTTGCCAGTCATCGCGAACAGCGCCGCGCTCGAGCGCTCGATGTCGGAGATGACCTGCTGGAGCACGCCTTCCGCGATTTGGGGGTTGTTGCGAAACCCGAGCAGGATCTGTTTCTGTCGTTCGAGCTCCTGCAGCAGATCCGACTTGAGTTCGGCGCGACCGGCGACTTCCAGGATCTCAAACAGCGTCATCAGGGCGGCGTGGTGCGCGCGCGGGTCTTCCCCGGCTACAAAGTGATTGGCGCGCTCGAACAGGTTTTCCAGACGCAGCAGGGTCCGGATTCGTTCGTTGAGCGGATACTCGTAGGTGATCACCTTGACACCCGCAGCCGGGAGGGTAGGCGATTGATCCCGGGGGAGCCTCGCCGGATTCTCCCCGATCCGCCGCGAATTGACAACGGGCGTGTGCTATGACGTTGTCTTGGATCGCGCGGCAAGCGTGAGATATTTCTCATTCAGATTCGACACCTGGCGTTCGAGCGCCTCGGGTGCTCCGCTGTTGTCGATCACGTCGTCGGCCTGGGCGAGACGCTGCTCGCGCGTCGCCTGCGCGGCAACGATGGCCCGCACTTCGGTCTCCGATAGGCGGCTTCGCCGCATGGCCCGCTCGATCTGCTGCGCCTCGGGACAATCGACCACGAGCACTCGCGCAAAGCGCGATCGGTCGACACCGCTCTCCACTAGGAGCGGGACCACCAGAATGGCGTACGGACCCGGCGCGCTATTGCGCCGGCGAACGCTTTCCGAGCGTATGAGCGGATGCAGGATCGCCTCGAGCTTTCTTCTCGCCGCCGCATCGCCGAACGCGAGCCTGCGCATCCCGTCGCGATCGAGGGCGCCATCCGCGCCGATCAGGCTTGCGCCGAACGCGGAGCGTATCGCGCCGATCGCCTCGCCTCCCGGGCGCGTGAGCTCGTGGGCGATCTCGTCAGTATCGATCACGGCGACCCCGCGTTTGGCGAACAGCCCGGCGACCACGCTCTTGCCGCTGCCGATGCCACCCGTGAGTCCGACCGTGTACGGCTTCACATGAACTGGTTGAAGTATTGGCGCGTGATCTGGGGTCCCCAAAACAGGGCGAAGATCCCGGCGGTCCCCAAATAGGGCCCGAAGGGAATCGGCACGCTGCGCCCGTGCCGGAGAAAAACCATGAGGACGATTCCCACGGCTGCCCCGATGAACGACGACAACAGGATCGTGAGGGGCAAGGCCTGCCACCCGCACCATGCGCCGATAGCGGCAAGCAGCTTGAAATCGCCGAATCCCATCCCCTCTTTGCCCGTCACGAGCTTGAACACCCAGTACACGCTCCAAAGGGCGAGATATCCCGCGGCCGCTCCTATAACTGCGGAACGCAGGTCGGTGAAGACGCCGCCTGCATTGACGAGCAATCCCAGCCACAGGAGCGGCAGCGTGATCGAATCGGGCAGCAGCTGGGTATCGAAATCGATGAAGCTCGCGGCGACGATGCACCACAGGAACACCATCGCGGCGAATGCGGCGACGCTGAAGCCGAAGTGCGCCGCCGACCAGGCCGCGGCGGCGCCTCCAAGGAGCTCGACCAGCGGATAGCGCGGGCTGATGCGCGCCACGCACGCGGAGCAGCGTCCGCGCAGCAGCACCCACGAGACGAGCGGGATGTTTTCGGTCGCTGTGATGGTGTGGCCGCACGCAGGGCAGCGCGAGCGCGGGACGAAGAGGTTGAACCTTTCCGCCGGCGCGACGGTTTCGCCCCGCAAGTCCGCGCATTCCTCCTGCCAACCGCGCTCCATCATCTTCGGCAAGCGATGGATGACCACGTTCAGAAACGAGCCGACCACGAGCCCGAACACCAGGCACAGCCACGGGAACACCGTTGGATGGGCGGCCGCGTTGAGAATATCGCTCATCGGATCAATTAAAAAGGGTTACGGCTGAACCGTAACCCCCTCGACCAGGTGCGCGATGCAAATAATGCTAGACCGCTTGGCCGATCTTGAAGATCGGCAGGTACATGGCGATCACCATGCCGCCGATCAGCACGCCGAGCACCACCATGATCATCGGTTCCATCAGACTGGTGAGCGCGTCGACCGCGTCATCGACCTCCGCCTCGAAGAAGTCCGCGACTTTGCCGAGCATGGAGTCGAGCGCGCCGGATTCCTCCCCGATCGACACCATCTGCACGACCATGTTGGGAAAGACGTTGGATTCCTGCATCGAGGCGGTCAGGCTAGTCCCGGTGCTGACCTTCCTCTGGATTTCCTTGGTGGCTACCGCGTAGACGTAATTTCCGGAAGCGCCGCCGACCGAGTCGAGCGCCTCGACCAGGGGCACGCCGGCCGCGAACATGATGGAGAGCGTCCGGGTCCAGCGCGCAATGGTGGATTTCTTGATGAGGTCGCCGAAAACCGGCACTTTGAGCATCAGCCGGTCCATGTACACTTGGACGGGCACGGAGCGCTTCCACAGCTCGAAAAACCCCCATACGCCTCCGATGACGGCGGGGAAGATGATGTACCAGTAGCTGACGAAAAAGTTCGAGACCCCCATGACGAACAAGGTCGGGGCGGGGAGATCGGCGCCGAAGCTGGTGAACACCTCCTTGAACGCGGGAATCACGAAAATCATGATAACCGCGGTGATGATGAAGGCAACGACGATGATTGCGATCGGGTAGAACAGCGCTGATTTGATCTTCGATTTGATGCCGAGGATTTTTTCCTTGTAGGTCGCAAGGCGTTCCAGAAGGGTTTCGAGAATCCCGGCCTGCTCGCCGGCGGCGACGAGGTTGCAGTACAGGGCGTCGAAGTGGAGCGGGTACTTCCGGAACGCCGAGGCGAGCGAGGACCCTGTCTCGACGTCGGTCTTGATCCCCATCAGCAATCTCGCCACCGCAGGGTTGGCGTGGCCTTTGCCGACGATGTCGAAAGACTGAAGGAGCGGCACGCCCGCTTTCATCATCGTCGCCATTTGGCGGGTAAAGAGGCTCACGTCCTTCTCGCTGACCTTGCCGCCCCTCCCGAGGCGCTGCTTGTGGACCTTGGTGACGACGATGCCCTGGCGGCGCAGCGTGACGTTGACGAGGGCCTCGCCGCCCGCGCGCATCTGGCCTTTGATGATCTTGCCGGACTTGTCCTTGCCTTCCCAAAGATAGGTGACTTCCTTGACTTTGGCGACTGCTGCTGCGGTTGCCATAGTGGTTTCTCCTGCTTCTTTCGCCGGTGCAGAGCCTGCGACTTCCTTCGACGAAGCCGGGACGCTCGCGGACGGTCCCGCGATGATGCATGGGCAGAGGCTCTTTGTAAAGTCTCAAGTACTTCCCGCAATGCATTGAAGACAAGACGTAAATAGGCGGTGCGCGGACCGTGAAATACTTCCTGCGCCGCGCGACCCGCGGAGCTCTTCAGGCGGCCTGCGCGAGATCGGATACGCGCGGGCGGAAAAGCCGCACGGTCTTGATCACCCGGTCCTGGGTCTGCACGATCTCCATCGGCACGTCGGCGATCTTGAGCGCAACCCCTGCCGCGGGAATGTCCTGCAGGTGTTCCAGGATGAGACCGTTCAGGGTCTTCGGCCCGTCGAGGGGCAGCGCAAGTCCGAGCTTTCGGTTCAGCTCGCGCAGCACGCTCGAGCCCTCGACCAGGGCGCTGCCGTCTTTGTCCCAGAAATAGGTCTCCGATTTCACCGGCGCGGTGGTGGTGAACTCGCCGATGATCTCCTCGATGATGTCCTCGAGCGTGACCAGCCCCTGCAGCTCCCCGTACTCGTCCACCACCAGCGCGATGCGCTGGTGGTTCTCCTGGAAATACTGCAGTTGCGCGAACGCGGGCGTGCCCGCCGGGACGAAATAGGGCTCCGCCAGCAGTCCGGCGAGCGCCGTCCGGTCGAAGTCTTCCGAGCGCACGAGGTACATCGCCTTGCGCAGATGCAGGATACCCGCGAGGTTGCCGAGCTCGCCCCGGTAGGCGGGGAGCCGCGTGTGATACGCGGTGGTGAGCTGCGCGAGGATGGTTTCGTTCGACGCTTCGAGGTCGATCGCCTCGATCTGCGCACGGGGCGTCATCACGTCCTCGACGGTGATCGCTTCGAGGTCGAACAGGTTGACGAGGATGCTCTGGTGCTTCTTCGGCATGAACTGGCCGGATTCCAGCACGAGCAAGCGCAGCTCCTCCATCGTCATCCTCTGCGAGTGGGTGCCGCTCTTCGAGTGCACGCGGAACACGTAGAGCAGCGGGGCGACGAACAGGTTCACGAACCAGACAACCGGGTAGAGGATCCTGAGCAGCGGCTTGAGCACATAGCTCGCGAGGGGCGCGATGCGTTCGGCGTAGGCCGCACCGATGACTTTGGGCGTGACCTCGGAGAAGACGAGAATCAGGAAGGTGATCACCAGGGTGGCGGCCATCATCACGTACTTGTCGTCCCCGAATAGCTCGATGCCGATGACGGTGACGAGCGACGCGGCTGCGGCGTTCACGAGATTGTTGCCGAGCAGGATGACCCCGAGGAGCTTGTCGGTCTTCGCGAGCAACTCGGCGGCGTACTGGGCGCCCCGGTTCCCCATGCGAACGAGCGCCTTCAGCCGATAGCGGTTCACCGCCATCATGCTGGTTTCGGCGATGGAGAAAAGACCTGAGATTACGAGCAGGACGGCGAGCGCGAGGAACTGCACCGCCAACCGAATGTCGTCCAAAGCGGGCGCCCGGGGACAGAAGGGAGCGGAGTATAGCCTAGACGAGACCGCGCCGCAGGATCACTTCGAGCACGAAGCGACTGCCGACATAGGCGAGCAGCAGCGCGACAAAACCGACGAGCGTCCAGCGCAGCGCGACCCGTCCCCGCCAGCCGTAGAGATAGCGCCCGGCGAGGAGCGCCGCGAAAATGAGCCAGGAAGCCACGGCGAACACCGTCTTGTGGTCGAATTTCATCGCGCGGCCGAAGAGCGTTTCCGAGAA
>Ga0075426_10003342_pt1 | contig 11451 bp, 14 predicted proteins | sample SoiMethybrSBSTD5_FD_75304 | JGI IMG/M metagenome (GOLD analysis project Ga0075426, IMG submission 75304) | Bulk soil microbial communities from a Populus tree surrounding site in Tennessee, USA - Soil MetaG P. TD hybrid SBSTD5 | ecosystem: Environmental > Terrestrial > Soil > Tree plantation...
GCGCGGCTGGCGAGCTGGCGCGCGGCCGCGGGCGAGCGGCCCACCATCTCGGCGATGTCGTCGAACGGCACTGCGAATATGTCGTGGAGCACGAACGCGAGCCGTTCGGCCGGGTCGAGCTGCTCGAGGACGACGAGCAAGGCGAGGCCGACCGAGTCGGCGACGAGCGCCTCGTGCTCCGGATCGAGGCCGCTCTCCGGGCCGACGATCGGGTCGGGGACGTGCGGCGTCATCGGCGCCTCGGGCCGCGCCCGGCGGGCCCGCAGCGTGTTCAGGCTGATCCGGGCGACCACGGTCGTCAGCCACCCGCCCAGGTTCTCGATCTCGTCCGCGTCGGACCGGCTGAGCCGCAGCCACGCCTCCTGCACGGCGTCGTCGGCCTCGTTCAGCGATCCCAGCATGCGGTAGGCGACGGCCCGCAGATGCGGGCGCTCGGCCTCGAACCGCTCCGCCAGCCACTCCTGCTCGTTCATCGGTCACATCCTTCCCTCGCGGCGTGTCATACGCATTGACACCGCAACCCGTCCCGGTGTGACACGAGCCGGGACGTCTGACGCGAAGGAGCACGAGAACCATGCAGAAGCCCATGCGGATCGCAGTCGTCGGCGCCACCGGACGCGTAGGCCACCACGTCGTCGACGCGCTGCACGAGCGCGGCCACGACGTCGTCCCGATCGCCCGCTCGCTGGGCGTCGACGTCATCACCCGGGAAGGGCTGGCGGAGGCGCTCTCCGGCGTCGATGGGATCGTCGACACCGCCACCTGGCCGACGCCCGACGAGGCCGAGGCGACCCGGTTCTTCACGACCGCCGCGCGCAACCTGCACGACGCCGGTCGGGCCGCGGGCGTCCGCCGCCTCGTGGTCGTCTCGATCATCGGCACCGACAAGTTCGGGGGCGGCTACGGAAAGGCGAAGCTCGCCCACGAGGAGGCGACACTCGCCGGCCCGATCCCGAGCCGGGTGCTGCGCGCCGCCCAGTTCCACGAGTTCGTCGAGGAGCTGGTCGGCTGGTCGACGCAGGGAGCCGTGGCCACGCTGCCCGACATGCGCACGCAGCTCGTCGCCGCCCGGACGGTGGCCGAGGCGCTCGCCGACCTCGTCACCGCGCCGGACTCGGAGTTCACCCCCGAGGCGGCGGCGAGAATTCCCGAGGTCGCGGGGCCGCAGGAGGAGCGCCTGCCCGAGGCGGCCCGCCTGCTCATCGCCCGCCGCGGCGACGCCCTCAGGATCGACGTCGGAAGCGACCCGTCCGACCCGTACAGCACCGTCTATGAATCCGGCGCCCTCCTGCCGGGCCCGGATGCCCTGCTGGCCGGCCCGACGTACGCAGAGTGGCTCGAGGCGAACGTCGCGGTCGCCAGCAGCTGACGGAAGGACGTACGAGCTGTGGTCGGGCGTACTCTCGGGGTGCGCCCGACCACCCTCACCGGCCGCCTCGACGCCCTCGAGCAGCGCGGCTTCGTGCTGATCCCCGACGCGCTCGACGCCCCGACCGCCGCACGCGCCGAGGCCGCCGTCGATCGCATCCACGCCGAGGAGGCGGCCGCCGGCCGCGCCGGGGCTGACGGCGCGGTGCACGCGCTCGAGGTGCTCGACCGCGATCCGGTGCTGGCCGACCTGCTGGTCGCGCCGGCCGTGCTGCCGCTCGTCTGCTCGGCGCTCGGCTGGAACATCCACCTCTACCACAGCCACGTCGATGTCCATCCCCCGCTTCCCGGCCCGCCGGAGCCGGTGTGGCGCTGGCACCAGGACGGCGGCCGCCAGAACCTCGAGCTCGAGACGCGGCCCGAGCGACCGCGGCTCTCGATCAAGGTCGGCTTCTTCCTGAGCGACGTGTCCCGGCCCGGTCGCGGCAACATGCTCGTCATCCCCGGCAGCCACCGGAGCAACGTCCTCCCCCGCCCCGAGCATCCCGAGCGCGGCTTCGCGCAGCCCGAGGGCGCCGTCGAGGTGCGGGCGGCGCCGGGGACGGCGTGCGTCTTCGACCGCCGCATCTGGCACGGCCGCAGCCCCAACCTGTCGGCGATCACGCGCAAGGTCGTCTTCCTCGGCTTCACGTACCGCTGGATCAGGCCGCGGCACGACCACACGCCCGACCTCCACCCCGGTCTCGGCCCGCTCCAGCGCCAGCTGCTCGGCGCCTCGGCGAGCCAGCTCGGCTACTGGATCCCGGGCGATGAGGACGTCCCGCTGCGGGGCTGGATGCGCGAGCACGGGCTGATCGATCCGGCGAACCCGGCGCACCGCTGATGTCACCGATGAGTGTCGGGGTGTGGCAAAAGTGTCGGGGAACTGCAAATAACACATGCAACCACCGCCAACCGCTCTTTACCAGCCAGGCGTAACCGCCCGTCGCGATCAGCCGGCCGCTATCGCGCCAGATCGCGCAAGTCGCGCACGAGCAGCAGATGGGCCAGCTGGCTCGTCAGCTCGGCCAGGGCCTCGAGCTCCTGGAGGCCGGCCTCGCGCCGCTCGGGGTTGTGGGAGCGCAGGGCCGGGGTCATGATCTGCTCGAGCAGGCCCGCCTCGCGCTCGACGGCGGAGCGGAAGGCTTTCAGGTGGCGGGCGGCAACGCCGTAGCGGGCCAGGCGCTGGCAGATGATCACGATCTCGACGTCGTGGCGGCTGTAGGGCGACTCGGACTCGCTCGCGTGCCGCTCGACGAGCTGGAACTCCTCGAGCTCGCGCACGAACGCGGGGTCGGCGTCGGCGGCCGCGAGCAGCTGGTCGAACGTGAGCCGGTCGTTCTGGCCGCCGACGAGCCGCGGCCGCCGGCCGGTACCGGCCGCCGAGCGGCCCTGGGCGATGACCTGGCGGATGACCCGCAGCGGCAGGAACTCGTCGCGCTGCATACGCAGGATGGCGCGCAGCTGGTCGACGTCCTCCTCGCCGTAGAGCCGGTAGCCGCCCGGGGTGCGCCGCGGCGTGATCAGCCGCTGGTCCTCGAGGAACCGGATCTTCGAGATCGAGATGTCGGGGAACTCCTCCTGGAGCGACTTGCACACGGTCCCGATCGTCAGCCGGGACCCGCTCTTTCGCCCCTCGGTCGCCTCGGCAGACATCACAGCCCCCGTTCGATGAAGGTGAGCCGGTACTTGCCGATCTGCACCTCGTCGCCGTCGGCCAGGCGGACGCTCTCGATCCGGTGCCGGTTCACATAGGTGCCGTTCAGGCTGCCGGAGTCGGACAGGTGCAGGCCGTCGTCGCGGCGATCGAGCACGGCGTGCTCGCGCGAGACGGTGATGTCGTCCAGGAACACCTCGGCGCTCGGCGCCCGGCCGATCGCCATCCGGTCGGCCGTGATCGGGAACTGCTCGCCGGCACGGCCGCCGCCGATCCGGATAACGAGCATCGGCGCGTCGGATGCGACGTCGCCCGTGTCGGCGTCGCCCTCCTCCTCGACGTACGCCGCGAACGCCTGCGTCGGCTCGCCGCCGACGTCGGACTCGAGCAGGCTCGCGCCACAGCGAGCGCAGAATCGGGCCGACTCGCGGTTGTGATGTCCGCACTCCGGGCAGTAGGACATGCCTACCCGCCCCTGCCGAACCGGGCAGCGGTCATATCGCTCCTCGCCCTCACCCTCCGGGCGGGGAACCGGGCTCGTCGTCGAGGCCCGGCGGCGGTCCCCGGTGGGCGAGGATCTCCGTCAGCCGGTCGATGTCGATCTCCGACAGGGCCGTCGACGACCCCGCCTCGCGGCGCTTGACGCGGTCGACCAGCTCGGCGCGGAGGATGTCGATCTTGCCGTGCAGCAGGCGGCGCCGGTACGACACCTCCTCCTCCTCGCGCACGTAACGCTCGATGAGCGCCTTGAGCTCGTCGTCGGAGATCGTGGTGAAGTCGGGCAGCACGTCCATTGGCAGCATCCGTTCCGTCGTTTCTGACCAGGCCGAAGTCTACCCAGCCCGGCGAATTTCCTCAAGCTCTGGTTGAGGGTTTGGCCGCCCGGGTCAGGTAGTCGCCGAGACGAACCCGTCGAGCAGCGCCCGGTACTTCTGCTCCAGACGGCGGGAATCCTCCAACGACTCGCCCTCAGCGTAGACGTGGAAGACGGGCTCGTCGGGATCGGGCAGCACCTGCACCCAGCCGTCCGGCTCGTACACCTTGATGCCGTCCATGTTGTCGACCTCCATGCCCTTCACGGCCTCGATCAGCTGGCGCATGGCAAGGCCCTTGGCCGACCACGGGCAGGGCTCGCGGACGTGCACGAGCGTGCTGCGGGGCAGGTCCTCGACGAGCGCGGACAGCGACCGGCCGGAGTGGGCGACGAGCTCGAGCAGCTTGCCGAGCGACATCACCGCGTCGTAGGCGGGCAGGAACTCCGGGAACACGTAGCCGCCGCCCGACGCCCCCGCGAAGACGACGTCGCCGGCCGCCGCCGCGGCCAGCAGGTCGCCCAAGGAGGCCTTCGTGCGCTCGACGTGGAGGCTGTGGCCGTTGGCGACCGCGATCTCCTCGACCATGCGCGACTCGTTGATCGGCACGAGCACCCGCCCTCCGCCGCCGTTCGAGGCCGCCAGCTCACGCACGAAGAGGAGCAGCGCCGTCTCCGGCGCGATCGGATTGCTGTGTTCGTCGACCAGCCACAGCCGCTCGGCGGCGCTGTCGATCAGGACGCCCATGTCGGCGCCGACCGCCTTCACGAGGCCGCCCGTGTCCTGGAGGGCACGGGCCGTGTCCACGACCCGCGGCGTCGCCGAGGAGTCGATGAACGCGTTCAGCGCCACCATCTCGACGCCGAGCTCGCCGATCAGCGTCGGCAGGACGAGCGAGGCGGCGGACAGGCCGTAGTTCAGAACGATGCGGAACTCGCGCCTGCGGATCGCCTCCTGGTCGAGCTTCGTCAGCAGCTCCTGGACGTAGCTCTCGGTCGCCCGCGCGGGATAGACGAGGCCGCCGATCTCGGCCGGGCTGACGCGCCGGAACTCCTGCCGCGAGAACGACTGCTCGATCGCCTTCAGCGCCGGCCCGGCGACCAGGATCCCGGGCGGCGCGAAGAAGCTCACCTGGATCACGTCGGGGTCGTCCGCCGACACCCGCACGTGCAGGCCGCCCGCCCGCTCCCCCACCTTCAGCTCGTGCCGGTTCACGGTCGGCGGCGCCACCCGCAGGTCGGCCACGTTCACGCCCGTCGACACGAGCCCGGCGATGATCGCCCGCTTCACCATCCGCGACGACGGGTGGGCGTCGCGGCTGCAGACGACCCGGTCGCCGCGCGAGAGGGTCGTCCCGTAGGCGACGCCGAGCCGCGCGGCCGCCTCGGAGGTGACGTCGACATTCACGAGTCCGGTCACGCCGTCGCGGCCGAAGAGCGTCGTGATGCCGCGCGACTCCCAGATCAGGTTCGCGTTGATCGCGGCGCCCGCCTCGATGGTCTTGAACGGGTACACCTTGACGCCCGGCGCGAGCACCGCCTCGGCCCCGATCGAGCACTCGTCCCCCACGGCGACGCCGTCGTTCAGCACGGCGTGCGGGCGCACGTCGACGCCCTTGCCGAGGATCGTCCCCTCGACCCGGGCGCTGCGGCCGACGTAGCTGCCGGAGTCGACGGTGCTGCGGACGACGGATGCGCCCTCCTTGACGACGACGTTCGGGCCGAGCACCGTGTACGGCCCGATGCGGGCGCCGGCGTCGACCTGGCAGAAGTTGCCGATGAACGCCGGCCCCTCGATCTGCTCGAGGTCAGGCAGCTGCACGCCCTCGCCGAGCAGCACGTTGTCGCGCAGGCGGATCCCGGAGAGCTCGAGCTCGACGCTGCCGTCGAGCGCGTCGAAGTTCGCCTGCCGATACTGGTCGAGGTTGCCGATGTCCTGCCAGTAGCCGGTGGCGACGTGGCCGAGGATCGGCTTGCCCCGCTCCAGCAGGTCGGGGAAGAGCTGCTTCGAGAAGTCGTAGGGCATCCCCGGCGGCACCGCCCGCAAGACCTCCGGCTCGACGACGTAGACGCCGGTGTTGATCGTGTCCGAGAACACCTGGCCCCACGAGGGCTTCTCCAGGAACCGCTCGACGCGGCCGTCCGAGTCGACGATGACCACGCCGAACTCGAGCGGGTTGTCGACCGACTTCAGCGCCAGCGTCGCGGCCGCGCCGCTCGACTCGTGGGCGGAGATGAGCTCGTCGAGGTCGAAGTCGCAGAGCGCGTCGCCGGAGATGACGAGGAACGTCTCGTCGAGCAGCTCCTCGGCGTTCTTGACGCTCCCTGCGGTGCCCAGCGGCCGCTCCTCGACCGAGTAGTGCAGCTCGACCCCGAGCGCCTCGCCGTCGTCGAAGTAGCCCCGGATGACCTGCGGCAGGTAGGCGACGGTGACGACGATGTCGGTCATCCCGTGGCGCCGCAGCAGCTCGATGATGTGCTGCATGCACGGCTTGCCGGCCACCGGCACCATCGGCTTGGGCTGGTTCGAGGTCAGCGGCCGGAGGCGGGTGCCCTCCCCGCCGGCCATCACCACCGCCTTCATGTCAGGCCTCCCTCGGGGGCCGCGTGTAGCGAGCGGCCGCCGCCAGCGAGAGCACGATCCCGAACCCGAAGAGCACCTGCGGCCACGGCGCCGTCGTCACCATGAGCAGCGCGAGCGACACCATGATCACCGCCGTCGCCGTCTTGCCGGTCATGTTCACGGCGACCTGCGAACCCATGTGACGGGCGCGGAAGAGCAGCATCAGCCAGAGGTCGCGCAGGAGCACCGGCAGCGCCAGCCACCACGGCAGCCGCCCCTCGTACCAGAGCAGGACGAGCGCCATGTTGATCAGAAGGCGGTCGGCCAGCGGGTCGGCGATCCGCCCGAAACGCGAGGGCCGGTCGGTGTGCCGCGCCAGGAACCCGTCCAGGAAATCCGTCAGGCAGGCAGCGGCGAAGACGATCGCCGCCGGCCAGCTGGTGTCGTGCCCGGCGGACGCGAGCAGCACGGCGAACGGGATCACGGCGGCAAGCCGGACCGCGGTCAGAACGTTGGCGATCGGCCTCAACACTCGAGGCAAAGTCTACCGGGGGCGCCTGGGCGGCACCCGGGCGCCCCCGGAGCTCAGCGAGGGCTGACGCTGACCGAGACCACCACGCTGAGAACGGCGCAGCGGCGCGGACCGCGCACCCGCACGTACGACCACGGGCCCGCCTGGCTCGTGCTCACCCGCGGCCGGTGCGTCCCCGCCCACTTCACCGCGAAGGTGAAGCGCGTCCCCGCCGGGATCGCGAACCGGTACGTGGAGGTCGGAGCCTTGGGCGCGAACTGGCCGCGCGGGCAGTTGCAGCCCATCGCGAGCCGGCGCGGGAAGCCCTTGGGCACGTGCGCGAAGCACGGGCTGGGAATCGTCCGCGAGAAGAAGTGCGATCCTGCATGCACCCGAACGGGTGCGGCCGAGCTGGTCGTGGCCTGGGTCAGTGCCGCCATCATCACGGTGACGGCGATCAGTCCGAAGCGTCGCATCCTCGAGCCTCCCATCCAGTCTTGACGCCACCCTCCGGATGCTGCTCCTGATCGTAGCCTCCGGGCCGGATGCCGGACGGCTGGCGATCGTGGAGCCCGATGCTCCGAGGCCCAACGGGCCGCTCGACCGTTCGCAAGTATTGTGTAAAGACACTTCATACCATGCCCGGGGGGCCCGTGCGGAACATGTACGGTCAATTTCGAGGCGGAGAGACAGGAGTGGAACGGGCATCCGACGAGGACGCTCTCATGATCCGGCCGGCCAGGGAGGGTGCGGCCTACTGGGTCGGGCCGAGGCCTGACTGGATCAGCGGAGGCCGTCGCCGGTGTGGGCCCGGTCCGCTCCCCGGGCCTCTCAGCCGGACCGGTCGGTGCCGCGTGGAGGCCGCGGCACCGGCCGGCTGCCGCCGAATTATTTCCTGCCAAATATTGCCATTTGGCCACGAAGGGGGGAGACTGGGAGCGTCGCGGGCGTCGTTCCGCCGGTGTCCTTCGGGCGTGACCCCTCGGGGGGTGCCGAGTGGGCGCGAACGGCGTCCGCGGCACCATTCCCGGGGATCGGCGACGCCCTAGCTGGCGGCGGTGTCGGGCGGCGAGTCGAGCCGCACAGCCGGCCGGGCTCCCTTGCGCACCGGACGCCGGTAGCGCAGCTCCTCGGCGATCAGGTACGAGCCGACGACGAAGCCGAGCGCGAGCCCCTGCAGGATCAAGCCCTCGGCGGTCGGGAACGTCGCCAGCCACGTGCCCACCCAGCCGGGGATGTGGACGCCCACCGGCGTCGTCGGCAGCCAGCCGGCCAGCTGCCACTCCTGCACGGTCTCCCCCACCATCCCGACGAAGACGATCCCGATCAGCACCCCGGTCGCGACCAGCATCCGCTTGTAGGGGATGCGGTGGTGGGCGATGAAGGTGAGCACGCCGACGGCGGCGATCAGCACCGCGGCGATCGCGACGCCCTCGAGCACCGTGCCGGTGCCGTAGCGCAGCCGCATCGACTGCAGGAAGAGCACGACCTCGAAGCCCTCGCGGTAGACGCTCGCGAAGCCGAGCACGGCGAGGCCGAGCATCAGGTTGCGGCGCGCATTCGGGCCCGAGCCGCGCATCAGGCGCCGGCGGGTGCGGTTGTGGCTCGAGATCCAGCCCGTCCAGTACACGCGGTGGAAAAACCAGTTCAGGACGATCATGAGCACGACCAGCGCGGCCAGGCCCGTGGCGGCCTGCAGCTGCAGTGCGCCGAGGCCGAGCCGGCCGATGACGGCGACGACGACGAACCAGGTCGCGACCGTCGCGGCGATCCCGACCGCCGCCCCGGCGCCGACCGGCCGCCGCAACGACTGGTTCGAGCCCATGAAGCTCGCGGTGAACGCCGCCAGCACGAGGATCGCCTCGAGCCCTTCGCGGAAGACGAGCAGGGCGCTGTCGAAGACGACGGCGCCGTGGCTCATGCGCGTCGTCGGATCGGTCGGGTCGTTGACGCCGCCCGCGGCCGCCTGGATCGCGAACACGGCGACCAGGAATCCTGCCAGGACACCGATCACGAGCCACCCGTTGCTGCCCCCGAACACGCGTCGGAAATTCACGGCGGCGAGCATACACTAAGGTGGACCTAACCGGCGCCGGTCTGGCGGCCTGTAAGCGAAGCACGCAGCCGCGGGACGTTTCTCGTCGAGCGTCCCCGATGAGCATCGTCAACACGAAGACCGGCGAGCGAGTGAGCAACCTCTGGCTCATCCTCATCGTGCCGGTGTTTCTGGTCGGGTCCTTCTTCTACGCGGTCGCGGCGCTGACGGGCATGGTCGTCGGTGTCGCACTCGTCGACTCGTCGCCGATGGTGTTGGCCGGGCCGGATCCGACCGGCGTCGACCCGATGTTCATCTACGAGACGCTCCGCTTCGACCACTGGCTGGTCGGCCTCGCCGGGCTCTCGTGCCCGTGGCTGGCGGTCGTTCCGGGATACATCGCGGGCGTAATCTGGGAGTGGGCGAAGGGCTGGCGCTGAGCGGCCCGTCGCCACGTTACGGGTTCACGTGAGGGCTCGGATCGCCGATGGCCCGGCCTAGAGTGTGTGTGGGCGATGGGGCTCGCCCCGAACCGCCGTCCGGCTCATGGTCACGATCGTGGCCGGCCTGCTCACCCTCTCGCTGGGCGTCGCCGCGGGCAGTGCGCTCGCCGCGTCGAACACCGCTCGCCACTTTGAGAACATGCGGCGGTGGAGTTCGCAGACACACCCGCACCGCCGTACTACGTCGCGGTCATCACGGTGCGCCGGACAGCGAGCACCGACGGCTACGCCGAGGCGGCCGATCGGATGCATGAGCTGGCCCGGTCGCAGCCCGGGTTCCTCGGGATGGAGTGGGTCTCGAGCGGCGACGGACAAACCGGCATCACCGCCTCCTACTGGACTGACGCCCAGGCGATTGCTGCGTGGAAGGCACAGGTCGACCACGTCGCGATCCAGCACGTCGGGCAGGAGCGGTGGTACGAGGCGTACACGATCCGCATCGCCAGGGTCGAGCGGGACTACAACTGGCAGCGCGCCGCCGACTGACGGCGCGGACAGCTAACCGAGCCGGGCCCGCAGCCGCTCGCTGAGGACGACGTCGTGGGGCAGCCGGCGCAGGTCGTCGCCGGTCACGTCAACGCCCTGGGCGCGCAGCGTCTCGGCGAGCGTCGTCCAGTGGGCCCCGTCCATCTCGCTCTGCGATCGCCCGCCGTACGCCTCGTCGGGCCCGACGACCGCGCTGGCCGTTTTGGCGATCTCGACCTCGGAGGTCGTCGCCCAGACGTCCACCCCGGAGCCGCGCAGGCTCTCCGTCCAGCCGCGGCCGTCGAGGAGCACGATGCGGCGCTCGTCCGCGAGCACCGCCTCGAGCCGTGCCGACACCGACATGTCCCGGGCATTCTCCGCCCGCTGGAGGTCGGCGATGGTCTCGAGGCGAACAACGTCAGGCATTCGTCGTCCCCGCGCGCTCCCACGCCTCGGTGAGCCGATCGCGGTAGAACAGCCACAGGACGCCGGCGACGAGCAGGAGGACGATCTCGTCGAACGGGCCCGGCACCGGCATGAGTCCCATCGCCGCGCTCCACCGGAGCGGCCGCGGGATGCGTCCATCCCGCACCACGATGCGAACGGAGCGAACGGTGCGCGTGAAGAACGTTCGCATGCGTCGACTGTACCCGCCGATTCACGGGGTGACACGGACCGGGAATCGACTTCTCGTCAGCGGTGCCGGGCGTACTCGAGCTCGAGGATCCCGGTCTTCCCGAATGCGGAGCTCGAGATCAGGTCGAGCCGGTACCCCTTGGGGACGTCGTCGAAGAGCTGTGTGCCCTCGTCCGTGATGTACGGATGCAGGCCGAGGTGCCACTCGTCGATCAGGTCGAGCTGCATCAGCGACCGCCAGAGGCTGACGCCTCCCCAGACGATGATGTGGCCGTCCCCGCCCCGCCGGAGCCTGTCGATCTCTTCGGTCGTATCACCCGACGCGATGGTGGTGTTGTTCCAGTCGGCCGTCTCGAGCGTCCGGGAGAAGACGACCTTGCGACCGGCGTTCATGATCCCCGACCAGGGATGGTCGGGGTTCTTCGGCAGGCTCGTGGCCATGCCCTCGTAGGCGGTGCGGCCCATGACGTGCGCGTAGGCCCCCTGGAGAAAGTCGAGCGACTCGTCATCGTTGCTGGCGCCGCCGCCCTCGTCGAGCAGCTGGAAACAGAACCGGAAGTAGTCGGTGCCCTCGTCGGCGAGCAGGCCGTTCAGCGAGTAGTGGAACACCAGCGCGATCACTTTCCGCATCGAAACTCCTTCGTCTCGCGGCGTCCGGACGGGGGCATGCGGGCCCGGCCCCTGATGCGTTGGACGGCGCCAGCGCGCGGAACTCATCGGTGCGAGTCCGACCGCTCCCCCGACTCGCGGCGGCGTGTGTCCTGCCCGGCGATGGCCTCGTCGAGCCGGCGCGTCGCCCGGTCCGAGCGGGACTGCGCCGCCTCTCACTCGGCGGCGCAGACGGCAGCGGCCGGCATGGGTCT
>Ga0075426_10003343_pt1 | contig 11451 bp, 9 predicted proteins | sample SoiMethybrSBSTD5_FD_75304 | JGI IMG/M metagenome (GOLD analysis project Ga0075426, IMG submission 75304) | Bulk soil microbial communities from a Populus tree surrounding site in Tennessee, USA - Soil MetaG P. TD hybrid SBSTD5 | ecosystem: Environmental > Terrestrial > Soil > Tree plantation...
GCATTGCCTGCCCGCGAGGCCAGCCTGCGGCTCAGGCTATCTTTGCGGCGGGCGCGAATTCCGGAAACAAGGCCGACACCTCGCACGCCGGTCCCTTCCCGTAGGATTGCCAACAATTTTGGGATGTCGGCGGGATCGTTCTGTCCATCGCCGTCCAAGGTCACGATGACATTGAAACGAGCGGCGCGGACGCCCGTGCGAATGCTCCGGCTTTGGCCCGCATTGCGCGCATGCCGAATGATGCGCAATTGAGGAAGCTGCGGCCTGAGGGTCGCCAGCGCTTCGGACGTGCCGTCCGTCGAACCGTCGTCAACAAAGATGATTTCGGCTGCCGCTTCGCTCGCGATTGCAGTCGCGATTTCGTGCGCAAGCGGCGCGACGTTTTCCACTTCGTCCTTGACGGGCACAACAACGGATATCCCGACCGTCATGCTGAGGTTCCGTTCAATCCCATCGTGAAATAGAGTGGTTGCGTCGAGTCGACCCGCGTTGGCAATTCGTTGTGCATGTGCGAAAGCCGACCGCGCGCCTTATACAGTCCCGCGCGGCCAAGAAACAGACGTCTCCCGGGGTACCGCTTTGCCATTCCTGCTTTACTGGGCTCCTGCCGAAGATCGGTTGAAATGAGCGTCGCGCCAGAGGTCCCCTTGGCGTCGATTGCGATCCATCAGCCGAGCAGGGTCCTCGCCTGGCTTGCGCACCGGCCTGTCGCGACGTTGGGACTTCTGTTCCTGTTGTTGTGGACGCCTGGCGTGCTGAGCCTGCCTCCGCTCGATCGTGACGAAAGTCGTTTCGCCGAATCCTCGCGCCAGATGCTCGCCAGCGGCGATTTCGTCGACATCCGCTTCGGTCATGTTCCGCGTTACAAGAAACCGATCGGGATCTATTGGCTTCAGGCCGCAACAACCGCGATTGCGGGCGCCGGGAACCGCAGTCACATCTGGACGTACCGCTTGCCGTCTCTCTTAGGGGGCATACTCGCGGTTTTGCTGACCTATTGGTGCACCAGCGCCTTTGCCTCTGCTGGAGAGGCTTGGCTCGCGGCCGCACTGCTGGGGTTGTCCTTGCTGCTCACGGCGGAAGCGACGATCGCGACAACGGACGCGGTTCAACTCGCCTGTATGCTCGGCACGATCGGTACCATGCTCCGCGCTTACCTCGCCGGGCGCGGTCGAGGCGTCGCCCCTTCGCTCGGTCTCGCTCTGGCAGGCTGGGCGTCCTTGGCCGCAGGCATTCTCGTCAAGGGTCCAGTCGTGCCGGCTGTTGCGGTCGTGACCATCCTCGCCCTGGTCATTTGGGATCGCGAATGGCGCTGGTTAAGCCTGCTTAGGCCGCTTTGGGGGGTACCTGTGGCGATTGCGCTCGTCGCGCCATGGGCGGTCGCTATTTTGCTGACCAGCCACGGTCAGTTCTACCAACAGTCTTTCGGGCAGGATTTTGCAGAAAAGCTTGCCGGCGCCCAGGAGACCCACGGAGCTTGGCCGGGATATTACCTGTTACTGCTGACGGTCAGCTTCTGGCCCGCGATCCTGTTCCTCGCGCCGGCTCTCGGGATTGCCATTCGCAAACGGTCTGACCCGGCGATGCGCTTTCTTCTCGCGTGGTGTGGCGCATCCTGGGTGATGTTCGAGTTGGTGCCAACCAAACTCCCACACTATGTTCTGCCGCTCTACCCTGCGCTGGCAATCATTTCTGCGGCCTGGATATTGGCTCCGCGCGACCCTGCCGTGCCGCGCTGGCAGACGGCGCTCGCCTATCTGGCGAGCGCGCAATTCGCTGTCGGGCTCGCCGCTCTTATCGCCGCGATGATGGTATTGCCCGGACTGTACGGGACAGGAGCACCATGGTGGCTCGCGGCAGCAGCGGGGATGGCGGGGCTGTTCGGCATGGGGGCGGTGGTTGCCCAGCTTCGCCGAGCTTCGATCGCTGCGGCTGGCTTGGCACTGGCGGCCGTGCTGGTGATCTACCCGGCTCTTGCCATTGGCACGGCTCCTCGCTTGGACAAGCTATGGGTGAGCCAGCGCGCTGCCGAACTGGTCGGGAAAAGCACCCGACCCGACGATCCGCCGCCGGCACTCGCCGGGTACGAGGAGCCGAGCATGGTCTTCTATCTGGGAAAGGACACCCGTCTCACAAACGGCTCAGGCGCCGCTGAAGTCGGCGCGGCGCAAGGTGGACTGGCAGTCATTGAAGACAGTGCACGGCCGGCTTTTATGGCCCACTTGGCGGACGTCGATGCGAACGCGATCAAGCTCGATGAGGTGTCGGGGTACAACTATTCGAAGGGGAGGCCGGTCCACATCACCATTTATCGCGTGACGCCGACGCACGACATCACAGAGCCCCCGTCCGAGTGACCTGCGCTCGCAGCGCGCACGGGAAGCCAATGTACAGTTCTCGACGAACGTGCCCTCGTTGCAACAGCCCACTCAGGAACTGCTGCGCTTGATCCCGGGGGCGGTCATCAGCGATCGATTTAGTGCCTGACAGACAATGCTTGTGCGCATGCCGTCTGTCCCTGTTGGTGGTCGCGACCGTCGCGCAGCAACGCAGGTGAACCTCGCATGCAATGTCAGAGGGAATGAGACGCGAGAATTCTCGGTCGTCGGTTTCACTTGACGACAAAACAGAAGGCACTAAATATCGCGAAGTTGTTGCACCCGTTGATGGGGAGTCGTTGGGGCTTTCGCGTGGGCGGCAACTTCGGAGCGTCTTATAGGACGATGGGTCTCCAGATAGCGCGGGGGCGCGAAGCCAAGCCTCCGCTGCGGCCGCTCCGCTCGAAGCAGGACGTCCGCCCTCGACTTCAGCAAGCGACAGGACAATCCACCGCCGCGGCACCCGCGAAGAAGTCCCTTCCTCGCTTTCCCGTGAGCCCCGACGCTAAAGCGTTTTACAGAAGGTTCTATCCCGGAACTTCGACGATCGAATGGAATGACTGGCGCTGGCAAATGCGCGCTCGCATTCGGACGCTGGACGAGCTGGCGCGCATCTTTCATTTGAGCGACGACGAATATCGGGCTGTGAAAGAGCACACGGGCTCGCTGCCCGTGGGTATAACCCCGTACTACGCCAGCCTCATGGATCTTAAGGATCCTCACGAGCCTCTCCGCCGCACGCACATCATGATTGGGGAGGAGTATTTGCGCGGGCCGGGCGAAGATGATGACCCATTGGCAGAAGATCACGACACCGCGGTGCCCGGCATCGTCCACCGCTACCCCGATCGAGTTCTTTTCCTGACGACCGGTACCTGTTCGACTTACTGCCGTTATTGCACGCGCGCCCGCGTGGTGGGCAATCCGGGCGGCGAATATCAGTTTTCTTTGCGCCAATGGGAGCAGGCACTCGCCTACCTTGAGGACCACACAGAGGTTCGTGACGTCCTCATGTCGGGTGGTGACCCCCTGACGTTAGGAGACGACAAGCTGGACTGGCTGCTCGCTCGCCTGCGCGCCATCAAGCATATCGAATTCATCCGGATCGGCACCAAGGTTCCCACGGTGCTGCCGCAGCGCATTACCAAGCATCTGGTTGCTATCCTGAAGAAGCACCATCCGCTCTGGATGAGCCTCCACTTCACCCATCCGGACGAACTCACGGACGAAGTGACGGAATCCACGGCGCGTTTGGCCGACGCCGGCATTCCGCTGGGCAGCCAGACAGTACTCCTGAAGGGTATCAACGACGACATTGCTGTCATCAAGCCGCTCATGCAGGGACTGCTGAAGCGCCGCGTCAGGCCTTACTATCTCTATCAATGCGATCCGATCCGAGGCTCAGCCCATTTTCGCACGCCTGTCGAAAAAGGGCTTGAGATCATCAGGGGCTTACGAGGCCATACGACCGGCTACGCCACTCCCATCTTCGCGGTCGACGCGCCGGGCGGCGGTGGCAAGGTCCAGATCGCACCCGACTTTGTGGTGGGTCGCGACGGCGACGATCTGCTTCTGCGCAATTTTGAGGGTGACGTTTATCGCTACCCCGACCCCGGTGGCACGTTGGGCTTTGACAAGAAGGCCGAGCCGGCCGCCGAGTAAGCAAGGGACCTATCGCCATGCGCATCGGGGTCACATTCGACCTCCGGTCGGACTACCTCGCCATGGGCTATGACGAGGAAGAGACTGCAGAGTTCGACAGCGAGACGACCGTCTCGGCTTTATGCGATGCGCTCGCTGGGCTCGGATATGTGCCTGAGCGGATCGGCGGCGTGGTGAAACTTGCGGAACGCCTCGCCGCCGGTGAGCGGTGGGACGGCGTTTTCAATTTTTGCGAAGGGCTGAAGGGCGTTTCGCGTGAAGCCCAGGTGCCGGCACTCCTCGAGGCTTTCGATATTCCCTACGTCTTCTCCGATCCTTTGACGCTGTCGCTGACGCTCGACAAGGCGATGTGCAAGCGGGTCGTGCGCGACTGCGGCGTACCGACGGCAGACTTTGCAGTGATCGAACGGCTCGCCGACGCCGACAGGATCACGCTCGACTATCCGCTTTTTCTGAAACCCGTTGCAGAAGGCTCGGGCAAAGGTATCGATGCGGATTCCAAAGTCGAAGACGTGCAAGCGCTGAAGCGCTGCGCCGCCAAACTTCTGCGGAAATTCAAGCAACCGGTCCTTGTCGAGCGGTTTCTTCCGGGCCGCGAATTCACCGTCGGCATCACAGGTTCCGGCGCGGATGCGACGGTGCTCGGGGTCAGCGAGATTATCAAGAAGCCCAACTATGTCGGGGACGGCTACGGCTTCGAGAACAAGGAACACTGGCACGATAAGGTCGATATTGTCGGAGCGCCGGCGGCGGAGGCGGTGACGGCCGGCGAGGTTGCGCTCGCGGCGTGGCGCTGTTTGCGGTGCCGCGACGGTGGACGTGTCGATATTCGCTGTGATGCGACGGGCGGGGCACAGTTCATGGAGGTGAATCCGTTGGCCGGGCTCAGGCCGGGCTATTCGGATCTGTGCTTCATCGCGGACCGCGCCGGGCTCTCCCATCAGCAGCTGATCGGAAAGATCATGGACTCCTTCCTGAAGCGTTATCCCGCCCTTGCGGCGCGCCGGGCGGCTTAAGATGCGTGTGCTGGTACTCCACTCGGACATTGGCGCCGACCCGCCTCCCGACGAACTGGATACGCTCATTGCGGCGGATGCGGTCAGAGAAGCCCTGACGCAACAGGGACACTCCGCTTCGCTTGCCCCGTTTCCGGTCGACCAGGACCGGTTCGAGAGGCTGTTGGATCTTGAGCGAGCAGACGTCGTGTTCAACCTCGTCGAGGGCGTCGGTGGATTGGGCCAGCACGCACCGATCGCCCCGCGCATGCTGGACGAATACGGCGCGGTTTTCACAGGCGCGACAGCGGTGGCGATGGCGGTGACGAACGACAAGCCGCTGACCAAGCGAAAGCTGCGCGCGGCAGGAATCCCCACACCGGACTGGAGCGAGCCCGACGCGTGGAGGGGCCTTAAGGAGACGACCTACATTGTGAAATCGGCGTTGGAAGACGCCTCGTTCTTCCTTGACGATCTCAGCGTCGTGTCGGGCGCGGAGGCGGTCAAATTGCGCGCCGCCGATTGCTATCTGAAGCATGGCGGGCGGTGGTTTGCGGAAGAATTCATCGACGGTCGCGAGTTCAATATCTCCATTCTTGAGGATCGCGATGGCCTCCAAATTCTTCCGATCGCGGAAATGGTGTTCGAATCATGGCCCGAACATCGGCCGCGCATCGTTGGATACACCGCAAAGTGGGACGAAAGTTCGCTCGAAGCGATCCGGACCGTGAGACATTTCGATGTCGAATCCGAAGAACCCCTGCTCGCCGCGAAAATGAGACAGGCCTGCGTTCGAAGCTGGGAACTGTTCGAACTCACCGGCTATGCGCGGATCGATTTTCGCGTGACGCCGCAGGGCGAGCCGCTCGTTCTGGAGATCAACACGAATCCCGGAATTGCCCCCGACGCGGGCTTTGCCGCCGCCGCCGCGCGAGCGGGTATGAGCTATGACGAACTGGTCGCGCGCATCGTAGATGGGGCGGCTGCTCGTTCCCCCGCCTTCGCAAAGCATGCCATTCCCGCTCGCCTGGGCTAAACCGACTCGACCCGCGACGACAATTCGCGTCCCAGGCGGTGTTCACGAAATGCGATGAACCCGCCAGCCGCGGTTACGACTGCGGCACCGACGAGGACGGCGGTCGCCGGCACTTCGCCGAAAATCAGCAAGCCGAAGCTTACCGCCCAGATCATCGATATATAGTCGAAGGGAGCGAGCAGAGACGGCTCGGCATAGCGATAGCTGAACGTCATGGCGATCTGACCAAAGCCGCCGAAAACGCCGGCCATAATCAACCACGACGCGTTGATCAGGTTGAGAGGAACACGCCACCAAATCATCGTCAGCGCGCCGATGACGGCGCAAAACGCCATGAAATAGAAGACGATCGTCTCGCTTTTCTCCGTCGCGCTCATCTGGCGGATGTATATGACGACGAATGCCGAACCGAGCGCACCACTCAGTGCCAGACCGGCCCCCGCCGAAAATCCATGCGTCGCAATCGCGAGCATGCCGCCATGCGGCTGGATCATGAGGAGCACACCGGCAAATCCGGCGACGACTGCGGCTCCGCGATAGGGGCCGATGGTCTCTTTCAACACGATCGCCGCGAGCACGACGGCGAATATCGGTTGGACGAAGCCGAACGCAGTGATGTCGGCCAACGGCAGCATCTTGAGGGCCGCGAAGTTCAGAAACATCCCGGAAGAGCCGACGGCCGAGCGGATCAGATGCAGCCAGGGCCGGTCGGTTCGAACCATCTGTGCCAGTCCAATCGTGAAAAGCGAGAAAAGCAGCAGCGGCAGCAACGCGAACACGGCACGAAAGAACACGACCTCTCCGACCGGCACGGCACCGGCGAGCTTGATGCCGACATATTGCAGGGAAAAAGCGAGCGTCGCGCCGGTCTTGAGCGCAATGCCGCGGCTTGTGTGCTGCATGAGCGGACCTACAGCCACCCGCGGCGCTTGAACCACGCGTAAGGCAAGATTCCGGATATCACGATGATGACGAGCGCCAGAGGATAACCAACTTCCTCGCTGAGTTCGGGCATGAAGTGAAAATTCATTCCCCAAATGGACGCGAAGAGCGTTGGCGGAAGAAACACGATCGCGGCAACCGACATGATCTTGATGATGTTGTTCTGGTCGATGTTAATCAGGCCGAGTGTCGCATCGAGCAAGTAGTTGAGCTTGCCGCTGAGAAAGGATGTGTGATCCTGCAGCGACTGCACGTCGCGCGTCAGAGTCTTGATGTGAGTCCGCACATCCTTGTTCGATTTGCCTTCCATGGCCGGCGTGAGGAAGGAAAGGACGCGGCTGAAGCTCAGAAGACTTTCGCGCATCTTGCCCATGAGGTCGTGTTTGCGACCAAGGCGCCGAAGCACCGTTTGAAAGTCCCTTGACTGCATCGGTTGGCCGCCCGCCGGCTGAAAGATGTCTCGCGAGACGACTTCGATCTCGGCACCCGCCCTTTCGAGAATATCCGCCATGCGGTCTATGATCACGTCGAGTAACGCCATCAGAACCATGTCGGCGCGAGGCGCCACGGAACTGCCGCGTTCGCAGCGCGCGGCAAATGTCTTGAATGGCTGCGGGTCGACGTATCGGATCGTGATGAGCTTATCGTGCGTCAACACGAAGCTGACGACATCGGCCATGGGCGTTTCGGTCTCGGCATTGGATAGGATGAGGGCGGTCAGGAAGATGCCGTCATTTTCCTGGTACAGGCGGGAGGAGACCTCGATCTCTTCCATATCGGCGCGGGTGGGCATTTCGACGCCCAGAAGGGCGTTGATCCGCAGCCTCTCTTCGGTCGACGGATCGAACAAGTCGAACCAGATCGCACCCGGCGGAACGGGGTCCGAGTTCGAAAGGATCGTACCTCTCAGTCCACCATTTTGCTGCTGATAGACCTTCAGCATGCGAAATCTCGTCGGTACGCGGTTAGAGCTGGCGCGCAGATTCGCGCGGCCGGACCATAGTCTGCCCGTGGCGCGCTGCAAAATGCTTTTTGGTCCAACCACATTATGCGGCGAAATGCAGCGCGGAGTTGCAGCTTCGCTGGGCGGTGAATGGGCCGCCGCCGGAAATCTGTTCTAGAATGCTCCGTCGCAAACAGGACACCGTATGTCGATTTTGACCCCCGATCATGCCGACATCGAAGCGGCGGCCGCCCGGATCGCGCCATGGGCTGTGCGCACGCCGCTCCTTGAGAGTCCGGAGTTGGGAGCGCGGCTGGGCGCACGAATCTTCCTGAAACCCGAAACCTTGCAACGTACGGGTTCGTTCAAGTTCCGCGGCGCGTTGAACACGGTGCTGCAGATTCCCGAGGCGCGACGCAGTAACGGAGTTGTCGCATTTTCGTCAGGCAATCATGCGCAGGGCGTGGCTGCAGCTGCCTCGTTGTTTGCCATTCCCGCGACAATCGTCATGCCCAAAGACGCACCCCCGCCCAAAATTGCCGGCACGCGCAAGCTTGGCGCCGAGGTGATTTTCTACGATCGCTACCTCGAAGACCGCGAGGCGATCGCGCGTGAGATCGTCGATCGCACTGGGGCGACGCTCATTGAACCGTTCGACAACCCGATGGTCGTTGCCGGGCAGGGCACGATCGGACTGGAACTCGCCGCTGATGCGAGGGCGCTGGGAATTGCACTTGATGCGGTGCTGACACCGTGTGGTGGCGGAGGCCTCGTGAGCGGCATCGCGCTTGCGCTTTCGAAATCGAGCCCGGACACCGACGTGATTTCGGTCGAACCGGAAAGATTTGACGGCATGCGCGAGTCCATTGTGGCGGGAGAACGTACCAAAGCAACAGGCGGGCCACCGTCCCTTGCGGACGCGTTGATGGCGCCGATGCCGGGCAGAATTCCTTTCGCGCTCGCAAAGGAGCATTTAGCCGATGCGATTGCGGTGAGCGACCGCGATCTCAAAACCGCCGTAAGCTATGCCTTCCATCGCCTGAAGCTCATCGTCGAACCCGGCGGAAGTGCGGCGCTTGCAGCCGCTCTGAGCGCGAAAATCAACTTGAAGGACAAGACGGCAGCCATTGTCCTGACCGGCGCGAACTGCGACATCGCGACGATCGACGAATGTTGCCGTGCGGTCGTCGACCCTTAACGCGCCGCGCAATCCTTTGGGCTCAGGGCGCTTTCTCTTGCGCCGGGAAAGTGGTTAGCTTTCGGCAGCGACAAAAAACCAAAGCGTTGGGGCTTCTGGTGGAACGCGAAGGACGCGGCTCACTCCGCACCGTGACGGCAATCGTGCTATTTGTCTCGGCGCTGGGCTTGCTCGGCAATGCGACGTTGTCGCTATGGCCTGGTCCCAATGAGGCGCCGACGAGACAACTGCGCACCGGCCGCGATCTCGTTCTCGCCTACTCTCGCATTCGTCCAGGACTGACCCGCGCGTCGGAGCTTGCCCGCTATGGCTTCGACCCCACATCGAAGGGCACGCAGCTCCTTTCGTATCTGGGCGTCATGGAACGCGTCATTCCCCATGACTCTCACCAGTTCGATCAGCTCGGCTCGGCGATTCAGGAATGTGTCGCGGCACGCGAGCGTTGCACGGCGCTCGTCTTCCATCCATCCGAACCAGCCCGGACCAGCAACGCGCACGGCGTCTTCACGGCGTTTTCCATGGGCGCCGACGCGGCTTCCCGCGCGCCGCAGGTGATGCTCCTCATCCGCGATGGACGGGTGACGTTCAAGACGATTTCGGGAGCGATCGAGAGGGTCCGCGCAAACCAATCGCAACGCGAAGCCCGCGCCGTGCCCGTGCCATTTCGAATGAGCGATTGACCGGCGCTGGATCGCCTAGCGCGGCGCCAACACCATCATCATCTGGCGGCCTTCCATCTTCGGCCATTGCTCCATCTTGGCGACGGGCTCCACGTCCTTGTGGACGCGGTTGAGCAGTTCCATACCGAGATTCTGATGCGCCATTTCGCGACCGCGGAAGCGCAGGGTCACCTTGACCTTGTCGCCGTCATCGAAGAAGCGGCGCATCGCCTTCATTTTGGTATCGTAGTCATGGTCGTCGATGGTCGGGCGCATCTTGATCTCCTTGATCTCGATGACCTTCTGCTTCTTGCGCGCCTCGGCGGCCTTCTTCTGCTGTTCGTATTTGTATTTGCCGTAGTCCATGAGCTTGACCACCGGCGGTTTCGCTTCGGGCGAAACCTCGACCAGGTCGAAGCCTTTTTCTTCAGCGATTGCGCGGGCTTCATCGATGCCGATGGGGCCGTATTTGTGACCGTCATCTCCGATCAGAAGTATGGTGCGCGAAAAGATTTCCTCATTCACTCGGGGCCCGTCCTTGGCTGGCGCCTTGTCGGGCTGTTGAAAACGTCTGGGTACTATGACTCTCTCCTTTGTTGAGCCCGCATGAGAACGCGTTCCGCGAGGACTTTGCCTGGGTCTCGCGAAACGATTGCTCGGATCTTGATCGTGGCTTGGGTCCTCTCCGCGTCGCGCGGGCGACGGCTAACCCTTATAGAATAGGAGCCGGACGCGGATTCGCAAGGGCTATTCGGCCACATCGACCCGGGATTCTGCTTCCAATTTGATGCGTTTTATGACGGTTTCGAGCGGCATTGGCCCAAGATCCTTGCCCGACCGCAGCCGCACGGCGACCTTGCCCTCGGCCGCCTCGCGTTCGCCGACCACCAACATGTAGGGGATCTTCTGCAACTGCGCATCGCGGATCTTTTTCTGCATGCGCTCATTCGCAAGATCGATATCGACGCGAAGGCCGGCGGTTCCATTGACCACCGGCTCCTTGAAGAGCGCATCGACGACCTTGTGGCCGTACTCCGCCGCTTTCTCGCTGATCGGAATCACGCGCGCCTGGATCGGCGCCAGCCAGGTCGGGAAGTTGCCGGCATAGTGCTCGATCAGGAACGCCGTGAAGCGCTCATGCGAACCGAGCGGCGCGCGGTGGATGACATAGACCGGATGCTCGTGACCATCCTCGCCGATATAGTTGAGGTTGAAATTGGTCGTTGCCATGAAGTCGAGCTGGTTGGTCGAAATCGCATACTCCGTTCCGATGACCGACTTGATCATGAAATCGACCTTGGGTCCGTAGAAGGCAGCCTCGCCCTTCGCTTCCACATAGGGAAGCCCGGACTCGTTCATCGCCTGACGGATGACGTCGGCTGCGGCACTCCACTTCTGCGGCTCGTTGACAAAGTTGTGCTGCTTCGTCAGATCCGGAAGCGAGAAGCGCATATAGTATTCCGTGATCCCCATCATGTCGTAATAGCGGGCGTGCAGGCGCATCACCTTCAAGAACTCATCCTTCGCTTGATCGAAGCGGCAGTAGATATGCGCGTCGTTCTGCGTGAAACCGCGCACACGCATTAATCCTGAAAGGCCGCCCGACGCTTCGTAGCGGTAGCAATGGCCATATTCCGC
>Ga0075426_10003350_pt1 | contig 11441 bp, 10 predicted proteins | sample SoiMethybrSBSTD5_FD_75304 | JGI IMG/M metagenome (GOLD analysis project Ga0075426, IMG submission 75304) | Bulk soil microbial communities from a Populus tree surrounding site in Tennessee, USA - Soil MetaG P. TD hybrid SBSTD5 | ecosystem: Environmental > Terrestrial > Soil > Tree plantation...
TCGTATTGCACGATCGGATCGCCGTCGTTGTCTGACTGGCAACGACCGCCGAAACCTGACCACACCACGTTTCCTTGCTTCGGAAATCCGGGCACGAGGTTGAACGCGGTGATGTTCTGATTTGCGTCTCGCGTCAACGTGTAGATCGCGTAACGCAGGTTGACCCACTGCACGTAATGGTTTGGTCCAACGTCGCCGGTGGTGTCGGGCGGCGCGACGCGGAGTGAAGGATCGACCGGCGTGCCGACGGTTGCAGCCTTCGGTTCGGCGAGTGCGGACGGCAAGCCGACGCTCTTGTCTGTGAGCGGATCGATCACCGGCTTGTTATCGTTGCCGACCGGTTGCGGCCGGCCCGGTTCGAAGTCTTTGCCGCCGCGAGCGGGCTTTTGCTTTTCGCCCGTATCAAACATTTCGCGCAGCGGTTTTGGTGTCTTATCAAACTTGATGGGGTAACTGATCTCTGCTCGATGTTGTTCACCGACCTCACTCTGAGCGTGGACCACCAACGGCAGCGAGGAGACGGCGCACAGGATGAAAATCATTAATACCGCGTGAAGCTTTCTCATTTTCTTCCTCCAGAAACTCAGGGCTTGGATGGATACGCACGCCGATAGTACTTAGGGAGTGAGTGAGACTTCGGCCTTTGAACTACTTTCAACTTTGTAACAGAGCCTTCCCGGGAGTTGAGAATCAAGCTGGGATGGCGACGGAGTATAGCATCAGCCGTGGCGCGCTGCTAGTCCGATTGTTGCTTGATTTTGCTGAAAGGTAGTCGTCGAATTGCAACTTGGTCGTCTTAGTGGCATGAGGTCAGTACCACCGCACGGTAGCGGGTGGGTTACGCTGAGCTCGCGAGACTCACGTGCTCATCACTGACCCACCGCTACCGCGTGGTGGTACTGACCTCACGGAACCGCCGGGGCTCTGAATGGTCATGAAAAAGCAGGGTTATTCGAAGTAGCGGCGAATAATTTTTGGCAAAAGGACGGAAGAATCGAGCACAGAGCCTGTGGTAAAGCGCCGCGCGAGCGCGCGAAAAAGCGCCGACGCCTGCGCGCTGTAGCGAAACCACCAGACGTCCGGCAGCCACGGGATGCGATTGGTGTGAATGTGCTGTGGAGTAACGAGTTCGAGCAGGCCGAGCCGGCCGTGCGTGCGGCCGTAGCCGCTCTGCTTGACGCCGCCCCACGGCGTTTGCGCGATCGCGTGCGTGTAAACAACCTCATTAATCATCACCGTGCCGGCGTCGATTCGTTCGGCGAGACGCCGCCCGCGCGCGATGTTACTCGTGAACACCGCGGCCGTTAATCCATAAACACTGTCGTTAGCGAGCCGCACCGCTTCGTCGTCAGTCTTGAACGTCATGATCGGCAAAACGGGACCAAACGTTTCCTCACGCATCACCGCCATCGAGTGATCGACATACGTGATGACGGTTGGTTCGTGAAACCAGCCGCGGGTGTTTTCGACACGGCGGCCGCCGATCTCGATTCGTGCGCCGTGCTCGACCGCGTCTTCGATGTGATCTTCGACGATTCTTAGTTGCCGCTCATTCGTCATCGAACCCACGTCGACATCCGGATCCGTCGGAATTCCCAGCTTGAGTTTGCGCGTCTCTTCGACGACGAGATCGATAAACTGTTTCGCGATCGATTCGTGAACGTAACAACGCTCGATCGATGCGCACGCTTGTCCCGCGTTGGCAAATCCACCCCACAACGCAGCGCGTGCCGCGTTCGTGAGGTTCGCGTCTTCCAGCACGATCATCGGATCCTTGCCGCCGAGTTCGAGCACGACCGGAGTCAGATGTTTCGCCGCCGCTTCCGCGACGCGCTTGCCCGTGGCGACACTGCCGGTGAACATCACCTTATCAACACCGGCCTCAACCAAAGCGGCGCCAGTCGAACCATCGCCAGTAACAATCTCAACCAAGCCCTCGGGCACTTTGGCTTGTTTGAAAACCTCGCCGATCTTCAGTCCCGTGAACGGCGTCAACTCGCTTGGTTTCACCACCACTCCGTTGCCGGCCATCAACGCCATTACGATTTCATCAAGCGGCGTGGCCCAGGGGAAATTCCACGGCGAGATGATGCCGACGACGCCGAGCGGTTTGTAGACGATGTATGAAGACCGGCCCATCAGGCCAAACTGTCCGATATCAATCTTCTGCCGTTTCAACATGCGTTCGGCGTTGCGCGCGAAGAACTGCATCAAATCGAGCGTAGGCGTGATCTCCATGGCGATCGCTTCGGCGGGAGGCTTGCCGGTTTCGCGTGCAATCAATAACGCGATCTCGTCAACCTGCGCGAGCACGATTTCGCGCGCTGTGAGAATGAACCGAGCACGCGCGCGAAACGAGAGTTTCGACCACGCGATTTGCGCCTGGCGCGCGCTCTTCACCGCGGCGTTGACGTCGCTCGCGTTGAGCACCGGCACACGTCCAATTTCCTCGCCGTTGGCAGGATCTATCGCGACGATCTGGCGCCGTTGCGTCGATGAAAGACTTTGCGTGCTCATCAGGTACAATGTAGGTCCAAATTATTCCAGCCACAAGAGGAAGGTCTCGTAAATGATCAGATCTCAGCTCGCGGAGTTTATGCGTCGCATGCAGCGCAACTCAGTCGCCATCATTCCCGCGGCGCGCGAAGCCACACGTTCCAACGACACGCATTATCGCTTTCGTCAGGACTCGGATTTCTTTTATTTGACGGGCTTCGAAGAGCCGGAAGCGATCGCGGTGATCAAGCCGGGCGAGACGCACGAGTATGTTTTGTTTGTCAGGCCGCGCGATCCGGAACGTGAGATTTGGGACGGGCGGCGTGCAGGTGTTGAAGGGGCAAAAAGCGAGTTTGGCGCGCAGGCCGCGTTTCCGGTTGAGGAGTTTGATGCGAAGTTGACTGAAATCCTGAACGACGCGGAGACGCTTTATTACCGCCTCGGTGTGCAGCGCGATCTCGACGAGAAGATCGTTCGCGAGATCGCGCGGATGCGTTCGTTGAATCGCAAACCGATTCATCCGCCGGCGACGATTGTCGATCCCGCCACGATCATCCACGAGCTGCGCGTTATTAAGAGTCCCGACGAACTCGAATTCATGCAGAAGGCGGCGGACATTGCTGCCGAGGCGCATTGCGAGGCGATGAAAGCTGTGCGTCCGGGCATGCTTGAGTACGAAGTAGAGGCGCTGATCGAACAGATTTTTCGCCGTTATGGTGCGGCTGGTCCGGCGTATACGTCGATCGTTGGCGCCGGGCCGAACGCGACCGTATTGCACTACATCAATAACGATGGCGAACTACGTGACGGTGAGTTGTTGCTGGTTGATGCGGGCGCCGAATACAAGGGCTACGCCTCCGACATCACGCGTACGTTTCCGATCAGTGGGCGTTACTCGCAAGCGCAGCGCAAGATTTACGATCTCGTGTTGAAGGCGCAGATGTCGTGCGTCGAGATGGTGCGGCCCGGTGTCACGCACGATCAACTGAAGCAGCATTCGATTGAAGTGTTGACGGAAGGAATGGTCGAGCTGGGGTTGTTGCAGGGCAAACCGGACCAGCTAATCAAAGATAAGCAGTATGAGAAGTTTTATATGCACGGCCTCGGGCACATGCTCGGCATCGACGTGCATGACGTTGGTGCGTATTACTACGGTAAAGAATCGCGCGCACTCGAACCGGGTGTGGTGATGACCGTTGAGCCGGGTCTTTATATCGCGCCGGGTACGAAAGACGTGCCGGAGAAGTATCTCGGCATCGGCGTGCGGATCGAGGACGACGTTCTCTGCACGAACAACGGTCCGCGAGTGTTGACGAGTAAAGTGCCGAAAGATCCTCAGGAAATTGAGGCGCTCATGGCCCACCGATAATTGGCCACGGATAACACGGACTACACGGATAGCTCAGCGACGATCTCGCGGACGGCTTTGCGCGCTTCTTCAACTTCCTCTGGTTTGAAGGAGATCGCACCGACGACTGCATGACCGCCGCCGCCGTAACGTTCACAGATCTTCGCAATGTTGTGCCGGCGCGGCCTGGGCGCCCAGGGATTTGAACCAACCGAGATCTTTGTGCGCTGCGCTCCGCGCGTGAGCGCTACCGAGTAAGTGGTTTCCGGATACAAGTAATATGGAATGAACTTGTTGAAGCCTTCGTAACCCTCGTCCACCAGATCAAACTGCACTACGCCGTCCGCAAACTTCGCCTTCCTGCGCACCGCTTCCAACGTCTCCTGATGCTGTTGCAGTATCGGCTGAAAACGCCGCTGCACTTCCGCGCTGGTAGCCACTTCCTCGAGCGAGCGGGTCGTCAGGTCGCGGATGATCTGTTCGATAAACGCGTCGTCGGGATCGGCCTCGATAACCTGCATTAACTGCAACGCCGGCTCCTTCAACTCAACACACTGCGCCGGCGACTCATAAAGCGCGCCGTCAATGATATGCGCCCAGTGGACCAGTGACTTGATTGGTTCGGGATTGAAACCGAAGCGTTCGTGAGCGACGTCGGCGATGAACTCAGTGCAAGACTTCCTCGTCGGATCCAAAAACTTTTTGCCCGACTTGTCCGCGCGAAAGTGCGCTTCGTCTTCCGGAGTCAAGAAAGCGGACTCGTGATGATCGAACCACCATGTCAACTTCTCCGACGCCGCATATTTGAAATCGACGATCGCATTCTCGTCGGAATCAAACATCGTGTGGTCGAAGAGATTACCGGGCCGGTGGAGCAGTCCGGTGTAATTGACCTCGGCTTCCGGATGAATCCGTTCCTTGTAGAAGCGAGTGAAAGTGGCCGCTGAAGCGACACCGTCAAAGCAATGGCCGTGATAAAGGAGACGAAGTTTCACTGACAATTTTTACAGGGTTCGATTAAGGTCGCGGCCGCGGGCGGCGTCAATTTCGACGCGATGAATTTATCGACTTCGTCCTCGATTAGCTCGCCGTTCACAACCCACGCTTTTTCAGTGAGCACGTCTCCATTACCGTTCACTTTCGCCGGTTCGAGAAAGATGTTCCAGGGCGAACCCCAGTTCCGCGTGTCGCCGGTAAGCTGGCGGTATTCGTAATGGAGCGTCGTCGTCTTGTCGTCGCGCGACTCGGATTCGGTGACGATCGGGTACGGGGGACCATCCGCGCCAAAAAAGTTCTTCACGTCATCGCGCGATGCATATTCGCTGACGCCGATCACCTGAAAGCCCTGGTTCTTGTACTTGTCGTAAAGCTTCGCGGCAATCGGTGCTTCGTTGCGCCAGTTGCCACACCAGGGGGCGAAGTAAACAATCATCACGAGTTTTTTGCCGGCCATCAGCGATCGCAAATTTTCTGCTTTGTCGCTCTTGAGACTCGTCAGCGACCAGTTTTTGTAGTTCACCGTCTTTTCGACGAGCGGCGAGTACTCGTGACCCGCTTGCGCCATCGTGGCGAACGGTGAGAGGGCGAGCGCGAGAAGCGAAATGAATAGGAATTTCTTCATGGTGTTACTCCACTTTGGCCTTCTCTGTGTCTTTGTGCCTCTGTGGTTAACCACCGAGACACAGAGGCCCAGAGAAAACTTACTGCTTTAATTGGCGACACTGGCCGTGGCGGGAGTTTCCGCGAGCAGCGGTTTGACCGCGGCTTCCCATCCAGCTTTGTCTCGGGCTCCGATAATCTTCTGGCGAATACGTCCTTGCCGATCGATCAGGTACGTGGTCGGCAAGACTGACTGCGCGAATTTTACTTTGGCGTCGCTGCCGCCGATCAGAACGGGATACTCAAAGCGCACGACTTCCTTTTGGTAATCGTTCACGCCTTCGATGCTGTCGTCAAGCGAAGCGCTGACGATGCGCAGCCCCTGCGATTCCAGCTCGTGCTGCAATTGATTGAGTGCGGGTATTTCTTCGCGGCACGGAATGCAGTAGGTGGCCCAGAAGTTCAGCAACACGACCTGCCCCTGAAGCTCCTTCAAACGAAACGGCTTGCCGCCGAGTGTTTGAAATTCAACGTCGGGAGCGACTTCGAAGTTGGCATTTGCCTGCGTTGGCGGCGGCGCTGTCGGAGGCTTTTGGTCTAACTTAAAAATGCCTTCGAGATTCGGGAGCCACGCCATAAATCGCGAACTGGCCAGCAACGTCGATTGGCCGCTCATCACGAGTATGCCGACGACGATCAGTACGACGCCGGAAACGACTTCGACCTTGTGCAAGTGTTTGCGAAAGTTTTTGTAGAAGCTGAGAAACTGGTTAATGCCGAGACCCGTCAACAGAAACGGCACCGCCAGTCCCGCCGAATAAAACGCCGAGAGAACTAAGCCGCTGCGCCAGCCGCCGCTGGTGGCTGCCAAACCGATGATGCCGCCGAGAATTGGACCAATGCACGGCGTCCAACCCGCGGCAAAAGCGACGCCGAGCGCTGCCGAACCGAACACGCCGCGCGGTTTGTCGTCGGAAAAGAAACGCGTGTCTTTATAGAGCGCGGTGATCTTGAGCAGACCGATAAGTTGCAGACCGAAAGCGATGATGATGAGTCCGCCGATGATGCGCACCCACGGATTGCTCGTGATTGCAGCCCCGACGAGACCGGCCGTCGTGCCCAGTAAAAGAAAGATGACGGAGAGGCCGGCGTTGAAGGCGAGCGAGTTGAGAATCACTGCGCGACGGCTCGTCGAGCCTGTTTTCAAATTGTCGATGCTGACGCCCGAAATAAGCGAGATGTAACCGGGTACCAGCGGCAACACGCACGGCGAGAGAAACGACAGTATGCCCGCCGCAAAAGAGATAACAACACGAAATAATGTAATGCCCTGATCGTCCATCTTGACCCGTCTATCTTACTCTTCAACCAACTTCTTGAGCATTCTGCCGAGCGACTGAATCTCGTCTTCATTCGCGCCGGGAGAAATGTAACGCAACACGCCCTTGCGATCGATGAGAAACGACATCGGAATCGAGCTCACGCCGTAATTGATCTCGTCCATCTGCGTTTCGTCGACTGCGATACCGTACGGCAACCGGTTGCGCTTTTTGAACTCGCCCAAATAAATCAGCTCTTCTCCCGGTGTCATTGGCTTGCCGTTACCGTGGCCGTAGTAGGTCGTGAGTCCGAGAATCACGAGACCTTTGTCTTTGTACGTTTCGTACCATCGCGAGAGATTTGGCAATGTCACGCGACATGGACCACACCAGTGCGCCCAGAAGTCGAGCAACACGACTTTGCCGCGCAGGTCCGACAGCTTGACCGGCGTTTGCTCGATCCACTGGCTCGCGATGATTTCAGGCAAGGCGGCTTTGGATGAGCGTGACGAATCGTCGATCAGCTTATCGAAATCGATCGATGGGTTGAGCAGCGCGAGCCGGTACGTCGCCAGTTTGAAGAGATTGCCTGACGGCAGCTCGAACGACAGACGTATAAGCTCTGTAAAGGTCTTGATGGCCGAGTCTTTGTGATTTGTTTTTACATAACTATCCGCCAACAAGGCCCCGGATTTAATCAACATGTCGTCGCGCTTGAACGGCTCTGTTTTATTCGCCCGGCCATATTCTTTTGCCGCCTCGAGCATGTCCTTCGCGTGCGTGGTCATCGCCGTGTAGTCCTTGCCGCGCATGTACGCGTCGGTCAGCAAAAACTCCATGCGATAACGGTCGTCAGCATTTTGCGGCTTGTGATGCGCGTACTTGTCGACCGCTGCTTTCGCTTCGTCGAGCAAACCTTTTCTGACTGCATACAGCACGACGACATTGCGCGCCGCTTGCGCCTGCACCCCGTCGGGATCATCTTTCAACAACAGGCGCATGGTGGAGAGCGCGTTGTCGGCGTCGCCGGCGAGATGGTGCAGCATGCCGAGGTAGTAGACATCTTCTTTGCTTAACCGTGTGCGCGCTTTGAGTATCGTGGCGTTCTTAACGGCGAGTTCCTGTTGCTCTTTCTTTGTTCGGGCTTCCAGCTTCGCATCGTAAGGAAGTTTCTGCTTGTTGAATTCCTGATAGCGCCGGCCGAGATAACCGTTGGCGTCTTCAAAGAGAACTTGCGCCGGACGGTCGTCCGCTTTGGGCGTCTCGTCGGTCTTCGCGTCAAGTGCTTGCGCAAATGACGGCGCGACGGACAGTAATAGCAGCAGGACTAACGTCAGGAATTTCATCGGTGGCTTAACTTATGTGCGCCAGATTAAAACGATTGGGACTAAAAGCAGCGAGCAAAGGTGAAACGTGGCCCTCCACGACTGCTTCAGCAATCAACTCTCCGGTGACGGGTGCGAGTAGGATTCCGTTTCGGTAATGTCCCGTTGCATAAAAGAGCCCGTCAATTTCATCACAAGGCCCCAGCACAGGCAAACCGTCAGCAGCGCGCGGGCGCAGCCCGGCCCAGGTATCGACAATAGGGAGGGATTCGATTTGCGGCGAGATCTCTTTCGCGTGTGCGAGGATAGAGCTGATACCGCCGGCGGTGACTTGTTTGGTGAAACCGGCGTTTTCGCTGGTTGAGCCGGTAATTAAACGGCCGTCGTGGCGCGGCACAAGATAGCCACGCGGGCTGTAGATAACGTGGCGCGCGAGTTGTGGTTTGGCGTGGAAACAGATCATCTGCCCGCGGACGGGTTCGATGGTTGGCGTTTGGGCATGTTCGATGGTGCTGGACCACGTGCCGGCCGCGACGATGACCCTCGGACAACTAACAAAACCACGAGAGGTTTGCACACCCTTGACTTCGCTGCCCTCGATGTTGACGGAGTCCTCGATGCTGATCGACTCCACGTCTGTCTCAGTGACGATCGTCACGGGAAGCTTGTCGACGCTGTCCACGAGCGCGTTCAGCAAACGTCGATTTTCAACTTGCACGTCCTGCGGAAACAACAGCGCACCGAGAAGCGCGTCAGAAACGCACGGCTCTAACTCTCGCGCCTCCCGCGCCGTCAGTTTCGCGAGCGTCAAGCCCGCGCTTGATTGCCACTCGTAACGCGTTTCGATCTCTTCAAAATCCGCCTCTGTAAACGCCACATAAAGCGTCCCCGTCGTGTCCAACTCAATGTCGATCCCCGTCTCTTCAAACAAAGAAACAGCGAACTCTGCGTAGAGATCACGACTCCGGCACGCCAGTTCGAAAAACTGATCCGCGCTATCTGCTTCCGCCTGCGGTGCGAGTATCCCACCCGCCGCAAACGACGCTTCCGTCCCTAACCCCGCGCGCTCGATCAAACACACATCGCGCACTCCGCGTTGGCCCAACGCGCGAGCGATAGTCAGACCGATTACGCCACCGCCGATAATCACGACGTCAGCAGAACGCGGCAGATCATTTGAATCGTTCAAGTACAAAGCACTAATATCTGTTTAATGACGCATCGTATCACACTGATTCCTGGCGACGGCATCGGCCCCGAAGTCGCCTCCAACGTAGTAAGAATTATCGAAGCATCCGGCGTTGATATCCAATGGGAGACGCATTACGCCGGCGCGCAGGCGCTCGAGAAGTTCGGCGAGACGTTGCCGCAGGAGTTGCTCGACTCGATCGTGCGCAACAAGGTCGCGCTGAAGGGCCCTATCACCACGCCGGTCGGCAAAGGGTTCACTTCCGTCAATGTTGGTTTGCGCAAGACGTTGGACTTGTACGCGAACTTGCGGCCGGTGCGCGCGTTGCCGAATGTTCCTTGTCGTTATCCGGAATTGGATCTCATAGTCGTGCGCGAGAACACGGAAAGCCTCTACGCCGGGCTCGAACACGTCGTCGTGCCGGGCGTGGTGGAAAGTCTCAAGATCATCACGGAAAAGGCTTCGACGCGCATCGCGCGGTTCGCGTTCGAACACGCACGCAAAGAACGGCGCAAAAAGATCACCGCGGTACACAAGGCCAACATCATGAAGTTGTCTGATGGCCTTTTCCTCGATTGTTTCCGCCGTGTGTCGCAGGACTATCCGGATATTCAGGCTGACGACAAGATTGTCGACAACGCGTGCATGCAGCTCGTGATGCGCCCCGAGCAGTTTGACGTGATGCTGCTCGAGAACCTTTACGGCGACATTGTTTCCGATTTGTGTGCGGGTCTTGTTGGTGGACTCGGTCTTGTTCCGGGCGCGAACATTGGCGAGAAGGGTGCGATCTTCGAAGCCGTACACGGCTCCGCGCCGGACATTGCCGGGCAGGGAATTGCGAACCCGACCGCGTTGTTGCAATCCGGAATCTTGATGTTGCGTTACATCGGCGAGCGCGACGCGGCCGATCGCGTCGAGCGGTCGATGCTGGCCGTCTTCGAGGAGGGGCGCGTGCGCACGCGCGACATCGGCGGCACAGCCAGGACCGCCGAATTCGCCGATGCTATTATTCAGAAGATCCAAAGTTGACGAGTATTCGCAAGAGTTGAAAGTGTTAGCAAAGGAGATCCCCATGAAGGCCTACATGATCACCACCGGCATCGTCTTCGCCTTAATCGCGATCGCCCACATCGCGCGCGTCGCAACGGAATCGACTCGCATCCTGCACGAACCAATCTTTCTCCTCCTGACCGTCCTCGCCGCCGGCCTCGCAGTCTGGGCGTTTGTCGTGTTGCGGCGAGTGAGTAATTGATGTAGATGAGATGCTGCGCTAGACTTCACTCATGGACGTGAAAGAGATCGAGACTGCTATCTCTCAATTGCCACCAGCTCAGGTCGCGGAACTCGCGGATTGGTTCGATGAGTTTCGTGCGCGGCTTTGGGACCAGCAAATCCAGCGAGACTTGAGTTCTGGAAGGCTGCAGACTGTGCTCGATGAAGCCAAGGATGATCTGGAGGCCGGCCGGTGTAAACCTCTGTAATCGGTGTAGGTCTCTTCCGCTCGTACGCTTCTGTAGTTAGTGAAGAACTGATTTGCTGTGAAACATTTGGCCTCACCTCGTTTCTGGCGTCACTACCGGAGTCTTCCGGACGCGATTCGCAGACTCGCGGACAAGAACTTCGAACTGCTCAAAGCTGATCCACATCACCCGTCCCTGCACTTTAAGAAGATAGGACCACTTTGGTCCGCTCGTGTTGGCGCCCACTATCGCCCTGGGCTTAGATAACGACGACACCATCGTTTGGTTCTGGATCGGCTCACACGCTGATTACGACAAGCTGTTATAGGTAGGGACTGTCATGAATTTCAAACACTTCCTGCCACCTAAGCAATGAAGCAGGCTTCACAAGACGAAAGTGGAACGGTGATTGCTCCTCAACTCGTGTGAATCATTTCATCACGGCATGAGGAGGTTAAGATGGGTCTACCGAATAGAGACGAAGTTGAAGGTAAATTGGATCAGGCTAAAGGCAAGGCGAAAGAAACAATCGGCAGAGCGATCAATGATCGTGATCTTGAGGCCGAAGGGAACGCGGATCGCGTGAGCGGTAACGTTCAGGAAGGTTTCGGAACCGCGAAACGCAAAGTCGGTGAGGCTGTAGAAGACCTCGGCGACGCGATCAAGCGTTAACGACACGAGCTAAAGGCCAGCAACTAAAAATAG
>Ga0075426_10003351_pt1 | contig 11439 bp, 13 predicted proteins | sample SoiMethybrSBSTD5_FD_75304 | JGI IMG/M metagenome (GOLD analysis project Ga0075426, IMG submission 75304) | Bulk soil microbial communities from a Populus tree surrounding site in Tennessee, USA - Soil MetaG P. TD hybrid SBSTD5 | ecosystem: Environmental > Terrestrial > Soil > Tree plantation...
CCCGGCAGCGTCTCGACGACGGGCGACCACATCAACGCGCCGTAGAAGAAGAAGCACATGTGCTCGAAGGCGTGGACGCTCGGGTTGTGGAGCGCCGCCTGGTACATGAACGGGATGTGCCAGAGGATCAGGTTGTAGGCCCAGAGCGGCAGGGCGACCGCGGGATGGGTAAGGACGCGGAGCTTGTTGACCCAGTGGAAGCGGAGCAGCGGCTGTAGCACCGGCCCGGTTAGGCCGACGACGAAGCAGAGCGGCGCCAGATCTCCGATCAGGACGTGCTGGAGCATGTGCATGAACAGGAATTCGGAGGCGAACGCGTCGATCGGCGAGACCAGCGCGAGCAGGATGAGCGCAAAGCCGAGCCAGAAGACGAACCGCCGCCATGCCGGCACGGGCGTTCCTCGCAGGCGCAGCGTCCTCGTCCGCTTCCAGTATGCGAACGCTAGGAGCGCCGCCGGCACGAGCTGCCACGGCTCGAGCGCCCAGCTCGTCAGCAGCGACGGCCCGTTCGGGCCGACCCACACGTGGTACAGCAGCACCAGGGACTAGCGTAGATGCCGTGCAGCTCTTCCACTACCACCTGGTGACGAGCAAGGTGCGTGAGGTCGAGGCCCGCTACATCGCGAAGCTCGGTTTCCAGCTCGTCGCCCGTTACGGGCGGATCGGCGACGAGCAGACGTACTTCGAGGCCGGCGTGCCATGGGAGGAGCTCGACCGCCAGGGCTTTCGACTGCGCCTGTCCGAGCTCGAGCGCGGTGCCGTCAACGTCGTCGTCCAGCCGGGTCAGTGGGATCTCCCCCGCATCGACCACGTCGGCTTCGCGCTCGACGAGGACGAGTTCATCGAGGTGATGGAACGGGCCCAGCGCTTCGAGCTGCGCGTCCAGGAGTACCCGGGGCGTCGCACCTTTGTCGCCACCGGCGCCGGCTATCGCATCGAGATCCACCCGCCGCGGGAATGGATCGACGACCTGCTGGGCGAGAGCGAGACCATGCGGCTCGCGGGACTGCGCCTGAAGGCGGAGAACCCGGCTGCGCAAGCAAGTGCCCTCGCGCAGCTGCTCGACTCGTTCGTCGACGAGCTGAGCGTCCACGTCGGGGACGCGTTCGTACGCTTCGTCGAGGGCGGGCCGCCGGGGCGGCCGCAGCTCGACGGGGAGCTATTCGCGTAGGAGGGCTTGGTGTAACGCCGCTCGTCGTCGGGGTGCGATGGTCGTTCCCAGGCAAGGACGCAGGGAGCGTCAATAGCAGAGAGCTATTGGCGCGACTGAGGACGCTGCCTGGGGGCGAGCAGCGCGGCCCGGCGGCACAGACTGCGTTGCGCCAAGCCCTCCTCAACCGAGAGGCGACTTAGACTCGGGCTGTGAGTCGCAAGACGTACGCCGAGGCCGGGGTCTCGCTGACGGCGGCCGAGGCCGTGGTCGGGCGGCTGCGGCAAGCCGTCGAGTCCACCGGTGCGAAAGGGTTCGGCGCCTTCGCCGGGTTGTACCCGCTCGACGAACGGACATTGCTCGCCGCGTCGATGGACGGGGTCGGCACGAAACTGATCCTCTTGCGGGAGGCCGGCCGGCTCCGTGACGGAGGGCGTGACCTGGCCGCGCACTGCATCAACGACATGTTGACGACCGGGGCGAAGCCACTCTTCCTGCTCGATTACGTCGCGGGGGACAAGGTCGACCTCGAGCAGGTGGCCGAGCTCGTCGAGGGGGCAGCCGAGATCTGCCGCGAGGCTGGCTGCGCGCTCATCGGCGGCGAGACAGCCGAGATGCCGGACGTCTACCGCGAGGACGAGCTCGACTTCGCAGCGACGTGCGTCGGGATCGTCGATCGCGACGACCTGATCGACGGAGCCAGCGTCGAGGCCGGCGACGCGGTGCTCGGCTTTCTCTCGGCCGGAGTCCACGCCAATGGTTTCACGCTCGTGCGGCGCGTGCTCGAGGCCGAGGAGTACGACGGGCCGGACCTCCTGGCCCCGACACGGCTCTACCTCAAAGAGGTCCGCAGGCTCCGCGGCCGCGCGAAAGCCTTTGCGCACGTGACCGGCGGTGGCATCGCAGGCAATCTCGAGCGCGTACTGCCGGCCGGCCGCACCGCCGAGATCGACTGGGACGCCTGGACGCGGCCACCGGTGTTCGAATGGCTGGCGCGCCACGTCGAGCAAGACGAATTGCGGCGAGTCTTCAACCTCGGGATCGGATTCTGTGCAGTCGTCGGGCCCGCAGACGCCGAGCACGAGCTCGTGATCGGAGCAATCCGGTGATCGGCGTCCTCGTCTCGGGCGAAGGGACGAACCTCCAAGCGATGATCGATGCGGGCCTACCGATCAGCGCCGTCGCGTCGAACAAGACCAATGCGCGCGCGCTCGACCGAGCAGCCCGCGCCGGCATCGAGGCGGGAGCCTTCCCGAACGTCGAGTTCTCGGACCGCGAGCAGCGAGACCTCGCGATGGCGGACTTCCTGGAAGAGCGCGGCGTCCGCTGGATCGTGTGCGCCGGCTACATGAACCTGCTGACCAAGCCGTTTCTGGATCGCTTCCCCGGTCGGATCGTCAACACCCACTCGGCACCGCTGCCCGACTTCCCCGGCGCACATCCGATCGAGGACGTGCTTGCCGCCGGCGTCTCGGAGACAGCCGCGACCATCCACTACGTCGACGAGGGCGTCGATAGCGGGCCGGTGATCGCGGTCGAGCGTGTGCCGGTGTGGCCCGACGACACGATCGACTCGCTGAGGGCGCGCGTCCAGGCGGTCGAGCACGAGCTCCTGCCGCGGGTCGTCTCGGAGCTTGTCTCCGCGTGATCAAGCGCGCCCTGATCTCGGTCTACGACAAGTCGGGTCTGGACGAGTTCGCGCAGGGCCTGGTCGATCTCGGGGCCGAGATTGTCTCCAGCGGCGGCACGAGCACGTACCTCGAGGAGATGGGCATCCCAGTGACCCGGATCGAGGAAATCACCCAGGCGCCCGAGATGCTCGGCGGCCGCGTCAAGACGCTGCATCCGCGGATCCACGCGGCGATCCTCGCCAGACGCGATGAGGCGGAGGATCTCTCCGTGCTCGAGGAGCAGGAGATCCAGCCGATCGACCTGGTCTGCGTCAACCTCTATCCGTTCCGCGAGACGGTCGCCCGGCACGGCGTTCGCGAGGAGGACGCAGTCGAGGTGATCGACATCGGCGGGCCCGCAATGTTGCGAGCGGCGGCGAAGAACTTCGCCCACGTCGCACCGGTCTGCCGCGGACCACAGTACGAGCGGGTGCTCGAGGAGCTGAAAGACGAGGGCGAGCTCTCTGTTGAGACGCGGCGCGAGCTCGCTGCCGAGGCGTTCTCGGTCACCGCCGCCTACGAGGCCTCGATCGCGGCCTGGTTCATGGACCGCACCACCTTCCCCGACCGTCTGATTCCGGCTTTCGAGAAAGTGCTCGATCTTCCCTACGGCGAGAATCCCCATCAGCGCGCGGCCTACTACGCGGAGATCGGGGCCCGGCGCCATCTGCTTTCGCAGGTCGAGCAGCTGCACGGACGCGAGCTCTCGTTCAACAACCTCAACGACCTGAACGCCGCCCGGCTGTGCCTGCGCGAGTTTGAGCTTCCGGCCTGTGTGATCGTCAAGCACGCAAACCCGTGCGGCGTTGCGGTGGCGGGCTCGATCGAGCACGCCTACGAGCGGGCGCTCGCTGCCGACCCGGTTTCCGCCTACGGAGGCATCGTCGCCCTGAACCGGCCCGTCTCCGAGGAGCTTGCCGACCTGATCGTCGGGCAGTTCGTGGAGGTGCTGTTCGCCCCCGGGTACGCAGACGGGGCCTTCGAGACGCTGACCCAGAAGCCGGCGACGCGCATCCTCGTCGACCGGGAGCGGCGGCGAGGCGCCCCCGGCGAGCGGGACTTCAAGCGGGTCCTCGGGGGTCTGCTCGTGCAGGATCGGGACTGGGACATCGAGGACCGCGCGGGGATGGAGATCGTGTGCGGCTCTGCGAGCGAGGCGCTTTGGGGCGACCTTCTCTTCGCCTGGCGCGTCTGCAAGCAGGTGACCTCGAACGCAATCGTGCTCGCACGCGACCTGCAGACGCTCGGGATCGGGGCGGGCCAGATGAGCCGTGTCGACTCGGTACGGCTCGCGCTCGAGAAGGCCCGCGAGCATGGGCACCCGCTGCAAGACGCCGTCCTCTCCTCGGACGCGTTCTTCCCCTTCGCCGACGGGCCTGAGCTAGCCCTCGTCGCCGGCGTCTCGGCCTTCATCCAGCCCGGCGGCTCCAAGCGCGACGAGGAAGTGATCGCCGCGGTCGAGCAGGCGGGGGCGACGATGGTGTTTACCCATCGCCGCCATTTCCGCCACTAGCGCGACTAGAGAGTCACTGAGCCCGCGAAGGTGGCCGCCCCGGCGACGCAAGCGCCTCCGCTGGGAAAGCCGTAGTGCGTGAGCACGCCTGCGAACGCTCCCGACGTGAGCGCACCGACGATGCTGAAGCGCTGCCTGCACGACCACGGGTTGAAGACCGTCACCGGTCCTGCCGTGATCTGACCGCCGGCGATCGTTCCGCTGACCACCGAGTACGGATTGAACGTGGTGATCGAGAAGGAGCCGCCGGTAATCGACGTCGTTCCGCCTGGGCTCGTGTTGAGCGGGCTGTGCAGGATCGTCGCGTTCCACGTTCCCGCCTGATCGAGAAGCGCGCCGACGAAGGTAGCCGGCGAGCTCTTCACCTCGATGCCGACAAGCTGATGCTGGGTCGCCGCAGTCGCCGGGGCGGTTCCGAGCGCGAGCGCCGCGGCGCCTACGGCGATGAGAGTCAAGGCTCGATGCATGTGACCTCCCTCCGGTGCCGATCCGTCTTGGTCGTTTGTAGCACCGTTCGAGGCATCTGCCGCGATTTGACCGCTAGCTTCTGGGCGTGTCCTTGTGCCTGGCACCAAATCGGACTGCGGACACGTCCTCGGTCCGTTCGACGAACCGGTCCACCTGCAGGCGTTTTGCCCGGTTTGGCCGTGTCCTCATGCCTGGCACCAATCCACGCCCGTCGGGACAGGTGGCCGGCTCATGACCGAGCGCGATCTCGAAATCCGCAACCACATCTACCGGCGGTTCGTCGAGCTCGGGCGCGCACCCTCGCTCGCAGAGCTGGAAGATGAGCTCGGCGACGAGGTCGAGCCGGCGCTCCGCAGGCTCCACGACGCCCATGCGCTCGTGCTCGAGCCGGACCGGACCGAGATCCGGATGGCGAATCCGTTCTCCGCGGTTCCCACGCCCCACCGGGTCGAGGCCGGCGGCCGCTCGTGGTACGGAAACTGCGCCTGGGACGCGTTGGGGATCCCCGCGGCGCTGCACGTCGACGGTCACGTCTCGAGCACCTGCCCGGACTGCGGAGACCCGATCGAGATCGACATCCGCGACGGGTGCCCCGTCCCCGACGAGGACGTCTTCCACGTCGCCGTGCCGGCCGCGCACTGGTGGGACGACATCGTCTTCACCTGAAGCACGATGAATCTCTTCCGGTCGGAGGAGCACGTAGGACGATGGCTCGAGCAGCAGGGTTACGAGGCCGGAGCGACGATTACCACCGGCAAACTGGGCGAGCTCGCGCAAGCGTGGTGGCACGATCGGCTCGCGCCCGACTGGCGCCCACACACGCGCGAGCAGAACCAGGCGATCCTTGACCGGCTTGGCCTAACCGATAGCTTCTGGGAGTTGCCGTAAACCGGAATCGCTGTCGATTCGACTGCGTTGTGTTCGTCTAAGTCGTGACAAGGGAGGGACTTTGACCGACACCGTGACCGACACCGCCGCCGTACCGAACCCGCGCCGCTGGCTGACCCTCGCCGTCGTCGGCGCGGCGTTCTTCATGACCGTGCTCGACGTCGCGATCGTGAACGTCGCGATTCCGTCGATCCAGCTCAAGCTGCACACGACCCCAGCGACGGTGCAATGGGTGCTGATTGCCTACGCGATCACGTTCGGAGGCTTCCTGCTGCTCGGCGGTCGCATGGCCGATCTCCTCGGACGGCGCTTGATCTTCCTCGTCGGGTTGGCGCTCTTCACTGTCGCCTCTCTCATCTGTGGGCTCGCAGGGAGCATCGGGATCCTGATCGCCGCGCGTGCGGTCCAGGGAGTCGGCGCCGCGATCATCTCGCCGGCCGCGCTCTCGATCGTGAGCACGACCTTCGAGGAGGGGCCGGAGCGAAACAAGGCGCTGGGGATCTGGGGTGCGCTCGGCGGCTCGGGCGCCGCAGCCGGCGTCCTCTTCGGCGGGATCATCACCAAATACCTCGGCTGGGAGTGGATCTTCTTCGTCAACGTGCCCGTCGGCGCGCTCGTCTTCGCCCTGACGCCGATCTTCGTTCCCGAGAGTCGGGCTGAGATGCGCGACCGCGGTTTCGACGCCGCAGGGGCGGTGACCGTTACTGGCGGGTTGGCGCTGTTGGTCTACGCGATCTCGAAGGCGCCCGACGTCGGCTGGGGCTCGGCGCGAACGATCCTGCTGCTGATCGCCTCGGCGGTCATTCTCGCCGTATTCGTGCTCATCGAGCTGCGTGGCCGTTCCCCGCTGATGCCGTTCAGCATCTTCCGGATCCGCTCGCTCCTGGGGGCGAATGTCGTCGGATTCCTGCTCGGTGCCGTGATCTTTGCCGACTTCTTCGTTCTGACCTTTTACGTCCAGGAGACCCTGCACTGGTCCGCACTGAAAACGGGCGTCACGTTCCTTGCGACCGCCGGGACGACGGTGATCTGGGCGGGCGTTGCGCAGGCTCTGACGACGAGGTTCGGGCCGAGGCCGATCATCGTCACCGGGCTCCTGGTCCTCGCAGCGTCGATGGTCCAGTACACGCAGATCCCCCTCCACGGCCACTACTGGCCGGATCTCCTCCCGGCCTACATCGGCTTCGCGCTCGGACTCGCGTTCGCCTTCGTCCCGGTGACGATTGCCGCTCTCGCCCAGGTTGCCCCTCACGAAGCGGGCCTCGCCTCCGGCCTGATCAACACGAGTCAGCAGATCGGCGGAGCGATCGGGATTGCGATCGCAACGACCATCTTCAGGACCAAGGCCAAGGATTTGGGCAACACGCCGCAGGCGTTTGTGTCCGGTTATCAGGACGCGTTCTGGGCATTGATCGCACTGGCCCTCCTCGGCGCGGTGGCCGGGTTCATCTTGCTGCGCGGAGTCCGCAGGGAAGACGTCGTCGAGCAGGAGCCGGCAGGGGCCGCTGTTTAGAGTCCCCGGGCATGGCCCGCGACTTCCCGCACCTGCTGGACCTCGTCGGCAGAACGCCGATCGTCCGGTTGGACAAGCTTGGAGAGGACGTCGAGCCGACGCTGCTCGCGAAGCTCGAGTACCTGAACCCGGGCGGCTCGGTCAAAGACAGGATCGGCCTCCCGATGATCGAAGCCGCCGAGCGCGAAGGGAAGCTCCGGCCCGGCGGCACGATCGTCGAGCCGACCTCCGGCAACACCGGCGTCGGGCTCGCGATCGCCGCATCGATCAAGGGCTACCGCTGCATCTTCGTGATGCCGGACAAGATGAGCCAGGAGAAGATCGCGCTGCTCCGCGCCTACGGCGCCGAGGTCGTGATCTGCCCGACCGCCGTGCCGCCGGACTCGCCGGAGAGCTACTACTCGGTTTCCGACCGCCTCGCCGAGGAGATCCCCGGCGGCTTCAAGCCCGACCAATACTCGAACATGGCGAACCCCGACGCCCATTACGAGGTGACGGGGCCCGAGATCTGGGACCAGACCGGCGGCGAACTTGCCGCGATCGTGATCTCCGTCGGCACCGGCGGCACGATCTCCGGCGTCGGGCGCTTCTTCAAAGAGAACAAGCCCGAAGTCCTGATCGTGGGGGCTGATCCCGAAGGCTCGGTCTACACGGCGCAGGAGGAGTCCGACGTCCACCCGTACCTGGTCGAGGGGATCGGAAAGGACAGCTGGCCGCAGACGATGGATCCCGACGTCGTGGACGAGTGGATCCGCGTCTCCGACCGCGACTCGTTCCTCACAGCCCGCCGCCTCGCGCGCGAAGAGGGCATCCTCGCCGGCGGCTCCGCAGGGACGACGATCTGGGCAGCGCTCGAGGTCGCTCAGCGGTTCGGCCCCGACACTCGGATCCTCACAGTCATCCCGGACACGGGCCGCAACTACCTCTCGAAGTTCTACGACGACAACTGGATGCTCGAATACGGCTTCCTCGAGCGGCGGGCGCCGGCGCCGACGGTCGGCGCCGTCCTGCGCGCCAAGCGCGCCGATGAGCCGGGAGTACCGGAGTTCATCGTCATCGGCTCACACCAGAAGGTCGGCGAGGCGATCGAGCTGATGCAGCGCTATTCGATCTCCCAGCTCCCGGTCGTCCGCGACGGCGCCTCGGAATCGCTTGCGGACGTCGTCGGCTCGCTTCAGGACCGCGCTCTGCTCGACCGCGTCTTCAAGAACCCCGACGCCCTGCACGAGGACGTCGCCAACGCGATGCAGCCACCGCTCGCGACGATCGACGCCCGCGACTCGCTCGACGAGGTCTTCCCCACGCTGACCGGGCGCACGAACGCGGTCGTCGTCGCCCAGGAAGGGCGGCCGGTCGGGGTGATCACGCGTTCCGATCTGCTCGAGTTTCTCGCCCATCAGCGCGGAAACTCCGGAGCCTGAGTGGCAGTGGACCTGCTCAGGGGTCTTCTCGAACAAGCCTTCCCGGGTTCGGAGGTGGAGGTACACGACCGCACCGGCGGCGGCGACCACTTCCAGGTGACGGTGGCGAGCGCGCGTTTCGACGGCCTGACGCTCCTCGAGCAGCACCGTCTCGTCAACGACGCCCTCGCAGGCCCACTCGGCGATGGCACGATTCACGAGTTACGCATCCGAACGAAAGGAAGTCAGTGACCGAGCTTCGTAAGCAGATCGAGAACGTGATCCAGTCCGAGGACGTCGCGCTGTTCATGAAGGGCACGCCCCAGTTCGTCATGTGCGGGAATTCGTCGCGGGCGCTCGAGGCGCTCCGAGCGGCCGGTGCGCCCGTGACCACCGTCGACGTCCTGCCCGATCCCCGGATCCGCCAGGAGCTGTCCGCGATCTCGAGCTGGCCGACGATCCCCCAGGTCTTCGTGCGCGGCGAGCTGATCGGCGGCGCCGACATCATCGAAGAGCTTGCGCAGAACGGCGAGCTGGAGCGGACGCTCGAGGAGAAGCTCGGTCCCGAATACCGCGGAGAGGGCGCTGAGCGGGTAGTAACCGTGACCTGACCCGTCTAAAATCCCGCCTCGGTCCGAGTCATTCATCCGAGGGGAGAGGTCACACACATGGAACAGACCGCTGCGGCAACGAGCGCGGAAGGCCGCCGTCATACGTCCGTCATCGCGACTTCGGCGATCGCCGCGGCGCTGATAGTCGTCTCGATCGTCTTCGCGGCGAGCGCCCCGTGGTATTTCGTCTTCAAGATGCTCCACGTCGGCGCGGCCGTGGTCTGGGTCGGTGGCGGACTGTTCATCACGATCTGCGCCGTGCTCGCCGAGCTTGCGAATGACGATGACCAGCTGCTTCAGATCGGCCACTGGGCCGAGACGGTCGCAGGCCGCCTGTTCCCGGTGATGTCCTTCGTCGTGCTGGGCTTCGGAATCGCGATGACGATGAACGGCAACATCCCCTACGACCAGTTCTGGCTGATCTTCGGGCTCGTCGCCTGGGCTCTCTCGGCTGCGACCGGGATCCTGTTCCTTGGACCGGAGGCAAAACGGCTGAACAGGGCTGCCGCCGAACACGGGCCGCGCTCGCCCCAGGTACAGGCGAGGCTGCGCCGGATCCTGCTGGTCGTCCGCGTGGACGTCGCACTGATGTTCCTGATCGTCGTCGACATGGTCGTGAAGCCGTTCAGCTACTAGGAGGGCTTGGCGAAACGTATTCTGTGCCGCCGGGCCGGCGCCCCAGCGAGCCACAACTAGAATCGAGCGCATGGAGTTCGAGACCCGCGCGATCCACGTCGGGCAGGAGCCCGACCCGACGACCGGCGCCCTGACGGTGCCGATCTTTCAGACGTCGACCTATCTTCAGGACGCCGTCGGCGAGAACAAGGGCTACGACTATTCGCGGGCCTCGAATCCGACGCGGAGCGCGCTCGAGACCTGCCTGGCCTCGCTCGAAGGCGCCGAGCACGGCGTCGCTTTCTCCTCCGGCCTGGGTGCGGCGACAACGCTGATGCATCTGATCAACCCGGGCGATCGCGTCGTCGCGGTGAACGACGTCTACGGCGGCGTCTACCGAATGTTCGCGCAGGTCTACCAGCCAAAGGGGTACGTCTTCGACTGGGTTCCGCACGACGAGATCAACACGAACCTCGCGGCACACCTCGACGAGCGCACCCGGATCGTCTGGCTCGAGACGCCGACGAACCCTTTGATGAACATCGTCGACATCCGGGCTGCGGCCGACGCAGCGCACGAGGTCGGGGCGATGGTCGTCGTCGACAACACGTTTGCCTCGCCGTACCTGCAGCAGCCGCTCTCGCTCAGCGCAGACGTCGTCCTCCACTCGACGACCAAGTATTTGGGCGGGCACTCCGATCTGATCGGCGGCTTCGTGGCGACGAACGATCCGACCGTCGCCGAGCGCCTCCACTTCCTGCAGAAGTCCCTGGGTGCGGTTCCCGGCCCGCTCGACTGCTGGCTCGTCCTCCGCGGGGCGAAGACCCTTGCTGTGCGCATGCGGCAGCACTGCGCCAATGCGCTGGCAATCGCCGGCTACCTGGACGAGAACCCGCGCGTGGAGCAGGTGCTCTATCCGGGGCTACCACACCATCCCGGTCACGCAATCGCCTCACGTCAGATGCGTGGCTTCGGCGGCATGATCTCGTTCCTCGCCGAGTCGGAAGCGGAGGCAGTCGCGCTTGTCGAGCGCACGAAGATCTGGAAGCTCGCGGAGAGCCTCGGCGGGGTCGAGAGCCTGATCGAGATCCCGGCGCTGATGACGCACATGTCGACCGCCGAGTCGCCCTTCGCGGCGCCGCCTAACCTGGTCCGGCTCTCCGTCGGTCTCGAGTCCCCGGACGACCTGTTGGCAGATCTCGAGGTCGCCCTCGCGGTCTCGGTCGCAACGACGAGTTCATAACCGCGGCGCGTGCCGCCCGAGCCGCTCGACCTCCTTCATCTCGGCCGCGAGCGCGTGATCGGCGCGTACCTGCTCGACACGCCCGAGGGGCCGGCGCTCTTCGACTGCGGACCGACCACCTGCATCCCCGCCCTGAAAGAAGGCCTCCGCGAACGCGGGCTGGAGCTGGAGGATGTACCGCACCTGCTGCTCTCGCACATCCATCTCGACCACGCCGGCGCAGCGGGCGTCCTCGTGCGGGAGCACCCGGGCCTGCAGGTGCACGTCTCGCCGATCGGCGCGCCGCATCTCGTCGACCCGAGCCGGTTGGAGCAGAGCGCGCGCAGGCTCTACGGCGACGAGTTCGACACGCTCTGGGGCGAGCTGGC
>Ga0075426_10003353_pt1 | contig 11437 bp, 11 predicted proteins | sample SoiMethybrSBSTD5_FD_75304 | JGI IMG/M metagenome (GOLD analysis project Ga0075426, IMG submission 75304) | Bulk soil microbial communities from a Populus tree surrounding site in Tennessee, USA - Soil MetaG P. TD hybrid SBSTD5 | ecosystem: Environmental > Terrestrial > Soil > Tree plantation...
GGCTGCATCATGGCCATCTGCGCCGCTTTGTACGAAGAGCGCGTGATGGACCAGCAGACCGGCCGCATGCTCAACGCTGACATGGAGTTCTACAAGCTGGCCGGCATCGGCGATATTGGCGAAATCATCGTCCATCTCGACATCACGCCGGAGCACGATAAGCGCGGCCCGGTCGGGCTGGGCGAGCCGGCGTCCATCTCTTTGATTACGGCCATCGCCAACGCTACGGCCAACGCCATCGGCGTGCGAGTGCCGGAGGTGCCGCTCACGCCCGACCGGGTGCTGGCGGCGCTCGAAAGGGGGAATGCGTAAATGCAAGCCTTCGAATACGCCAATCCAACAACATTGCAGGAAGCTCTGGGACTGTTGGCCAGCAAGTGGGGTGAAGCCGACGTGCTGGCCGGCGGCACGGACCAGATCAGTCTCATGAAAGATTACCTGGCCACGCCCAAGCGCCTGGTGAACATCAAAGGGATCAAGGAATTGGGCGGCATCCAGAACACCAAGACCGGCCTGCGTATCGGCTCGACCGTAACCATCGAGGACCTGTTGGAAAATGCCGAGGTACGCAAAGCTTTTCCGGCGCTGACGGACGCAGCGCGCGGCGTCACAAGCCCGCAGATCCGCAACATGGGGACGGTGGGCGGCGATCTCTGCCAGCGACCGCGGTGCTGGTATTACCGCCAGGGCTTCGGTTTGCTCGCCATGAAGGACGGCGAGGCGTTGATACCCAACGGCGAAAACCGCTACCACGCGATCCTGGGCAACTCGGGACCGGCATACTTTGTGAGCGCCTCGAGCCTCGGCCCGGCGCTGGTCGCATTGGGCGCGAAGTTCCGGCTGGCTTCGGCATCAGGACACCGGGAAGTGGCGGCCGCGAAGTTCTTCGTGACGCCGCAGAACGAGCACACACGGGAAATTGCATTGCTGCCGAACGAGATCCTGACCGAGATCATCGTGCCCCACGAGGGGTCGAAGAACGCGACCTACGAGGTACGCCAAAAACAGGCGCTCGATTGGCCGCTGGCCGCGGCGTCAGTGGCTCTGAAAATGAAGGGCAGCACGGTGTCCTCGGCGCGGATTGTTCTGGGGCACGTGGCCCCGACGCCGTGGGCTGCCGCACAGGCCGAACAGGCACTGGCCGGGAAAGCGGTCACTCCGGAAAGCGCCGAAGAGGCCGCCAAAGCCGCCGTGGCCGACGCCAAACCATTGAGCCAGAACGGGTACAAGGTACAACTGGCGAAGGTAGCGGTGAAGCGGGCGCTGCTTGAGGCAGTAAAAGCGAGGGCGTAATGCCGCAGGCTTCAGGCGAGCGCTCCGGGCTGACCAATATCGGCCAGGACCGGTGCGCCAACCTGCGCTGGAAAGGCCTGTTCATCGAGGCCGCCTGGGACCCGACGGTTCCGCACGGCAACGACCGCGCCTTTTGGTGTCAGCACACGTACAACTGCCTGGGTCCGGACAGCAAGCTCGTGGACGATTACGAGTGCAATCCGGCCCGAAAATGCTACGAACTGCTCTGACCGGCATTTGTTGTGACGAATTTACGTCGCGCGGCATCTGTGAGGTGTATACTTTTGGTAGGAGGCTGGGATGAAAAAAGTTTTGTGGACGGTTGTGGCAATGTCCCTGGCAGCCTGTTTGAGTTTTGCTGGCGGGATTCCAACTAATAGTATCTACGGCAATTACGTTGAGGCCCGCACTGCGGACGTCTATACCGGACCCTGCTTCGCCAACTCCGAAGTCGGCCTGGAGGGCCAACTTGCGGTTTTGGGCTGGAAAGTGACTAAGGGATCCTGGAACGGCGTCAGTCTTGACGATCTCGGTGTTGTGGGCGTGGTACGCGCCACTTCCACCCTGGGGGACGTTTATCACACTGCGTATCCGGTAAAGGCGGTGCTGATTGTGGACGAGCGCGCCAATGCCGAACAGCGCATGGCCTTGCAGAGTTTCGCCAAGCGCATGGGAGGCGACCTGTTCCAGGACGTCGTGCGTGTTGACTACCGGCCAATCGATTTAAGCTTCGCCAATGATGACTTGCACAGCATGAAGGCTACGCTGACCGCAGGCAATCTGGCGAAGATCCAGACTCGCGCCATCAACGAAAACGATCATATCTGCCGCAACGAGGAAGTATGGTACCGGCCTCTGACCAAAGTGGACCACGCGATGCCCGCATTCGCGGTGGCTAACACTTTTCAGGGCAAGGGCCTGGACGAAACCTGGAGCAGCCCCGACAAGCGCAGCGCTTTCGTGGCCAACTTCGTCGTCCCTTCCGAATAACAAACTCCGACTGCCTGTTCCTTCTCGACCCGGCGAGGTCCAAACTCGCCGGGTTTTCATTTTTGGGCGGCATTCCTCGCCAGCTAACCAAACTGTCATCTCTCCGTAATTCGGCTGCAATAGTCAGCCGTTAGCATGGGAACTTCGAATTTTTTGAGTCAAGCGTTTTCAAGGAGATATCCATGCGACGACTATATCCAGTGTGCTTTCTGTTGCTGCTCACACCTCTGCTCTCCGCGCAGGACCGGGCGGCGTTGAACGGCACGGTGACTGATGCGACGGGCGCGGTGATAGCGGCCGCCGCTGTAACGCTGCAATCGCCGGACACGGGACTGCATCGCGAGAGCCTGACCAATGGGGCCGGGATTTACGAAATCACTTCTCTGCCGGTGGGCAGCTATATTCTGACTATCAAGAGGCCCGGTTTCAAGCCTTTCGAGACGCGCCGGATCGATCTTCTGTTCGGACAAACCCGAACCATCGATGCCAGGCTCGAGGTGGGGAACGTCGCGGACACGGTGGAAGTAACCGCGACGGCGGAGGCATTAAACCGAACCAATGCGGAGGTCGGGGGTGTGGTGGAGGCTCCTCAGATTCGCGAAATCCCGATCGATGGCCGGAATTGGGCGACATTGATGACCTTGGCGCCTGGCGCAGTCAACACGGGTGACGGCGCGCAAAGAGCCATTAACTTCAACGGGCACTCGCTGGACGACAGCAATTTTACGTTTGACGGCATCGATACCAGCGGCGTGCAGGAACAAACGCAAAAAGCCGATACGCGATTGAACGTCTCGCTCGACTCGATTCAGGAATTCCGCGTCAGTTCCGCCGTGTACACGGCCGAATCGGGCGCGGCCGGCGGAGCGCAGATTAACGTAGTGTCGAAAACCGGCACTAACGATTATCACGGCTCGGTGTTCGAGTATTTACGCAACAACGCGCTGGATGCCCGTTCTCCCTTCGATCCGACGGATATTCCTCCGTTCCGCCTGAACCAGTTCGGCGCGCAATTCGGCGGAGCGATCATCAAGAACAAAGCCTTCTTCTTTGCGAATTATGAAGGGTTGCGCCAGGAACTGACGAACACGATGATCGGATTTGTGCCCAACGACGCATTCCGGTCTCAGGTCACGGCCGTTTCACCGGTGCTAGGGCCGATCGTCAACGCCTATCCGAAGGGCCAGACTCCCGTGGATGCGAATACGGACCAGATCACAGTGGGAGAAAAGAACACCACTCGCGAGGACTCGGGAATGTTCCGGTTCGACTATCGCTTCTCGGACAAATCGACGGCTTACGCGCGCTACAACATTGACAACGCCTATATCGACAACCCGACTGACGCGCTCGGCACACGCAACGTCATTCCGCACGTCCCGCAGAACCTGGTCCTGGAGTTCCAGCGCATCATCTCCCCGAGCATGCTCAACGAGGTGAAGTTCGGCCTGAATCGCGCCAATTACCACAACTGGACTTATGGAACGTCGCCGGTCACGATGACTACCGAGAGCTTCGATGGTTTGAGCGATAACACGCTGGATTCGGAAATCGGCACGACGTTCTCCTTCATCGATAATCTGAGCCTGGTGCGCGGCCGGAATAATTTCAAATTTGGCATCGATATCCGGCGCATTCGATTGAATAATTCAGGCAACACCATCCGGGATTCCTCGATCGACTTCGCAACGTTGGACGATTTCATTCATAACCGGGCCGACGATGTCCAAGTGCTCGAAGGCGAGGGGATTCGCGGCGACCGCCGCACGTTCTTCATGGGTTATGCGCAGGACGATCTCAAACTAACCCCGCACCTCACGCTCAACATCGGCTTGCGTTACGAGTTTTATACGGTGGCGCATGAGATTCTGGACCGGTCCGCGGTGGTGGATATTCTGGGGTGCGGAGGATTCTGTCCCAAGGGGACTCCGTTCTATAACCCGAACCCGCGAGATTTCGGGCCTCGCTTCGGCCTGGCTTGGGCGCCCGCGGCTCTGAATGGCAAGACGGTTTTCCGCACGGGCTATGGCATCTATTACGGTGGAAACCAGAACGACGACTTCAGCGATCCGATGGAAAGCGCGGTGCCGCGCTACAACGTCACGTCCGACGACGTACCGAACTTGTCCTATCCGGTGAATCCGTTCGTCGAGCCGCAGTACGCACTCTACAGCCCCAAGGCCATCGATCGCCATCGCAAGGACCTGTCCTATCAAAACTGGAGCATGGCCGTCGAACAACAATTGCCCGCCAGCTTTACCGGGCAGATCGCTTATGTGGGAAGCGTCGGCCGCCACCTGTTCGACAGGTATCAGGTGAACCTGATCGATCCGGCGACGGGCAAGCGGCCGCTGGCAGCTTTCTCCCAGTTCGGCTTAAAAGCGAATGATGCGAACGACAATTTCAACGCCATGCAAATCTCCCTGCAACGCCGCTTTATTCACGGCTTCTTGTGGCAGACGCAATATATGTGGTCTCACTCGATCGCCGACGGATCGATCGGCTCCGGCACGAGCGTGTCATTCGAGAACATGGCGTGCCGCGTCTGCGATCGCAGTGACTCACCCATCGATGTCCGGCAAACCATGACCTCCAACGCAATCTACGAGCTCCCCTTTGGCCGTGGCCGCCACTATCTGAATAGCAACGGCATGCTCTCGAACCTGCTGGGCGGATGGCAGTTGTCGGGTATCGCTACGGCCAGTTCGGGCCGTCCGGTTAACATTACCATCAAGCGCAAACCGGGGGCCCTGCTGGATGGCAATACCAGTTCCCAACGCCCCGACCTGGTGCCGGGGCAGTCGATCTACGCGGCTAACCAGACCATCGACAACTGGTTCAACCCAGCGGCATTCGCCGTGCCCGCCAGCGGCACCTGGGGAGACCTGGGCCGCGACATCGCTCGTGGACCGGGCTACTACGAGATCGATACCGCACTCCAGAAGAAGTTCCGGCTCACCGAGCGCTTCTCCCTGAATTTCCGGGCCGAAGCTTTCAACCTGTTCAACCATCCCATCTACGACAGCCCGTCTGGTAACCTGTCTTCTGGTGGATTCGGGCAGATCACGTCGATCCTCAATACGGGGGCGGTGGGCACCGGGACGCCGCGGCGCTACGAGTTTGCGATGCGGCTGGACTTCTAAGGCGCCACTCATGAAGAAAGCGGCGCTGATCTTCCTGGCCACACTCTGGTTCGCGCCGCATGTCAGGGCCGAAGAAAAACTTGCCGGCGGCCCTTACGTCGTCAATGCGGGGCAGAGATCGGCGACGGTTGTCTGGATCGTAGAAAGGGGCCAGGCAACTCTGGGGGCGGAACCCGACAAACTGGAGAAGAGCGGGCCGGTGCTGCGCGCTGATAAGGTCACGTTTACCGGGCTGAAGCCGGGCACAACTTACTATTACAACGCGACCGGAACGCAACAGGGAAAAGGCTCGTTTAAGACGGCCCCCGATGGACCATCGTCATTTCAATTCGTGGTCTATGGCGACACGCGCACACGCCACGACGTGCACCGGCAGGTGATCGATGCGCTTCTGAAGCATGCCGATCCGGATCTTATCCTGCACACCGGCGATCTGGTGGCCAACGGCGCGGATGCTTCCCTCTGGCCGGTTTTCTTCGACATCGAGCGCGAATTGCTGCGCAAAGCTGCGTTCTTCCCGACATTAGGCAATCACGAGCGCAATGACCGGAGTTTCTACGATTTCTTCGATCTTTCGACAACTCCCTACTATTCGTTCAACTGGGGGACTTGCCACTTTATCGTGTTAGACAGCGATATCACGAGTGTTTCCAAGAGCGAGGCCGCACGGGAAGCATTCTGGAGCGAGCAGGTCCGCTGGCTCGAGGAGGATTTGCAGAAGAGCCAGTCCGCGGATTTCCGCTTCGTGAGCGCGCACCATCCGCCGGTGACCGCCGTCGAACGCCGCCAGGGCGACAATCCCCACGTGACGGCCCTCATGCCCATGTTCGAGAAGTACAAGGTGACCGCCGGCTTCTTCGGCCACGACCACAACTATCAGCACTATCTCCAGAATGGCGTTCACTACTTCACCACCGGAGGGGGCGGCGCGCCTCTCTACGATGTCGATAAGCCGCCGGAAGGCATCACCAAAAAGGTGTCTCGCACGGAGAACTTCGTGGTGGTGAGCGTTAAGGGAAAGACCGTGCGCGTGGAGGCGTTCAAGCCGGACGGCCAGATACTGGACGCGACGGAACTGAACCCGTAGATTGGCCCTCCGAAGACCCGACCGGGGACGCGAGCCCGGCCCGGCATCTTGACATCAGCGTATCAGCGTATCAAACTGGGGCCTGTGAGGACCACCGTCACCCTGGACGACGACGTTTACGAAGCAGCGCTACACCTGTCCCGGGTCTCCGGCGAAGGCCTGGGCAAGACATTGTCCACTCTGGTGCGGCGCGCACTGATGCCGGCCAAGCCCCCCAGGAAGGGGAAATCCCAGCGCTTCCCGACCTTTGACGTGCCATCCAACGCGCCGGTGATTCCGGCATCCCGCATCCAGCGAGTGATCGATGAAGAGGGCCTCTTCTGAACTCCTGCTGCTCGACGTGAACGTTCTATTGGCGATCGCATGGCCGAATCACCAGTTTCACGCGGCGGCCACGCAACTCCTGGAAACAACTCGCTCCCGCTGGGCTACTTGCGCACTCACCCAACTAGGGTTCATTCGGCTTTCGTCAAATCCCGCCGTGGTGACGGCGGCAAAGAGCCCGGGCCGAAGCGGCCGCTTTGCTCGCGGTTCTAGTCAGCGATGACCGGCATGAGTACCTGGCTGCCTTGCCTTCGCCCGTGGAAGGCGAAACGCGCTCGATTTTCGAAAAGCTTCTCGGTCCTGGGCAGGTTACCGATGCCTACCTGCTCGGCCTTGCGCGGCGTAACAACGCGATCCTGGTTACATTTGACGCGCGATTAAAAGGGTTGGCGCGTTCCGCCGCCGAAGTGGAAATCCTGCTGTAGCCGTCAGTACGGATCCACGGCGCGGTCGATCCAGATCCAGATGACGCGCGAGAGGCGCACGACCAGCGGGACGAACGGCAGATAAGCCACGAACGCGCCGATGATCGCCGCGCCGAACGACCATCCAGCCAGCCGCCACAGAATCAGCAGCAGCGCCAGCACGGGAGGAATCGACAGGCCATAGCTGACGTACATGGCGCCGAGGAAATATCCCTGCTCGCGATTGAATTTCAAGCCGCAGACCGGGCAGACGTCGTACATGGCGAGCCAGCCGCGGAAAATGTGGCCCTGCCGGCAGCGTGGACAGAGGTGACGCAGGATGGCGCGGAGAGGGGACACTGCTGTAATGATAGTCGAGCGGGGGAGCGGAAGACGGACGGCTTTAGTTGTTAGCGCGAGGGCCGCTGAGTTGAAGCGTGTGGTCGTTCGTTTCAAAATTGTAGGCACGATGCGGATACCTACCTGACGACCTCGCGAACCGCTCTATTTCGTCGCATTCCCCGTTACGATTTGCTTTTTCATACGATCCATAAAATCGTACCAGTCCTGCGCGTTCTCCTTCAGGCGGCCATGGGGACCGCGGCGAGCTGCTGCACTGGTTTTCGTTCCGGCTCGCTGAAGATTGCGAGCAACAACGATCGGACGCGAAGGTACCGTTGGCACTCGGAGCAACCGCAGGCGCCTGGGTCGGTTGCATGGCCGATCAAGTATTCCAGTTGTTCACGCATGACATCAGTCTCGTCCGCGGGCTCCGCAGCTCTCGGCAGGCTCAATGCGTTGTGCGGCGTTGTTTTCGTTTCATCCAGTTCAGCGTGGGCGGCCATCTCTCCACCTCCGTCCTTCACTTTGATAGATGCGTTCCGTGCCGACTGGGGTCCTGTCCGGATTGTAAATATAGGTCAGCGGTGAGCGTGGAAATTAAGAGAAATTAACGGGCAGGCGCGGCATACGGCAACTGCTACGCCGGGACCTCTACGTAATCGACAGAACCACGAGGCTCCGGAATGGGTTCGCCAATCTCACGCATGGCGGCGAATTGAGCGACCAAGGCGTCCTGAAAGTTCCGGCGAGTCTCTGCCTTGGTGTCTCCGACGGCCGCACATCCTGGCACGTCCGGCGAGAAAGCGGAGAAGCCGCTGCTCGTCGCTTCGATCACGACTGGGTAATGCCTGAGGCTCATTTCAATCCTGCCTTCTTTACCATAGCGTTCAGCGTGCCGGGCGCTTACGCCACGAGTTCGGAAGGAGAGCCTAGCGGCGTCAGAGCAAACCTGGCTTTATTCATCTCGTCTCGCATTTCGTTCGGCGAGACGGGGGTCTCGAGGATGATCGGAAGGCCTGCAGGGATCATATGAGCGACATCTCGGAATGACTGAATCGTCGCGTACGATAGCTTATCGTGCTTGCTTCGGGAGTTGACTTCGCTAGCGTGAATCTGAGTAAGTTTTTCGCGATAGCACTTCAGGATTGAGTACGCTTCTGTCATTGTCGGATCGACTTGCCAAGCATGTCCAATGTCGAAACAGAAGCGCGCTTCCGGTAGTTGGCGGAAAATGACGTCCAGCTCAACCTCGGTTCGGCCTATGGCTTTTCTTTTATCCATGTTCTCGACACAAATAAGTTTCCCTAACTCCCTCCATCGACCGAAGTCCGTTATTACATCGGGATGAAGAATCAGCGGGTACTTGCGGTGTTGTATGGCCCGTAGGCTCTGCGTTACGAACGCCTCTTCGGTCGCGTTCATCTCGCTAGGGAGGTGGATCGATACGAAGTCGAAAGCGGACAGGTCCAAATGATCAAAAGCTTGCATCAGCGGTTGCCATTCTGTCATTCGGAGAGCAGAAATTTCCACGACTGTCACATTCTGCTCGCCCAGAACCTGCAGGCCAGCGCGAAAATTGGAGTAGGCTATTGCCCCCGTGGAGAAACCTATCATGGACTTCCTAGAAGATCCCATACGTCCTCGTCAATTGGTGGAGCATAGTCTGTTCATCGAAGAATAAGTCCAGCACAGCATCCCGAAATTCGTGGCTAGCACCCCGGAGTTCTTGATAAATGCGGTCGCCTTCCTCTGCACTTGGCTGGAGACTGTCTAGGTGGGCGCGCTTATCGTTGTCCCGCAGCACGGCAAGGAATACCTCGTACGCTCTAAAGAGTTGGAGACCAATACGCCGCAAATGTTGATGGCGATTGATTACTGACGCGACGATCTCAAGCGGTGTCTGCGCTAGTACGCGCCGCAAGTGACGGACGAATTCATATGTCGCGTTCGGTGCTTGAAGAAGCGCGGACAGCTCCGACTCTGTCAAAAGCACATTAGCTGAGAAGCAGGCAAGCAATCCGGAAACAAAGATGAGCTTGCGCGACATACGAAGTTTGATGTTCCGAATGGCCGTCCCTGTTCCCGCTCGTGTCCGACGCTTGTACGCAAAGTCTACGGCCATCGTTCGCCAGTAACGCGCGAAGTCATTTACAAGAAAACGGGGGACGTTGAACCGGGCTGATCGCTGCAAAAAGCGTGCATCCTCGGCAATGTAGCGGCTGAGAACCTGATTGAGTACGCGATCGAATGCATCACGACGACCGACCGGCCTAGATTCCAGAACAAGCAGGATTCTCTTCGTCGTATTGCTGTTCGTGTCGTCCTCGCCCCCGATTTGATGGATAATCTCATGACTGAAGGCCATGCTTCCAAAAATCCTCTCCAGGCCTGGCCCTCTTGCGCCTAAACTGTTCAGGACGTTTCCCGCCTCTCGCGCCAAGTCAAGATGTTTAGGGTTCGCAATACCATCGATGAGTACGGTCCAGTCCACGTCGCTTCCGGAAGTGAATTCATCCCGCGCTAGTGACCCGAACACGACGATACTAGTGTCCTCTGAAGTTAGGCCAAGGAGACTTGCTTCCAACTGTTGACGGAACGTGTTCGCTTCAGCCCGAGCGTTATCAATGTTTGGGAGTGCGATTTGCAGCGTCTCGCGTAATCGATCCAACTCTGAAGGAGGTTCAAGAATGGCCAATTGCTCCGGCATGCGGAATCCCTATTATCACCGAATTTGAAAGGAACTGCGAACAAAGCATCGGAGACGGAAGTATTCCGGAATCTCAGACGATGGTCAGAGGCATTCCGTTCGCCGACCGCGCTTCGAGGCAACCTGCGATCGCTTCTCGAATGTTCTCCAGGGCCTCAGCTTCCGTTCGTCCCTGCGATACGCATCCGGGGATCGCTGGGCACTCGGCGACGATCACACCGGTCTCATCCGGCTCCAACGTAACGAGAAGCTTCATACTTGGATCTTATAATCGTTGGCGTCAGTCCGCAAATTGGGGCTGCATTTGCCCACGCTCGCCAGCCGAGACAGCCTAGACGCTCTCCACCTCGGGATGCACCCACGGGCTCCGGTACGGGCGCCGCAGCAGGCGATTGGCTTCTTCGTCGCCGGCGACGCGCTGGGTTTTTGCGTCCCAGGTGAGGGTGCGGCCGAGTTGCATCGATAAGTTGGCCAGGATGCAGCTTGCGGTTGAGATATAGCCCTGCTCGATGTCGGCGACGGGCTTGCTGCGCTTGTCGATGGCGGCGAGGAAATCCATCATGTGGTGGCGGATGGCGGGGGCGCAGTGCTTCTCGAGATCCTTCTCGGTTTTGTCTTCGGGGTATTGCTCCAGCTCGTAGGTCACGTCGCGGTGGACGCGCTTGCCGCCACCCTCGGGAATGAAATCGTAGCCGAACACGCTGGCTTTGAGCGTGCCTTTGTCGCCGTAGAAGGTGGCCGACCAGGGATAGTCGGGATCGGGCGCGGTGCCCCAGGTGCGGTGCTGCCAGACGATCTGGAGATCCGGATAATCAAACGTTGCGGTCTGCGTGTCGGTGATGTTGGCCTTACTTTTCTTGTCCTCGAAAATGCCGCCGGTTGAGGAGACGCGCGTCGGCCAGCCGAGGTCCATCATCCAGCGGGTCATGTCGAACATGTGGATGCACATGTCGCCCACGATGCCATTGCCGTACTCCATGAAGGCGCGCCAGCCACGCGGATGATCCAGCTTGTTGTAGGGGCGCATGGGAGCGGGGCCGGTCCACATTTCGTAATCGAGATTGGGCGGCGGAGCGGTGTCGGGCGGATTTTCGGTGGCGCGCATGTGCCAGTAGCAGCAGATATCGACCAGCGCGATTTTGCCGAG
>Ga0075426_10003356_pt1 | contig 11433 bp, 12 predicted proteins | sample SoiMethybrSBSTD5_FD_75304 | JGI IMG/M metagenome (GOLD analysis project Ga0075426, IMG submission 75304) | Bulk soil microbial communities from a Populus tree surrounding site in Tennessee, USA - Soil MetaG P. TD hybrid SBSTD5 | ecosystem: Environmental > Terrestrial > Soil > Tree plantation...
ATAGTAGAAGTCAGGCGGGCGCGGTCACGTAGACGACGCGGTTTCGCCCTTCCTCCTTCGCCCGGTACAGCGCCTTGTCGGCTGACGCGATGACCTCATCGACCGTATCCCCGTGGTCGGGAAAGATCGCGACGCCGAGCGAGAAGGTGACCGGGCTGATTTCCCGGTGGCGATGCTCGATTCTGCGCTTGCTGATCAGCTCTCGGACCTTTTCGATGCGGCCGTCAACCGCCTCCACGGAGCTGGTGGGAAGCACGAGCAGGAACTCTTCGCCACCGTATCGAAACGCCAGGTCCTCCGCCCGGATCTGCGAGCGCAGAAAGGCGCTCACCTCCTGGAGAACGTGATCGCCGGCCTCATGCCCGAACGTGTCATTGACCCGCTTGAAATGGTCGAGGTCGATGATGACGAAGACCATCTTGTGGCCGGCGCGACGCGTACGACTCAGCTCTCGCGCGACGAAATCGGTGAGGTAGCGACGGTTGTACAGGCCGGTCAGCGGATCGTGGATCGCCTCCGTCAACAGCCGGTCGTTGGCGGCACGCAGCTCGACGGTGCGCTGCGCGACGAGGCCCTCCAACTCCGCGTAGGCAGCCTTGAGGGCGTCCTCGGTGCTGCGCCGTTCGGATACGTCCTGCAGCATCACGAGGAAGTAGTCGATGTCGCCGTCGCGATTCCGCACAGCGGCCGCGGTCCACTGCAGCCAGATGGCCGTGCCATCGACGCGGATCCCCTGCGTGTCCAGGGTTGTCGATTCGACCGCTTCGTCTGACAACGTGGCCAGGCGCTCGCGGACCATGCTCATCTCCGACTCCGGAAAGAAGCGGGCTATCGAGGTGCCGACAACCTCCGCGGGATCGCAGCCGAGGATCGAACCGAAGCTGGGGTTGGCCTGGAGGATCCTGAGGTCGGTGGCGATGCGGACCACGCCGAGGGGCGCGTGAACGATCACCTCGTTGAGCGTCGCCGCAGCCAACCTGCTCTTGATGAGCAGATTCAGCGACTCGTTGTGGGCGATGACCTGGCTCGCCATCAGCATGGCGATCACGACGCCCGCGACAAGTGTCGCGAAGGTGTCGAGGGGCTGGCCGAGGATTGCCATCACGGCAGCGCCGATGCCGCCGGCGAGCACCGCCAGCCACGGCAGCGCGAGCTGCCAGACGTCGATGAACTTTTCCTCGGATGTTCGGTCCTGCACCTCCGAGGGCCACCACGCCGCCAGGGCGATCATCAGGTAGCCGACCACCCATCCCGCATCGAAGAGGTAGGTGAAGGTGTCGTTCAGATTCAGATACGCAAAGGTGCTGTCGGCGAGCGCGTTGGCGGCCAGCCCGCCGAGGAGCAGGAGCAGCCGTCCGTGCGTTTCGTTGGTCGATCGCCGGATCGCGAGCAGGAGGGCCGTCCCGATCAGGATGTCCCCGGCCGGATACGCCACGTTGACCAATCGGTTCAGGAGCGGCAGCCCGGGCTCCGTGAAGACGCGGCTCAGTCCGAGCTCCCAACCGAGGAACGCCAGGGAGAGCGCGACGATGCACCTGTCCAGCCACAGCCGCAGGCCGGTCGAGGTGCCGCGCGCTGTGTTGGCGAAGCTCATGACGCCTGCGATGGCGAGCGGGATCGCGGCCAGGAAACCGGCGTCGGCGGCCGACGGGGTCGGCACGGTGACCTGCATCCCGACCTCGTAGACGGACCAGACGGCCTCGCCCAGGCTCCAGCTGGCGGCGGAGGCCGCGAGCAATGCCCAGGCGCGCCGCAGCCGGCCCCGAGACCTGAAGGCGGCCAGGCCGCAGCTCACCGCGGCCACCGCCGCCGCGACGCCCTCGCCGATGTCGTCGACCGCCGTCGTGACCTGCGCGCCACCGATCTGCAGATCCATCCACACGAGGAAGGCGACGATCGCGAGCGAGAAGGCGCACCCGAGGACGGCAAACAGCCGCCAGCCGTCTAGGCGGCCGCCGGACGACCGCGTGACCACCATCCTGGTTTTCCTGGCCGCCTGTATAGCACTTGATCAACAAATCCGCTCCTTCTTGAACCTTCTGGCGCCATAGTGACGCCATCAGCCTTGACAATGGCGCCACAACGGCGCTAGAATGCCGCCATGGAATTGAACGGCTACGTCGAAGCACTCCAATCTCATCTCGCCACCGCCGCCGCCGCGGCCGGCAAGGATGGCGTTGAGATGGCCGAACGGCTGACCGGACCGCTGGAGGCCGCAGCCCGCCTCGTCCTCCAGGACGCCATCTCCGACGCGGCCCAGGAGATCACGCGCGACCTGGCGCCGGGGTCGGTCGAGGTCCGGTTGCGCGGTAGGGAGCTGGCGTTCGTCGTCACCCTCGCCCGGCCTGCAGAGGAGCGGGCGAGCGTTGACGCGGAAGTCGAAGGCGTCCGGGGGTCCGAGCCCGCCGGCGAAGGGACGACGTCGCGGATCTCCTTCCGGCCGCCCGACCACCTGAAGGCGCGCATCGAAGACGCCGCGGAACGGGATGGACTCTCCGTCAACGCCTTTCTGGTCCGGACGTTGACGGCCGTTCTCGACCCCGGAAGGGCGCCCGCGCCGCGCACCGACAGCAAGGGCGCCACGCGAGTTGACGGGTGGTTCCGATGAACCTCGCGCCCACGCACACCTTCGACAGTCCCGAGCCCATTTCGATCGAGCTCGAGGTCGAGTACGGTGCCGTGCGCATCATCGCCTCCGACCGCAAGACAACAGTCGTCGACGTCCGCCCAGCGAGCGAGGGCAGGCGTGCGGACCTCGACGCCGTAGAGCGCACCCGCGTGCAGCTCGCGGGCGGCCGCCTCGAGGTGCGTGCCCCGAAGGCTCGCGGTTTGAGCCGCTTCGTCCGCCCTGCGGCCATCGACGTGGTGATGCAGGTCCCGAGCGGATCGCAGGTCCGCGGTGAAAACGCCTACCTCGACTTCGACGCCGAGGGCCGCCTGGGTAATTGCTTCATCAAGACGTCGTACGGCACTCTTCGCGTCGAAGCAGCCGCGGCTCTCACGCTCCAGGCCTCAGCTGGAAACATCTCGGCGGGTCGGGCGAGCGGACCCGTGGAGATCAGCTCTTCAGCGGGCGACCTACGGCTCGGAGAGGTCGCCGGTCCCGCCAATCTCAAGACGTCGTCGGGCGAGATCCGGGTGGAGAGGGCAGGTGGGTCGATAAACGCTCGCACCGCCTACGGCGCGATCCACGTAGCGCACGCGGTGCGCGGCCAGCTCGACCTCACGACCTCGTACGGCGATATCGAGGTGGGCGTCGTCGACGGGACCGCCACCTTCCTCGAGCTCCGGTCCGACCACGGCCGGGTGCGCAATCAGCTCGACCGTGTCAGCGATGCCTCCGAGCCCGCCGACTCTCTCAAGGTTCGCGCTCGCGCCGGCTACGGCGACATCTGGATCCGCCGGTCATGACCTGGCGAGACAACAAAGAAAAGGAGACCGAAATGGAAATGGCGCCCGCCATCCACGTGCAGGGCCTGGAAAAGTCCTACAAGAAGCTGGAGGTGCTGCGCGGCGTCGACTTCGACGTGGCGCGGGGGAGCATCTTCGCTCTGCTTGGCTCAAACGGGGCCGGCAAGACCACGGTCGTGAAGATCCTGTCCACGCTGCTCAGGGCAGATGGGGGCATCGCCACCGTCAACGGCTTCGACGTGGCGACGCAAGCAGCGGAGGTGCGGCGGTCCATCAGCCTCACCGGACAGTTCGCGGCCGTCGATGAGATCCTCAGCGGGCGGGAGAACCTCGTGCTGGTCGCCCAGCTGCGGCATCTCAAGAATCCCGGCAAGATCTCGGACGACCTTCTCGATCGCTTCTCGCTGACCGAAGCGGCCCCGCGGAAGGTGGCGACGTATTCAGGCGGCATGCGCCGCCGCCTCGACATCGCGATGAGCCTGATCGGGAATCCGCGGGTCATCTTCCTCGACGAGCCGACGACCGGGCTCGACCCGCAGGCCCGGCTCGAGGTCTGGCAGGCCGTCAAGGAGCTCGCCGCGAACGGCACGACGGTGCTGCTCACGACGCAGCACCTGGATGAGGCCGAACACCTCGCGGACCGGATCGCGATTCTCCACGAGGGCCGGATCATCGTGAACGGCACCCTCTCTGAGCTCAAGCAGCTGATGCCGCCCGCAAAGGTCGAATACATCGAGAAGCAGCCCACCCTCGAGGACGTCTTCCTCGCCATCGTCGGCACGAACTGATCAAGGAGTGATGATGAGCAACCATTTCTTCGGCGACACCGCGGTCCTGCTGGGGCGCTCTCTGCGCCACATCACGCGCAGCGCGGACACGATCATCACGACCACGATCATGCCGATCGCGTTCATGCTGCTGTTCGTCTACGTGCTGGGCGGCGCGATCAAGACCGGGTCGGCTTCGTACGTGACCTACCTGCTGCCGGGCATCCTGCTCATCACGGTTGCCTCGGGCATCTCCTACACCGCATTCCGGCTCTTCCTTGACATGAAGAGCGGCATCTTCGAGCGATTTCAGTCCATGCCGATTGCGCGGTCGGCCGTGCTGTGGGCCCACGTGATGACGTCGCTCGTCGCCAACCTGATCTCGCTCGCCGTCGTCGTGCTCGTCGCCGTGCTCATGGGCTTCCGATCGGACGCGGGGCTGCCGGCATGGTTCGCCGTTGGTGGAATCCTCATCGTGTTCACGCTGGCCCTGACGTGGCTCGCCGTCATCCCGGGGCTCTCGGCGAAGTCAGTTGACGGAGCGAGCGCGTTCGCCTACCCGCTCATCTTCCTGCCGTTCATCAGCTCGGCGTTCGTACCCACAGACACCATGCCCGGACCGGTGCGCGCTTTCGCCGAGCACCAGCCGGTCACCTCCATCGTCAACGCGATCCGCGACCTGTTCACGCAGCAGCCGGTCGGCTCTGACATCTGGATCGCGCTCGCCTGGTGTGGCGGCATCCTCGTCGTCGCGTACACGTTCGCGATGCTGATTTACCGCCGCAAGATCTCCTAGGAAGCTCACGCGCTCGGCCCTGCTCTTGATGCCCCTGGGCATTCGTCTGGCCTGGCTGCGCCGCCTTCGGCACCAGCCTCATCACCTCGGCGCTTCGGGCCCTCGGCGCTTCGCGCCGAGGGTCGAACGGCCTTTGGGGTTCGGGCTAGGCGGCCGTCAGCCGGCCTGCGCGCGGCGCCGGCGTGCCGGCCTCGCTCTCATACGTAGGCTGCAAGATCACACGCAGCCTCTGCTTCGCGATCGAGAGCCTGGAGGCCACCGTCCGCTCAGGAATACCCAGCGTCTGGGCGATCGCCCGGTTCGTGTAGCCATGGTAGTGACGAAGCACGATCGCGGCCGCCTGCTTCGGAGGAAGCTTCGCGAGCGCCGCCGCCAGGTCCCGGTTCTCGACCACGTCCTGCGGATCCGCTCCGACGCCCGGCCGCCCGATGCGACGAATGACCTCGTCCACCTGGCGAAGTCGCATCTTGCGCTTGTACGAGATGGCGACGTTGATCGCGATCCTGTGAACCCACGCCTCGGCCGGCGCGAGCGGTTGCCATGCGGCCCAGTTGCGGTAGGCCTTTTCGAAAGCGTCGTGGGCGCAGTCTTCGGCGGCGGACCTGTCACCAAGCAGAGCGGTCAGGGTGCCCAGGATGCGCCCGTAAGAGGTGTTGTAAAGCCGCTCGAAATCCTGTTCGTTGCCGGGACGGTATTGAGAAAACTCGGATCCAACGCTTGCGCCGGACTCCAGGTTCTCGAGTGCCTGTGCCATTCAAGATCTCCCCGCTTAGGCCATCCGTGAGCGGACGACTTTCTGGAGATTCATGCTGACCTCGTACGGCCGCGGAGTCGCCGTACGCTTGCGCTGATTTTGACTATCGCGTCTGTGGTAGGCCGGCCTGCGCACTCCAACCTGGCCGCCGGATGATCTACGTCGCATTTCTGAGGGGGATCAACGTCGGAGGCAGATCGATCGTCTCGATGGCGGCCATCAAGGATGCCCTCGCGGTGGCCGGCCTGTCAGACGTGCGGACATATATCAACTCGGGCAACGTGATCTTCTCCACCCGTGCCTCGAACCTCGAGAAGCTCGCGCTCAGGGTCGAAAGGGCGCTCGAGGCCGGCACCGGCATGGCCATGAAGGCGCTGCTCATGGACCACCGGACGCTGAAGAAGGTAGTGGATGCGATCCCGGAGAGCTGGGTCGACGACAGGACCATGAGGACGTACGTCCTTCTGCTGTGGAAGCAGCTGGACGATCGCCAGATCCTCCAGCGCCTCCCGACCAGGCCAGAGATCGACAACCTGCGGTACACGCCCGGAGCAGTCATCTGGATGGTCGCGCGCAAGGATGTGGCGAGGAGCCGGATGACCCGTCTGGTCGGCACTCCGGACTACAAGCTGATCACGATCCGGAGCGCCAACACCATGCGCAAGCTCAACGAGCTGACGGCAGGAAGCGGTGCTTGAACGCGTTGGCCTTGAGCACCTCGGGGTCGAGACCGAGATCGGCCGCCAGGTCGAGCTCGCGCAGCAGGTCCGTGCCGACCATCGCCGGGTCGTCGGTGTTCACGCACAGCGCGAGGTGCGCCACGGCCAGCGCCTTGAAGTCGGGGCGCAGGCCGATGCGCCGGTTGCTGGATGGGCAGACGCACAGGCACACGTCGCGACTGGCGAGCAGCTCGCAAACCTCAGGATCGTCCACCGCGCTGACGCCGTGCGCGATCCGGTCCGACGACAGCACTTCAACGGCCTCGCGGATCACCTCGGGGCCGCCCGTCTGGCCCGCGTGCGCCATCAGACGCAGCCCGCGCCGGCGGCCACGCGAAACAAGCGGCGCAAGGTCCGAGGCGCCGATCGCCTCGTCGCCAACCAATCCAAGGCCGGCCACGCCGGGGGTTGCGAGGGCGACTTCGAGGGTCTTCTCGTTCGCGGCGCCACCCCGCACCAGCTCCACGAGCCACGCGATCTCGACGCCGAAAACCTCCCGAGCGCGGGTCCGGCCACGCTGGACTCCATCGAGCCAGTCCGTGCCCGGATGGAGTGACGGGTTGAAGCTGACCTCCGCGTAGCCGATCCCCTGCGCAGCCATCGCCGCCGCGTGCTCGAGGATCACGCGCTCGAAGTCCTCGGCGGTGCGCATCAATCCCGCGACTGGAAAGTAGACCGCGAAGAATCCGTCGAGGTTCGAGTATTCATAGGCGGGCGGCTCCGGCTCACCGTGCCGCCGCGCGAGATCGCGCGCCGTCTCGCGCGTGACCGTGCCCTCGAGATGGACGTGGAGCTCGGCTAGCTGGTCGATAGCGTCCTGCGCTCCCACACCTGCATGCCCGCGAGCGCGACCAGCAGGAGGACGGCCTCGATCCACGTCGCCACATTTGTACCCAGCACTCCGATGAGGGCCGCGGCCGCCCCGGCGATGGCGGTTCCGGCGCCGAAGTGTCGCGTGAGCCTCAGCCGAAAAGCGACCACGCCGAACAGGTAGATCGCGATGCCTCCGCCAAGGGCGAGGCTCTCCGCCGGCGACAGCGGCTGGTCGATCCGGCCCACCGCCAACCGTGCGCCGGCCGCGAACACGATGATGCCGGCGACCAGGATCAGGTGGAGGTAGCTGTACGCGTCAGAGCCAGCCAGGACGGGCCTCGCATTCGCTCGCAGCCGGTCCTCCGCGACGGCCGCCAGCCGGTCGAAGTACGTCCACCACAGCGCGATCGTGATCAGCAGCATCAGCGCCGCGCCCGCGGTGACGGTCGTCTCGAGGCCACGCGTCGATGCGCCGACCCCGATCGCGACGACGGACTCGCCGAGGCAGATGATGATGAAAAGGCTGTTGCGTTCGGCGAAGTGTTCGACCGCCACCTGCTGCAGGGCCACCAGGCGCTTGCGGGTCAGCAGGCCAGGACCCGCGTAGTCGATCGCCGCCGCGATCGCCCAGAGCGCGACGAGCCAGGTGCCGCCGGCGATGGAGCCGGCGACCAGCAGGGCCATCCCGACGATCACGGTGACCGCAAAGCCCGCGATGGCACGGAACGATGCAAGCCCGCGACGCCAAACGTCCATGTAGAGCCCGAGATGCAGCAGGCGCACGGCGGTGTATGACACGGCGAAGAGGACTGAGCCGCCTGCGTAGGCATGCGGCAGCGCCAGCGCGGTGATGAAGATCAGGACGGTCGCGAGCAGCAGCACCGCTCTCACCGATCCCGAGTCGGGATCGTCGGCGTTGGCGGTCCACACGAACCCTGACCATGCCCACCACATGAGCGCCATGACCAGCAGGGCGCGGCCGAATCCCGGCCAGGTCAGGTCGCCGGTCAGGAGCGTGCTGATCTGCGTCACCGCGAAGACGAAGACCAGGTCCCAGAGCAGCTCGACGGCGGATGTCCGACGGACGGCCACCAGGATGTCGGTCGATTCCACGGTCCGGGAATAGTACGCATCGGAGCCGGCTTATCGATCTTGTGAGCAGCGCCGGCACTGACTCGATCTACGACCTCGAGCTGCCCCGGCTCAGCGGCAAGCCCGAGAAACTTGCCGACTATGCGGGCAAGGTGATCCTGGCCGTCAACGTGGCCTCGAAATGCGGCTTCACGCCGCAGTACGCGGGCCTGCAGGACCTCTACACGAGATATTCGGAGCAGGGCCTCACGATCCTTGGTTTTCCGTGCAACCAGTTCTTCCACCAGGAGCCCGGTAACGCGGAGCAGATACAGGAGTTCTGCAGCATCAACTACGGGGTCACGTTCCCGCTCTTCGAGAAGGTTGACGTGAAGGGCCCCGAGCAGAGCCCGCTCTACGCGATTCTCACCCAGACGCCCGACGACGCCGGCAGCGCCGGAAGCGTGAAGTGGAACTTCGAGAAGTTCCTCGTCAACCGCGAAGGCCGTGCGGTTCGGCGGTTCCGGTCCAAGGTGACCCCCCAGGACCCGAAGCTCGTCGAAGCGATCGAGAGCCTGCTCTAGGCCCCGTTAGGGTCCGCCGGCCTGCCCGTCGCAGCCGGGCTGCACTTTCGCGACAGCGGGAACGTCGGCCTGCAGGGAGCGGTCAGCGGCGTTGTAGTTCCTGACCCCGATGCGCAGCTGGTCGACGTTGTTGGCGGTGTAGCTCTGGATCTCGTGCGTCACGGCAGCCTGGATCGCGGCTAGGTCGGCCTTCACCTTGGCCACCTGGGGCGCAATGCACGCCGGCACCGGCTGGTTGAGGGCGGTCATCGCAGGCTTGAGGTTTGTATCGAGCTCGTTCAGGGCCTGCTGACAGCTCACCGAGAGCACTCCGGTGCACGACTGCGAGACGTGTATCCGTGAGGTGCTCAGGAAGGTCATCGTGGGGGTCAGGACCGAGCTCACGTAGCGGCCCGCGAGCGCGAAGTCCGAGCGGGCGGCGAGCTGCGGGATCGGTGTCGCCGTGGGGCTTGGCGTGGCAGTCGGCTGGTCGGTGGATGCGCGTAGGAAGGGCAGCTGCGACAGCCCGAAGTAGATGGAAAGAAGAACCAGCAGCGCGACCGCTATGAACGCTGCGACAAGCTTCAGCATCCGGCTGCGGTCGCCTGAGCCCTGGGCCCAGGACTGCCAGGGCGGCGCGGCGTCCCCCGTCGTGTAGCTCAGCGGGGCGATGATCGCCGGGCTCTGCACGGCCGGCGCCGGGGCAGCTGGACCTCCGAACGGCGGCGCGGCCGGCGGCCCCACGAAACGTGAGATAGGGTCCTGCGGCGCGAACGGATTGACCGGCGGGCTCACCATCGTCTCGGCGATCGGGACCGCTGGTTCGGCGGCCGCCGTGGCGGCCGAATAGGCCGGAAAAACCGATTCGTGGTGGGCCACGGGGATCCATTTCTGGCCGTCCCAGACCCACTTGCCGTCCGGCGACATCATCGGAGGCTGGGCCGGAGGGCTCGAACCGGTGCTCAAGATGCGAGTCAATCTAAGTTGCGTATTCGGGACTTCACCGGATCTGATCGTTAAGACTTGTTAAGGCGACCGGATCGGCCCGGCATGAAACTTCCGACCGTTTATCGCATTTGATTGGCGGGTTGGACGACAGAAGCGGTCTTCTTCAGCGGGCTCGCCTCGGTGATCAACGGGCATTCGAGGACGTCCTTCGCCCTCTGATCGAGCCTGCTTACAGGCTTGCCTTCGCGATGCTGGGGGAGCGCGAAGCGGCGGAGGACGCTGTGCAGGAGATGGCGCTCAAGGGCTGGCGGCATCGCACGAGGATCCGCCCGGAGCTCGGCACCGCGCGGCCCTGGTTCCTTGCGATTGTTGCGAACGAGTGCCGCATGGCGCGCCGGCAGCGCTGGTGGTCGGTGCTGCGGTTCGCGGAGCCGCCGATGGCGGCGAGCACGGACAACGACCTGACGCGGCGCATCGACCTCGGCCAGGCGCTCGACCGTCTGCCGCAGCGGGACCGGATGCTTCTCCACCTTTACTACGTGCTCGACCTCCCGCTGGAGGAGGTGGCGCAGGTCCTCGGCATCGGCATCGGCGCGACGAAGTCGAGGCTGCATCGAGTCGCGCGGCGGCTGCGACCGGATCTCGACACGGTGGAGGCACTGACATGAGCGATCACGATCTCGGCGCGGCGATCCGCAACGTTTTCGACAGCCGACACGTGGCGAGCCCCGGCCTCGACCAGCGTGTCGTCAACGCGATCCCGTGGGAACAGCGGCCTGCAAAACGGTGGGTATTCAGGCCGCGCCTGGCGGGCGGGGTTGCGGTTGGGCTTGCCGCACTGCTAGTAGTCGCGCTCGCCGCCCCTTCACTACTCAGCAAGCTGGGCCTATTCCTGCCCAGCACCAACGGGTCAGAGATCGCCTACTCGCTGGCGGCGGTGGACGGCAATTCAGTGTTTGTCATTCAGCGGGGCGAGTTCCAGCGAACTGGCCACGAGGACAACGTCCTCATCGAGTCCAGCGATGGTGGCCGCACGTGGTCACGGCGGATTGGGTTCGACGGCGTCTACGACGGCATGCAGATGTTCGGCGCCGACGGCTTCCTCTGGGCGATCGACATGTCGTTTCCGCCCTGCTCGAGCGCGCCTTGCGGTTCCCCTGCGAACACGCTCATCGCTTATCGGACCACCGACGGTGGCGCCACCTGGAAGTCGCTGCCCAAGCCGGCGTTCGCGGCCGAAGACGCGTTCTTCCTCGACGCCTCACAAGGCTGGGCCGTGGCCTACGGCAACGGAGTGATCGGGATCGGCAACGAAAAGCTGTACGCCACTACAGATGGCGGCCAGAGCTGGACCTTCACCTGTGACCTCCCGCTCTCGCAGCCCACGAGCATGGTCAACGGCGTTGGCGAGTACCGAGTGACCTTCAGTGATCCGCTTACCGGCTGGTTCGTCGGCAACGGCAGCATGTACAGCTCGCACGACGCCGGGCTGACCTGGCAGCCCCTGACCTTCGACGCTCCAGCGGCGGTCGCCGATTGGACCGTGGCGCCCAGCCAGCCAGTCTTCAAGGGGCAGGACGGGATCATCGGC
>Ga0075426_10003358_pt1 | contig 11427 bp, 10 predicted proteins | sample SoiMethybrSBSTD5_FD_75304 | JGI IMG/M metagenome (GOLD analysis project Ga0075426, IMG submission 75304) | Bulk soil microbial communities from a Populus tree surrounding site in Tennessee, USA - Soil MetaG P. TD hybrid SBSTD5 | ecosystem: Environmental > Terrestrial > Soil > Tree plantation...
AGGTGCTTGCGATGATGGACCAGCAGCTCGAGTGGACTGCGCGGCTCGGCGACGTTTTCATCGCGCAGGAGCCGCAGGTGATGGAAACGGTTCAGAGCCTGCGGCAGAAGGCGTATGACGCGGGCAATCTGAGATCGACTGAGCAGGCGTACGTGGTCCAGCAGGGCGACGCCATCGCCATCGAGCCGGCCGCACCGCAAGTCGTCTACGTGCCGTACTACGATCCGCGCGTGGCGTACGGTTCCTGGTGGTGGCCGTCGTATCCGCCCGTGTACTGGGCGCCCTGGCCCGGCTATTACGCGTATCCGGGGTACGGGGCGGGATTCTTCTGGGGTCCCGGCATCATCGTGGGCACGGGATTTTTCTTCAGCTCATGCGACTGGCGGGCGCGCCACGTCACCGTGGTGAACGTCACCAACGTCTTCGTGAATCGCTCGGGTGTCGTCAACCGGCCCGTGCGAGGGGGGCAGCCGGTCGTATGGCAGCACGATCCCGGGCATCGCCGCGGCGTGCCGTATCACATCGCGTCAGTGCAGCAGCGGTTCGGCGCCAGCATGCAGGCGGGCCAGCGGCGCGATTTCCGCTGGCAGGATCCGGTCGTTCCGGCGAGCCGCAACGGCTCGCTCAATCGGCCCGAGGTGCACGATGCGCATCCGCGCCCGAATCCGCGCAGGCCCGACGACGGGCCCGCCGGCCGCCGCGACGGGCGCAGCGGTTTCTCTTCCAACCCCGGCCTCGTTCGCAGCGAAGTGCGCCCCGAATTCGGCGTGAGCCGCCCGCCTGTTGCTCCTCAGGTGCAGACGGGCCCGATCGTTCGAAACGAAGTGCGCCCCCAGCTCGGCGTGAGCCACCCGCTCGTCGCTCCGGCCCCGCAGGTGCACGCGGGCCCGGGCAACGTTCCTCGCATGCCGGGCCCTGCGCCGGCGGGAACCCGCCCTGGGCCTTCTGCGCCGAGAACCCCCGGTGAAGGGCACAGCCGCTAGATCACGCGTCACCTCGTTCCGGACGGCTCCAACTCGACGCTTTCCAGCAGACGCGAGGGCGTGGCGCCGCCGTCCCGATCGAGGGAAATGACGCGGTCGGTCGAGCGGATGGTCTCCGGCCGGTGGGCGGCGATGATGCGCGTCACCCGCGTGGCGCGGATGGCGGCGCTGACGGCTTTCTCGTTCGCCACGTCGAGATGGCTGGTGGCCTCGTCGAGCAACAGCAGGCTCGGCTGGCGGTACAGCGCGCGGGCGATCAGCACCCGCTGCTTCTGCCCGCCGGAGAGCACCGTGCCCATGTCTCCGATCAAGGTGTTGTATCCCATGGGCATGGCGATAATTTCATCGTGCACTGCCGCTTGCCTGGCGCATTGCTCGATGCGCTGGAAATCGGGGTTATCGGAGAAGAAACAGACGTTGTCGGCGATCGAGCCCGCAAAGAGCTTGTCATCCTGCATCACCACGGCGATTACGGAGCGCCAACGCGCGACGCCGAGGTGCGCGAGCGCCTCGCCGTTTACGAGGATCTCGCCTTGAGTGGGCTGCAGCAGGCTCGCCAGGATCTTGAGCAATGTGGTCTTACCGCGGCCCGAAGTGCCGACGATCGCCACCGTTTCGCCCGGTTCGACGCGGAAATTCACGCCGTCGAGCACCCAGGGTTCGTTCTCGCTGTAGCGGAAGCGCAGGTTTCTCACCTCGATCGCGACGGGCGGCGGCCGTTCGCTCGACTCGGGGATGGACTCGCGCGGCTCGGGGGCGGTCAGCGCGATGTCGGCCAGCCGTTCGGCATGCAGCCGCAGCATGGTCAGATCCACCGCCTTGTCGATCAGATTGCTCACCCGGTCGAGAAACTGGTCCTTGTAGGCGATGAACGCGAGCAGCATGCCGACCGACATCTGGTTCTCGAGCACGCGCTTGGCGCCGAGCCAGACGATCAGGATCGCGAGCGAACCGATCAGCAGCGAATTCACCACTTTGAACGCGAGGCGCAGGTTCTGCGTGGTGAGCTGCCGGTTTACCGATTCGACCAGCAGATTCAGCCAGTGGGCGCGGCGGCCTTCCTGGCCGTTGAACAGCTTGATCGTCTTGATCCCGCGCAGCGTCTCGAGAAAGTGGCTGTCGCGCCGCGCGGACCAGACGATGGACTCCATCGACGCTTGCCGCAGCGGCGTGTAGAACGTCCAGCGCAGCAGTCCGTAGAACAGAGTGCCCGCCAGCACCAGCGCCGTGAGCCCCGGCGCGAAAACGAACATGATGGCGAGCGTGACGCTCGCGAGCAGCCCGTCGAGCACGGCTTCCACCGCGTCGGTCGTGATCGCCGTGAGAATCGTCTCCTGCGAGCCGAAGCGGGACAGCACGTCGCCGAGGTGGCGCGATTCAAAGTACGCCGCAGGCAGGCCCAGCAGGTGGGAGAAGAGATTCGAGCGCCCCTGCACCTTCATCGAAGCGCCCAGCGCGATCGCCATCCAGCCGCGCATCGCCGCTACCGAGGTCTTGAGCAGCAGCAGCAGGGTGAATCCCAGGGCCAGGGTCAGCAGCAGATCGCGGTCCGCGGTCACCAGCGCGTGGTCGATCACCCATTGCAGGAAGAACGGACTCACTACCGAGAACACTTCGAACGCCAGCGACAGCAGGAACAGGTGGCTGAGGCTCTGCGCGAGGCCGACCATGCGCCCGAGCAGGGAGCGAAATCCGACACGGGGTTGCGCCTTGGCCGTCTGGTATTCTCCAAGGGGCATCAATTCCAGAGCGACACCGGTGAAGTGCTTCGAAACGCTCGAAAGCGGGAGGCCGCGTACGCCGGCGGCGGGATCGTGGATCACGATGCTGTCGCGGGAAGCCTTCTTGAGCACCACGAAGTGGTTGAGGTCCCAGTGCAGGATGCAGGGCGTCTTCAGCATGCGCAGCTCGTCGAGCTCGAGGCGCACCGGGCGCGAGGCGAACCCGAGACGGTCGGCCATGCTGACCAGGGTTTTCAGATTGACCCCTTTGAGCGAGACCGCCAGGCGCCGGCGCAGGTCGGTCAGCTCCGACGCATGGCCGTAATACCCGGCAATCATCGCGAGGCAGGCAAGGCCGCATTCCGCGGCTTCGGTCTGCAGGCACATGGGGATGCGCGAACCCCAACCGAAAACGAGTCTGTCGAGCAGATTCATTCGTGCGGTTTCCCGGTAAGGGTGTAGAGCGGGTCGAGCACCCATTCGTAGAGCCGGCGCGTCTCGAGCTCCACATCGGCCTCCAGCTGCATTCCGGCCTGCAGCGGCACCTGCTGGCCGTAGGCGGTGACCGTCTGGCGCTCGAGTTTCACCGTGATGCGATAGAGGGGCTCGGCGCCGCCGCCGCTGGAAGCGGTGAGGCTCGAAATGCCGGCCAACTGCGGCGGCAAATCGCCGGGACTCACTGCGGAACGGGAAATGCTGGCCACCACGCCTTCGTAGTGGCCGAACTTCTGGTACGGGTAGGCCTGGTAGCGCAGCAGCACATGCTGGCCGGCGCGCACGAAGCCGACGGCGCGGCTCGGGCTGTACAGGTGCGCCTCGAGCTGCGTGCCCGCGGGCACGATGGAGAGCAAGGGCGCGGCGACATTGGCGTGTCCGCCCAGCTCGGCGAGGATGGCGGTGACCGTGCCGTCCTGAGGCGCGGGAACGACGATCTCGCGCCGTGCCTCGGCCTGCGCCAGCTCCTGCTCGACCGCGGCGATGTCGCGCTCGATGACGGCCATCTCGGCGCGCGTCTTCACCGGCAGGTCGCTCAGCTCGCCCTCGAGCGTCGCCTGGTCGCGCGTCAGCGCGATGCGCTGGCGCTGAAGCGCTCCGAGCCGTGCTTCCTGCTCGAGCTTGTCACCTTCGACGAGCTGCAGCCGCTGCTCCGAGATGTATCCCTGGCCGCGCATCTCGCGGTTGATCGCCAGGTTGCGCTCGGACAGCCCCACCCGGGATTTCATCACCGCGATATCGCGCCCAACCTGCGCCAGCTCCGACTTGAGCGCCGCGAGGCGGTTGGCGTACGCGCGCTGCTGCTGCGCGAGCAGGCGTTCACGCTCGCCGCGCTCGTCCTGGAGGGCCCGGCGCCGCTCGGCGAGCCGGCGCGCGATTTCCGCCTGCGTCGCGCCCAGTGTCGCGCTCTGCAGCTCCGCGGAGAGCGCGAGCAGCCGCTCGCCCTTCTTGATCTCGGCTCCTTCCTTCACGTACAAGGCGGTCACCACGCCGGGTTGGGGCGCGAACACACGCACCAGCCCTTCCTGCGGCACGAGCCACCCGCCGACCTTGGCCTTGCGCGTGAAATCCGCGAAAAACAGCAGCGCGAGGATGGCTGCCGCGGCGAGCAGCGCAGTAAAGGAGAACAGGCGCTCCCACATGCGCGGCGCCAGCAGCACGGTGCCCAGCCATTGCGTCTGCCGAGCGGCGAGCACTTCGGGGCGGAAAAGCCGCGGGTTGCCGCCGATTCCGGACAGAGCGACATCGGTCCCGTCGACACCCGGCGGACGGCTCGCTTGCGCGCTTGGGTCGGCGGCGATTTCGCGGACCGGACTCGGCTGCGGCATGGCCCTGCGCGATGCTTACTCGGAGATGAGATAGTTCTTGATGTCGAAATGCACCTCGATCTGCCGCACCCTCCTGCGGGTCTGGAACACTTTGCGGATCCTCGGGTCGAAGAAGTCTTTCACCAGGGGCGGTCGCGCGGATTCGAAGTAGAACTCGGGATTTTCCGCAACGGTGCTCCTGACCGCGATGGAAACCTCGTCCGCTCGCGTGGCCGTCTGTATGACGCACGGCGCATGCGTGATCCCCAGGGAGCGCAACGCGCAGGCGCGATGATAGCCATTGTTGAGCATCAGTCGCTTGCCCACCCGAACGGCGCTGAGGAAGTTCGAGCCGAAGCCGGCCACCAGGCCGACGACCCCCGCGATCGGACCGAAGGACTCGTAGCCTTTCACCTGCTCGGGGCGCAGCATGACCGGCTCGTGAAAGCGAAAGTCGGTGGAGTCGCAGCGAAACGTGTAGCGGTGTGCGCCGACCTCCAGGATCTGGACCGGGGTCTCGGGCGCCTCGAGCGGCAGGCAGAAACGAAAAAGGGTCTCGGGATCGGGCGCAGGCCCGAGCCGGTTTTTGATCCCTTCGACGAAATTGTGCGTGACATGCCTCTGGCAGATGATGAGCTTGTCGAGCTCGACCATGCCGAAGCCGGTCGGCAAGGTGTCGAAGCAGCGGTGAAAGTGCGGGTGAGCCCGGACTTCCGCGGCCAGCCGGGCGAGGCCCGGATCGAGCTCCCGGTGAGTTCCTTGGTTGGCGATTCCCGCTTCGCTCTTCTCGAGCTCCTGGTAGTAATCGTTGGCCGCTCGCCATTCGTCGATCAGAGCGGCGCGATCCACGGCGGCGGCGTCCACAACCGTATCCCGTACGAAGTCGAGCAAACGGCCGAGCGGCGGCTGGCCCAGCAGCCAGACCTCCTGGTCGCCTTTGCGAATCGACTGCGGGACACGCATACCGACGGGTTCCCGCTCCGCCCTGTGCTCGCGGGTTTCAGGCTGGTAATCCGGGATTTGCATGAGCATCGAACGGCCTCCTTTTTTCTGTTGTAATCCGTGCCCTAGAACATAAGGGCCCCGGCCGGCCGGGACCCTCGCACTTCTACGACAGCATTACGACTTGCTCTTGCTGGCGCTCTTGCTGCCAGTCTTGCTGCCGGTCTTGCTGCCGGTCTTGCTGCCAGTCCTGCTCTTGCTGGCGCTCTGGCTGCCGCTCCCACCGCCGCCATAGACCTGCTTCAGCTCTTCCGTATTGAGGTTACGCATGTGATTTCCTTTCTTAGAGAAAAAAACAAAAAAGATCTCGAGAACGGAAACGGTGCAACTGCGAACTTAAGAGTCCTTGAGATGCCGGAGGCGCGCTGTCGTTTCGAGCGCCCTTCCCCCGGTAACGAGAAAAATATTTAGGTTTCATTACACGTGATGAATTCGACGCGGCCCCCGCCGTGTGCCGGGCGGATCATCGGGTCTAGTTCATTTGCCATACAGGCAGGGCTAATATTTCCTGCGCGAGCGCGTTCTCGATCCGTTTGCCGAGGGGAGACTCCGATGTTGATGCCAGCGACTGAAGTCGAGCACGAATTGAGGCGGTGGGACGCGTGGGACCGGTTCCTGGAAACGACGCCGGATGCCGGTTTCATGCAGTCGTCGTGGTGGGCGCATTTTCGCGCGACCGTGGGGTACGAGTATTTCGGGGTCACGCTCAAGGACCAGGACGCCATTGTCGGCGGCGCGCTGGTGACGAAATGGTCGTACGCTCCCCGGAGCTGTTTTTACTACGTTCAGGACGGTCCGGTGCTCCCCGAGGACGAAGCGGCGGCCAAGCAAGTCTTCGAGACGATCCTCGACCGCGTCGCGCAACACCGCAAGGCCGAAGAGGGGACGGTCAGCCACCTCCGCATCGAGCCGCGGTGGCAGCGTTCGCCCAGCTTCGTTCAGGGATTTCGGACCCCGGACTACGAAGACAGCTACATGGAGCCGAGGAACACTCTCTACGTCGACCTCCGTCCCAGGGAGGAGGAGATCCTCGGCCAGATGAGGCCCAAAGGCAGGTACAACATCCGCGTCGCGCAACGGCACGGCGTTTCGATCGTCGAAGACACTTCCGAGCGGGGCCTCGTGGATTTCCTCAGGATCTATAGGAGAACGGCCTCCCGCCAGGGTATCGAGACAAAGCCCGCGAGTTACTTCAAGACCTTGCTTGCCATCGCCTCGCCGCAGCGGCAGGCTTCGCTTTTCTTCGCCGAGTACCGGGGAAGGCGGCTCGCAGCCGCCCTGGTGACGTATTTGGGCCGGAAGGCGACTTATTTCTTCGGCGGGTCGCTCGTCCTGCACCGCAGGGTCATGGCGCCGTACCTGCTGCATTTCGAGATCATGCGCCGCGCCAAGGCGTTGGGCTGCGAGTGGTACGACTTTTGGGGGATCGCCCCGAAAGACGAGCCCGACCATCCGTGGCAGGACATCAGCGCCTTCAAGCGCAAGTTCGGCGGCATCGAGGTGAACCTCGTCCCGGCCCTCGATTACGTCTACGACGCAGCGGCGTACGAGCGCTACGTCGCCGCAGAGAGATGAGCGCGGCCGATCTGTTCCATTGCCGAGCGAATCAAAGCGCACGTCGACGGCAAATCCGCGGCAGCAACCGCGAAACACGGCAGGGCCTCGGCAATGCGCACGACTGCATCCAGCCCGCGATTGGAATGCGCCAGAGCGTTGAGCGCGTTCCCGTACAGATGGGCGCTGGCTTCTGCGGCATTCATCGCACGCAAGCTCGGCGCGCGCAGCTCGGGGGAATATTTCAGGAGGAACAGCGCCGCCAGCGGGCGCGGCTCGCGCACGACGATCCCCGGCATGGTGCCCGTGGGCACATGAATCGTCCTCCGCAGGTGGAGCGCATCCGCGGGGAGCGCGTATGGTGGCGCGGGGGGTTGCTTGAGGCACAGCGCGTGCGGATAGGCTTGAACCTGCAGGGTATCGACGTCGATCGGACTCAATTCGTCGCTGAGATAGCGGAAATCGTGATGTAACAGCGCCCAGGCTGTGGTTGACTTTCCCGCTCCCGACTCGCCGGCCAGCAGGCAAGCCTTCCCGCTCCAGTCCAAGGCCGCAGAGTGCAGGAAAAGCAGATCCGGACGCTTTCTCTGCAACGCGACGACGAGGTCCTTTTCCAGCAGGAACAGGAGATCGCCGGCATCGTCGGCGATCTGGGTGCTCTCTCCCGGACGGCTCAGAGCAAAACCCGGGGGCTGGCCACTGCGCCCGACGTGGTAGTGGAGGTCAAACCGGACATCTTCCTTCAATTCGGCCATCGCCGCGTAGTTCGTGGCCAGCACGGCCCTCAGTGCGGAGTCCGCGCAATCGATGCGCACGCACCGGCCAAGGACCCTGAAACACAGCGGATGCCCGGATGCCTGAATGGGCTCAAATTCCATGGAAGAGGAGGCGTGCGAAGCCCCCCTCGTGGCCGCGCGCTACTTGCCTAGCGTGCCGGAGTTCCCGCTCCGGTTCGACCCGGTACTGAATTTCGCCCCGCGCGGCCCAGACCACGCGGGCGTCACCCCAATGACTTCGGCGTCCTAGCTAAATCTAGCTGCGCCGGCCCTGCTGACCCTGTTGACCCTGCTGACCCTGCTGGCCCTGATCATCCTTTGCCGAACCCGCTCTGGCGTACGAAGACGCCGCCTGCAAGGTGATAATTGCCGGAGCAATGTATGCCGCCTTCTTCACGAACTCACGGCGCGATACCTTGTGTTTTGATTTCTCTTTACTCATTTTCGCCCTCCCCTCAGACAATGTAACAAGCCTACCCAACTACGCTTTCGCTACTAGACGACCAGCAAATTCAACTCCCGCAATCTGCCCACCATCGCGGATACGTCACTCAACGCCACATGTTCATCCACGTCAAACTTTTGCGCAAGCAATTTCGCAATCTCAACCGCGTCGGGAACGTGCTCCCACTGGTCCCAGATGAAGCTCGCAGTTTCGTTAAGTTGATGAATTTTCTTAAATTCCGTATCCAGCAACAGCAGTTCCTGTTGAACCCTGCGCGGGATAAGACCCTCCCGCCGCTTGACCGGAATTGTCACTCGCCCCCCGAATTCTGCGGGCTGAACTTCAAGAAGACCACGAGAGTCTCGTCCTCCATTCAGGCGAGTCGGATTCGGAAGTTATGATGGAGCTCCCCGAGCCTAAAGAGTCAGTGTGGGTCTGAGAGAAAGTATTTCCCGGTGAGTTTATTAGCAAGAAACGAACTCAGTCTTGTACTGGGGCTTCTCAGCTATGCCGCCGGGCGACAACCCTGGGATCTGATACCCGGAATTCGCAATCCGGAAGGAAAGGATGCGAAGGACCGTCAATTTCTGCACACAATTGACGCCGGACTGACACCTCTGATGTATCACGCCATGCGCGACTGCCCGGAAAAGGTTCCGCCCGCATGGCGCGACGTACTCCTAAGCGCCGATCTCACGGCCCAAGTCCGGTTCGGGAACCTGTGTGAAGCTGCTGTCGAGGTCGTCGATGCCTGCCAGCGCGTGGGGGTGCGTCCGACTCTCCTCAAGGGCATCTCCATCAGCCATCAGCACTATCCGATCCCCCACCTGCGGCCCATGGGGGATCTGGACATTCTGGTGCCCGAGTCCGAGTTCGAACGGGTCGAGTCCAGCTTGCTCCGCAGCGGCTTGGTCCGCATGCCGGACCAGGTACGGCATGCGGGCTCGCATCATGGAATCCCCCTGCTTCACCCGCAACGGCGCGTCTGGGTCGAAGTCCACTCCGCCCTGTTTCCCAAGAGCTCCGACTTGAGCGGCGGCGCTTTGTTCAGTCCCGCGCAGATCGCGGCGCACTCGATGGCCTCGACTTTTGCGGGCCGGCCTGTCTTTCGGCTGACCGACGAGCTGCAACTGGTTTACATCGCATCCTCCTGGATCCGGGACCTATCGCGCAACCCGATCCATGCGAGTCTCGTACTGCCTTTGCTCGACGCCGTCTATCTGCTCAAGGCATCGGGAAAATCCCTCGACTGGGACCGACTGCTGGCGGGACTGGACAACAACGAACTCGCCGCGGCATCCCTGTACATCATGCTTAGCTACCTTTCCACGCGCGGTCTCGCCGCGTGCGCATCTCCCGTACTTCCCCGGATTGCATCGCGGCAGAGGATCATCGGTCCATGGGAGTGGAAAATCATCGAGCTGCTGCTGGATACTTATCTCGTCCGGGGTAGGCCATTTGCGCGGTTTTTCAACAATTGGACGGCGCTGATCGTCCTGAACACTCTGCTGGCGCGCGGCTCGCACCTGCGAAAGTTGTTGGCGCTTCCCTGGAATATCGTTTTCCCGCCCTCCTTGCCCAACCGCTACAGCGTCAGGTTCCATGCGGAAAGGATCGCCAGAATCATGCGCGGCAACGGCCGCGGGCCACGGTGACAAGGTATCGGGCGTTCCGCCGATCGCAGATTCAGCCCAGCGCCGCGATCTTGGCGAGGAGATCGCTCTCGTCGACCGGCTTCACCACGTAGTTCGTCGCGCCCTGGCGCAGGCCCCACAGCCGGTCGGTCTCGTGGCTCTTGCTGGTGCAAAGAATTATCGGAATGTGCTTGGTCGCCTCGTCGCGCGTGATCATGCGCGTGACTTCGAAGCCGCTCATGTCGGGCATCACCACGTCCATCAAGATGAGGTCCGGCTTCTCGGATTTCGCCTTGTCCATGGCTTCCTGGGCGGTCTCGGCCAATATGCACCGGTAACCGTGCCTCGCCAGCATCTGGAAGAGAACGTGGCGGGCGGTGGACGAATCATCGGCGATGAGGATCTTCCTTACCGGCATTGTGAGCTACCGCGAGGGTCCGCAACGGGCTGGCAGCGAGCAAGCAAACGCAAAACCTCGGACGCAGCGCGGGAGGCTGCGCCCGGGTTCTCGAATCGGCTGCGTGGAATTCGCGGTCAGTTCGCGACGAAGCAGTAGAGCAGTCCCGCGCCGCCGGAGGCTTTGAGTTGGTCCTGGCTGCAGCCACGCGAGCCGTGCGAGGAGTTCCAGGACTTCATGTGGCGCGTGTCCTTCAACCCCTGCAGGTCCTGGTGGCCGACGATCGCCGAGCCGTCGCCGCTCTTGGTCCAGTTGCCGCAGGTGGTGTCGCCGCCCGCAGTCGAGAAGCGCCCGTCCGGATCCGAGCCCGTCAGGATGTCGTGCTCGTTCGGCGTATCGCCGCGGCCCTTGACCATCTCGCCCTTCTCGGTCAATGCGGTTTGCTTGTTGATGTTGTTGTGCTCGGAGTGCAGGTCGCTCACGCTCTTCGCCACTACCACGCCCTTGGCGTTGCGCCACGGGCCTTTCCCGATGCGCGAGCGCGCGTCGACGCCTTGGTCGCCTCCCGGCAATGTCGTGCTCAGGTACGCGCGCCAGTTCGTGTGCTTGGAGCCCGCGGCTTTGGCGAGCGCGTTGCAATGCGCATCGGCGCCCTCGAGGCCGCCGAGATCGGCGCCGTTGCCCTTGCCGGCGCTGGTCACGAAGAACGTCATGTCCGCCTGCTGGGCGTGCACCGCAGACATGCCGGCTCCCGCCAGGACCGCCGGGACGAAAATGCTTGCGGCCGAAATTCTCGAAAAGCTCATTTGACCTCCGTTGGGAATGGTTCTTGGTTGAACTAGGGTGGGACGGCGATTCTACGCCAAACGCATTCTCCCTAGCGAGCGCTCAGCTCGTTGCGCACGACCAGGCCGCCTTTCATCACGAACCTGACGCGCTCCATTTCGGCGACGTCCTCGAGCGGGTTTCCGGATACGGCGATGACGTCCGCGAACTTGCCTTTTTCGATCGACCCTATGTGGTTTTCCCAGCCGTAGTTCAGCATGCGCGCGGCCGGAAGAAACGCCGTCTGCAAGGCCTGCGCCGGGGTCATGCCCCATTTCACGAAGTATC
>Ga0075426_10003362_pt1 | contig 11420 bp, 9 predicted proteins | sample SoiMethybrSBSTD5_FD_75304 | JGI IMG/M metagenome (GOLD analysis project Ga0075426, IMG submission 75304) | Bulk soil microbial communities from a Populus tree surrounding site in Tennessee, USA - Soil MetaG P. TD hybrid SBSTD5 | ecosystem: Environmental > Terrestrial > Soil > Tree plantation...
TAGGAGATCACACCGCACTGTACTGTGGCGAAGATCGCCTTTCAAGTAACGCTCGTGTACCAGCGACCGCTCTGTTTGCAATTGCAGGGCACTTTATTACTTCCGTAATCTCACCGATTATTGGTCCCGCGTACCATACTACGTCACGGTATGTCGCGACGGACGGAGAAACGGAGCTTTCTTGCAGTGCCAGTGCGCGTATCGGGAATCGACGCACAGGGTAACAGTTTTCGTCACGTCGTCTGCACTCTGGACCTTAGCGCAAAAGGCGTGCGCATCAGTAGTCTGGAAACACTCACCGCAAGGAGGGGACAGGAGCTGATGCTTGAGCATCAGAAAGACCGCGTCCGCTTCGAGGTAGTGTGGATCGGCGAGCCGGGCACTTCGCGCTCCGGTCAGATTGGCTTGCGCACTCTGGAACCCGAAAAGAGAATTGCCCCGGTCGAAGACCAGATCGACCCCGGATCTTACATCGACACCTGGCAGCCAAAGCTCACAGAAGATAAAGAGGACCGGCGCTCGATTCCGCGCCTCGACTGCGAGCGCGGCGTGCAGTACTGGACCGACGAGAGCGCCTCTCCCATTTCGGGACGACTTGAGAACATCAGCCTGGGCGGCTGCTACCTGACTACCAAGTTTCCCCTTCCGCGTAACACCCGCGTGCAGTTGATCCTGCACCTGTACGGAATGAAGATCCCGGCGCAGGGCGAAGTGCGCGTCTCCGATGATGGACATGGGATGGACATCACATTCACCACGTTGGAAAAAGAATCCGAACTCCGGGTGAAGAAAGCCGTGCAACGCCTGGCGCAGAGCACCCAGTCTACGACTCCTGAAAGCCGACATGGGCAAACTTCGTCCAGCGATGAGCAAATTCTCGAGGAAATGCGCGCCTGGTTCGATCGCCATCTGACCATGACGTGGGAAGACTTCTTCGATATTCAGGTTCGCTCGAAGGGCAGCCTAGTGAGCGCGAGCATCGATAAGGACCTCGTTGTCGGGAGCGCCAGTTCTCGAACCATCCTGAGAATGTAACCACTGACGAAGTAGGTTGGTCGTGCCTTCAAACCGCACAGCACCATGGTCTTCCGGGATATACCATCAGCATTCATCCTGTAAGTGTAAGAAACGCAGTATTACCTATCAGAGAAGAAGCGTGCCGATACGGAGTTCTTTCGGCTTGGACTGAGAGCGCAGGCCTGCGCGGATTCCAACGCTTATCAAATCGGGAAATGGGCCAAAAGAACATAATTTCTCAGGCAATTCTCGAAATGCTTCATCTGGCCCCCTATTTGCTCGTACTTCCGCTTCCCTACTGCGGGTTGTAACGAACAGTCACCGTCGGACTCCAGTTGCCGCCGGTGCCGTTGTCACTGCAGTGGAACCTGACATTTAGTGGATCTGTGGTGTCAGTCGTAAGAAAACCAGGCCCTCCCGGATTGCCTGCGCCGGAGCTTACTCCCAATGCGCTGAAGTAAGCGGCTTTCACAACACCCCCGGAGCAAGCGTTTGCCGTCGCCGAACCTTGATAGACAAACGGACTGTTCTGGTTGCTTGCTGGCCACCAGGTGTTGTCATTGCCGGCGATTGAGTAGGACTGATTCGGGAGCGGAACTCGGAGAGTATAGGAACTTCCATCGGGACACGGGACATCGGTCTGCACGTTTCCCCCAGCCAGAGATACTGTTGTTGCCTGATGCGAACCCGGCATCGACAAGAGATAGCCTGCCAAGACGTTGTCTCCAGAATTGATGGTCAGGTTGTTGCCCATGCACAGCATCACAGTGCCATCCCCTGGGTTCCAGTTATTTGGGAACTTTGGAGTGGTGCTTCCCCACCATGAAATCGGCCTCTCACGGGAGGACCTAAGCGCGCTAGCAGGTCCTGCTGTCGATCCACCAGGTCGGAGTCGTTCCACGGATCGCCAAACCGCAACGCGACTCGAAAGTCACGTCAGCGAATTTTCATTTCGGGTAGCAGGAGTGGGAAGAAGAACGTGGGAAGAATACGAGTCAGAGAGCGTGTTAGTGTTTCTGACTCAGAACCCGGGTACCGCCCAACTTTGGATCAGTTACGGGGAATAAATTATGAGTTGTTGTGCCGAAAGGAATTGTGGGTTTTCAAAACCGTGAAAAAAAATCGGCGGACGAAAGTGATTTGCGGTCTTGGTCTTTCATGACAAGTGTTACTGCAACTAAGTACCATACTCACGCTTTGGCAGGCTGCGCTCGTCAACTCCCGTTCGCACGCGAGTAGCCGCGCTTCACAAACTCGCGCGCTTCTTGGGCAAGTTTCGTCCAATTCTCACCATTGGATAGGGCCACTCACTCCTTCATCATCCTGCCTCGCCGAGGCTCGAATCGGCACCGTTTGCCCGACGCGATCAGTTCGTCCACACGATCTCCTGGCAATTTCACCACGAACTGTCCCTTCGATGAGACCATCGCGAAAATCCTGCCGTTCACCTTGAGCGCCCCGGAGCCAAAGCCTTTCCCACTCCCATGGGAAACATCTGGATCGGACGAGAAAGCCTCGACGAGTTGCGAGAACTTGCGCTCCACTTCGCCTGGAACTCCCGGTGTGGTGCGCACGGTTCCTGCTCTGCGCCTTGTGCTCGCGCACTTCATCTGACCGGCACTAGAGCGCGAAACGCCGCCGTATCGAGAATGACACGGCCAGACACGAGCCTTCCATTTTGGACGGTGTGCCATTCGGTCATAGTGACCTTGCCTTTGCTGGCTGGCGTTTCGAGATTGACATCAAAGATTGAGCACACTTCATCGCTCTCCGCCCATTGACGCAAGAGTAGGTGGCCCCTTGCGATCTGAGCTAGCGGAATCGCCGACTTGAAGAAAGTCTCTTTGTCTGTGGCCTCGACGAACGGCCCTTGGAAATGAAAGTCGTTGGCAACCAGTGGCTTGGCCCTATCGAAGTCACCGGAATAAAATGCATCAAGATATTGGTTAACAATGCTTAATGCCGACATTGTCACACCTCGCATTTTCGGTGATTCCGACCCTTATACCAAAATTACCGCGTGCGTGGATCTAGCAAATCCGAGGGAGAGAACAGCGGCTTGTCTTGGAGGCAGCCGTAATGCGACGAGGCTTCATCGGCGTTCTTGTATGCGCGCTCGTGGTAAGCACTAATAGGTCTGCTTCGGCAATGAATCGCTATTTTGATTTCTACGATCCTGCGAGATTGGTAACGCAAGATGATCTCGAAGACGTTCAGCCGCTCGTGGACCAAACAAACAATCAAGATTCGGCAGGAAAGAATCGCCGGCGGGAAAAATTAAAAGGACTGCGACATTGGTTATGCTCCAGCCGGCAGCTCCTGCGAGGGAGTTACCGACGTGGATACATGTACCGTCACAGTCCCTGATGCGATCACTGCTTTCGCAGTTCCAAACCCCGGCTGCACCTCGCAGTGTCCGCCGGTTTTTTCGGGTCTGGTCACCCTGCGGATCACTCCGCCGGGTTGATCACCCAGCCTACTTCGGTCCAGCAACTTGATAGGCACTGAACCTTTCAGCCGTCGACGCGAGTTAATCTAAAGATCACGACCGTTAGTGTCAACGCTAATGATTGGTGCATGCCCAATTTCAGAGCTCTGGAAAACCTCCTAGGCATGGCGCTGACCGGACGATAACTTATACCGACGATTTTGATTACGTACTTCTTTTCCACATTCTTTCCACAAACCGCAAATCTAAAAACTTTGGGATGCGTCCAAACATTCACTTGACCGCCGAGCAGAGTTGCCGCATTTTTATGAGTAGCAGATGTCAGTTTTTGTTGCACACGTTGATGGTGGTTCCCATGGCAGTCCTGGACCTTCCGGGATTGGCGTCGTGCTCCAAGATTCGCGAGGCGAGAAAATCCGGATCTCGAAGTGGATCGGGCACCAGGACAACAATGTCGCCGAATATGTCGCCTTGCTCGAAGCCCTGCAGCACGCTCTGAAACTGAAGGCTAAGGTGCTGCACGTTTTCTCCGACTCTCAGGTAGTAGTCCGTCAGATGACCGGAGAGTACGCGTGTCGCAGCCCAAGGCTGTACTCGCTCCACTGGACCTGCCGCAAGCTGGCCCGCTCCTTTGATTTCGCGATCTTTCACATCAACCGCGAGTCGAACAGCGAGGCCAACCAACTCGCCCACCATGCCGTCCGATCCCGACTGCAAGAAACTTAGAAATTGAACCGACTAGCCTCCGCTCCACGGCTACACTCCCGAGCGCTTGCGTTCACCCAAGAACCACAGCTGGTGAGAAGCCGAGACTGCACGGTGCGCGAAAATGAGATTCGGCGAGATGACGTGGCAATGTCGATTCTGGTATTCGGCGAGTTTGGCGCGCTGGGGCTCAGCTATGTCCGGTATACACAATGACAATGCAACTGGAAGAGCAGCTGCGGCAAAGACTGCATGCCGCTCGAGAGAGTATTCGCTCCAAGTACAAAGCCCTGCAATCGGCCGCCCGTCCCAATGATCCTATCCGTAGATATCTCGCCGATGAAATCGAGAAAGAGCTCAAAGGCGTACGCGATTCGTTGTCACACGACGAGATCGTCCAGGTTCAAGCGCGAATCGACGCCGTACGGCCGGATGCTGGTCCGATGCGCCCTTCTGTAGTCGATCCCATCAGCCCGACGCTTTTCGCAGATCTTCAAGATGAATACCATTTCTTGCAACGGCTGCTGGAGTAAAGGAGAGAGTTGGTTGGTGAGGCACTTGAAGAGTCCCCAAAATGGACGCAACAGGTCACATCCCGGCGAACTCCTTCACGAGTGGCGAGTGGAGATGGGGCTAGCGTTGCGCGACGCGGAAGCGCAAAGCCGAGTGTTGTTGAAACCTCCGTCGATGAACCGACGTTTGCCCCATATCACTACTTGTAAAGCCGCGAATTTCCTAAACTGGAATTGAAGGCTTCAGGGCCAATCGATGTCTTGCAGGGCTGGCACTATTCCGGAATGAGCAACTGCTGCGACTGCGCAAATCGCAGAAATCCAGAGGGACGAATCTCTGGATGGCCGATGAGCGACATCATCGCTGAAGTTCTGAAACGGGTAAAGGTAGCGAAAGGCTGGGTGAACGAGGAGCAAGGCTCGTCACGGCGCAACTTCTTTCCGCAAAAAACTGGAAATCCGTATCTTTTCCTCGGACGTTGCGTGAAACACCGGAGCGCTTACAGGATGCGCTCATGATTGTAGCCCGCACGTCGTAGTGCTTCGATCAACTCATCACTGTGTTCCGGTCCTCGCGTTTCCATGGTGAGATCGATCACGGTGTGTCCCAAACTGGCGCCGTAGAAAGCGCGATGATAACTGGTCTCGACAATGTTCACGTGATGGTTGGCGATGACATTCGTCAGCTGATGCAAAGCGCCAGGATGATCAGGGAGGACGATTCGCAGGCGGACCAATCGTCCGCTTTTGACGAGACCGCGCTCGATGATGCGCGCCAGCAGGTTTACGTCCATGTTGCCGCCGGTGACAATTACTGCTGTCACTCTGCCGTTTGCAGTTACCTTGCGGTGGAGAAGAGAGGCGACGCCGCAAGCCCCGGCACCTTCAACCAGGGTTTTCTCTCGCTCGAGAAGGAACAGGACGGCATTCGCGATCTCTTCCTCATCTACTACAACGATATCGTCAACATACTTTTGAACTAGTGGCAGTGTCTTTTGGCCAGCCGTACGAACTGCAATACCGTCCGCCAGTGTCGTAACACCCGGGAGTTGTACCGGCCGTTTCTCCCGAAGGGCCACGACCATGGAAGGCAATACCGCCGTCTGTACGCCTATTACGCGGATGCTGCGGTTAATCTCTTTCAGCGCAACTGCCATTCCGGAGATGAGCCCGCCCCCGCCGACCGGCACGATGACTGTTTCCAGATCGGGAACCTGCTGCAGAACTTCCAGTGCCAGCGTTCCTTGTCCCGCAATTACGCTCTCGTCATCGAAGGGGTGAACAAAGTTAGCGCCGGTCTTCTGAGAATGCTCCTGCGCGCCCTGATAGGCTTCGTCGAAATTCGTGCCGTGCAGCACTACTTCTGCGCCGTACTGTCGGGTAGCTGAAACTTTCACCAGCGGCGTGGTGAGCGGCATCCAGATCTCAGCTCGAATGCCGAGCTTGCCCGAGTGGTACGCGAGGGCCTGCGCGTGATTGCCCGCGGACGCCGTAATCAGTCCCCGATGCCGCTCCTCCGGCGCAAGCAGCAATAGTTTGTTGAGCGCTCCCCGCTCTTTGTACGCCCCTGTGCGCTGCAGGTTCTCGAGTTTCAGATACACCCGACTGCCGGTCAGGGTTGACAAAGCGGACGAGCACGCACATGGAGACACGGTGATCGCATCGCGAATACGATCTAGTGCTGCCTGTATGCCGCTTAGCGTGACCTTTGGTGCGGTATCCACCCCAGCAATCATGCAATGACGTTATCACGCGTCAGTAATGCCGTGTGAGCATTCGCCGTGGTAGTTTGGAAATGGGGCGCCGATTGCGGCTGTAAGCGCGTTCAACAGAAACACATGGTAGCAGATTGGGATCACCGCAAATACTTGTCTACAACCAGAGTGGGTTGTTGTGCTGCGGAAGGTCGAAAACCACTGTTTTCGAGGGTGAACTTCTATGATTCACACTGCGCGCCTCATGCTTGCAATTTTCCGAAAACTCTTCGATTGATTGCCAGAGTGTCCACATAGCCGAAGCACATGCAGCCAATTACAAGCAAGCACCATACTGCCGCATTTAGATCAATCCAAATCGCTATAACACTGAAAGCGATCGTGGGCAGCCAGCAGCGAGCGTAGCGCAAGCCAAGCGAGCGTGAGGCATGAGCTAAGCTCTGAAGCAACATCAGCGATAGGCTGAACCCAAGGGACCCAATAAAGATCGCTATGGATTGCATGTGCACACTCAAAAAGGAATCTCCCGCATGCCAGGTCACAATACCGGAGCCTCCGTACAGGAAGCCGCCAAACAGAAGAGAAACCATGAGCGCATCAAACGTGTGATTGGCCGCGATTCGCTGTTTTCTTGCAATCTTTTGGCTTCTCGACACGAATCTCCTTACTGCCCGGTCTGATACTTGAGCCTGGACAAACTGGTCAGATACTCATACTTCGCGGTCGAGTTCCCGATCTGGGCATCCGTCTGTTGCAGCTGCGCTTGACTGAGTTCGACAATCGAACCCAAGCCGAGTTTGTAGCGCGTCTGGGCCAGGTCTAACGCCAAGTTCGCCTGCTGAAGCAATTGCGCCGTCACCGTCACCCGCTGAAAAGCGGTGTTTGTCTGCAGCCAGGTGATTCGCACATCGCGCGCAATACGATCGCGAAGATCGTGCACTTGAGCTTGCAGTGCTGATGCGCGGTAATCGGCCTCTTGAGCTCGAGCCGAGAACAGAAACCCATTGAATATTGGGATGCTCATGTTCACGCCGACCGCCCCGTACCAAGAACTAGTAATCTGATCGGCTCGAACTGGCGTGCCCCCCACCGCGCCGAGGGCGCTTACGGCGGGGCGATTAAGATCGTGTTCGGCGCGAGCAAATCGTTTTTGAGACTGGAATTGATCGTCCAGAGCGGCCAGATCCGGCCTCGATCGAAAGGCCTGCCGAACTAGATCCTCTTCGTTCGAAGATGGTTCTGTGAGAGTCCGGTTACTCTCGTCCACCAGAAGATAAATGGCCTGTTTCTCCATTCCCAGTAGTTCGTTGAGAGAAGTGAATGCTGCATCCTTGCGATTCTGAGCATCGAGCAACAACAGCTTGGCCTGTGCGAGATTCACATTAGCAAAACTAAGATCGAGATCCGATCTGAGCTTTGCCTGTGCCAGGGCGCGCACCTGATCGGCGGTGGTCTGACGTGTGTCGACCGTCTGTTGTGCGACCATCAACTGAGCTTGAGCCGATAAAGCAGCGTAAAACGCTTCGTCAACCGCGAGAGTCACGTCTGCCGCAGTTGCCAGCGCAGATTCCTGTTGGGCTTTTTCTCGAAGACCAGCAGAAGCAACCAGGTTTCTCGTGCGCCCGAAATCAGTGATGAGTTGTGCAATTGTGACGCCCGCTCCGGCTCTTTCGAACACGCTCGGGTTGTTGAGCACGCCTGCGGTAATCCGGGTGCCCTGGTGAGCATCAACAGCCGTCAGATTTCCCGTGGCGCTCGGCAACTCGCTTGATCGAACCTCTCGCAACGCCTGGTGCTGTGCCAAAGTCAGCAGTTGCGAAACAGTAATTTGCGGGTTATTCGTGAGTGCAAACTGCTCAGCTTCTCGTAGCGTAAATTTCGCCGGCATAGATTGCGGTTGCTGGCTGGGCGCCTGCCCTGCCAGGGAAATGCAGGCACCCAAAATCACAGCAACTGCCAGTGGGAACGATCGACGATTTCTCATGCTGCCTTTCTCAACCCTCAGCCGGCATTGGCGCCTGGTTTGCACCTTTTCGGCCATAAACAAGGAGGTAAGCTGCAGGAACAAGGAAAACAGTAAGCGCGACTGATACGACAAGTCCCCCGATAATCGCCCGCGCCAACGGCGCGTACGCTTCACTTCCGGTTCCCAACTTCAATGCCAAAGGGATCATTCCGATCACAGTAGCAAGCGAAGTCATCAAAATTGGACGCAGGCGAATACGACAAGAACTCACGATGGCTGCGTGGGTGGACAAGCCCTCTTTTTCCAACCGATGTGCAAATTCCACGATCAAGATGCTGTTGGAGACGACAATACCCACCATCATGATCACGCCCATCAGTGACTGCACGTTCAGGGTTGTGCCGGTAGCCGCAAGCATGATGAGGACTCCGGTGACTCCCGTGGGGACGGCAAGCAGGATCAGGAGAGGATCGACAAAAGAACTGAACTGGGCGACAAGAATGAGATATAGCAGCACCAGAGAGAGAAGTAGACCTAGTCCAAAGCTTTTGAACGATGCGCGCATTCCTTGCACCATGCCGCGAAGGTTGACCCTTACTCCGGGCGGCAATTGCTGGGAGCGGATGATTTTGTCAATTGCTGCTGCCACGGTTCCGAGATCTTCCCCAGAAGGATTTACATAGATGTCAAATACCCTTTGAATCTGATAATGATCGATTTCTGTGGGGGAATTCACGCGAGTCATGGTCGCGACGGAAGACAGTTGCGCAGGCCGCCTCCAGTCCGCGGCGCGGAGCGGTATCTGCCGCAGATCGAACACGTCGTTTACCGATTTCTCGGGATACTGTACGGTCAGCATGTAGTCATTGCCCGTTTTGGGATCGATCCAGTAGCTCGGTGCGATCATGCCATTGGAAGTAAGAGCAGTGATTACGTTGTCCACGACTTCTCTCTGGCTCAGGCCAAGCTCGCTGGCTCGGACGCGATCAATCGCCAGCTTTAGAGCGGGATAGTCCAGGTCCTGTGGAACGAAGACATCGCTTACTCCAGGAACTTTCCGAATCTCCGCTGCCATTTGGGAAGTCGCTTGATAGCTGGCCTCCAGGTTAGATCCGCTCACCTGCACGTCAATAGGAGCGGGCAGGCCCCGATTCAACACTGCATCTTGTAAACCGCCAGATTGGAAATACGCGCTGAGCTGCGGCAGTTCACGTTGAATACGCCGGCGCACCCGGTCCATGTACTCATAGCTCCCAATCTTGTGGCCCTCGTTGAGTGCCACGAGAACTGTCGCGGTATGAGGTCCTGCATTGCTCGTATATATCGAGGAAAATCCCGGGATCACCCCTACGTTCGAGACCACCAGTTTGAGATCGAGGGGGTCGACGACCTCGCGGATGAGTTTCTCAACCTGAGCCACATCGGCATTCGTGACTTCGATTCTGCTACCGGAAGGAGCTTTCAAATTGATCGCAAATTGACCAGCATCCGTTCTGGGAAAGAAAGCGATTCCCAGAAATGGAAATAGAGCGAGGCTGACGAGGAAAGCTGCGGTAATTACCACTACAACCGTTTTGGGACGCTTTAGGCTCGCACTTACCAACTCGTCATAACGCTCCAGCATCGCGTGAAAACGACGATTAAAAGCGGTACTCAGTTTGCCGAGCCATGAAGCGTTTGGTCGAGAGTGCGCGCCGCCTTCTGCTTGCCCCTCGTGATCTGCCTGAACATCGCCTGCCTTGATTAGTTTTGCGCAAAATAGCGGAACGACTGTCATCGCCACGAAGTAGGAGGCAAACAAGGAGAGCACGACAGCAAGCGCGAGGGCTGAGAAGAGATATCTTCCGACTCCGTAGAGAAAAGTGACAGGAAAGAAAACTACCCCAGTGGTGAGCGTCGCAGCCAGCACGGCGAGAGCGACCTCATCGCCTCCCTTCTGTGCCGCGACATTGGGAGGTTCTCCCAATTCGAGATGACGAAAGATGTTCTCCAGCACAATGACAGAGTTGTCGATCAATCTGGAAAACGCCAGCGCAAGGCCCGCCAAAACCATCGTGTTAATGGAGCTGCCGCCGAAGTAAAGAGCAATGATTGCGGCTAGAGCGGAAAGGGGGACCGACAGTGAGACGGCCAGAGTCGCGCGCAGACTACCCAGAAACAGCAAAACCATGAGACAAGTGAGAAATAGCCCGATCCCGCCTTCGTGCAGAAGAGTCTCAATCGCTCGCTTGACGAATACAGATTGATCAAAAACTACCTTTGTGACCAATTTGGACGGTATTCCGAAAAGATGAGCGACAACACGCTTGATGCCGTCCACAACTGCGATCGTGTTTGTATCTCCCCCTTGCTTGAGCACGGGCAGATACACGGAGCGCTCTCCGTCCACGCGCACAATGTTGGTCTGTATTTGTGCGGCATCCTTCGCCTGGCCTATGTCGCTGACTGAAACCGTAGAGTCATTCACGGTTTTCAGCGGCAAATCGTTGATGGCATCGACACTCGAAAGCTGGCTGTTGGTGTAGATGTTGTAATCGAAGGGCCCAATTTTGGAATCGCCGGCGGGGAGGATCAGATTCGAAGTATTCACTGCCCGCACCACGTCCATCGAGCTCAGATGATGCGCAGTGAGTTTCAGCGGATCGACATACACCATGATCTGCCGGTACTTGCCTCCAAACGGCGGGGGCACGGAAGCTCCGGGCACAGTAGCCAGTTGATTGCGTATGACAAACTGCCCGAGGTCGCGCAGGGCGGTCTCGGTCATTCCTTTGCCTTTCAGCGTAATGATGCAAACCGGGAGACTCGAAGCATCGAATTTCATCACCACCGGAGGCAAAGTTCCTTTAGGCAATCGCCGCAGGTTGGCCATCGCCAAGTTTGAGATCATGGTCACATCCGAATCGGCGGATGTGCCCGGCTGGAAAAAAATCTTAATGATGCTCACGCCCGGCAGCGAGCGCGACTCAATGTGGTCTATTCCACTGCCCAAGGTAAAAAATCTTTCAAAGCGACCAGTGATCTCGGTCTCGATCTCCTCAGGCGGCATGCCGTTA
>Ga0075426_10003364_pt1 | contig 11409 bp, 10 predicted proteins | sample SoiMethybrSBSTD5_FD_75304 | JGI IMG/M metagenome (GOLD analysis project Ga0075426, IMG submission 75304) | Bulk soil microbial communities from a Populus tree surrounding site in Tennessee, USA - Soil MetaG P. TD hybrid SBSTD5 | ecosystem: Environmental > Terrestrial > Soil > Tree plantation...
GCCGAGGCGATGGCCCGCGTGTCGGCCTGGGCCTTGGCGATGCGCGCCCGCGCCTGCACGTTGGCGTAGAGCGGCACGGCGATCGCGGCCAGGATGCCGATGATCGCCACGACGATGAGTAGCTCGATCAGCGTGAAGCCACGCTTGCTGCCGAACGTGAGCCGGATAGAACGGAACGCAGCCATGAACTTTCCTCCCAGTGAAATTGTGCGAAGCCGGCCGCCGACTACAGATCTAGACGGCCGGCGGAGCCCGTGGGCAGTGAGCCCGAGGGGATGCGTCGTCGATCGCCGAGACGGATGCGGGCACCACATGGCCGGTGGGCCGCAGCACCACCAGCAGGGCGCGGCGCACGTCGTCCATCGGATCGCCGTAGAGAGCGGTCTCGGTGATGAGAACGCTGAGGCCGAAGAGGTCGACCCTCGCCGGGTCGTTGTACGCGGGGTTCCAGCAGGCGTTGGCGTTCGCGAACGCGATCGCGCCGCGCCCGAGTAGCAGCAACGTGACGAGCGCGATGGCGGCGACGAGGCGGTGTCTCAGCATGGTCGTCGCCGTCATACCGCATCTTTGATGCCAGACCACCGCCCCCGGCCGCGCGAGCGAAATCAGGCCATTGTAGGCGTGCCGCTATGGCCACGTGGCACGTTCGGTCACTCGCGCTGACGTATATGGTCAGTTGTTAGCCGGGCGTGGATCGCCAGGTCGCCGCGCCAGGCGTAGACGGCCAGCAGCGGCGCGGTCCCCGCCCGGGTGGCGTGGGGGACGCCGGGAGCGTGATAGATCACCGCGCCCGGCGGCTCGTGGCGCCACGGTCCGTCGTCGCGCCACCACTCGCCATCCGGTGCGAGGGTGACGTAGACCTCGACGGCGGGATGTGCGTGTCGCGGGTAGTGCGTGCGCGGGCCGAGCAGCAGCACGCCGAGCGCGACGCGCGGCTCCGTGACCAGGGCCGGCGGTCCGTCGGCGGGTCCGGCGATGACCGCGTAGCCGTAGTTGTCGAGGAACGTGGGGTCCGGCGGCTGGCCCCGGTAGTTCGGGTTCTGCGTCCACGAGAGCCAGGTGCCGAGCGCGCTGAGCGGGTCGACGAGCGGGCCGCGCGCCGCCCGCAGCGCCGCGTCCCACACGCGGCACACCGCGATCCGTGCGGGCGACGGCGCGACCTCGGGTGGGCTGGACTCGATCGAGCGCGTCAGCCGGGCGAACTCCTCGAGGGCGGCGCGCGTGGACGCATCGCCGGCGGCCGCCGCGCTCAGCGCGGTGGCGAGGGCGTCGAGGAAGCGGCGGACGGCCGCCCCCCGCGCGAGACGATCGGAATGCGCTATGCTGCCCGCCATGCCCGCCCGCCCCCGGGTGCCCGAGCTGCGCGTGCCGAATCTCGCCGACTTCGACTTCCGTGCGCTCCGCGCCGGCCGCCTGGCCCGGCTGCAGGCATCGCTCAAGCGTCACGACATGCCGGTGGCGCTCCTCTATACCATGGCCAACGTTCGCTACGCGACGGGCGTGGACGTGATGGCGGTGTGGACGGCCGGCACCTTCGCCCGTTACTGCCTGGTGCCGGCCGAGGGCGCGCCCGTCCTGTTCGAGTACTCGGGCTCGATGCACGTCTCGCAGAAGATCGTGCGCGACGTGCGCCCCGCCTACACGTGGCGGTTCGGCGGCCTCGCCGCCCGCGACAAGGCGCGCGAGTGGGCGCGCTCGATCCGCGCGACGCTGAACGAGCTGGGCCTCGAGCGCGAGCGGCTGGCCGTGGACCGGCTGGACATGCCCGGCTACCTCGCGCTGCAGGACGAAGGCCTGACGCTGATCGACGTCGGGCCGGCGACGGTGGACGCGCGCGAGGTGAAGACGCCCGAGGAAGTCGAGCTGTTCGCGATCAACGGGGGAATCGGCGACGCGATGCTCACCGAGTTCAAGGCGGCCATCCGGCCGGGCATCCGCGAGTTCGAGCTGCTGGCCGTGCTGAGCGACTCGCTCATGCGCCGTCACGGTGAGGGCTTGTTCACGCGGCTGGTGGCCTCGGGCACCAATACCAATCCGTGGCTGACCGAGGCTCACGACAAGGCCGTGATGCCCGGGGACCTCGTCGGCGTCGACACCGACGCCAACGGCTTCGAGGGCTACGTGATCGACGTCTCCCGCACGTTCGTGTGCGGCGACAACCCCTCGCCCGGACAGAAGGAGGCGTACCGCGTCGCTTACGACTGCGTGATGGGCATGCTCGATCTCGTCCGCCCCGGCCTCACGTTCGCCGAGTTCGCCGACAAGGCGCCGCGGCTGCCCGAGGCCTACGCTCCCCAGCGCTATCCGACGATGGTGCACCAGGCCGGCCTCGAGGATGAGGGCCCGGGGATCCCCTACCCCGACGACGAGCGCGGCCCCAAGCGCATCATGCCGGCCCGCGAGCTCAAGGAGAACATGGTCCTGTGCCTGGAGTGCTACGCGGGCAAGCCGGGCGCGCCCTACGGCGTCAAGCTGGAGGACCAGGTGCTCGTGACGGCCCGCGGTGCCACGCTCATCTGCACGTATCCCTACGAGGCCGCGCTGCTCGACTGACCCGCCCATGCGAGGACAAGACCCGCCCCTGCGAGGACAAGAATCGTCGCTGTCGTGATCCTCTACGTCCACGACGACCTGACCGACAACATCCGCGCCCGTCAGGGTGCCGGCTCGCCCGCCGCCGCGCTCGCCGATGAGATTCTCGCCCTCATCCGCCGTGACCCCGTCGTCGTCCTGACGCTCGGGCCCCAGCTCGACGCGCTCGTCGCGCAGGGACCGCACGCGCCATTCGCGCTCGCGCTCGGCATCGGCCCCGCCGGCGAGCGCGTCGCGCATCAGGTGCACGCGCGCACGGGGTGGTTCCCCACGATCCGCCAGGTGGACCTCACGCGCGAGGAGGACGATCGCGGCGGCTACGCGGTGGTGCCGCTCCACGCCACCCCACTGGCGGCACAGCTCGCGGGTGTCGAGGCGGCAGCCTCGCTGGCGATCGTCGACGACACGATCTTCTCGGGCCTCACGCTGCGTGTGCTGGTCGACGCGCTGCCGCCCGTGGTCCGGGCCCGGGCGCGCGTCTTCTGCCTGCGCGCCGTCGCCGAGTCGCTGCCGGCGCTGGCCGCCGTGTGCCCGGTCACCGCGGGCTTCGCCGCGCCCGGCAAGCTGCTGGACGAAGTCAGCTTCATCAACGCCAGCGGCCTGGTGCGGCGCGGCGCCATCCGACGCACGGGCCACCCGCCGCTGGCGTTCTTCGAGCGGCCCGAGTGGATGCGCGACTGGTTCGGCGACGACGCCGACGCGCTCATCGAGCGCTGCCGCCGGCTCAACGCGCTGCTCGAGCCCGACGGGCGCGCCTCGCTGCCCGGGCCCGTGTAGAATCGCGCGCGTGCTCCGCATCGGACTCGTCGGCTCCCGCTTCGCCGCTCACCTGCACCGGCTCGCTTACCGGCGCCTGTACGGCGTCGAGGCGCGGCTGGTCGGGGTGACATCGCCCACCGCCGAGCGGCGCGACGCCTTCGCGCGCGAGAGTGGCGCCACCGCCTATCCGAGCCTGGCCGCCATGCTGCCTCACGTGGACGTGGTGGACGTCTGCTCGCCGCCGGCCAGCCACGAGCCCACCGCGCTGGAGGCCATCGAGGCCGGCAAGCACGTCGTCGTCGAGAAGCCGTTCACCGGCGCGTTCACGCCGGGCGGCGGCGACCGCACCGCCCTGCTGAAAGAGGCGCTGGCCAGCGCCACGCGGATCGTGAGCGCCGCCCGGCGCCGTGGGGTCGTCCTCGGGTACGCCGAGAACTGGATCTACGCGCCGGCCGTCCAGAAGGAGCGCGAGATCGTCGAGAAGACCGACGCCCAGATCCTCTGGATGATGGGCGGCGAGTCGCACAGCGGCTCCCACTCGGCCACCTACGGGATCTGGCGCCACTCGGGCGGCGGCTCGCTCGTCGGCAAGGGCTGCCATCCGCTCAGCGCGTGCCTCTATCTCAAGCAGGTCGAGGGCCGCGCCCGCCAGGGCCGGCCGATCCGCCCGGCGTCGGTGTCGTGCCGCGTGCACGCGATCACGCGCCTGCCGGGCTTCCGCGACCGCGGCTTCCTGCGCACCGACTACGACGACGTCGAGGACTACAGCGCGCTGCACGTGACGTTCGAGGACGGTACCGTGGCCGACGTGTTCGCCACCGAGCTGGTGCTGGGCGGCGTCGACAACTGGCTCGAGGTGTTCGGCAACAACCACCGCACGCGGTGCCGGCTCAACCCGGTGAACCTGCTCGACACCTACAATCCGGCCGCCGCCCAGTTCCGCGACGTCTACGTCGTGGAGAAGACCGGCACCAAGGAAGGCTGGAGCCATCCGGCCGCCGACGAGGAGTGGCAGCAGGGCTTCTACGGCGAGATCCAGGACTTCGTCGAGTGCTGCGCGAGCGGCCGCCGGCCGCAAGCCGACGCCGTCGTCGCCCACGACACGGTGGCCACCCTCTACGCCGGCTACGTCTCCGCCGAGCGCGGCGGCCAGCAGACGCCGGTGCCCGTCGCGCCGCTCGACACGCTGCAGTAAGCGCGCGCGTCCGGTCTCAGTGGCCGAGCAGCAGATACTCGATCGCCGCCACGCCGCCGGCGCCGCTCAACGGGAGCAAGGCGGCCCGCACGAACGGCTGCTGGCTGAGCGGCGCGAACGCGCCCTCGCGCAGCTTTTCCACGTCGGCAATCAGGCTCTTGAGCTGGTCCGGCGAGCCGGCCTCCGCGACCGGCGCGTTGGGCGCGGCCGGGTCGGGTCGTGGCGGCGCGGCCTGGGCCTGCAGCAGGAAGCGGGTGAGCTCCCGGCGCGTGTTGTCGCGGACCCGCTCGGCCATCCGGCGCAGCGACAGCGCGCAGCCCGCGGTGAACCCGAGGCCGAGCGTCACCACGACCACGAGGCCGAGCGGCAGCGGCTCCCAGCGGTCGAAGATGCTGCTGCGGGCCAGGATCATCAGGCAGATCACCGCCGCCGGGTAGTAGACGATCCCGATCAGCTCCTGCGTCCACTCGGCCACGAAGCGCGCGTCGAGCCAGTACGCCAGCGCGTCGGGCGACAGGTGATAGCGCTTCAGCTCCTGCGCGAGGATCTTCTCCGGCCACTGGCTCGCCACCGGCCGCCCCAGCTCGCGCGTGAAGCGGAGGCAGATCCAGATGGCGTCGGTCACCGAGAACATGAGCAGCGTCACGCACACCACCGCCGCCGTCAGCACCCAGAAGTCCACGCTGGCGCTGAACGCGCCGCGGTAAGGCACGAAGGGCGGCTCGAAGAACTGGTTGATGACCAGGAAGGCCAGCCCGTCGAAGCAGACGGACAGCAGCAGGATGCGGCCCAGCCGGTGGCCCCACGTCGTCCGCACCCGGTACCGCTGCCACAGCAGCTCGGTCTTGATGTCCGATTTGTCGTTCTGGTCCCGCATGCCGATGCCGAACAGCGAGTCGAACCAGCCCCGGGTGAGGCCGGCCGGTAGGGGGCGGCCGGCGATCTCCTTGAAGTAGTCCCCCTCGAGCTTGTCGGCGGCGCGACGCATCGTGCGCACCACCTTGCCGAGTAGCACGAGCGCCACCACGATGGCGACGAGCCGGATGAGCTCGGTGGGCCACAGGCTGACCCCTTCGAACCACGCGAACGGCTCCTGGCTGGCCCGCGCCAGCAGCGAGGCCCACGGCACCACGAGGCCCAGCCCGATCAGCGCGAGCAGCGCGGCGATCCCGCCCACCGCGGTCCGCCGCCACGCGACGCCGGCGCGGGCGAGCGAGCCGAGCGCCGCCCGCACCCGCAAGCTCGCCATGACGATCAACAGCGCGGCGAGCGCGGCGGCCAGCAGGGCGACACCGACCCGCCCGCGGTCGAGGAGGACGCCGCCGATCTCCACGGCGGCCACGGGATGCGGCTGCAGGCCCGAGTCGGGCGGGCTGAGATCGATCGCCCCGGTACGGCCGATCTCGAACGTCCGGACCGTCAGGGTCCGGTCGATCTCGGCCTGGCGCCCCGGCGTCCACTGGTCGAGGGCGAGCTGGACCGTGTAGAACTGCGCCGTCTGGTAGGCGTCCCGGAACGGCGCCACCTCCTGCTGCCAGTCGTCGGCCAGGCGCAGCCCGAATGTGGAGGCCACGATGAGGTTGCGCGCCCACTTGAACTCGCCCGGCTGCAGGAAGCGGGCGTCGAGATCCGTCGTGAAGAACAGCGCGCCCGGCAGTGCGTCGCGCAGCGCTTGCAACAGGAGGAGCTTGTCGTAGACGTCGCTGCCGAGGATGCCGACCGCCTTCACGCGGCCGTGCTCCTGCGGGGAGCGCTCGATGTCCCGGATGCGGGCGGCCATGCGCCGCAGGTAGTCGAGCTGGCTGTTGCCGTCGGCCCGCTCGCGCGGTACCGGTTGGAAGGCGCGCCAGAGGCTCGCGCCGTTCTTGCTGTCGTCCCCCGGCGGCGTCTCGCCCTTGGGCAACGTGGTGGGGACGAAGCCGTCGAGCCCGCGGAAGTAGGTGTAGCCATGCGCGCAGCGTCCCTGCGGACAGAACGTCTCGTAGGCCAGGTACGCCAGCTCGCGGGCGTAGGGCGTGTCCAGCTCGCCGATGATCAGGACGCGATGCTCGCGCGGATTCACGCCGCGCTGGCGCAGCTCCGCGGCCAGCGCCCGCAGGACGTCGGCGTCGCGGCGGATCGTCCGCCAGGCGCGCGTCCGATCGGCCAGCGCGCTCGCCCCGCCGGCGGTGGGATCGAGCAGATCGCCCAGCTCGTAGGCGGTCGACAGCGTGTAGAGCTCGGCGTCGCCGAAACAGGCCGCGGGGCGCTTCGCGCCCGACCCCAGCTCCTGTCGGATCAACGAGGTGACGGCCGCCGTCTGGGGGCCGATCACCTTGAGCCGAGTGGGCCGGCTCCTGCGGGCGCCCAGGTCGCTCTCGCACAGCCCCAGGCTGCGCAGGACGCCGGCCAGATCGGTCAGCGGGCGAGCCCACGGCGCGTCCTCGTCGATCCACAACAGGACGACGTCGGCGGCGGCGCCGGTCACCATCTCGAACGGCACGACGCGGAGCGGGCCTGAATCCAGCGCGACGTAGCCGATGTGTCGATCGTTGACGACGGCGTAGTTCATCACGCCGAATGCCGAGAGCGCCGCGTAGCGCAGCCGCCGGCGGTTCTCGGCGTCGTCGGCGTAGCGCCCGCCGAGCGTGAACATCGGCATGATCACCAGGGGCCGGTAGTGATCGGGCACGCTGGCGAGAATGGCGCCGGCGCCATGACCGTGGCCACCCGGCGGCGTCACGCCGCTGAGCTTGTCCCGCATCTCTTCCCGCTCGTGCTGGTCGACGGCGCCGAACGGATCCTGCCACAGCCGGGCGGCGACCGTCTGGCCGGCGCCGACGGCCAGCGGCGCCTTCTCGGTCTCGGGGCGTGAACTGGTGTAGGGCAGCTGCTTGACGACCAGAGCGCTGACGGCCAGCAGGATGAGGGCGATCAACCCCGACGCGCTGCGTCCCTTATCACCTTCGTCGGCCATGCGTGATGGTGTGGCGGGCGTCCGGGCGCGGTCAATGTACGTTTCGTCAATCCGATGTACGTTTTCGCCTTGCCGTCGCGTTGACAGCCCCCCGGCGCCGCCGCATCATGCGGGCGCGAAGACCACCCAGGAGGCCTGTGCATGAACATCGTCGACTCGCAAGTCCATCTCTGGGCCGCCGACACGCCCGAGCGTCCGTGGCCGCCCGGCCGCGCCGGGGATGCCCAGAAGCCGTACCCGATCGACCAGGAAGCGATGCTCCTCCAGATGGACCTGGCCGGCGTGCGCCGCGTGGTCATCGTGCCGCCCTCGTGGGAAGGCGACCGCAACGACGTCGCGCTGGAGGCCGCGCGCGCCTATCCCGATCGCTTCGCGGTCATGGGGCGGCTGGGGCTCGCCGATCCGGCCGGCCCCGCCAAGGTGGCGGGCTGGCGCAAGCAGCCGGGCATGCTCGGCATGCGCTTCACCTTCCACAGCGAGCACTATCGCCATCACCTCACCGACGGCAGCGCCGACTGGCTGTGGCCGGCCGCCGAGAAGGCCGGCGTCCCGCTGATGGTGCTGATGCCGGGCGCGCTCGATCACCTCGATCGCATCGCCGGCCGCCATCCCGGCCTCAAGCTCGTGATCGACCACGTCGGCCTCAACGTGCGCGGCAAGGGGCCCAAGGTGTGGGAGGACCTGCCCACCGTGTGCGCGCTGGCCAAGCATCCCAACGTGGCGGTGAAGGCCTCCGGCATGCCGTCGCTGTCGACGGAGAAATATCCGTTCCGCGATCTGCACCCGCACATCCGCACGCTGGTGGACGCCTTCGGGCCGCGGCGCGTGTTCTGGGGCACCGACCTCACGCGCATGCCGTGCACCTACTACGAGTGCATCCACCTCTTCACCGAGCACCTGCCCTGGCTCAAGGGCGAGGAGCTCGAGTGGGTCATGGGCCGCGGCGTGTGCGAGTGGCTGGGCTGGCGGCTGTGAAGCGCAGCACGGAGCGCATCCTCACCACCCACACCGGCAGCCTGCCGCGGCCGTGGGATCTGGTCACCACGCTGGAGGCGCTGGATGCCGGCACGCTGCCCGATCGGGGCGCCTTCGGCGCGCGCGTGCGCCAGGCCGTGGCCGACGTCGTGCGCAAGCAGGCGGCGGCCGGCGTGGACGTCGTCAACGACGGCGAGCAAGGCAAGGTCGGCTACTCGACCTACGTGCGGCATCGTCTCAGCGGCTTCGAGGGCTCCAGCGTAGTCGCCCAGCGCGCCGACTGGGCCGACTTCCCCGAAGCGCTCGCCCGCAACCCGCGCTCGTCCGTCGCGCGGCCGTCGTGCACGGGGCCGATCGAGTGGACGGATCGAGCGGCGGTGACTCGCGACATCGCCGATCTCGAGGCCGCGCTGAAGGGCGTGAGCGCGACCGAGGCGTTCATGACGGCGGCCTCGCCGGGCGTCATCGCCCACTTCCTGCGCAACGAGCACTACCCGAGCCGCGAGGCCTACCTGGCCCGGCTGACCGACGTGATGAAGGAGGAGTACGACGCCATCGTGCGCGCGGGCTTCGTGCTCCAGGTCGATTGCCCCGACCTGGCCATGAGCCGTCACCTGGCCTTCGCCGAGCTCACCACCGCGCAGTTCGTCAAGATCGCCGAGGCCAACGTGGAGGCGCTCAACCACGCGCTGCGCGATCTGCCGCCCGACCGGCTGCGCATGCATCTCTGCTGGGGCAACTACGAGGGCCCGCACCACCGCGACGTGGCGCTGCGCGACATCCTGCCGGTGGTGCTGAAGGCGCGGCCGCACGCGATCTCGCTGGAGGGCGCCAACCCGCGCCACGAGCACGAGTGGGCGGTGTTCCGGGACGTCAAGCTGCCCGACGACAAGATCCTCATTCCCGGCGTGCTCGACTCCACGACCAACTTCATCGAGCACCCCGAGCTGGTCGCCCAGCGGATCGTGCGCTACGCCGAGGTGGTCGGCCGCGAACGCGTGATCGCCGGCAGCGACTGCGGCTTCGGCACCTTCGCGCGCTCCAATCCCCAGGTGGAGCCCGAGATCGTGTGGGCCAAGCTGGCTGCCATGGCCGAGGGCGCGCGGCTGGCCTCGAAGATCCTCTGGCGGTGATCGGGCAGCACCCGATGGTTGGTCAGCGCGATCCGATCACCGTGAAGCCCGACGCACGGGCTGCCGTCGCCAGTGCGACGTCGTGGGTCGCCATCACAAGATCTTGCCCCTGGCTTTCGCGCCAGAGGACGGCCGTCGCCAGATGAATCGCATCGAGCGTTCCGAGGGCAATCGGAAGCGACAGCGCCGCCCGCGCGAGTACCGGGCGGTCGACGTCGACGATCTCGAACGACCGCAGGAGTGCGAAGACCGCTTCGCGGCGATCCGCCAAGTCGCGATCGGCAGCGGGCCGCTGCAACCGGAAACGATCCAACGTTCTAAAGCATTCGACCTCGACGAGTCCGCTCGCGACGGCGGCATCGACGCGCGGCCATTCATTCAAGCGGCCCGGCTGGCCGAGCACCAAGCGGAGGACGACGGAGGAGTCCACGTACGCGATCACCGATGGGGCTGCCGTTCCTCCATCAGCAACGTCACAATGTCGATGTTCGTCTTCAAGGGCGGCGGCAACCGCACCGCCGAGGGCTTGCCACTCCCGGGCGCAGGTCGGCGAATCGTCAGCGTGGCGGCGTCCGGTCTGTACGGAACGATCCGGGCGATCGGCGTCTCGCGGTCGAGGATCGTGACCGAATGCCCCCGCCGCACGCGCCGGAGGTACTCGCTCAGCTTGGCCTTGAGCTCGGCGATCTTGACGCCTTCCATGACCACAATATAGTCAGATATGGTCACACTGGCAAACACCACCGGTGCCTACCTCGAGGGGATCGGGCAGCCCGTCCGCCGCAAGGAGGACGCGCGGCTCGTCACCGGGCGCGGCGCGTTCGGCGACGACGTCAACCTGCCGGGCCAGGCCTGCGCGGCGATGGTGCGCTCGCCGCACGCCCACGCGCGCCTCCGCGCGATCGACGCGCGCGAGGCGCTGAAGACGCCGGGCGTGATCGCCGTCTTCACCGGCGCCGACGTCGCCCGCGCCGGGCTCAAGCCGATGCCCCACCGGCCGGTGCCCACCAACCCGCACGAGGTCCCGCTGAAGAGCCCGGACGGCTCGCCGTTCTACGTCGCGCCGCATCCGACGCTGCCGGTCGACCGCGCGCGCTTCGTGGGCGAGCCGGTGGCGATGGTCGTCGCCGAGACCGTGGCCGCCGCCCGCGACGCCGCCGAGCGCGTCGTGGTGGCGTGGGAGCCGCTGCCGGCCGCCGTCAGCGCGGCGGACGCCACCGCGCCGGGGGCGGCGTCGCTGTGGGACGAGCATCCCGCGAACGTCTGCGTGGAGACCGAGGCGGGTGACGCCGCCGCCGCCGACGCGGCTTTCGCGCGGGCGGCCCACGTCGTCCGCCTGGAGACGCGCGTCAACCGCGTGACCGGCGTGCCGATGGAGCCTCGCACGGCGCTCGGCGTGTACGACGAGGCGAGCGGCCGCTACACGCTCCACGCCGGCTCCGGCGGCGTGCAACGCGCGCGGTTCGACCTGGCCGGCACGCTGGGGGTGGAGGAGAGCGCGGTGCGCGTGGTGGCGCGGGACGTCGGCGGCAACTACGGCACGCGGAACAGCATGTACCCCGAGTTCCCGCTGGTGGTGTGGGCCGCGCGCGCGCTGGGACGCCCGGTGAAATGGACGGCCGATCGGCGCGAGGCGTTGCTGACCGACTGCCAGGCGCGCGATCTCGTCTCGCACCTCGAGCTGGCGCTGGACGCCGAGGGCAACTTCCTGGCGTTCCGCGGATTCAATACGAGCAACGTGGGCGCCCACAGCGTGTCGTTCATCCCGCTGGCCAAGGGCATCGCGATCTCGAGCAGCG
>Ga0075426_10003365_pt1 | contig 11408 bp, 8 predicted proteins | sample SoiMethybrSBSTD5_FD_75304 | JGI IMG/M metagenome (GOLD analysis project Ga0075426, IMG submission 75304) | Bulk soil microbial communities from a Populus tree surrounding site in Tennessee, USA - Soil MetaG P. TD hybrid SBSTD5 | ecosystem: Environmental > Terrestrial > Soil > Tree plantation...
TCGTGGCCACCCAGCTCGATCTCGTGCGCGGTACGCTGGACATGATGGTACTTCGTGCCCTCTCGTGGAACGCCATGCACGGGTACGACATCGCGCGGTGGCTCGAGCGTGTGAGCGACGACGCGCTGCGCGTGGAGGAAGGCTCGCTCTATCCGGCGCTGCACCGGTTGGCGGCGCGCGGCTGGGTCACGGCGCAGTGGGGCGTCTCCGAGAACAACCGGCAGGCGAAGTACTACACGATCACGTCGGCGGGACGGCGGCAGCTGCGTCAGGAGACCGAGACGTGGGGCGCGTTCATCGCGGCGGTGGCCAAGGTGCTCGAGGCGCGGCCGGCCTGACGGCGCCCGGGACGGAGGCAATCACTCCATGTCGTGGATTCCCGATCGATACCGCGATTTGCTCGCGATGGTGGGGGGCGTGAAGCCGGAGCGCGACGTGTCGGACGAGCTCGCGCACCACCTGGCGATGCGGGTCGCTGAGAACGTGGCGCGCGGGATGTCGCCCGAGGCCGCGCAGGCCGAGGCGCTGGCGCGGTTAGGCGACGTGGACTCCTACGGGCGGGAGGTTCGCACGATCGACGCGATGGCCGCGCGCGGGCGGCACCGGATCGACGTTCGCGATGCGTTAGGCCGCGAGGTGGGGCTCGCGGTGCGCGGGTTGCGCCGGTCGCCGGGCTTCTCGCTCGTGGTGTTCGCGACGCTGGCACTCGGCATTGGCGCGGCGACGGCGATCTTTACGCTGCTCGATGCTGTCGTGCTGCGGCCGTTGCCGTATCCGAACGAGAGGCGGCTGGTGTGGATCGAGAGCGACGTATCAGGCGCGTCGTCGGGGCCGTGGGGGGTGTCGGAGGCCGGCTACTTCTACTATCGTGCGCACAATCGCACGCTGGACGCAGTTGGCGCGTTCGCCATCGGCGATGCGCCGATCGCTACCCGCGAGGGAGCCGAGTCCGTGCCGGCGGCCTTCACCACGGCGAGCGTGTTCAACGTCCTGGGTTTGCGCACCGTACTCGGGCGGCCGATCCAGTCAGACGACGACCGGCCGGGGAAGGGCAGCGTGGTGGTGCTGAGCCACCGCTTCTGGATGCGCGAGTTCCACGGCGACCCCGGCATCGTGGGCAAGACGATTCGGTTAGGCGACGAGTCCCGGACGGTGGTGGGCGTGTTGGCGCCGGGTGAGGAACCGCCGCGGCAGTCGGTGGACCTCTGGCTCACGCTCAATCTCGATCCGGCGAGTCCGCCGGTGAACTCGCACTATCTCACCGCCGTCGGTCGGCTTGCGCCGGGTGTGAAGATCACCGCTGCCCAACGGGACCTTGCCAGCCTGACGCAACGCTTCCCGCGGGACCTCCCGGGTGCCTATTCGGTCGACTTCATGCGGCAGTACCATTTCGCTCCGGACGTCCTGTCGCTGCGCGCGGCGGTAATCGGCGACGCGGCGCGCGGGATCTGGATCGTGCTTGCCGCGGCGGCGCTGCTGCTTGTGGTCGCGTGCGCCAACGTGGCGAACCTCTTCCTCGTCCGGCTCGAGGCGCGGCGGCGAGAGGTCGCCATTCGTCTGGCCATCGGCGCCGAAAACGCACACTTGGCGTGGCACTATCTCACGGAGAGTCTGGTCCTGTGTCTCGCGGCCGGCGTGGCAGGACTGGGCCTGGCCTCTGGCGCCATCCGCGTGCTGCTCGCGATGGCGCCGTCGACCTTGCCGCGGCTGGCGGAGGTGCACCTCGGCTGGGCCAGCGCCGCCTGCGCGTTAGGCCTGGCGGTCGCCGCGGGTGCGGTGTTCGGCGCACTGCCGCTCGTTAGGCTGCGGGTGGACGTCGATACGCTGCGCGACGGTTCGCGCGGATTGACCGCCTCGCGCGTCCGTCACGCCGCGCGCGGCGCGCTCGTGGTGACGCAGACGGCGCTCGCCCTCGTGTTGCTCGCGGCGTCCGGTCTCATGGTGCGCAGCCTGCTGCACCTTCGGGACGTGCGGCCGGGGTTCGATCCGCACGGCGTGATCGCTCTGGACGTGGGCACGAGCGCATCGCACAACGCGACGTATGAGCAGGCTGCGGCATTCTGGCACGCGCTCGTGGATCGCGTGCGCGCGATTCCCGGCGTCGACGGCGCCGGAGCCATCTCGTCGTTGCCGGTCGACGGGCCGGGCACGTGCGCGATCCTCAACATTGAGTCGCATCCGCTCGCGCGCGGCGAGCAGCCGCCGTGCGTCGCCCGGCCGATCGTCACGCCTGGCTACTTCCAAGCGATGCGCATCGCGGTGCGCGGCCGCGCTCCAACATGGGACGAGGTCGAGAGTCATTCGGCGGGTGTCGTCGTGAGCGGCGCGCTCGCCGGTCGCATGTGGCCTAACGCTGATCCGATGGGGCAGGGACTGAACGCCGGAGGGCAGCCGCCCTTTTTCCGTGTGGTCGGCGTGACCGGCGGCGTCCGCGCGGCGGGACTCGACCATCCGCCGACCGAGGTGGTGTACTATCCGCTCGTGCCCATCACGGGCAGCGGATTGTGGGGACCCGCGCGCGGGCTTACGGTCGTTGCGCGGGCGCGATCAGGATCACCGGCGGCGCTGGTGCCCGCCATTCGCCGCGCGCTCAAGGATCTCGATCCCGAAGCACCGGTGGCAAACGTGCGCACGATGGAAGACGTCGTGGCGCACTCGATGGCGCGTACGACGTTCACGATGCTGCTGTTAGGCGTGGCCGCGGCCATGGCCCTCGCGCTGAGCGCCGTGGGGATGTACGGTGTGATCGCGTACCTGGTGGGGCAACGTCGCGGCGAGATGGGGATCCGGCTCGCCCTCGGCGCCGACGGTCGCCGGGTCACGCGTCTCGTGGTGGGCGAGTCGGCAAAGCTCGCGGCGACGGGCGTGGTCATCGGACTCGCCGGCGCGGCCGCCGTGACGCGCGTCATGCGGACGCTGCTCTTCGACGTGAGCCCAACCGATCCGCTGACGTTAGGCGCGGTGGCCATGCTGCTGCTGGCGATCGCGGTCGCGGCCGCATGGGTGCCGGCGCGGCGAGCGGCGCGCGTCGACCCCGTGGAAGCGCTGCGCGCGGGCTGACGGCGGAGCGCCGCGTTAGACGCGTGCCGCAAGGTGCGCCAGCCGCTCCGCCGCAGCCTCGAGCGTCTGACGCTTCTTGCAGAACGCGAAGCGGACGAGCGAGCGGCCTAACGCTGGCTCGTGGTAGAAGCTCGACCCCGGCACCGTCGCGACGCCAACCTCGCGCGTCATCCATTTGGCGAACGCGTCGTCGTCCTGGTCGCTCAACGCGGAGAAATCGGCGAGCACGTAGTACGCGCCCTCGGGCGCCGTGTGTGTAAATCCCGCCTCGCCGAGCGCCGTGCAGAGGAGGTCGCGCCGCTCGCGGTAGTCGCGCGCCAGGTGATTGTAGTAGTCGGCGTCGAACGCCATGCCCACGGCGGCCGCCGCCTGCAGCGGCGCCGGCGCGCCCACCGTTAGGAAGTCGTGCACCTTGCGGATCGCGGTCGACGCCGCGGGTGGCGCGATCGCGTAGCCCAACCGCCACCCCGTGCAGCTGAACGTCTTCGACAGCCCGGAAATGGTCACCGTGCGCTCGCGCATCCCCGGCCACGTCGCCAACGCGTGGTGCGCGCCGGCGTATCGAATGTGCTCGTAGATCTCGTCCGTGAACGCCCACGCATCGTGCGCCCGACACAACTCGGCGATGAGCGACAACTCGTCGCGCGACAGCACCCGACCGGATGGATTGTGCGGCGTGTTGACGATGATCGCTTTGGTGCGCGGGCCGAACGCGCGGCGCAACCGGTCGGGATCGAGCGACCACTTGGGCGCCTCGAGCGGCACGAACACCGGTTTCGCGTCGGCGAGAATCGCGTCCGGGCCGTAGTTCTCGTAGAACGGCTCGAGCACGATCACTTCGTCGCCCGGATTGACTAACGCAAGGAACGTCGCCGCCATAGCCTCGGTCGCACCGCAGGTCACGGTGATGTCGCGATCGGGATCGACCTCCATCCCGTACCAGCGGCGGTACTTCTCGGCGATCGCGAGGCGCAGCGCGGGCGCGCCCCACGTGATGGCGTATTGATTGATGTCGCCCTGCACGGCCGCGCACGCCGCATCTTTCATTGGCGCGGGCATGGGAAAATCGGGGAAGCCTTGCGCGAGATTGATCGCGCCGTGCTGCTGCGCGATCCGCGTCATCTCGCGAATCACCGACTCCGTGAACGTCGTGGCCCGTTGAGCGATCATGCGATCCCGAACTCCAGAGGATTAGTCCGGTGATCTTAGAGCCGATTCGCGGGTCCGGCTAGAGGAAGACAGACAAGCCAGAAGGGCGGACAAGGCAGGACAGGGCCGGACAAAACCGGACCGGTGTTGTTGGGCGGACGGTGTCCGGTTTCGCCCGGCCGTGCCCTGTCTTGTCCGCCTTAATGTCCGCCGTCAGCCCGACATTCGCGCCAACGCCGCACGAATGATCTCGGGCGCCGTGAGCCCGCGACCGTCGGCCTCGACCACACCACGAACGGCCTTGTCCGCTTCACCGCTGTTGTAGCCGAGCGAGACGAGCGCGCGCATCGCGTCGTCCACCGCCGCGCTCGCGGGACGCGCCGCACCGTCGCCGGCCAGCATCACGTCGTCCAGCTTGTCGGCCAGGTCGAGCACCAGACGCTCCGCTTTCTTCCGGCCCACACGCGGCACTCCCTGCAGCGTCGCGAGGTCCTTCTCCTGGATCGCGCGAACCAGCCGTTCGGCGGACAGCGCCGAGAGCATACCGATGGCCAATGCGGGTCCCACGCCGTTGGCCGTGAGCAGCCGCTGGAACACGCGCTTCTCGTGCACGTTGGTGAACCCGAACAGCATCCACGCATCGTCGCGCACCACCACGTGCGTCTGCAGCGTCACCGCGTCGCCCAACCGCGGGAGCTGCTCGTACGCGCCTAACGGAATGGTGAGCTCGTAGGCCACGCCGCCGGCGGTCATCACTTCCACGCGGTCCAGGTCCTTGGCCACCAGCGTGCCGCTCACCTGCGCGATCATCGCACGCGCTCCAGCCGCGGGACGCGCGCCGTCAACAGGTGCGCCAGTGCGGCGGCCACGCCGTCGGCGGCGTCGTTAGGCTGCGGCGCGCTCTTGAGCCGCAAGAGCCGCGCGACCATGAACTGTACCTGCTCCTTGGTCGCGGCGCCCGCGCCGACGACGGTCTTTTTGATCGTGGCCGGCGGATACTCGAAGATGCTCATGCCGCTCTGCTGCGCCGCCAGCAGCACCACGCCGCGCGCGTGTCCGAGCACCACCGTGGTGCGCACGTTCTTGGCGTAGAACACGTCTTCGATGGCCAGCGCGTCCGGCCGGTGGCGCACGATGATCGCGCGCACTTCGTCGTACAACCCGCACAAGCGCACGCTGAGCGCGTCGCGCGGCGCCGTGCGAATCACGCCGCATTCGACAAGCGAAAGGGAGCCGCCGCGCGACTCCCCCGAATGGTCCGACACCACGCCGTATCCGGTGGCGGCCGTGCCGGGATCGATGCCTAAAACAATCACGCCGCCGCGCTCACGCCTTCGCCATTTCGGCGAGGTCGATGTCGAAGTTCGCTTCGACCTTCTGCACGTCGTCCAGATCGTCCAGCTCTTCCATCAACTTGAGCAGCGTCTCTGCCGTCTTGCCCTCGACGTGCACCGTCGTCTTCGGAATCATCGCGATCTCGGCGCCTTCGGTCGCGATCTGCTTCGCGTCGAGCGCCGCCTTCACGGCGTGCAACGCCGACGGATCGGTCGAGATCACGTAGCGATCGTCTTCGCGGGTGAGATCCTCGGCGCCCGCTTCGAGCGCGGCTTCCAACGCCGTTTCTTCGTCCACACTTTGCGCAGGAACGAAAATCTGTCCCTTGCGCTCGAACATCCACGCCACCGAGTTTGTCGCGCCCAGATTCCCGCCGCCGCGCGACAACTTGTGCCGGATGTCGGCCACCGTGCGCGTCGCGTTGTCGGTGAGCGTATGAATCAGGAGCGCGACACCGCCGGGTCCGAACGCCTCGTACGTGATATCCTGATACTCCACACCCTCGAGCTCGCCCGTCCCCTTCTTGATCGCGCGCTCGATGTTGTCCTTCGGCATGGACGCCGCGCGCGCCGCCTCGATGGCGGTGCGCAATCGCGGATTACCCCCAGGGTCGCCGCCGCCGGTCCGCGCCGCGACCGTGATTTCGCGAATGAGCTTGGTAAAGACAGCGCCGCGCTTCGCGTCGGCTGCTGCCTTGTAGTGCTTGATCTGCTTCCATTTGCTGTGACCGGCCATAAAAAATCTCGCGACGTAACTGGGAGAAAAGTAAGCGATGAGGGAAGCGCGCGCTTCCCTCGCTACTCGACCATGTCCTCGAATCGCAGCCACTGCTTGTAGAAAAACAGATCCACGTAGCTCGTTGGGCCGCTTCGGTTCTTGAGGATGGACAGCTCCGTTGCTCCCTCGTGCCCCGGCGATGGCGCGTACAACTCTTCGCGGAACAAGCCGAGCACGATGTCGGACAGCTGCTTCACGGCGCCACGCGCGCCGAAATCGTCGAGCGCGGGGCGCAGGTCCGGACGCGCGCGGTCCAACGCCGGCAGGTGCGCAGTGAGCAGCACAGCGATCTGCGCATCCAACGCGTGCGATTTGAGAGCGCGCACGGCGAGCGCGAGCTCGTCGTCCAACGCGCCGGTTGCGGTGCCGGCCAACGCTTGCAGCGAATCGACCACGAGCAGCGTGGTTGATTCGTGCCCGCCCGCCACCAGCTCCGCTGCGCCCCCGGCGGGAAGCCGGGCAATGCCCGGCATCGTCTCGCGCAACCGGAACGCGGCGGCGCCGAGCGCGGCGCGTGTCGCTTCGTCGAGCGTGCCTTGCCGGATCTGGTCGACCGATGCCTTACCCTCGATCGCCAAGACGCGCTCGAGTACGCGTGTCAGATCCATCTCGCCGGACATGAACTCGACTGCCGTCCCGGCGCTTCGCGCTCGCAGTGCAATCGCGAGCGCAAGCGCCGACTTGCCGACGCCAACGTCGCCGCCCAACACGACCAGGTCGCCGCGACGCAGCCCGCCGCCCAACAACTTGTCGAGACTCGGAAAACCGGTCGGGATGCTGTCGGCAGACGCGGTCCCGTCGGCCACCGCGTCCACATGCATCATGAGCTGCGACAGCGGTGAGATGTCGGTGTGGGCGGACGGCGGCATAACGTCTACGATATCGAGACGGCTCGGGAGCGGGTAGGGACGTCTACCCCCCGCACAGCGACGCGATCGCGCGATCCAGCTCTTCGGCGCCCGCGCTATCCAGATGACGACGCGCCGCCCCGAGCACGCTCGTGAGCGCAGCGCCGATCTCGAGCGGGTCGGCGCGAACGGTCGCGTCGGTAAGTCGCACGCACGCCGCGCGGACCGCCGGCGGAATGGCGAGCGATGCGAACCAACCTCGCGCGCTGTTCGTGCGGTGTGCGTGTGCGCGTCGATTGAGCTCGGCCGACGCGCATCGCGCATTCATCGCCAGTCGCGCCGCCATGAGACACGCCAGCGCCACTTCCCGCGTGCCTCCTATCGGTGCCCGTCCCGCCTGCGCGGCAAGCGCAGGAAATGGGAAGTGGTTGGGCATGGATTGGTAGCTACCAGGCACCTGCCGGCAATACTACATTGCGCCAGCATGGCGCAACCCCCCAAGTCGGTGCTGTGGATAGACGACGAGGCCGACCTTCTCGAGTCGCACCGCATCTTTTTGCGAGAGAAGGGGTTCGAGGTCGACGCAGCGTCCAACGCCGACGACGCGGTCGAGATGCTGCGGCGCCGGCAATACGGCATCGTGTTGTTGGACGAGCAGATGCCGGGCAAGCGCGGCCTGGATGCGTACCGTGAAATTCGCGAGCTGGACCCGTTCCTCCCGATCGTGATGGTCACGAAGAGCGAGGAGGACGCGACGCTGCGCGAAGCGATCGGCGTCGACGTGCGCGACTACCTCGTCAAGCCGATCAATCCGCGACAGGTCCTGAGCGTGATCACGCGCGTCCTCGAGGGACCGCGCATTCGCCAGCAGGCCATCGCGCGCTCGTTCGTCGAGCGGTTCCGCGCCATGGAAATGGAGCGCCAGCGCAACCTGAGCTGGCGCGACTGGATGGCACGCTACGCGGAATTCGTGGAATGGGACATCGAGCTCGCCCAGGCGCGCGAGCAAAGTCTCTACGAATCGTTGCAGGCGCTGTATCCCGATTTGCGTCGCGAGTTCGCCGCGTACTTTCGCGACGCGTACCCGAAGTGGCTGCGCGACCTCGAGGGCGACCGTCCGCCGCTGTCGATCGACATCGTGACCGAGTTTCTGCTGCCGATCCTCGACCGGTCGCGCGCGACGCTGTTCGTCGTCATCGATTGTCTGCGTCTCGATCAATGGCGCATCTTACAGCCGTTGCTCGCGCCGTTCTTCGACGTCGAGACGACGCACTACTTCTCGATCGTGCCCACCGCGACGCCGTACTCGCGCAACGCGCTCTTCAGCGGCCTGTTTCCGGGCGAGATCGCGGCGCGATTCCCGGATTGGTGGGGCGAGCGCGAGGACGAATCGCTCAACGCGCACGAGCACGAGCTGCTCGAAGCGCACCTGGAGGAGCTCAAGACCAACGTCCCCGTTCGCTACGACAAGATCTCCACGTCGGGCGACTCGGCGGAGCTCGAGCGGCGCCTAACGAGCGCGATCGCGTCCGAGGGTGTGAGCGCGTTCGTCTTCAACTTCGTGGACCTGCTGACGCACGGACGGAGCGAGTCCGCGATTCTGTACGAGGTGGCGAAAGACGAAATCGCCTTGCGGCTGATCACGCGGCAGTGGTTCGAGCGGTCGACGCTGTTCGCGTTGCTCAAGGAAGCGGCGCGGCGCGGCATTCCGGCGCTCGTGACGAGCGATCACGGATCCATCCACTGCCAGACGCCGGCCACCGTCTTCGCGAAGCGCGACGCGACGGCCAACCTGCGCTACAAGTTCGGCGAAGACCTGCGCGCCGAGCGCGCCGAGCACGCGTTGTTGTTCTCGAACTTCGACGACCTGCGGCTCCCGCGCCGCGGCCTCGGCGGCAATACGCTGTTGGCCGTGGGCGACACGTTCTTCGTGTATCCGACCAAGCTGCGCGAGTACCAGACGCGCTACCGCGGCTCGTTTCTGCACGGCGGCGTGACCCCCGAAGAAGTCATCCTGCCGGTGGCGCTGCTCACGCCGCGGCGTTAGGCACGTGGGTCTGTACCGCCGGCTCTTCCGGTTCCTCCGGCCGCATGCGTGGCGGATGGCCGGGAACATCGTCGCCAACTTCATCGGGGCGGCGCTGGATGGCTATTCGTTCGCGCTCCTCATTCCGTTCCTCGACGAGCTGTTCAAGCAGCCGCCCATTCCGTTAGGCAAGGGGTGGGTCAACAGCTTCCTGCACGCTACGATCGGGTGGCTGCTCGACCCGGCGCAGCCGATGCAGTCGCTGCGCAACGTCATCCTCGTCATTCTGGCCACCGTCGCCCTCAAGAACCTCTTCATCTGGATCGCCGGCACGTTGGGCGCCGAGCTGCAGGAGTACGTCACGCGCGACCTGCGCGACGCGGTGTACCGCCACCTGCAGCGCCTGCCCATCGGGTATTTCACCACGACCAAGACCGGCCAGATCCTGTCGCGCGTCCTCGCCGACACCGAACAGACGCGCACCCTCGTCACGCAGATCGTCACCCAGGCGCTCTCGGCGTCTGCGTTAGTCATCATTTACGTGGCGTATCTGTTCGGGATTTCGTGGCGGCTCACGCTCATCGCGCTCGTCGTCGCGCCGCTGCTCACGTTCGCGCTCCAGCCGTTGCTGCGCCGGCTCCGTCGCGGGTACCGCCGGCTGCGCAACGACCACGGCGAGATGATGAGCGTGCTGCAGGAAAGCGTGAGCGGCATCCGGTTGGTCAAGGCGTTCGGCGCCGAGCCGTACGAGGAGAAGCGGTTCATTGGCGCGAGCCACACCTATTCGTCCGGTCTCGTGCGCATGGCGCGCGTGGCGCTCATCGCGCAACCGATCACCGAGACGTTAGGCGCCGGCATCACGGTGCTCTTGCTCTGGATCGGCGCGCGATACGTGCTCGTGGACCGCTCGCTGCAGGCGTCGCAGTTTCTCGTCTTTCTGACGTTCGTGATGCGGCTCCTGCAGCCGCTCAAGCAGTTGTCGCAGATCCCGGCCGTCGCGCAGAACGCGTTCGCGGCATCCGAACGATTGTTCGATGTCATCGACCGCCCAACGGAAAAGGCGCTCGACCGCGGCACACGCGTGGTGCGCGACTTCCAGGATGCGTTGGCCTTCGACGACGTGAGCTTCGCGTACGAGAGCGGCCAGCGGCCCGTGCTCTCCGACATCTCGTTCACGGCCAACAAGGGCGACGTGCTCGCCATCGTCGGCGCGAGCGGCGCCGGCAAGACGACGCTCGTCGACCTCATCCCGCGGTTCTACGAGCCGACCGACGGTCGCATTGAGCTCGACGGCGTGGACACGCGCCAGATCACGCTCGAGTCGCTGCGCGCGCTCACCGGCATCGTGAGCCAGGAGACCGTGATCTTCAACGACACCGTGCGCAGCAACATCGCGTACGGCCGCTCGAGCGAGTACACCGACGCGCAGATCGAGGCCGCGGCGCGCGCCGCCAACGCCCACGAGTTCATCGCCGAGCTCCCGCGCGGCTACGACACTCCGTTAGGCGAGCGCGGCACGCGGCTCTCCGGCGGCCAGCGACAGCGCATCGCCATCGCCCGCGCGCTGCTCGTCGACCCGCCGATCCTCATCCTCGATGAGGCCACGTCCGCGCTCGACACCGAGTCCGAGCGCCTCGTGCAGGAGGCCATCGACCGCCTGCTCGCCGGACGCACCGTGTTCGTGATCGCGCACCGGTTGTCCACGATCCAGCACGCCACCGAGATCCTCGTGCTCGACGAGGGCCGCGTCGTCGAGCGCGGCACGCACGACGAGTTGCTCGCCCTGCGCGGCGCCTACTGGCGCTTGCATTCCCTCCAGTTCGGGAATCGGGGCGAGGAACTGCCGGCCACCTGACGTGCGCATCCTATTCTATCTCTCGGCGCCCGCCTGGACGGGGAGCGCCCGCGCCGCCGCCGCGCTCGCACGCGGCTTGAGCGGCCGCGGTCATGCGGTGACGGTCGCGTGTCCGCCCGAGAGCGCCGTGGAACAGCGCCTCGAGTTCGGCTCGTACGAGGTCTTGCCCACGGCGGTGGACCTGCCGCTGCTCACTGCCGTGCGCCGCCTGCGCCGCGCATTGCAGGAGCGGTTCATCCAGGTGGTGTGCGTGCACACCGACCGCGAACAAACGGTGGCGGCCGGCGCGGCGCGCATGGCCGAGCGCGCGGCGGTGCTGCGGCGCGCGGCGGCGGGCGAGCCGCTCCGGCTGTCGGCG
>Ga0075426_10003367_pt1 | contig 11405 bp, 10 predicted proteins | sample SoiMethybrSBSTD5_FD_75304 | JGI IMG/M metagenome (GOLD analysis project Ga0075426, IMG submission 75304) | Bulk soil microbial communities from a Populus tree surrounding site in Tennessee, USA - Soil MetaG P. TD hybrid SBSTD5 | ecosystem: Environmental > Terrestrial > Soil > Tree plantation...
GTCCCCCCTCGCAGGGGGATCGATGCGGAACACTTCGTGGTTCTGATTTTTCGGACGACGCTGCTCTGGAGGTTGCCCATGGATTCGATATTCACCCAGCATCCGGATCGACCCAAGGATGGATCTTCTGCGAACGAACGGCGGGAACGTCGATGGTGGACCGTGCGTCGAGCAGCGGCGCATGTCGGCGGTGGACCCAAAGAAATCTACCGCGCAGTACGTGCGGGGAAGTTGAAAGCGGTTCGTCTGAATCGCCGCGGAGACATCCGTACGCTGCCGGAATGGGTCGACGAGTGGATGGAACAGAAGCGCACTGACCAGCTCGTGATGTAGATTCTGCATCTATAAACGCTCGGCGAGCGCTGGCGGCGCGACGTCGCTACGCCGGCCGAGCCCCTCGAACGAGGCTCGTATGAGCAAACGAGGCACGCGGCGACTTCGCGACGGACGCGAGGTCGACATCGGCCGCAACGAAGGACTCCGCAAGGTCTGTCGTTGCGACCGTCGGCACTGGGCCAGGTGTCCACACGCCTGGTATTTCAACTTCCAGTGGCAAGGGGAACCCTACAGGTTCTGCCTGGATCGCCACGTGGGACGGCGGCTTACGAACGCGGAAGCGGAAGTCGAGGCAGAGCGAGTGCGAACTGCGATTCGCGCCGGAGTGTTCCCGCAGCAGCCGAAGGTACTAGCGGCCAAGCCGGAGCCGTCCGAGCCAACGACATTCCGACAGTTCGCGGACGTGTGGAGCGCTCGGCGCGGGTACCAGCTCGTTCGTCCGCGCGACAACGACTACCGCCTCAAACTAATCGGCGATTTCGTTCTGCCTGGAACGGAGCCGCCGATGACGTTCGGCGGGAAATCCGTCACGGAGATCACAACCGGCGACATCGAAGCGTATCGCCATCACAGGCGTGCGCAGCGGCGTTCTCCGGTCACGATCAACCACGACCTTAAGTTGCTCCGGAAGATGTTCGCATGGGGCATTCGAGAGCGGCTGTTGAGCGCGACGCCGTTCAAGGTCGGATCGGAGAACGTCATTCGGCTGGATCCGGAGTCGCCGCGCGAGGAGCGACTCACGTCCGAGGAGGCGGAACGAAAGCTGTTCGCCGCAGCGAACTCGCATCTTCGAGGCGTTCTGACAGCGATGCTCGAGACGTGCTGTCGCCCGGGTGAAATCCTGTCGCTGCAATGGCAGGACGTGGACCTGGCGGCGCGTGAAATCACCATCCGAGCGGAAAAGGCCAAGACCCGTCGAACTCGGCGACTTCCGATTTCCAGCCGATTGCTGGCCGTGCTGGAAATGCGACGGAACGACCCCTCAGGGCACGCGTTTCCGCCGGAGTCCTACGTGTTTGGGAATCAGATAGGGGAGCGGGTGACGTCGATCAGGACGGCCTGGGAGAACGCGCGTGAAGCGGCAGGCCTCACGGGCTTCCAGCTTCGAGATCTTCGCCACGAGGCCGCGTCACGGTTCGAAGAGGCCGGCGTGTTGACGACCGACGTCTCGAAGTTCCTCGGACATCGGAACCTCAGCACGACAACTCGATACCTGAACACCACGAGTCGTCGGCTCCGCATGGCGCTTCTCCGCGTAGAGCACGCGAGAGCAGAGCGTCTTGCAAATTCTTGCAAAAACCAGCCGGACTCCTCACTCCAGACAGACGACACCGACGCGTCGTCCACGCCGAGCAAGTCACTGCCTTCTTAGTACTTCGGGTTTGGTGCGGAAGGGGGGATTCGAACCCCCACGCTCTTGCGAGCGCCAGCCCCTCAAGCTGGTGCGTCTGCCAGTTCCGCCACTTCCGCGTGGGGAGAAATGCTGCTCGCTACTTCTTCGGCTGATTCGGATTCTCGGGCGGACGCTGACTGCCCGGCTGATTCTGATTCGGGCCGTTCTGCGTCGGCGTCAACGGCGCTTTCACCGGCGATCCGGGCACGCTCGATGGCGGCGGGGGCGCCGCGCCGCGGACGACCGATCCCGGACCGCGCTGTCCGATGATCGCGAGCGCCAGCGCGCCGAGCATGAACAGCACCGCGAGCACGGTGGTCGCTTTCGAGAGCACCGTGGCGCCGGCCCGCGCGCCGAACGCCGACTGGCTGCTGCCGCCGCCAAATGCCGCCGCCATATCGCCCTTACCCTGCTGCAGCAGTACGACGAGCAGCAGGAGGAGGCACACGATGACGTAAACCGCCGAGAGCAGATAGTAAAAGACCATAGAATCTTGTCCGCGCTCTTACAGGAAACTCCGATTATACAGCAGCCTGCCGGCTCCTGACGACGATGTCCCGAAAACTGCTGACGTCGAGGCTCGCGCCGCCGACGAGCGCCCCGTCGACGTCCGGCTCCATGACGATCTCACGGATATTGTCAGGTTTGACGCTGCCGCCGTAGATCACGTGACACCGCTCGGCGGCGTCGCCGCCGAACCACTGCTTCAGCCGCGTGCGGATGTGTGCGTGCGCTTCCTGGGCCTGCGACGCGGTGGCAGTCCGTCCCGTTCCGATCGCCCACACCGGTTCGTACGCGATGACGAGGTCCGCGACCTGCTCGGCGCTGACGAGATCCAATCCGTCCTTGATCTGCCGATCCAGCACCGACAGCGTCTCATTGCGCTCGCGTTCCTCGAGCGTCTCGCCGATGCAGACGATAGGCGTCAACGCTCCGGCAATGGCCGCGATCACCTTGCGATTGACGATCGCGTCCGTCTCGCCGAACAGCCGCCGGCGCTCGGAGTGTCCGACGATCACGAACTCCGCGCCCGCTTCCTTGATCATCCCTGGCGAGATTTCGCCGGTGAACGCGCCCTCGCGCTCCCAGTAGACGTCCTGCGCAGCGACGCCGATGTTCGTGTTGCGCGCCGCTTCAGCCACCGCATGGATCGCGGTGAACGGCGGCGCGACGACGATCTCGACGTCGATGACGTCCTTGACGACGTTCTTCAACTCTTTGACGAAGAGGACGGCGTCGTGCACCGTCTTGTACATCTTCCAGTTGCCGGCGATGAATGGGAGTCTCATTTGTCGGTAAGCGCCGCCACGCCGGGCAGCGTGCGGCCGGCCAGAAATTCGAGTGACGCGCCGCCGCCGGTCGAAATGTGCGTGATCCTGTCGGCGACGCCGGCCTTCTTCACGGCGGCAATCGAATCGCCGCCGCCGACGATCGTCGTGCCGTTCACGTTCGCGACGGCGCGCGCGACGGCGGTCGTTCCGGCTGCAAACGCGTCGATCTCGAACACACCCATCGGCCCGTTCCACACGACGGTCTTCGCACCGGCGATCGCCGCCTCGCATCTTTTAATAGACGCGGGGCCGATGTCCACTCCCATTCGATTGTCGATCCTCGCGTCGCCTATCTCCAGTACTTCGTGCGCGGTGCCCGGCTCGATGCGATCCGTGACGACGTGATCGACCGGCAGATCGAGCGCGACGCCGCGCGTCGCGGCGTTCGCTTCGATCTGTCGTGCCTCTTCGAGCTTGTCGTCCTCGACGAGCGATCGGCCGACTGGAATGCCGCGCGCCTTGAAAAACGTATACGCCATCGCGCCGCCGATGATCAGGCGGTCCACTTTGCCGAGCAGGTTCTGGATGACGTCGATCTTGTCCGACACCTTCGCGCCGCCGAGGATGGCGACGAACGGCCGCTCGGGCGAGTGGAGCGCGTGACCGAGATAGCGCAGCTCCTTCTCCATCAGCAGTCCGGCCGCCGCGCGCTTGACGTAGTGCGTGATCCCTTCGACCGAGGCGTGCGCCCGGTGCGCGGCGCCGAACGCGTCATTTACATATTCGTCGGCAAGCGACGCGAGCTTTTTCGAGAACTCCCGATCGTTCTTCTCTTCCTCGGCGTGAAACCGCAGGTTCTCCAGCAGGACAATGCCTTTGCCGGACTTGTGGACGTCGCTGACGGTCTGCTGAACCTCGTCGCCGACGCAGTCTTCCGTGAACGTGACCGGCGTGTCGAGCAGATCCGCGAGGCGATCCGCAACGGGGCGGAGACTCATCTCGCGATTCGGTTTGCCTTTCGGCCGTCCCAGATGGCTGGCGACGACGGCGGTCCCGCCGTGCTCCATGACGTATCTGATGCTCGGCAGTGACGCGCGGATGCGTGTGTCGTCGCCGATGCGGCCGTCCTTCAGCGGCACGTTGAAGTCGACGCGAATGAACACGCGCCGCCCCATCACGTCGAGATCGGTGATTGAGAGTTTCATTATCCCGTCCGCCGTCGCTCGCACGTCCGCGCGAGCGTCGGCGTGACAAGCGCTACACGCCTTTCTTCACGAGCAACCGGACCAGATCGACGCAGCGGCTCGAGTAGCCCCACTCGTTGTCGTACCACGAGAGGACCTTCACGAAATCGCCGTCCATCACTTTCGTGTACGGCGCGTCGACGATCGAGGAATTTGCGTTCCCCCTGAAGTCGACCGACACGAGCTCCTCGGCGGAGTAGGCCAGGATCCCTTTGAGCGCGCCCTGCGACGCCTCGCACAGGACCGCGTTCACTTCCTCTCCGCTGGTCTTCTTGTCGACGAGCGCGTTGAGGTCCACGACCGACACGTTCGGCGTCGGCACGCGCATGGCGAAGCCGTCGAGCTTGCCTTTCAGCTCGGGCAGCACTTCGCCGACGGCGACAGCGGCGCCGGTCGTCGTCGGAATCATCGACAGCGCCGCGGCGCGCGCGCGCCGGAGATCCTTGTGCGGCAGGTCGAGGAGATTCTGATCGTTCGTGTACGAATGGATGGTCGTCATCCATCCTTTTTTGATCCCGAATTTCTGATGGATGACCTTCGCGAGCGGCGCGAGGCAGTTCGTCGTGCACGACGCGTTCGAGATGATGCGATGCTTCGACGGGTCGTACTTGTCGTCGTTCACGCCGATGACGACGGTGATGTCGGGTCCCTTCGCCGGGGCCGTGATCACCACTCGCTTGGCGCCCGCCGCGAGATGCTTCGCCGCCGCGTCGCGATTGGTGAACAGCCCGGTCGACTCGAACACGACGTCGACGCCGAGATCCTTCCACGGCAGCTGTGCAGGATCGCGCACCGAGAGCACTTTGAACTCCTCGCCGTCGACCGAGATGCTGTCCTGGCCGGCTTCGACCTTCGCCTGCAGGTTGCCGAGCACCGAGTCGTACTTGAGAAGATGCGCGAGCGTGTGCGCGCTCGTGAGATCGTTGACGGCGACGAAGTCGATGTCCTTGTCGTCCAGCGCGGCGCGCATGATATTCCGGCCGATGCGGCCGAACCCGTTAATGCCAACCTTCACAGGCATCGATAACTCCTTCAGACAAACGGTTCATTATAATAGCCGCCTGCAATGTATCTGGCCTACAGCCTTCTGACGCTCGTCGTCTTCGTCGTCGTGTCGCCGTACTTCCTGTATCAGGCGATCCGCTACAAGAAGTACATCAGCAGCCTGCGGCAGCGGCTCGGGTTCCTGCCGATCTCGTTCAACTTCGACGGCGAGGAATCGATCTGGATCCACGCGGTGTCGGTCGGCGAAGTGCTGACCGCGCGCGCGCTCGCCGCCGATCTCAAATCGCGATACCCGCAGCTGCGGCTCTTCGTGTCGACGACGACGATTGCCGGTCAGCAGGTCGCGAAACGCAATCTTCAGCACGTCGACGGCGTGTTCTATTTCCCGTTCGACTGGGCCTTCATCGTGCGGCGCACGCTGAATCTGGTGAAGCCGAAGATCTTCCTGATGATGGAAACGGAGATCTGGCCGAACCTGCTCCGCGAATGCCGCGCGCGCGGCGTGAAGACCGTGATCATCAACGGCCGCATCTCGCAGCGATCGTTCCCGCGCTACCGGCTGGTGCGGCCGTTCTTCCGCCGCGTGCTCGCCGACGTCGACCGCTGCTGCATGCAGAGCGAGGAGTCCGCCCGGCGCCTGGTGGCGCTCGGCGCCGAACCGGCGCGCGTCACCGTGACCGGCAGCCTGAAATTCGATTCGCTCGAGATGCCGTCGCCCACGGCGCACGGAAAGCCGCGCGATCGCGTGCTGCGGTTCTTCCGCCTGGCCCCGCATCGAAGCGTCGTCGTCGCCGGCAGCACGCTGCGCGGCGAAGAGCCGGCGGTGCTCCGCGCGTTCGCGCGCGTGAAGGCGCTGCAGTCGAGCGCACTGTGCGTGCTTGCGCCGCGGCAGCCCGAACGCTTCGGCGAGGTGGAGCGTCTCGCCCGCGAGGCGGGGTTCGCGACGATGCGGCGCACCGAGCTGCCGATCGACGCTGAACCGCGCGCCGATGTCGTAGTCCTCGATACCATCGGCGAGCTCGCGCAGCTGTATCAGCTCGCGACGGTCGTGTTCGTCGGCGGCAGCCTCGCCGATCATGGCGGCCACAACATCCTCGAGCCGGCCATCTTCGGCAAGCCGGTCCTCTTCGGACCGCACATGCACAACTTCAAGGAAATCGCCGACGCATTCCTGACCAACGACGCGGCGGTACAAGTGCAGTCGGAGAGCGAGCTCGAGGAGATGCTGCTCACGCTCGTCACCGATCCCGTGCGGCGCGCGAGTCTGGGCGCCGCGGCGCGCGCGCTCGTCGAAGCCAATCGCGGCGCGAAGGACAAGACGCTCGCGTGCATCGCCGAAGTGCTGCCGGTGCCGCGCGCCGGCACGGTCCGTCCCTTCCGTCTGGTTCATTGATCGATCCTTTGAGCGCGGTCTACGGCGCGGCGGCTGCGTGGCGTCGCCGATGGTACGCGCGCGATCCGTCGCGGCGCCGGCGGCTGTCGCAGCCGGTCGTCAGCGTCGGCAACCTGCGCGTCGGCGGAAGCGGCAAGACGCCGATCGTCGAACACGTGGCGCGGCTGCTCGTCGACGCCGGCGAGCGGCCGTCGGTGCTGACGCGTGGATATGCGAGACGGGTTGCGGATCCCGGAGTGACGGTCGTGTCGGACGGGACCCGTGTGCTCGCGGGGATCGATACCGCCGGGGACGAACCGCTGATGCTCGCGCAGTCGCTGCCGCGCGTACCCGTGCTCGTCTGCGCCGACCGGTATCTTTCGGGCTTGCTTGCCGAGCGGCGTCTCGGCTCGAACGTGCACATCCTCGACGACGGGTTTCAGCACCACGCGCTCGATCGTGATGTCGATCTGCTGCTCGTTGCCGAAGACGATCTGAGCGATCGGCCGTTGCCGATCGGGCGCTTGCGCGAGCGGCTCGACGCCGCGAGGGTCGCCGATGCCGCGCTCGTGACAGCCGGATACGACACGGCCGCCGATCGAATCGCGCGCACGCTCGGGCTGTCCACCGTGTTCCGCGTGACGCGGGCGATTGGCGCGCCGCGCATGCTGACCGGCGCGCGTGAACCGGTGGTGATTCCCGAAGCGTCGCGTGTGTTTGCGGTCGCGGGGATCGCGAGGCCGGATCGGTTCATCGCCGACCTCGCCGCGGCCGGCTGGCAGATCGTCGGGACGATGACGTTTCGCGATCACCATCCGTTCACGCAGGCCGACGTGACGCGAATCGAGGCGGCTGCAAAAACCGCGGCGGCGTCGATCGTGCTGACGACGGCGAAGGACGCCGTGCGGCTGGAGGCGTGCGATCTCGGCGATCTGCCGATCGCCTCGGTTCCACTGAACGTCGGCGTGGAGCCCGCTGACGCGTTTCGCGAGTGGCTGGTGCGGCGAGTACGTGAAGCGCGAGCCTCGCATCCGTGAGACATCTGCTCGAATACCTGATCGTCAGGCTGATCATCGGCGTCGTACGGTTCATGCCGCATCGCCTGGTGCGCGCGTGCGGCACGTTCATCGGCCTGGCGTTCTACGCGTCCGATCGCGCGCACAGGCGCGTGGCACACCGCAATCTGGCCACCGCATTTCCCCTGCGGTCCAAAGCCGAACGCCGCACGATCGCCCGCGCGGCGTTCGTGCACTTCGGCCGGTTGCTCATGGAGCTGCTGAAATTCAGCACGCTCGCGCCGGCGGACATGCTCGCGCGCGTCGAATTCGACGGCGAGGAACACGCGCGAGCCGCGTACGCCAAGGGCAAGGGCGTTCTGTTCGTCACCGGCCACTTCGGGTACTGGGAACTGCAGGCGCTCGTGCACGCGCTGCGCGTCGAACCGGTCGCCGTGCTCGGCCGCGCGCTCGACAACGCGCGGTTGAACGCGCTGCTGGAAACCATCCGTCAGCGGACGGGCAACACGGTGATTTATCGCAAGGGGACGATCCGCCGCGTGATGCGGACGCTCGAGGGCGGCCACGGCGTCGCCGTGCTGATCGATCAGCACATCATGGGAAGCGACGCAATCTACGTCGACTTCTTCGAGCAGCCGGCGGCGACGACCTCGGCAGTCGCCGCGCTGGCGCTGCGCACCGGCGCCGTGGTGATTCCCGTGTTCGCCCTGCCGGTGCGCGCCGGCCACTACCGGATGATTTACGAACATCCGGTTCAACCGCCCGACAGCGAGTCGGAGAGCGCGATTCGAGACTTCACACAGCGCTGCACCGATGTGCTCGAGATGTACGTGCGGCGCAACCCCGAGCTGTGGCTCTGGATGCATCGCCGCTGGAGGACGACGGACTCGAGCGGGGCGGCGGCGACGGGCATGTTCCCGTCGGCGGATCACGACGCCGAAACGGTCGAAGAAGGGTAGCGCGACGCGATCGGCATCCGCCAGCCGGTGCCGAAGGCGCGATCGGTGACTTTCAAACCCGGCGCCGCCTGCTTGCGTTTGAATTCCGCCGTGCGAACGAGCTGCAGCACGCGCGTCACGGTCGCCGCGTCGAATCCTGCGCGGATAATCTCGTCGGCGGGCTGATGGCGTTCGATGTGGCGCTGCAGGATGTCGTCGAGCACTTCGTACGGCGGCAGCGAATCCTGATCGGTCTGGTTCGGCCGCAGCTCCGCAGACGGCGGCTTGGTGAGCGTCGACTCCGGGATGATCGCGCGTCCTGCTGATTCGTTCCGCCACCTCGCCACGCGATAGACCATCGTCTTCGGCACGTCGGCGATGACCGCGAGGCCGCCGTTCATGTCGCCGTAGAGCGTGCAGTAGCCGACGGCGAGCTCCGACTTGTTCCCCGTGGTCAGCAGCAGCGACCCGCGATCGTTCGACAACGCCATCAGCAGCGTCCCGCGGATGCGCGCCTGGATGTTTTCAGCCGTGACGTTGCACGGTTCGGCGCCGAGCCCTTCGCGAAGCGTCTGACCGAACGCGCGCATCGCCGCCTCGATCGGCAGCATGAGCGTCGCCATGCCGAGATTGCGCGCGAGCTCGCGCGCGTCCTCGACGCTGCCGCGGCTCGAATACGGCGACGGCATCAACACGCCGAGGACGTGATCGGTTCCGAGGGCTTCAGCGGCGATGGCCGCGGTCAACGCCGAATCGATGCCGCCGGAGAGTCCGAGCACCGCGGTCTTGAATCCGCACTTGCGCGCGTAATCGCGCGTGCCCAGCACGAGCGCCCGCCAGATCTCCGATTCCACGCCGGTGTCGGTGGCTGGCGCAATCGGCGCGCTGGAAAAGACGTCGCAGACCACAACGTCGCGATCGAACGAGCGGCCGCGTGCGATCGGAACGCCCCCGGCGTCGAATGCGCAGCTGCGGCCGTCGAAGACGAGATCGTCGTTGCCGCCGTACTGATTGACATAGGTGACCGGCACGCGATGTTTGCGCGCCATGCTGCTCAGCATCTCTTCGCGGCGGGCATGCTTGCCCGCTGTGAACGGCGACGCGGAAAGGTTGACGATCGATTTCGCGCCGGCGCGAATCAATTCTTCAATCGGATCGTGGTGATATCGCCGCCGCTTCCAGAAATCGCGATCGTTCCAGATGTCCTCGCAGATGCTGATGCCGAGCCGCACGCCGCCGACGTCGAGCACCTGTGGTCCGTGAAACGGTTCGAAGTACCGGTCCTCGTCGAAGACGTCGTAGGTCGGCAGCAGCGACTTGCGGAACCGCTGATCCGGTCTGCCGCCGCGCAGGAGCACGGCGGAGTTGAAGAGCGGCCTGCCGGTGTCCGATTCGTTCGATTCCGGAATGCCGACCAGAACCGGCGGCAGGTGCGCCGCCGAGCGCGCGAGATCCGCGAGGATCTCCCAACTCTGGCGGACGAAGCCGGCGCTGAGCAGCAGATCGCGCGGCAGATAGCCGACGAGTGCGAGCTCCGGCGTAACGGCGAGATCCGCGCCGCGCGCGTGGGCCTCCTCGAGCGCTTCCAGTATCAATTGTGCGTTGCCGGTGAGATCGCCAACGGTCGGGTCGATCTGCAGGAGGGCAATCTTCATCTCGTGGTACGCTCGGACGTCACTAGTGGACCGTATACGCAGGCGCCGTACTAGTTACCGGAGACGTCGACTCAGATTTTCCGGCCGCGACAACGGAGCGTCCGGTCGTAAACGCGAAGAGACACGCCACTAGTCTGGTCCGACCGTACCACACGATGAACCGTCTCGTCATTCTCGCGCCAAACTGGCTCGGAGACGCCGTCATGGCGCTGCCGGCCGTTGCCGACGTGCGCCGCCACGCGCCGTCCGCGTCGATTACCGTGGCCGCGCGCCCGTCGATTGCGCCGCTCTTCACGATGGTCGCCGAAGTCGACGAGGTCGTCGACGTCGAGCGCTTGCAAGGCGAGTTCGATACGGCGCTGCTGCTGCCGAACTCGTTCCGATCGGCGCTGCTCGTCGCCCGTGCCGGAATACCAAATCGTTGGGGCTATCGCACTCAGTGGCGCGCGCCGCTTCTGACGAAGTCCGCCGAGCCGCCGCAGGAGGTGCATCAGTCGGAGTACTACCAGCGCCTTGTTCGTGCGCTCGGGTTCGCGAACGGACCCGCCGAGCCGACGATCAAAGTGCCGGCTGCGGTTCGTGACAACGGTGCGCGGCTTCTCGCGGAGTGCGGTTGCGGCCTCGGGCCGCCAATCGTCGCGCTCGCGCCGGGCGCGGCGTACGGCGGCGCGAAGCGCTGGCCGCCCGAATATTTCGCCGAGCTCGCGGGCACATTCGCAGCGGATGGAATACAGACGGTGATGATCGGCTCGCCGGCGGATGCCCAGACGGCAACACTCGTCGCGCGAGCCTTTCAGGCGAGCGGCGGCGACGATGTAGCGCGAGCCTTTCAGGCGAGCCCCGCCGATGATGTGGCGCCGGCCTTTCAGGCCCGCGGCCCTGAAAGGGCCGCCCTGCGATCGCTCGTTGGAAAAACCGATCTGCCGACGCTCGCCGGCGTGCTCGCGAATTGCAGGGCGCTGGTCACGAACGATTCGGGCGCCATGCATCTGGCGGCGGCCGTGGGCACACCGGTCACGGCGGTCTTCGGTCCAACGAACGAGCGTGCGACGTTTCCGCGCGGCGAGGCGCATCGTGTGCTGACCAATCCGGTGTGGTGCCGGCCGTGCATGCTGCGCGAGTGTCCGCTCGACCATCGCTGCATGCGCGGCGTCGCGCCGCAGCGCGTCTTCGCG
>Ga0075426_10003368_pt1 | contig 11405 bp, 10 predicted proteins | sample SoiMethybrSBSTD5_FD_75304 | JGI IMG/M metagenome (GOLD analysis project Ga0075426, IMG submission 75304) | Bulk soil microbial communities from a Populus tree surrounding site in Tennessee, USA - Soil MetaG P. TD hybrid SBSTD5 | ecosystem: Environmental > Terrestrial > Soil > Tree plantation...
CAGCCCCGGAAGGAGGATCAGAAAGGCCGCGCTGCCGACACCGCTCGCGATCGCCGGCAGGAGGCGGAACGCGAGCAGGTATGCGGCTGTCGAGCCGGCGAAGACCTTGGCCAGGATCCAGGCGAGCTGCGCCAGAGAGACGAACGCGGGATGCCGGGAGCGCTCGGCGAGAGGGCGACGGGACGGGGGCGGGTCCTCGGGTCGCTGGGCGCGCTCCGCAGCCCGTTGGGCCAGTGCCGCCGCCGAGCGCGCTTCGTACACGTCGCGCACGGTCAGGGCCGCGGTCACGTCGTGCTTCCGAAGGCTCGAGATCACCTGCGCGGCGAGGAGCGAATTGCCGCCCAGGTCGAGGAAGAAGTCGTCCGCGACGGAGACGGCTGCGCCGCGCCGGAGGTGGTCCGCGAAGGCGCGCGCCACGAGATGCTCGACCGGGCTCCGCGGCGCGACGAGCGCGCGATCCGGCTCCGTTTCGGGCGGGAGATCGGGCAGCGCCGACCGGTCGAGCTTGCCACTGGCGGCGGTTGCCGGCAACTCGGCCACGAAGCCGAAGCGCGCCGGGATCATGTGCTCCGGCAGTCTCTCCTGCAATGCCGCCTGTAAAGCGGCCTTGAGACCTGCCCTGTCCGCAGCGGTGGACGCCGGCTGATCGATCACCAGGAACGCGACCAGCTCCTTGCCTCCGCCCGGGTCCTGCACTTTGCAGGCGGCGGCGCGCACGCCCGGGCACGTGCACAGCTCCGACTCGATCGCGGCAAGCTCCACGCGATGACCGCGGATCTTGACCTGCGCGTCCGCGTGTCCGAGGAAGGCGAGGTCTCCCGAAGCGAGCCGGCGGACGAGATCCCCCGTGCGATAGATCCGCCCGTAGATCGGATGCTCGACGAACTTCTCGCGCGTGAGCTCGGGGCGGTTCAGATATCCGCGCGCCACGCCGACGCCGCCGATGCAGAGCTCGCCGGTCGCCCCGGGAGCCACCTCGCGGAGCGCCGCGTCGAGGATCCACGCCGCGCTGTCGGGCACCGGGCGGCCGATGGTCACCGGCTCGCCCTCCCGTACCCGGCCGCGCGTCACGGTGACGGTGCATTCGGTCGGGCCGTAGCCGTTCTCCAGCCGACGTCCCGGCGCCCAGCGGCTCACGACGTCCTCGGTCAGCTCTTCGCCCCCCACGTAGAGGAGACGAAGGTCGGGCAGCTCGCGCGCCGGGTCGTCGCAGGCGCTCATGCGGAGCAGCGTCGGAGGCGGGCAGAAGACGTTGATCCGTTCGGCGCGCAGCCACGGCACGAGATCCGGACCCAGGCGCACCACGTCGTCGTTCATCACGACGAGCGTCGCTCCGGCGGCGAACGCGAGCCAGATCTCCTCGATGGACGAGTCGTAGGCGGTGGACGAGCTCTGACCCACGCGGTCCCCCGGCCCGAGCCCGAAAGTGTCGAGATCCGAGTGGACGAGGCTCACGATGCTCCGGTGCTCGATCAGCACCCCCTTCGGCCGGCCGGTGCTGCCGGAGGTGTAGATCACGTAGCAGAGCGCCGAGGGGGACAGCCAGGACGGCTGAGGAGGAGCGGGAGTCTCCACGTCCGGCGTCGCGTCCACCATCACCGTGCGATCGGCAGGGAATCCCATCCCGGCGAGCAGGCCGTGCGCCGCTGGAGCGTCGGCGGAAGTGATGACCGCCACCGCCTGCGAGTCTTCGAGGATGAAACGGGCGCGTTCGGCGGGCGAGCCTGGCTCCAGGCACGTGTAGGCGCCACCGGCCTTCAGCACCGCCAGTTGCGCCACATAGACCCAATGGCTCCGGCGCGGCAAGAGGATGGCGACCACGCTCTCGGCCGTGACGAGCGGCGCAAGGCGCGCCGCAAGGGCACCGGCAAGCCCGTCGATCGCCGCGTAGGTGAAGCGCCTGCGCGGTGCCGCGCCGCACGCGGGGATCTCGACCGCGACGGTTTCCGGAAACCGGAGTGCGGTGCTCTCGAAAACCTCATGCAGGAGCTGCGGGTTTGGCCTACGGGTGGGCTTCACGTCCGGATCGATGGCTGGCTCCCAATGAGGTTCCCTGGGGAGATCTCATTATGACATGAGGGGGGACCTCCTCGATCCTCTCCCCTTACCTCTCTTACAAATCTCTTGCGCCGGCTTGAAGACACTGCGAGCAGCGCCGCCTACCATGCCCCTTGATGACCAGGAGGCTCCCATGAAACGACTCGCAGCTCTTCTCCCGATGATCCTGGCCGCGCTCCTCTCGCTGGCGACGCTCGCCACCGGGTCAGAGGATTCCGAACGCCCGGGCTCGGCCGGCGGGGGAGCCCTCTCCCGGTCCGTCGGTTTCGCGGTACGATTCCTGATGGCGCGACTGTTCTGGAGCTGAGCCATCGTCCCTTTGACCACGTGGGCTTTCACCGCCCTTCTGCTTCTCGGACCTGCCGCCGGCCAGCCGGCCGCGGCTCCGGACGTCTTCCGCGTGCAAGATCCTGGCGGGCGGCAACGCCCACCTCGACGCCGAGTTCCCCAAGCTCGATCGCCTGGTCCGCGTTCGGGTAGTGCTCTAGTCGGGGACAGGAAGCGGCTCTGAGCCTGCTAGAATCTCGCCTATGCCTGGGCAAGGTTCCACCGGAAACGTCATCGCGGCCCTTGCGAGCTTCTTCATCCCGGGGCTGGGACAGCTCCTCCAGGGCCGGGTTCTCATGGCGCTCATCCATTTCGTGCTGGCCGGGGTGCTGTGGTTCTTTCTGCTCGGCTGGGTCGTCCATCTCTGGTCGGTGATCGACGCGGCGATCTGGAAGCCGTAACGGCCGACGCCTGACCGAGGAGTCGTCTGTGCGAAACGGTCGGCACTCTCTCGTCGCGCTCGCCGTCCTCGCCGGTTTCCTCTCCAGCGCCTCGTTGGCTGCCGCTCCTCTGACTTCGACGGAGGGGAGCTGCCTCCTCCACGACTTCCGTTTCGCCAGCGGTGAGACGCTGCCCGACCTGCGCATCCACTATGCAACGCTGGGCGCTCCGTCGCGAGATGCTGCCGGAGTGGTGCGCAACGCGGTGCTGATCCTCCACGGTACGAGCGGAGACCACAAGGGATTTCTCAGGGAGCAGTTCGGCGGGCAACTGTTCGGTCCGGGGCAGCTCCTCGACGCTGCGCGCTTCTTCATCGTGCTGCCCGACGGGATCGGCCACGGGCAGTCGAGCCGCCCCAGCGACGGCCTCCACATGCGGTTCCCCAAGTACGGCTACGGCGACATGGTGCGCGCCCAGCACGACCTGCTCACCCAATGCCTGAGCGTCGATCACCTCCGTCTGGTCATGGGCACCTCGATGGGTGGCATGCACACCTGGGTGTGGGGAACGACCTACCCCGACTTCATGGACGCCCTGATGCCGCTCGCCAGCCTGCCGGTCGAAATCGCCGGGCGCAACCGCATCATGCGGAAGATGATCCTTGATGCAATCACCGGCGATCCCGAGTGGAAGCAGGGCGAGTACAAGGCCCAGCCGCGCGGGCTGGTGCCGGCGATCCACATCCTTCTCTTCATGGTGTCGAGCCCGCTCCAATGGCAGAAGGAGGCGCCGACCCGTGAGAAGGCCGAGGCGTTCCTCGACACCCTGGTCGAGCACTACAGATCGATCCTCGACGCCAACGATCTCCTCTACCAGTTCGACGCCTCCCGCGACTACAACCCGCTGCCGCACCTGGGGGAGATCCGCGCTCCCCTCTACGCGGTCAACTCCGCGGACGACCAGGTCAACCCGCCGGAGCTCGGCATCCTCGACGAGGCCATCCACCGCTTCCCACGCGGCCGGTACATCCTGCTCCCCATCACTCCCGAGACCCGCGGCCACGGCACGCACTCCCTGCCGGCGATCTGGGGGAAGTACCTTGGGGAGCTTCTCGCCGCGTCGGACATGGCGCGCGGCCCGAAATGAGCCCCTCACCTCCCGAGCCTATGGATGGTATCCTCTGCGCGGAGGCACCAGATGTCACCTGTCCTTGCACGAGCCGCGGAGCCGATTCCCACCTCACATCCCTACATCGTTCTCGGTGAGGGCGTGTGCGGAGGGCATCCACACATCCGTGGCAGCCGGATCTCCGTGCGGACCATCGCGGAGCTGTTTCTTGACGGGGAACCGGCCTCCGAGATCGCGGCCACGTACCCTCATGTGGACCCGGCCGCGATCTATGACGCAATCAGCTACTTCCTCGACCATCGGCCGGAAATCGAAGCCGAGATCGCGGCCAACGGCCTCGAATCAGTCTTGGAGCGGACAGACGCCGAGCTCGGCAGCGACGGCGTGATCCGCTTCCGTGGCGGCCATGGATGAGGCCCACTACTAGGCAACTATTCGCTGGTCTTCCGCCCACAGCCAAGCCGTGATCGCCTCCCGGACGTTCTCGAGGGCTTCTTTCTCATTCCTTCCCTGAGAGACGCAACCCGGCAGTGCGGGGCACTCTGCGACGACCCAGCCGTCTTCGGCGTGTTCGAGCGTGATGTGGAAAATCATCTCAGCTCCTCTGGCTCGGCGAGGGGTGCCGATTCATGGGCCGGCGTCAGTGTACGTCAGCTGCGGGCTGAGTGATCCGCCCTTCCACCTTGGCCTCGATCTTCCGGCCGGCCCGCGTCTCCGCGCGGATCCAATCGGCGAGCGCATCGCGCAGCAGGATGCCGGTGTCCTTGGCCTCCGTGTGCTTGGTCAGGAGCGCGAGCCCGTCGCCGCCCTGGGCCATGAAGTTGTTGACCGCCACGCGATAGGTCCGCGCCTCATCGAAAGGCGAGGTGAAGGTGACGCGTGAGCCCGGTGGACGGGCGGTGTCGATGGCGTACCGCAGGCCGGAGGCGTGGAGGAATTTCGCCCTCTCCGTGGCCTGTTCGAGGAGCGCGCGCACCTCGGCTCCGGTCAGGCTCACAACGACAAGGGTATTGTCGAACGGCATCACGTTGTAGACGTCGCGCAGGCGGATGGGACCGGCATCCAGCGATGCGCGGATGCCCAGCGGGTTTTGAAAAGCGAGATCGGCGCCCGCGGCGGCGCGCATGACGTCTGCGAAGAGGTTGCCCAGCGGGCACTCGCGAGAGGCCCTTTCGAGCGGCGAGGCGGCCTCTCCGAGAACCTCGTCGAGAGCCGCCGAGGTCTCTTTCTCATAGCGATCGATCAACGCGGTGACCGCGGGCTCCGGAGGCGCGCCGTCGGAAGGCACCGGCAAGACCTCGACGCCGTCGACGGCGACCGTCGCCTGGCCCGGCCGCGCCGCCGGCCCGGTCGCCAAGAGGACGTGCAGCTTGACGCGGCCGAGATACTGGCCGCGGTCTCCCGGCTCGACGACCGGGATGCCGGCGATCGTTTCGGTGAACGCCTGGTGGGTGTGCCCGCCGAGGATCGCCGCCGCCCCGTGCACCGCTTTCGCCAGCTCGACGAGCTCGCCGGAGATCTCGCCTCCCTGAGCCGACGGCTTGGCTCCGATGTGGCACAGCAGGACGGCGAGGTCCGCCCGCGCCGGGACCAGCTCGGCGATCAGCCGGTTGGCCACCTCGGCCGGGGGAAGGAAGGCGTAGTCCTTGACCCTCTCAGGAAGCGTGACCAGCGGCGTATCGATGGTGATCAGGCCGATCACTGCGATGCGAACGTGCCGGCGCTCGACGACGGCATACGGTTGCGCCCAGGGCGGCGCTCGGCCGCTCTGTTTCTCGACCATGTTGGCGAGCAGGATCGGAAACCGCGCCTGCCGCATCCGGTCGCGGAGGACCAGAACCCCCCAGTCGAATTCGTGGTTCCCCACCGCCGCGACGTCGAACCGCATCAGGTTCATGAAGTCGACGATCGCCCGTCCCTGGCTGAGGTTGGAGATCGTGGTGCCCTGGAGCATGTCACCGGCATCGAGCAGGAGCGTGCCGTCCGGATCGGCCTGCCGCTCGTGCTCGATCGCAGCGGCGAGGGCCACGAGGCCGCCCATCGGGTGTTGGGTCGCCGGATCCTTCCGGGGCTCGGTCTGGCCGTGGAGGTCGCTGGTCTCCAGCAGGGTCAGCGCCGCCGGCTCGCGAGCCGGCGGATGGACCGGAGCGAGGCCCGTCCCGCAGCTTCCGAGGAGCGGAAGGCCGAGCAGGAGAGCTGCGAAACGCGATCGCAAACCGGTCCAGTTCGAGGTCATAAAGCTCTCCGCGGAGCCACGCGCCGCTCAGTGGTCGTGGCCACCGCAACCCTTACCATCGGTGATCGTGGTCAGCAGCCCATTCTCCGCCGTGATCGAACGGCTGTAGCACGCTCCATCGGTCCGCGAGAAATAGGACTGCGAGCTGTTGCGGTCCTGGAATCCGGTCACGCCTCCCGAGGCGTTGAACAACAGCGTGTCCTTCGACTCCACCGTGTTTGCAACCCGGCCCGTCTGCGCCTCCTGGCTGTCGAAGCTCTGATCGACGGCCGTGGTCTGCGAGAAGGAGCCGTCGGCGTTGAAGAGCAGCGAGATGTCGAGAGTCAGCGGATAGGAGAGCTGTTGTTCCGTGTGGCTCGCGGACTCTCCGCCCCTCGCCTCCGTCTCTCGGGAGATCCGCGTCGACTGCCCGATGTTCTGGACGTACTGGGTATTCGACACCACGAAACTCTGATCGTTCGAAAAACCGATCTCCTGGTGGACGGTGGTATCCACCCGGCCGTGGGACGTGTTGACGTATCCTGCGATGGTGAATTCCCGCTCGGCTGCGGTTTTCACCGTGCCCGTGATCGAGCCGTCCGCCGCCGTCGTAAGGTTTTCCTGCACCTCGGGATGGGGACCGCCGAGCGTGTTCCGGGTGACCGCGCCTGTCACCTGCGTCGAGCCGTGATCGAGGTAGAGCAAGAGGGACGCGGCCACCAGGAAATAGTTGTCGGCGTTGAAGACGCTCAATCCCACCTGATGCGGCTGGCCGTCGCTCAGCGCGCCCGCGAACGGCGTGAGATCGACGCGGTAGGGAACGAAATTGAGCGTCTGCACGTCCGGAATCGGCCGCCACAGCAAGGGATCGATGCCGCCGGTGAAGATCCACGGATAGACTGGAGCGACGCCGGCCGGCTGCCCGTCGATGGTGACCTCGGCCTCGCGGAAGGCTGTGCCCGGGCAACTGAAGAGCTCATTGGCGACGTCGTCCGGCACGCAGGTGTACCAGAACTCGTCGCTCGACTGACTCTGCGTGATCACATCGAGAAAAGCGCCTTCGATGTTCCTCGGCAGCGCGAAAGTCGGCGCCAGCGTGCTCGTGGTGGTGGCGAGGAGAGCGGCGCCCCCGGGCGCGTCGGACAGCGGGAGCACGGCGTCTGCGGTCCGCGGCGCCGGAGCGGATGGCGCGGGCGGATAAAGCTTCACGGTCGCGCTGCCGTGAATGACGCCCGTGAACGTGGGATTGACCAGATTCCCAAGATTCACGTCGCCCGCTTGCGCGGTCTGGAACAAGGGGCTGTAGTCGGTGAGATCGCGCTCCACGTGCCAGGACGGGCTGACCGCGGCTGACGGCTCCGCCGTGGTGCCGTAATAGATGTTCACATGCCCGAGAGCGATCTGCGCCGTGCGATCGAACTGGCGGCCCGCCGTCACGGAGAAGTCCGCCTCCAGCACGACCTTTGCCCACGGCCCCGGGCACGCCGCGGGCGGCGTGTAGGTGAACGGCTTCGGCGAGAAGTCCGCGAACGTCAGGTTGGAGAAGAGTTGGACGGCGCAGGGCGTCGTGCTCGGCCGCGGCACCGGCGGGTCCGCCGTGGCCGTGTTCGGCGATCCGACCGTCTGCGCCAAGGAAGGCGCCGCGAGGCCGAGGCCTGCCACCAGGGTGATGAAGGTTTGCCAGCGTGGGATCCGTGCGAGTCGAGTCATAGACGACACTCCTTTCGGCGAAGAGCTGGACCCCTGAAGCTGTGGCTCTTCAGGTGCTGCGTATCGTAGCGCGAATGGCGCGAGAGTGAGCCTCGCAAGAGACACACGTCAGACAGAGCGGCCGGGAAAACCGGCCGCTCTGGAGGGATGGAAGTGGTTTGCGCCGGCTCAGCCGCTCAGTGCGGCGGCCAGGCGCGCGGCCGGCCCTTCTCGTCGACCGTCAGCGTCTGGGAGCCCGGCGGCAGGACCTGAAGGGTTTTCAGGAACTCGATGACAGCGTCCTGCTCATACGTGGTGCGCGCCCGGAAGGCGTCGGCAGCCGCCTGCGCCTCGCCAGCGTGGGCCTGCACCGCCTGGCGCAGGGTGGTGTACTTGCCGTGATGGTAGAAGGGCGGCTCGTTGGCGGTGCCCCAAAGCTTGCGGGTGATGAAAGCGCAGTTGCCCTTGGTGAAAGCCGGCGTGCCCGGAGTCTCCTGCATGTCCAGCGCCTCGCAGTTGGGGTCGTCGGGGTAGTTGCCGGCGGTGATCTTGTGCAGCTTGAGGTCGGTGTAGGCCGGCACATAGGTGACGCCGTGGTCGGAGCGCAGGCGGGGCGGCGGCAACCGCTTGCCGTTCAAGTTGACCCGGACGTCGGCCACCTGGCCCTTCTGCAGGTTGCCGCTCGGGTTGTAGGGGTTGGGCTCGGTGTAGATCCAGCCCAGGTTGGTGAGCGGCAGTTTCTCCACGTGGCAGCTCGTGCAGCCGATATCGCGGAAGACCCGCTCGCCGGTGAGCACCGCCTGCTCGATGTCCGGATCGTTCGGAATCACCCGTCCGGGCACCGCCATGGTCGCCTGGAAGAGCGACACCGCCGTGACGTCGGCCCGGGTCAGCTCGTTGACGAAGCCGTCGCCGTCCGCGTCGACGCCGATGCCGAACCGCTCTTCCGCCTGGATCCCGTGGTGATGGTTGAAAGCGTTGTTGGAGAACTGCCGGATCGAAACCACAGCGCCCGCCTGATGAAAGGGGCGCAGGATCAGATTCGGCTTGACCGCGCCCCCCACAATGCTCGGAGAAGGCAGACCCTGGACGCCGGACGTATCCCAGGTGCCGTCGGCATTGTGCTTCAGAGTGCCGAACGAGATTCCCTTGGTGACCAGGGGGGCGGAGCTCCCCGGCGGGATCGCGTCGCGCTGGGACTGGAGCTCGGCCGTCATCTGGCGGGCCAGCATCTCGATATAGCCGGAGCCGAACATGCCGAGCGTCGCACGGCTGTTGGCGATCTCCGGCAGGGTCACGACCTTTCCCGTCTCGTCATGGGAGGCCACCGTGGGGATCGTGTCCGTGGCATCGAAGCTGGCGGAATCGAATCGCTGGCCGAGGACGAAGACGTTGGCCACGATGTCTCCGCCGCCGCCGGCGATGCCGAAGGGAGCGTTGTGGCAGCCGGCGCACGAGTTGGCGTCGGGGCCCGAGATGCGGTTGAAGTTGCGTGGGAAGTCGAGGGGCCGCGTCGGGTCCTTGAGGGGAGCGCCGGTCCCCTTGGTGAGCGGCCGGCCTCCCCCTTCCTGATCCGTCCAGTTGGCGATGAACAGGAGCTTGCCATGGCTCAGGAGCTCCTCCAGGGTGCTGGTGAATTCCTCGCCGTCGGCCAGATGATGCGCGACCGCCACCTCTTGGCCGATCTTCCCATCGGCCCCGGCCAGGGCCGTGGTCGCCAGGACCGCCAGGGCTCCGACGCCGGCCCACAAGGCTGCCTTCCTTGTCTGCATGTCCATGATTCCACCTCCAAACAGGAGCGACAGGGGCTGTCCGTTCAGTCCGTGTAGCCGTTCTTCGTGTCAAAACCGCAAGACGACGCCGCCGGAAAAGCCGTGGCTGTCGCCGACGTTCCGGCCGTCGCCGAGGGTGTCGTAATAGGCGGCGGCGAGGCCCAGGCGGTCGGTGAGCCGGCCGTAGACCTTGACGCCGGCCCTGGAATACTCCTGCCGGTTGCTGGGGAACGTGAAACCCGGATCGCCGATGTCGGTGCCGTTGGTGGTGATCAGCCGCGAGTAAAACCCGCTGAAAGTGACGCGGCTCACCGTGAAGCCGAGCTCGGTGTACAGGGGGTAGTCGTTTGGCGCGTCTTTGTTGCGCAGGTCGTAGCCCACCTGCTGCGAGAAGTAGAACGATTCGGTCTGGTACTGGTAGACGAGGCGGAAGAGGACGTCGGTGGTGTTGTGGCCCAGAGTCACCGGCAAGTTGGACTCGTAGTTGCTCGCCGCCGTGCGCACGCCGAGGCCGCCGACCAGATGGCTCCCTCCGGACGAGAAGAAGCGGACCTTGAGGAGGACCGAAAGGTCCTGGAGCCCACTGTCCTTCAGCCCGAAGCCGTCGGATTTGACGTCGACGTATGGCAAGTTGGCGACCAACGCCAGGTCGCCCGTCAGCCCCCACTGCACCCAGACGGCGGTGCTCTTGGTGTCCACCTTGCCGCCGTTTGGCACCGGGACTTTCGTCTTTCCGACCCAGAACTCGTCGTAGGTCTCGCTGGTGTAGGAGAGGGCCACGTCACCCTGCCCTCTTTCCGGCATGAAGCCGTTGATGCCCATCGCTCCCGAGGGAGACGCCACGGCGAGAGCCGCGATGGCCAGGATGACCGCCGCGAGAGTGCCTGCAGCCGGCGTGCGGAGCTCCATAGTCCATGCCTCCTAAGAAATAAAGAGTGTCAACTCAATCCTATGAACATGAATCACCAAAGGAAGAGGACCCAAAGCGATTCACGCCAAGGATTCAGTAAGGATTCATTCACTAGATCCGAATGTTCGGCGGATTGCGGAGGGGATGGTCCATGGGACTAGATCCTTCCATCCATCCGGTCTCCGTTGGATGCACACGGATGGCCGAGTGGTAGCTCTTTGCGATCCTGCCCGTCCCGCCAGAGAGGGCCGATTCAGGAGGATTGAGAGCCACGCGTCAAGGTGCCAGGCACCTGAATTCCCTAGCGCCGTCGCCCCGCCTGGGTCAGCCCGGCCATTCGGCCTGCTCACAGTGGGCCAGGAGGTCACGGTCCTTGGTCAGCAGCGTCGCTCCGCGCAGCGTGGCTTGGCTGGCGATCAGCCGATCGAAAGGGTCCCTTGTCCACGAGGCGGCGAGGGCGACATCCACCACCTTGAGAAAAGGAAGATCGCAGATCTTGAGCGCGACCTCCTTTTCCAGGGTGCTGACGATGTGCTCTGCAGGGGATGTGATGCGGCGAATTTCGTAGAGGTATTGGAGCTCGAGCTTGACCGCAGGAGAGATCAGAAGGTCGCTCTCCTCGAGCCGGGTCCGCACGCCTGCCGGCAGCAGGTCCACACGATCCGAGAAGAGCCATGCAGCGACGTGGGTGTCGAGATAGATCAGGGGCGCCATTCTTCGGACCAGTCGATGTGGACAAGATCCTCCGGATCGCCGACGATGAGGTCGCGCGGTTTCAGGTTCGCCAGCTTGCTCTTGGGCTCGACCGCCGCGATGCGGAGGAGCTTCCCCTTGCGCTCGATGTCGACGGGCACGCCGGTCTCCAGGATCTCGTCCAGGATCCGGTAGATGTTCTCGCGTAAAGCAGAGGCTCGAAGCGTCATGC
>Ga0075426_10003371_pt1 | contig 11402 bp, 14 predicted proteins | sample SoiMethybrSBSTD5_FD_75304 | JGI IMG/M metagenome (GOLD analysis project Ga0075426, IMG submission 75304) | Bulk soil microbial communities from a Populus tree surrounding site in Tennessee, USA - Soil MetaG P. TD hybrid SBSTD5 | ecosystem: Environmental > Terrestrial > Soil > Tree plantation...
TCGCCGACCTCGAAGCGCGCATGCGCGCGGCCGCCGCCGACTTGGACTTCGAGGAAGCCGCGCGCCTGCGCGACGAGGTCAAGCGCCTGCGCGCCACTGAGCTCGCCGTGATCGACGATCCGACCGCGAAGCGCATCGCTCCAACATCGCCCGGACGGGCAGGCTCGACACGCGAAACGCGTCGGGCAAGCTCCGGCCCGCGCAAGCCCACCCTCGACGAAATGGGACCCGGCCCCGAGTCCGCGCCCTATCGCGGCCCGCGCTCGACGATGGGCCGGCCCGGCATGCGCGGCGGCTTCAAACCACCGAAGCGGCGCTGACCGCCTTTCCGCGCTTCCGCTTGCCGAATCCCGCAAGCTGTGTGTTCTGTTCCACGTGACTGCGACGCGCCGCCCGCGGCACGTACGGCCGCAGAGGCGCGCAAGTTGCAAATCGGCGGCTCGCGCCGATGCCGTTTCGCACGAATGCACGGAGTCTCTCGTGATGTGGGCACGCAGAGCGATGTCGAGTGTCTGTTTCCTGAGCGTCGCCACGGCGCTTGCCGGCTGCGCCGTCGGCAACACGGCGACGAGTGTTGCGCCGGCCGCCACTCCGGCGGCTTCGCCCGCCCCTGCCGCACAGGAAGCCAAACCGGCCCCGCAGCGCCTCACCTCGACCGAGATCAACGAGGCGTGCTGGATGGACCCGGCGATCAACAAGGTCCCGGATCTCGACAGGCGGATGAAGCTGGTCGACAAATGCGTCGATCAGAAGATCAAGGCGCAGGGCGGGTTGTGAGGGATTGCCGAGGCGACAGCCGCATCCCCTCAAGAGATCCCCACGAATAAAAAGCGCGGGCCGAAGCCGGCGCTCGGAAAGAAGGGATCGCTCCTCTCAGTAGCAATACCGCGGATGCACCCGGATCCAGGCGCCGTCCCGGCGCTGGACGTAGCAGCCGTCGTGCCACGCGTAGTAGCCGCGCCGGTTGCGCTGCGCTTCTGCGGCGATGATGGCGCCGGTGCTGGCGCCGATCACGGCGCCGATCGCCGCGCCGCGGCCGCCGCCCACCGCACCACCGATGATTCCGCCGGCGATACCGCCGCCGATCATGCCGCCGACCGGGTTCTGCGCCGCGGCCGGCCGGACCGGCATGACCGTCGCGGCCGCAAGCAGTGCCGTGCCCGCAATCTTGCCAATCATGAGACCCTCCATCGTGCTCGCCCGGGGCGCGGTGCGCCCGGACGCGATGGCGGCCGGGATAGCATGCGGTGCCGCGGCCGGCCATCGAGTCCGGGAGGCCTTTCACAAAACTCTGTCGGGGCGGCGGCTCCCTCGTGTTGAAACCGCCCCGATCCCGATGCGATATCCGGCCGGCCTGTGCTATTGTGGGCCTCGCCCGGTCTCGCTTGTCAGGGAGAGGATCCATGGCCAATCGTGAGCAGCGGAAGAATCGCGAGAAAAAGAAGCCCAAGTCCGATAAGAACAAGAAGCAGAAACATCAGCCCTTCGGTGGACACGCGCCGGGCCAGACCGGCCAGGACCACCCGGGCTTCAATCCCTTCGCCAAGAAGGCGTGACGGCGCCCACGCTCCCCGCAAGGCGCGCCCTGGATGCGCGGTCCGTAAGGATTCACGCTGGAGACCGACGCATGACGACGATCCGTACCCTGCCCCTCGCCGGCCTCATCGCGGTCGCGCTCGCCGGCCCGGCAGTTGCCCAGCAATGGCCGAACCTGTCGCCTGACGACGAGATTTCGCCGCGCCAGGTGCAGACCGTGCCGGCCGTCAAGCCGAAGGCGCGCAACTCGCATGCGGCCGATCCCGGCGACGGTCCGGCCACGACCGCCACGGTCACGCCGGCAAGCCGGACGACCGCAGGGCCGAAGGGAGCTCCTGTCGGCAATACTGTGGGCTGCAGCGGCCTGTTCGCCAAGGATTCGAGCCACGTGAAGCTCGCCCAGGTGGTCGGCCCCAACAGCATCGAATTCGGCGAAGTGTCGGGCGGAGGCGGCGGCGCGATCAACGCCTCGATCCTCTACGGCAAGGACCCGAAACGGCGGCTCGAGGTGGTGTGGCAGAACGAGGCGGCGCGGAGCGACACCTCGATCATCGTGATCACGGGCCAGTCACAATGGCACGGACCGAAGGGCGTGCGGCTCGGGCTTGCACTCCCGGCATTGGAGAAGCTCAACGGCAAGCCGTTCAAGCTTTCGGGCTTCGACCAGCCGGACGGGAGCAGCGCGATCGACTGGCAGGGCGGCGCCCTCGCCTCCCTTCCGGGCGGCTGCCAAATCGGCGTCAAGTTCGCCGCCGACCCGAAGGCCACGCCAGACGCGGTTACGGCTGCGGCGGGCAAGGAATTCCTCTCGAGCGATGCCGCGATCCGCGCCATCAAGCCGACGGTCGCCGAGATCATCATCGGGTATTAGCGGGCTTGCCGCCTGTCATCGTCTGCGCAAGCGGACGATCCAGTACTCCGAAGCGCCGCACGCATCTCTTCGAAAGCACTGGATTGCCCGCTTTCGCGGGCAATGACGACAAGGGAATCCGGTTGCGTGGACGAATGACGCAGAGGATCTGCGTTACCTACGATGCCAGCCGCTCGCGCTCGCGCACCGAGCGCATCACGACCTCGGCCATCGGGCGCGGGATTCGCATGTAGTCCTTCATCAGCCGCGCCGGCTCGGCCACGGTACCGCGGCGGCGGCGGTTGCGCATGCGCAGGATCGCCGAGAAGGCGTCGACGTTGAGCGCTGCGGCACGGCAGATCAGCATCAGGGTCTCGTCGGTCGCGCCATAGAGATTGCGCGTCAGCGTCTCGCTGCGCAGACCGATCCGGCCGCCAAGGAAGGTCGCGAGCGGGACCAACTCGTCCGCGTCCGCAAGCTCCGCCACGGCCTCGCCAAGGCTCATGTTGCCGCGACCCACCTGGTCGTTGAGAACCGCAAGCGGGCGCGCGCGGCTGACCGCGGCGCGCAGGCGGTCGGCGAGCACGGTGCGGGTATCGCTGAGCAGGCGGTGCGCGGAGGCATCGGGAACCTGCGCATTGGCGGCGTCGATCTTGGCGGCGATCGAGCGGGTGAGGATCGGCACCAGGGCGTCGGCGATCTTGTCCGGCAGGTCGGTGCGCATCACCAGGCGATTGAGGATGAGGTCGCTGCCTTCGGCGCGGGCCGCCAGGGTCTCGAAGCCATTCTGGGAGATGCGTGCACCGTCGTTGGCGGTGACCGCCCCGGCCACATTGTCGTTGCCGCGATCCACCAGGATGTCGGTCAGTCGCTCCGACAGAGTCTGGCGCTGCGCGATGGCGAGCAGGTGCTCCTGACTTTGCTCGCGCGCGATGGGCTCGAGGTCGTCATCGGTGAGCGCGGGTGAGCGCATCAGCACCGGGGCGGCGACCTCGATCACATCGCCGGCGAGCCGCACCAGGGTGCGGCGCGGAGCGTCCTCGACATCCGCCAGATGCTCGGCGAGCTCGTGCCGCGCCAGCGGCTCGACCTCGGCCAGCACCTTGTCCATGATTTCGTCGAACAGGTCGATCTCGGTCGCCGTTCGATGCGGCGCCGCGAAGAAGGCGGCGGCGATTCCGCGCAGCAGCTCATTCCGCTTGCCCGGCGATGGCTCGCGCGCAAGCTCCTTGAGCGTCTCGAATGACACCGACATGGGTAGGTCCCTCGCCCGTTGGCGGGAGACTAGGAGCAATTTGACGCGATTCCGCTAACGGACATGGTAAAAAAGCCGTAGCCAAGAACTTGTAGTAGCCAAGTCTTGTAGCGGGAAAAGCCGACCCCGGATTTCGATGCGCTCAATCCGGGCTACAGACAACAACTCGGGCTACAGCCAATAACCTCGCGCTGCACCTAGCGCTTGATCTCGTCGACGACGACGCGGCTCTCCGGCCGCACGATCAGGATCTTGTCCGCCATCCGTACATATTTGGTGTCGCGAATCTCCGGGATCTGGCTTGCGACCTCGGCCGGCCAGGGCTGCATCGCGACATCGGCGGGCAGCTCGGTCGCCGGGCCCGGCACGGCGGCAAGCGAGGCGGCCGGGGCGCCCTGCCCGCCCTCGCCGAGCACGCGGTCGAGGATGAGCTTGCGCTGAGCATCGCTGAGCTGCGGCCCGCGCGCCATGATGGGCAGGTGGTCGAGGCTGTCATTGCCGGCCGAGAACTTGGCGGGGCGGGTCGAGCTATCGGCCGGGGCATTGGGGACATTGAGCGCGCCGTCGACGAAGATCCCGGGCCCCGCGGGGGGCGCTGGTGGCTGCTGCTTGGCGCTCGGCTCCTCGAGACCCTCATGCCCGGGGACCTTGGGGTGCTGGGCCGACTGTACGTTGCCGGAATCCGAGGCCGGCCCCTGGGCCCAGGCCACGCCTACCCCCCCGAAAAGGGCCGCCATCACCAGCGCTTCGCGGACGCGGTTGCTGATCGGGTGGGTCATGGGACGGCTCCTGGCGGCTCCCCTCCGCGCAACTGGCCCCTTGGTAACGCGGAAAGCCCCGGCTGGTTCGCCCCCGCCCAGGCCCTGCCTTAGTCCGGCCGCGAACCGGTCATAGTCGCGTGAACGAATGCCTGCTACTGGGGAGCGTCATCACCGCAGAGTACTGCGTGCAGTGAGGGAGAGGACATATGAGTACAACCACGCCGTCCGGCCAGACCACCGGCGACACGCCGTCGAACATCGAGTTCGAAGGTGAAATCCGCGAGTTCATCCGCAAGGATGTCGCCAGCAGGCGCAAGCGGCCGGAAGTCGTCGGCGACACGCCACCCCTTCAGCCGGGCCAGCCAAACCAGCTGAGCCAGAGCGAGAGCGTCAGCATCCTGGTGCAGCGCGTCGCCGGCGCGTCGCTTGGCGAAATCGACGGCGTGATCGACGATTTGCGCGGAATGCGGGAATTCCTCCGCAACGAGGGCGAGCGCGTCCAGCGCGAGATCGCCGCCTATGCGACGGTGAGCCAGAGCGCCGCCAACTCGGTCAGGACGATCGCCGAGAGCGTCGCCGAATGGCGCCGTGTCGTTTCGGCGCCGCCGCTCTTCCGCGGCTAAGGCGAATATCGGCGACCCGGGGGCATTGCTCGCGACATCCACTCAATCCAGCAAGACATCGGCCTTTGTGACGCGCTTCCATCGCACGGCACGGATGACAGGATTGCGTTTGTGCGGGTCATGACGACCGAGGTTCGATAAAAAAGTCGCGGGGCGCTGACCCTTGATGGGCCGCGCCCCGCGCAGGCGGACATCCTGGTCTAAGGTGTAATGTCCGCCACTACCGTATAACTCGCCGGATCCACCAGCAGCACGCGATTGTCCAGCACCGCGTAGCTGTAGGGGCGCGCTGCGGGCACCGCGACGGTGGCGCCCGGCGGCATCGGTGCGAGCACCACATTCGACGGCAGCCGCGAGCCGACCACGTAGCGCACCGGCACCCTCGCGGGCGGGACTGCCTCCGCATACCCATCGTCGTCATAGTCCGCCGGATAGGCGGCGGCCCCATAGCCGGTGGTCGCCGGCGCGGCCACGACGGTGCGCTCCGAATAGGCCGGGGCCGGATACGGCGGATAGCCGGGCGGCGGCACCGGCACGACCGAAGCGGCGACCGGCGGAATCACCTGCTGCTGGACAATCGTGCGATAGATCACGCGGCGCTGCGCCGCTGCGAGCACGAGCGGCGCTCCGACGCCGACGCGGCGCACCGTGTGCGTCACGCTGCGCGTGTGCGCCACGTGATGCGGCGTGATGGCGGCTCCCACGGTCTCCCGCGTCGCCCGACGCACCCGCTCGGTTCGGGTGACGCTGCGCATCGACCGTGTCGTCACGGGCGCAACGCCGACGTTCTCCATGTACGCGTCGGTGCCGACCCGAACGACGTCGCGCACCGCGGGCGCAGCGAGCGGCGCCGCTGGCGCGGCGAGCGGACGCCGCGTGATCACCGTGCCCTCGGGGCCTTGAACCACAGTCGTCTCGACCGGCTCCGTGGTGATCTGACGGGTGATCGCGCTTTGGGCATGGGCGCCGCTCGCGCCCAATGCGAGCGCAACGCCGAGCGTTGCGGGACGCAGGACTCTCATGATGGCCTCCGCTGTCTGGGAATCACAGTCAGCCAACGCCGTCGGTATCGCGTGGTTCCGGTAACGCTCATGACCATTTGGCGGCGGAATGCAGCCGTGTGGACGATCTGCGGGTTCCGTCCGCACATCGCAAAGTGCGCGTCACCAAAATACCGAGTATCAATGTCAGCCAAGATTCTGTCGGTAATGGCGGGGAGAGTCGATGCGACGAAAGGATGCTCGCGCAGGCGCGCGACGGCATTTGCATGCCGCACGGTGCGCGGTGCTGGTCGGCGCGCTCGTCGCGAGTCATGCGTTCGCGCAGATCGCGGAACCTGATGCGTTTGTGCCGGGTGACGAGCCGAATTTTTCCGTCCTCGCCGAGCCGACGCCGGAGGTCGAATTCAAGGTGACGCCCTTCGCCGGCGACACTGCGCCGCGCGCAAGCATCGGCAGCCGGAACGAGAAACCCGACGGCTCGGTCTCAATCTCGGCCGGCGAACGGTTGCCCATCGAATGGGACGCCAAGGTCGGCGTCGACGTGGCGGCGCCATCACTGCTGCCGCAGACGTTGACCGGACCGGCGCAGGACCGGGGCGCCGGCTGGGCAAGCGTGGCCGTGCCCGCGGCGCCGATCGGCCTCGACAAGGCGTCGATCGATGCGCGAATCGATCCGTCGGCCGATCAGGGCAATCTCTCCACCTCCCTCGCCCGCTCACTTCCTGTCGGCGCAGGCGCTTCGCTCACGCTGCAGAACGGATATTCGGTGACGCAGACGCTCGCCAATCCGATGGGGGCGCTGAATGCCGCTTCGCCGCCGGCCCATGTCTTCTCCGGCACTGGCACGCTGCGCCTGGAGCTGCCGACGGCGACCGCATTCTCGGCAGGCGCGATCATAACCTCCGCCGATGACCGGCTGCTGCCGCGATTAAGCGCCGAGCAGAAGCTGTTCGGCACGCCGTTCAGCATCACGGGCGCGATCAGTGAGCGGCCCGGCGGTGATACGGACAAGAGCATCACCGCCGGCTTCCAGCAGTCGTGGTGAGGCTGGCTCCTCCCTGGTGGTGATCCGCAATGCCGGCGAAAGCCCGGACAACGGGCCTACTCAATGCACCGCCGTGTCCGGCTCCTGCGTCACGACCGCCACCACCTGGCGGGTGGCGGGGTCGACCAGGATCACCTGCTTCTCGATCATGCCGATGCTGAGGTCGCTCGCCTGTGGGACCAGCTTGACCAGGGTGTCCGACACCGGCTTGAGCTCGACGGCCGATGGCACGACCGCGCCAACCGTCGGGCGGAAGCCGATCGGGGCGGCGTTGTTCTTCTGCGTCTGCGTAATGCTCTGGTAGATGGCGAGGCGCTGCGCCGGCGTGAGCTCGAGCACCCGCTCGGCGGCTGTGCTTTTCGGCGCCGTGCCGACCGTGGCCTCCTTTGGGGGTGCCTGGGCGACGGCTGGGGCGGCGAGCAGCACGAGGCCGGCCGCAAGCCCGGCGGCCGCGAGGCCCGCGCGCGTGGTCCAGAGGGTTTTGACGAGGGGTTTTTTCGAGGACGATGTCATGGCGGGCCTCCCGCACCCTAACGCGCGCTTCCGGTTCCGGTTCCGAAGCCCAAAGAGCCTCCGGGTCATTCCGGGACATGGGCGCAGCGCGCCGTCCCGGAATGACATGGTTTCTCATTCCACCGGAAAATCGAAATACGTCGTCCGAAACGGCTCGCCATTGAGCGTGAAGTGCCACCACTCCTGCGCATAGGGACGAAAGCCGTGCCGGCGCATGGCGGCGGCAAGCATCGCGCGGTTTGCGCGCGCCGGCGCGCTGACGCTCATGTCGGACGGCCAGGAGCGCGGGCTGAAGGTGTCGAACGGCGTGCCCATGTCGAGCTCGTGGCCGTCGGCGCGGGTGACGAGGCCGAGGTCGACCGTCGAGCCGCGCGAGTGGCCCGACTGGGTCGCGATGTAGCCGAGCCGGAAGAGATCGCGCTTGTCGATCGTCGGATAGAACTCGGCCCGGGTCGCGACGTCGCGCACGTCGCGTGCCCAGCGGACGAAATCCTGCACCGCTCGCACCGGGCGATAGCAGTCGAACACTTTCAGACCGAGCCCGCGGGCTTCGAGATCGCGCTGCACCTGCGCCAGTGCCTCGGCGGCCGGGCGCGTCAGCAGACAGACCGGCCGCAAATAGCCGTCCACCGGCCGGCCGACAAAGTTATGCGCGCCCGCATAGCGCATCTCCGCGACAAGCCCCGGCACCACGCCCGCCGCATCGACGAATGCGGCGGGCCGCTCGGTGGCGTGAGCTGCGGAGATGAAGAGCAGCGCCGCACAGGCAATCCTGGTGTTCACCCGCTGATCCGCGCGATGTCGGCGCCGCAGGCGACGAGCTTGTCCTCGAGGCGCTCGAACCCGCGATCGAGGTGATAGACGCGATTGACCATGGTCTCGCCCTCGGCAGCGAGCGCCGCGATCACCAGCGACACCGAGGCGCGCAGATCGGTCGCCATGACGGGTGCGCCCCTCAGCCGCTCGACCCCCTCGATTCTCGCAGTCTGGCCGTCGAGATGGATCCGCGCGCCGAGGCGCACCAGCTCCTGCACGTGCATGAAGCGGTTCTCGAAGATAGTCTCGGTGATGCGCGAGGTGCCTTTCGCCCGCGTCATCAACGCCATGAGCTGCGCCTGCAGGTCGGTGGGGAAGCCCGGGAACGGATCCGTCGCGACCTCGACCGGCGCGATGCCGGCGCCATTGCGCGCGATGCGGATCCCCGCGTTGGTCGCCGAGACCTCGACACCAGCACGCCCCAGCACGTCGAGCGCGGCCTGCAGGAGCTCGGCCTGGGCGCCCTCGAGCATGACGTCGCCTCCGGTCATAGCGACCGCCATGGCGTAGGTGCCGGTCTCGATGCGGTCGGGCAGCACGCTGTGGCGGGCGCCGCCGAGCCTGGCGACGCCTTCGATCACGATGCGCGAGCTTCCGGCGCCCGAGATCTTTGCGCCCATCTTGTTGAGGCAGGCCGCGACATCGGCGATCTCCGGCTCGCGCGCCGCGTTCTCGATCACCGTGGTGCCGTCGGCCAGCGCGGCGGCCATCAGCGCCGTATGGGTGCCGCCCACGGTAACCTTGGGAAACACGATCTCGCCGCCCTTGAGCCCGCGCCGCGCGCGCGCGATGACGTAGCCGCCGTCGATCTCGATCTCGGCGCCGAGCCGGTCGAGCACCATGATCAGGAGATCGACTGGCCGGGTGCCGATGGCGCAGCCGCCCGGCATGGAGACCTTGGCCTCGCCCATGCGGGCGACCAGCGGCGCGATCACCCAGAAGCTCGCGCGCATCTTCGAGACGAGCTCGTAAGGCGCCGTGGTATCGACGATGTTGGCGGCCGAGATGTGCAGGGTCTGGCCCTTGTACTCGCTGTCGCCCGGCCGCTTGCCGTTGACCAGAATATCGACGCCGTGATTGCCGAGGATGCGCTGGAGAAGATTCACGTCCGCAAGGCGCGGCACGTTGTCGAGCACCAGCGTCTCATCGGTGAGGAGACTCGCGATCATCAACGGCAGGGTCGCGTTCTTGGCGCCGGAAATGGGGATGACCCCGTTGAGCGGTCGGCCCCCGACGATGCGTATGCGATCCATCTCGCGTCTCCTCGCGGCCCGGGGCCCCTGTCCGGCGAAAGAAACACGCCGAGCAGAAACCGGTTCCACGGACGATGTAGCGCTTCACCCAGCCGGCGCAATCGGCCGTTCGGATCAGGGTTATCGCCGCCTCACAGGCTGAGACCGGGATCAGGCAGCAGTCAGGGCGAGATTACGGCGAAACTCGGGAACCGGGCGGAACTTACTGGTTCTCCCCGGTTTTTTCGGTTCCGGAAGTTCCAGCCGACGGCCCCTCGGAGCGCTCCTGGCCGGCTTCGGCGCGGCCACGCGCCTGCGCCTTGCGACGCTTCAGGTTCTGCTTGAGCGCCGCCGCGAGCCGCTCGGCCCGGTCGCCCTTGCCGGGGCCATCGTTTCGATCGCCGGGGTCGTGCGCCGTCATGCGTCGGGTCTTATCGAGCCGCGGGCCGCTCGGGCAAGGCTTTACGCGCGCGTTTCCGTCTTTCGGGCCGCAAATCTTGCGCCGGGCAGTGGCCTGTGGCAGTTTCCGCGCCGTCCGCGGGCCGCGATGCGCCTTCGCGTTTTCTCCGCTGCCGTAGCTCAGTGGTAGAGCACTCCCTTGGTAAGGGAGAGGTCGACAGTTCAATCCTGTCCGGCAGCACCAGTGCCCCTACGAATGGCAATGTCCGACGAAGCGCAAAGGGTCGGACAACTGATGCGGTGGGATGAGTGGCCCAACACGTGAGCTGGACGATTGCGCTCAGTGTCCACCGCTCTGTCGTAAGTGCGTCACAGCGACCTCGAACGCCCCATCCACCACCATTCACGCTCCATGGCGTTGATCCCTACCCTGCGGCGAAGTGACCGCGCCAGTTGCCCCTCGGGCTACGGGGCGGAATGTCGGGTTTTGATCTAGCGCAATGCGGAACAAGTCTACTCAGTCCCACCTTGGGTCATGCCTGAAACGTCCCTGGAGGACAGCCCTCTCAGGTGCCCGCAATGCGCACGGCCGCTGACCTCCGTGCGCACGATGTGGCGCGTTTTCGCGCCGAACATGGACGTCTAGACATGTCAACCTTGCCAGAAGATCGTTCGCCAGGTTGCGATGGCGACGAAGCACTAACCAACGATCCGCGCGGCGGTACTCGCTTCGATCAAGGCAAAGGCGAAATCGGCCGTTTTTCTTGGTGCGATTTTGAACCTGCCCGCACCTGCGACGCGACCAACGAGATGGGAAAACGTCGCGGTGTGATGGTCATGTCTGATCGGCAACAGAACGCAGCAGAGTTCCGTCGCTACGCCACCTTGTGCGTAAAGATGGCACAGCGAATGTCGCTTCGCGACAACCGAGATCGCATGATGGAAATGGCGCAGCATTTCCAGCAACTGGCGCATAAGGAGGATGCTAAGGCAGAGTGACGCTTCCCGGCGTGCGCCGAACTGTGTACTTTCGCCCCGGGGGCGAGGATGAGTACCAGCGGAACCGGCCTGCCAGACGAGGTGCGCGAGCGCTTGGAGCGGATCGTGATAGAGCTTGTTGGAGTTGCCGCCCGACCCGAGCTTGATCCTGCGGTACGAGAAGAACTGATGCGATTGGCCGCTGATATTTCCTCGGTGCTGGAGGAATGACCGCGGACTGGCCGGGCAGACCGGGTCTGAGACTCGCGGGATGCCCACGAGAGGACCGGCACAACTTGTCCAGGACGGCCTTATCAGGGCATGGCGCCGCCAGCCGCTTCTGTCCTCCCGGTTGCTAGTCTGGAACTCGTGCATCGCCGTCCTGCTCGGCAG
>Ga0075426_10003374_pt1 | contig 11401 bp, 9 predicted proteins | sample SoiMethybrSBSTD5_FD_75304 | JGI IMG/M metagenome (GOLD analysis project Ga0075426, IMG submission 75304) | Bulk soil microbial communities from a Populus tree surrounding site in Tennessee, USA - Soil MetaG P. TD hybrid SBSTD5 | ecosystem: Environmental > Terrestrial > Soil > Tree plantation...
TCTGTGCTACTACGCCGCATCCGAGCGCGCCGCTCCAATTTTTTCCACGGTGGCCGCGAGGCTCTTTTCGTCCTCGACGTTCAAAGCTCCCGCCGAGCGCTCGATCTGCCGCAGCAACCCCGTCAGCACGCGGCTCGGTCCCACTTCCACAAAAGTGTTCACGCCCTCGTCAATCAACAAGCGCACCGATTCTTCCCAGCGCACCGGCATGGATACCTGGCGTATGAGAGCCTCGCGCGCTTCCGCGCCCGTTGTAATTGTGTCCGCATCCACATTCGTGGCAAGTGGCACGCGCAAATTCGAAAACTCCGCACTGCGCAAGTCCTGCTCGAACTTCTCTTGCATTGGGGCCATCAGAGCCGAGTGAAACGGCGCTGAGACTTGCAAAATGACGGCGCGCTTGGCTCCCGCTTGCGAAGCCAGCTCGACGGCGCGCTTAATGGCACCCGCATGGCCGGAAATAACAGTCTGCTCCGGCGAATTGAGGTTGGCCGGAGCGCAAACCTCGCCATCGGCGGCGCGCTTGCAAACGTCCGCGACGACCGCATGAGACAAACCCATGATCGCCGCCATGGCGCCTATCCCCTGGGGAACCGCGTCCTGCATGTACGTGCCGCGTTTTCGCACCAGCCGCACGGCGTCGCCAAACTTCAGCGAGCCCGCGGCAACCAGCGCAGAATATTCGCCCAAGCTATGGCCGGCCACAAAATCCGGTTCCAGCCCTTTCTCCGCAAGCACACGCGCTGCGGCCACGGAACAAGTCAGGATGGCCGGCTGCGTGTTGGCCGTTAACTTCAGTTCATCTTCCGTGCCTTCGAAGCACAGTTTGGAAATCGAAAAGCCCAGCGCTTTGTCCGCCTCGTCGAATACGGACTTAGCGACGGCATACTTCTCCGCGAGTTCCTTGCCCATGCCCGGGTATTGCGAAGCTTGTCCGGGAAACACAAAAGCGACTTTGCCCATTGCTGATTCCTCCATGCCACCGTCAGGCCGGAACCGCGGTGGCAGAGAGCTCCTGTTCGATTCTCTCGTTGATGCGCGCGCGGGCGAGTCCCGCGGCCACGCGGATGGCGTTTTTCACGGCGTTGGCGTTCGAACGCCCGTGGCCAATCACGCAAACGCCCCGCACACCCAAAAGCGGCGCGCCCCCATACTCCGTATAATCAATCTTCTTCTTCAATCCTTTGAACGCCCCTTGCGAAAGCTTTGCACCGACCTGGGAAAGGAGCGAACCTTTCATAGATTTCTTCAGCGAATCAAAGATCGAAACCGCCAGTCCTTCACAAATTTTCAAGGCAATGTTGCCCACAAATCCGTCGCACACGATTACGTCTACAATGCCGGAAAAAAGATCTCCGCCTTCGACGTTGCCCACGAAATGGACCGGACTCTTCTTCAGCAGAGCATAGACTTCGCGCGTCAGAACGTTGCCCTTAATTTCTTCCTCTCCCACGGAAAGCAAGCCGACGCGCGGGCGCCGACTGCCGAAAGTCGCCCGGTAATACACCTCACCCATCACTGCAAATTGCAGCAGATGCTCAGGCCGCGAGTCTACGTTCGCTCCCACGTCGAGCAGCACGGAAACGCCGCCCCGCGCATTCGGAAAGGGTGCGGCGAGCGCCACGCGGTCGACCGACTCGAGCGTTCCGAGCAGAAACCGCGCCACGGTCATAACGGCACCGGTATTTCCGGCGCTGACGAGTCCATCGGCCTTGACTTCGCGAACCAGACGGGATGCCACATGCACCGAGCTGTCCTTTTTCCGCCGGAAGGCCTGCGCCGGGTGATCGTTCATGGTGATCACTTCGCTGGCCGGAACAATCTCGATCGGCAGATTGGGTTCGGCGTGCTTCGCAAGCTCCGCGCGCACGGCCTGGGGCTGGCCCACAAGCAAAACACGCACGCCAAACTCGCGTGCCGCCAGCACACTGCCTTCCACTTCAGGACGTGGTGCATGGTCCCCGCCCATGGCGTCAACAGCGATGGTGATCATGGGATTTTGCCCGCAGAATCAGCGAAACGCGAAAATCTAAGCCGACGCTTGTACCGCTTTGCCCTTGTAGTAGCCGCAATGCGGACACGCCTGGTGCGGCTGCTTCATCTCATGGCAATTCGGACATTTGCTCAGTTGCGGCTTGGCCAGAAAATCGTTCGCCCGCCGCGTGCTGGTCCGTCTTTTGGAATGCCTCCGTTTTGGGTTAGGCATAACACTACACCTCGTTCCCGCCTGGTTGGGCGGATTATATAGGGCTTTTGGCCCGAGAAAACTATTGTTTTTTCAGCAAGTCCTGTTTGATGCGCGCGAGAGAAGCCAAGCGGGGATCCGTGGCGTGGGTCTCGCAGCGGCACTCCTCGTGGTTGAGGTTGGCGCCGCAATTTGGGCACAGCCCCCGGCAGTCGCTCTGGCAAATGGCCTTAATGGGAAGCGCCAGCAGCACCTGCTCTTTCAACACGTCCGCCAGGAAAAGGCCATCTCCTTCGTAAAAGCCGATATCTGTATCGTCGTCCTTCAGCCGGTCTTCCCGGTGTTTGATGAGATTGGCGCCTTTCGGAAGAGGCGCATAAAACAAGTCAAATGAGCTGCCCACTTCCTCGGTCACTGGCTCGAGGCAGCGCGCGCACACCAATTCCATCTTGGTTTCGAGGTTACCCTCGATGCGAATCTGGCCTTCCAGCAATTCCGCCGTGGCGTTCACTTCCAGCGGTTCAATCTGCTTGATTTCGGCCGAATGGAAATCAATGCTGCCCGGAGCATACGCCTTGTGAATGCGGAGCTTGCGGACAGCTAATTCTTTGACGTCCAGGAACATCGGTTCGGCGCCTCCGGCGCACGCGCTCATGCTTTACCATTATTCAGAGGGGTCCGCGCCAAGTCAAGGAACGCACGCGAGACTTGCTGTTTTTGCGCCTTTCTGGTCACCCTTCCGGCCCAGTACTTACGCGGTGTTGGCGTCTGCCGCCTTCGCTTGAAGATAGGCGCATTGCGCCTGGGTGGACACACCTCAACTCTCAAAACCCTTTGCACACTTTGCATCGCTGGCGGGGTAGCCACAGTTCAAAAACACAATCATCTCGTAAGGATTTGTCGGCCCCGCCAGCTTCTGAGCGCCGTACTTGTTCTCCAGGGCATCCAGGATTTGCGTCAGCTTTTTGGGCACGGCGGGCTCATTCTACGGCAAATTCCTGTAAAGCCCGCGGTGCCGGGAATCTCAAGGGCGGGCGGGAGAGGCGAGGTTCCAATCTCAAACTGCAACGACAGATTGAGAACCACGCTTTAGGCCAGATAGAAGGCCGAAGTGCGATCAGATGGTTCATCTATGATCGTGGACCAACAAGCCACTTGGAATCATCGAGTTACGTCGAAATAGTACGAGTGGTAACTTTATGGAACAGCGGCCTAAACGTCCCTGACTCTGGGCAAGCAACCTGCATCATTTTCACAAGTGTAGTAGTGCGGCCTGGGGACCCTGCTCCAAGTCTCGCATTATCCAAAATCCTGGGGGACTTACTCATGTCCAGCTCCCGTTCCCGCAAGAGCTTCCTCGGAGCCCTGTTCTCTTGCATTGTCCTGGCCTGCTCAGCAACCGGCCAGGCGCAAGACTCAGCCCGAAAGATTCTGAAAAGAGTCCCGGTTCCTTATCCCTCGATCTTGAAATCCAAGGGCATCGGCGGAACCGTTCGCCTAAAAGTCTTCGTCAAGCCGGACGGCACTGTGAGAGATTCTGAGGTTCTTGGCGGCAATCCCATTCTGGCCGAAAGCGCGCAGAAATCCGTAATGCAATGGAAGTTCTCGGCGGCAAGCTCGGAAACGGCGATCGAGCTTTCCGTAACCTTTGACCCTCACGCCGACTCCGGCAGCTAGAACCTTCAAGGAACGGACACCTCATTTACCAAAATGAAAAAGGGAGGCCGAATCGCAGCCCCCCTCTTTTTGTGTGAGATGAATTCCGGCTAGAACTCGTACCGCAGTGAAACCTGCAGCACACGCGGAGTGCTGGCCGTAGAATTGATGATACCGAACTGGCTGGTATTGAGTAGCGTGGCTGAGCTTGGCCCATTGAAAACGGGATGATTGAACGTATTGAAGGTATCCATGCGAAGTTTCAGTTGCTGGCTTTCCAGCCTTGGCAACTTGATGGACTTTTCGATGGCCATGTCCACGGAAGAAAAACCGGGGCCGCGAACGGCGTTCCTGGTTCCCGTGCCACCCCCGAAGGGGAATGCGAAGGCGCCGACTGCCGAGGATTGACTCGAGAAAAATTGCAAATCTCCGGCGGAGTCTGTGTGAATGTTCTGCTTAAGTCCGGCCGCATTCACCAGGACAGCAGGAGCATCGAGAGTGAACGCAGTGGGGAAGGAGCCAGTGCGGACCGTGAACGGATAACCAGTTCTCCATGTAATGATGCCGGATGTTCCCCAGCCGCCCACAATCGCGTTGAGCCATCCCGGAGCATTGCGGAGGAAATGCCGACCCTGTCCGACGGGCAGGTCATAGATGTAATTGACGTTGAATGTGTGCCGCGCGTCGAAATCGGAGCTTGCGCGGCAAGTACGTAGCTTATCGAGCTCGCAAACAAGCCCCGCACCCGACCCCGTATAGGTCACGTAATTGTTTGTGATTTCCGAAAGGTTGTCGATGGAATGCGAATACGTGTAGTTGAAGTCAAATTGCAGTCCATTCGAAAAACGCTTGCGAAGCGTAGTTAGCAAGGCGTTGTAGTTGGAAGAAGCATAGTTTCCAATGTACCCGTTGGCCGAGGTTTGAGCGGGAAGACCGATGTTGGGAAAAAGAAGCCCGACCTCATCGAGGAGTAGCACCACGCTTGATAGATCTCCTCTGGTAATGAATGGCTGAAAAAAGCCACCGAATCCCGTAGCAACAAAGGTGGAACAATTCTGATGTCCCGTAAATCCGAAGTCCTGGCAGGTAACAGGGAACCCTACGTCGGACGTCAAAACCGCGTTGATCTGGTTTTCGAACCAGGGGATAGGGGCAATCGAAGTTCCCCCATTGAGGGCGGCAAACTCTTGCTGCAATTGGCCGAAGGCTGGGCGAAGCAATTGGCCAGAGGCAGCGTCTTTGAAGTTGGTGATCGTTGCGGCATCGCCCACGGCAAGCAGCCTGCGACCCAAGCGGCCCACGTAGCTGGTTTCCAACAACAAGTTCCCTGGCAGTTCCCGCTGAATCCCAAAGTTCAGCAGAATGGAATAAGGGCTCTTAGTGTTGCGGTCAAATTGGAAGAACGACGGAAATCCCCCATTGACGGTTCCAACCGGATTGCCGCTCGAATCCAAGTTGGGAGTGTTAGGAGCTGTTGTATTCGGGGCCGCGGGAAAAGGAGGCGGATTGCTCAACCCATTGAAGCGCGGATCCGTTAAGAGGGAGGTAGTCGGGTCATTGGGAACCCCAAAGAAGTTGTTCGCCTGCGAATCAAAAAGAAATGTGTTCTGGTCGAGCCCGAAACTCGCGCCGCCTGCGATGCGGTCATAGAGTAGTGAGGCCCCGAGGCGAACGGTCGTTTTGCGTTCCCCGAAAAGGCTTCCCATAGGTCCACTGCGGAAGCTTGGATTGTAAGCCAGGCCGAGCCGAGGACCGAAATCCTTGTAATCAGGCCTGTAGTAGCCCCGGGCATTGTTGGCAGCTCCGCCCAGAGAGTAGCTCACCAAAGGAACCGCGCTATTTCCACTCACACCCTGGGCGGCTGCCAACAAGCGAGCGGACAGATAAGCATTTTCGTTGACTGAAGGCACCGACTGGAAGCCGTTGACCTCGTACGGAACGGTATGAAGCGTATAGCGCAGCCCATAGGTCAAAGTGAGACTGGAGCGTACTTTCCAGGAATCCTGGCCATAAAACTCAAATTCGTTGTAGTTAAAATCGCGCTCTTTCCCAGTTCCATTGGCAAAAGGAGTTCCAGTCTTGTTGTAGTTGAAATTTGTTGTGACCTGCGAATACCGGCCGAGCATGAATGGGAAGAAGTTATCCCAGTTATTAATCGCGGATTGGTCCGAGTTAATGTCACTGGGACGCAACGAAGGATCAAGAGCGTTGATAAAGCCGCCAAGGCCAACGCCAATGAAATTGAAGTCGTTCTTCAGGGAGCTGATTTGACGGATGAGCTTGAAGTCACCGCCGAAATCCATGGTGTGATTCCCTTTGATCCAGGTGAGCCCTTCACGGAATTCGGGAACAGGCACATTGCGAGACTGGGACGAAGACCCGAGGAAAGGACTAGAAATGTTCGGCGTGAAAAAGAAAGAATTTGGAAACGTAGGTGCCGGTTGCGTCGGAAAATCCAGAATCGCGCGAACCAGTCCAGCGGAGAACTGGCTGATGACATTGGGAGTCGCTGTCCAGGTCCATCCAATGGAAGATGCATATCCATTGAAAGTGTCCCGAAGGTCCGGCGCAGGATCGCCCGGAAACTGCTGAATAGAGGCGTTGAAATCATCATCTACACCGTGGCGCCCAACGCTGCTCCGTAGGAACAACTTGTGCTTGGAGGTCAGGTTGTAATCGATACGCCCCGTGGATACATTTTCCGTTTCATGGACGGGAGCTGTAAACAGGAATCCGTCGGTATTGATGCCGTCACCGGCCGCGCCGGGATCATTGACGGTGCTGGGATAGCGCCCGTTGATGAAGCTCAATAACACCGCGTTGTCGCCTGCGCCTTGCGGATCCATCGAAGCCACCTGAGAAGGCGTGAGATATGTAATGCAGTTGGGCTGAGTCGTAAAACGGGCGGTTCCGCTGCAACCGGCATTGCTGTTGATATAGCCGAGTTCACCAGACCGGAATTGCGGCGTAGGAACCGCTCTAACATTTTGGCTGCTCGAGGAGCGCCGGAGCCCCTCGTAGTCGAAGAAAAAGAAGAGCTTGTCTTTCTTCATGGGTCCGCCAAGATTGCCGCCAAACTGATTGCGAACCAGCGGTGGGCGCGCCACGCCGCTGCGATTGTTGAACCAATCGTTGGCGGCAAAAAGCGTGTTCCGATTATACTCGCGCAAGTTGCCGTGCCAATTGTTGCTACCGCTTTTTGTGACCAGATTGATTCCGCCGCCACTGCTGCGGCCATAATCCGCCGTTTCACCGGCCGTGACTGTGCGGACTTCCTGCAGCGCATCGACGGAAACGGGGATCGTAGAGGAAAACGCTTGGCCAGTGGCCTGATCGTTGATGTCCAGGCCGTCCAGCGTGATGTTCCCCTGGTCGCTGCGGGCCCCGGTGATGGAGCCAGCATCATTTACGCCGGCCTGGAGCTGCATCAAATTCGCCGCGTCCAGGCGGAATTGGATCGGCAATTCGCTTACCGCCCTCCCATCAATAACGTTCCCGATCGTCGCGTCGGTCGTGTTCAGGGTGGCTTCTCCTGAAGCCTCTACGCTGATCTCCTGAGCCACCGCGCCAACTTCCAGAGTGACGTTGCGAGTTTCCGTGGTGCTGGCGCCCAGCGTGATGTTGTTTACGGCCAGCTTTGTGAACCCTTCCTTCGTAAACGTAACCGTGTACGCCTGCGCCGGCGTCTGGCGCAAGAATTGGTAAAAACCCAAATCGTTCGTCGTCGTGGTTTCGTGGACGCCCAGTTGTTCGTTGTCAAGCTCCACAGTAACGCCGGATATAACGCCCCCGGATTTATCTGAAACAACGCCGCTAACAGCGGAAAACTGCTGCGCGTGCAGCGGGACGGATCCGGCCAACAAAAACAGCACACCCAGAACAACACCCCTCAGATTTTTCATTTAACCCTCGTACGAAAAACGTTTAAACGCAACTGAATAAACGCGGCTGCTGTATAGAGAAATCCATGATGAGCGGCGTGCACGGGAATTGCCATAGGACATTTCTTACTTGGTGCGTAATTTGAACACTCACAAGCATTTACGACCAAATCGCACGCGTCGCGGAGGGGCGGTATGCAAACGGCTCTTGTAATTGGAAAGGGATATGGAGATATGGATTCTTTAGTTTATTCCTTTGGCATTAGGACAGGGGTTGACACATTTAAAAAAGCATCCCGAGCCTCAGCCGTAGCTCTGCAAATGCCGGGCATTCCGCAACACGGATCAAGACGAACAACCTGCGGGAACTCTGACGGGGTAGGCAATTTCTTCACAGAACTAGTACTGTGCAAATCATCGTCAATTTGGCAGAATTCAATGTAAAGTTCTGATTTACAAGGCTTTAGTGCGTCCATGAAACCCGTCTTCCTTTGGCTTAATGCGTGCCCCTACCTTACGTCCCAGTCGAAATCCAATGGGAGGAAATCTCAATGCGATTCCGGACTGCACTCAGCCTAGCCACAATGTTTGTTTTAAGCCTCGCTGCCGTCTCTTTGGCAACCCCTATTCCTGAGGGCCTCGTACCAGCCAGCTTGCTTCCGAACCCCGACAACCAGTCGCAATCGGGGAAAATCGCGTCCATCGGTGACGCTGCCTTTTCACTGGAGGTCATGAAAGGCCAAGAACGCAAGACAGTCGAGTTCTTGATTGACGAAGATACTAAAGTAGAAGGCAAGCTAGAAGTTGGTTCTCAAGCCACTGTGGAGTATCGTTCTGCGGATGGCAGAAACGTTGCAGTTCATGTTGTCGTGGCACGCGCTTCAGGTCTAAAAGCACGATAAACTGAAAGGAATAACTGATTCGTTCGAGAGCGGGAAATAAGTATCCTTAGTTCAACATGGCCGCGCAGAGCTCAGCCCCCTCGCGGCCCATTTTCGTTTTTTTGGATTGAGGAGCTCAGATGCGCACGACTCTGAAAATTGTCCTGCCCCTGATCGTGAGCGTCGGTAGCGTGTCTGTTCTTTTCGCCGCTTACCAGGTAAGGAACGAGCGGCGCATCTTGCGCAACGACCTCGGGCGCCGTGCGGAAATCCTTGCAGACAGCCTCCAGGAAAGCGTTGAACGGCTGCTAGATCGCGGTCAAGAAAAAAACCTGCAGCGCTTCGTTGAGCGATATGGGCAGCGCGAGCACCTCAAAGGAATTGCGATTTACGATGGCTCTGGGCACACGCTGGCAATGACGCCCGAGCTCGCCCCTTTTCTACCCTTGCATCCCACCGCCGTGACGAAAGCCACGCGCGGGAATGCGGGAATAGGTGAATTCCTCCCGTCTGAGGAAACCTCGGCGCCAAAGGAAAGCGATGCCGTTCCTGTCCATGTGTATGCTATGCCGCTGCATCGCGATGATGAAGTCGCGGGCGCTCTGCTCCTGATTCACGACATCAGCTACATCGATCGGCAAGTCTCGCATACCCTGCGCGATGCCCTTCTAAATGCGCTAGTACAAACCTTGTTGATCAGCCTGCTTGCCCTGGTGCTTGTCCGCTGGACATTCACCGAGCCGCTCTCTCGAATTGCAAAATGGATGCGAACGCTGCGGACCGGGCAACCAAACCCGTCTCCAGCCTTGATAGAAGGCGAAATCATGGAGCAGTTGCACCACGAAGTCACGCACCTCGCCAGGGATCTGCATTCCGCAAGAGCCGCAGCAGAGGTAGAAGCACGCCTGCGCGATTCGAATGCTTCTTTGTGGACCGCGGAACGTTTGCGTGTCAGCCTGCGCAACAGGCTCCAGGACCAACCGCTCTTTGTCGTTTCGAATCGCGAGCCTTACATGCATGTATACGATGGCAAGGACAAGACGATCAAAATGCTTGTGCCCGCGAGCGGCGTGGTCACCGCTCTCGAACCGGTTTTGTTGGCGTGCAACGGCACATGGATCGCGAACGGCTCCGGCAGCGCCGACCGCGAAATTGTTGACGCTCATGACCATCTACGCGTTCCTCCTGACCGCCCGAGCTATACCCTGCGCCGCGTCTGGCTTAGCGATGAAGAAGACAGAGGCTACTACGAAGGTTTCTCGAACGAGGGTATCTGGCCGCTCTGCCATAACGCTCACACGCGGCCGATTTTCCGCCCCGAAGACTGGCTGCAATACCAGCGCATCAACCAGCGCTTTGCCGACGCTGTTTTGCAGGAGATGGCGGATGTGGATTCGCCAATTCTTCTAGCGCAGGATTATCACCTGGCTTTGGTTCCCAAAATGGTCAAAGAGATCCGTCCAGACGCGCGCGTGGCCATTTTCTGGCATATACCATGGCCCAATGCGGAAGTCTTCGGGATTTGTCCATGGCAGCGAGAGCTCATTGAAGGACTGCTGGGCGCGGATCTGATCGGCTTCCACATCCAATCGCACTGCAACAACTTCTTGGAGACCGTGGACCGCGCGCTGGAAGCTCTTACCGAATGGGATCGCTTTGCCGTAAACCGGCAAGGGCACGTCACGCGCGTGCGCCCCTATCCGATTAGCGTGGCTTTTCCTGAGAATCCGCGGCCAGACACCGATTCTGCCAACGCTGCCGCGCTGCGTTCGGCTCTATGCGAAGAAATGGGAATTGAAGCCATTCATCTGGGAGTTGGCGTCGATCGCGTGGACTACACAAAAGGAATCCTGGAGCGATTCCGCGCCTTGGAAAGGTTCTTCGAGCTGAATCCCGGCTACCAGCAGCGTTTTACGTTCGTGCAAATCGGCGCCCCCAGCCGCACCGATATCGAGCGCTACAAGAACTTCCTCGACGAGGTCAGCTCGGAAGCGGACCGCATCAACGCCCGCTTCCAAACCTCGCGGTGGAAACCCATCGTCTTTCGCAAGAAGCATCATTCCCATGAAGAGATTTCGCGCTTCTATCAGGCGGCTTCCCTTTGCATGGTCACCTCTCTGCACGATGGGATGAACCTGGTCGCCAAGGAGTTTGTGGCCTCACGCGAAGATGAACGGGGGGTCCTCATCCTTAGCACGTTCGCTGGAGCGGCGCACGAGCTGGCCGACGCCCTCCTGGTAAACCCCTACGATATTGCCCAGCTAGCCCGGGTCATTCACCGGGCGCTGGAGATGCCCGAGCAAGAACAGGCCGAGCGAATGCGACGGATGCGCTATACGGTAAGGCAACACAACGTCTACCGCTGGGCCGCTCATCTTCTTTCCGACCTGACCGAGATTCGTATCGAAATGGTGGAACGCATGGGCGCGTAAGAAGGGCGCCAAATGGGCCGGCTAACTTGTCGTCGAGGTGCCGCATCTAAACCGGGTTCGCACTGACGCATCTAAGGATCGAGAGGACGCAGAATTGAACCTGGCCGAAACACCCTTCGACTTCGTAACCGCTTCCTACCTCACGCGCATCGGAAACCAATCGGCTGGAACTCTTGCGGAATTGCTGACCGGCCTCGAGCATTGCAGCGACGCTTCCATCTTTCATCACACTTTTCAGACTTTGGGAACCCATCACTTCCTCACGGAGGGTTTTTCCAACGATTTCGCGCAATGGACCCATTCCTCCACGAACCGGAACGACTTGGCCGAGCAACTCGCGGCCCTCGACATTCGCGACTACACTTC
>Ga0075426_10003376_pt1 | contig 11400 bp, 11 predicted proteins | sample SoiMethybrSBSTD5_FD_75304 | JGI IMG/M metagenome (GOLD analysis project Ga0075426, IMG submission 75304) | Bulk soil microbial communities from a Populus tree surrounding site in Tennessee, USA - Soil MetaG P. TD hybrid SBSTD5 | ecosystem: Environmental > Terrestrial > Soil > Tree plantation...
CCGGCAGGGCGGAGCCCCGCCTCACATCCGGCAGCGAAGCCGGGCCGGAAGTTCTATCAAAATCGTCAGCAGGTGCACCCGCAACTAAGCCAGCCCGCACCAGCGGCAACACATCACGGCCGAAGGTGTCGACGGTGTCCAGTTCGGGCCAGCCGGAGATGATGAACTCCGTCACGCCGATGCGTTCATACTCCAATAACGCTTCGGCGATCTCGCGTGGCGAGCCGAGCAACGTCGTCCAAACGGGACCGTAGTGCGACACAAGCCCCGTCCATAGATTATCCGTCAACCAATGCGCGTCGCTCTTAACACTCTTCCCTTCACGATACATCTGCGAATCGTCTTTCAACGCCGTCGTGCTCTCCGCACGATCCGCCGGCAACAAACTCTCTGCCGCCGCGATCGCTTCCTCACGCGTCGACCGGCAGATCAAACACAAGCGCAGACACACGCCGATGCCGCGTTCGCGCGCACGCGCGACTACCGGCGCAAGCTTCTCCGGCGCTTCCGCAACGCGCAGCCAACAAGTTCCCTGCGAATAAGCGAGTTCCTCGGATCGCGGCGAGTGACCCGAAACATAGATCTCCGGACGAGTCCGCTGGTTACCAACAAACGGCGTGGCGATCTTTCCCTGCTCGACGCGATAATGCTTGCCATTGAAATTGACTTCCTGCTCGCCGCTCCAGAACGCATTGCACACCGCGAGAAACTCCTCAGCGCGCGCATAGCGCTCGTCGTGCGAGAGAAAATCGCCGTAACCGCGTTGCTCTTCCGACGAACTGCCCGCGACGATGTTGAAAGACAAACGCCCCTGGACCAGCGCCGACGCGGTGTTCATCTGTTGCACGAAGGTCGTCGGCTGCATCAAACCCGAGCGATAAGCGATGATGAACTTGAGTCGCTTCACCGCCTGGCCCAATGCGCAAGCCACCAGAAACGGATCGGGTTCGTAACGGCTAAACGAAATCAACAGCTGCTCGATGCCCGCGGCCTCGGCGTGTCGTGCAAAATGCGTCCAACCAATCAGATCAGGTTTCGGCGCCGGCGAACTCGTCGACATCGACTCGATGCGATAGCGCGCTGCCTCGAGCGGCGTTTGCCGTTCGTCCAATCTGACTTCGCCACCTTTCGGCAGCATCCAATGAAACCTCAGCGTCATCGTTTACTTACGTAGCACGCAGCAGTGTTGCCACTCGCGTTGCACCGGCGCATGGATCTCCGCGCCGGGAAAAAGTGATTTCATGTACTTCGCCGTGAAGAATGAACAAAAAGATTCGAGCGGTTTGCCGTTCCGCGTCTGATGACACACCGCGTCAACCGGCTCGAGATAGATTTGATCGTCGATCAGCACGAACCAACCTGCGCGCCGCAAGACCTTCTCATCCTGGCGCGGCCCCAGATTGAACAACACATTCGAACCGGGCGCCATCTCCGGAACAGACAGTGAGCGATCGTATTGCGGATCGAGAAAGGTAAACGCGAGAACACCCTCGTTCGCGAGCATTTTACGCAGCGATCCGATCAGCTCGAGCATCTCCGTTTGATCGACGTGCGTGAACACGGAGAACGCGAGGATGAAATCAAACCTCACTCCGCAGCCGGGGATCGACTGACGACGAATGCCGTGCGGATTGTATTGCGAGTTGTAACGATTGAAGTGAAGGAAGTGTGCGCGCGGATAAAGCTCGCGGCCCTGCGCAATGACGGCCGGATTGATATCGATGCACCAGTAGTCTGCGTGGTCCACCTTGTCGCCGGCGCTTTCGAGAAACGTGCCGATGTTGCCGCCGAAGTCGAGAATCTTGCGGCCTTTCCAAACCGGATGCCCGAGCAACTCATCGAAATAAGGAAACTGCGTGCGCCGCGTCGACACGAGGTTCCACGAGAACGTGTTTACTGGCGCAAACAGGTTCTTCGCGGTCTCGCTCAGACGTTGGGCGTCGTGCAGTGACATTACAATACAGAGGTCAGTACCACCCCGCGGTAGCGGGTTGCTTTGTCAGTACCGGAACGCGGTAGTGTCCGGGTCGTAACCGTTACCTACCCGCTACCGCGTGGTGGTACTGACTGTGTCTCAACTGTCGTACTTACTATGCGTCAAGCGCACTGTTCAAATCTCCGAGGTCCAGGAAAGCGACTCTCGCGCGACGCCGTGCTTTTTGGCCCAACGATTGAGTGCCCACGGCGGCGTGTCGACGTCGCGATAGCCGCCGAGCAGTTGGCGCGTGATCGGATCCGTTTGCAGCAGTTGCTGCTCGTCCGGCAATTCGAGGTAAACCTCCGGTTTCAACCAGCGATAGGCATAGCCGTAGATGACGACCTTTGAAGTACGGTCGCTGCGATTCGGCGCCGCGGTGTGGAAGATGCGATTTTCAAACAGCAACGCGTCACCGGCGTTGAGTTGCAGATCGCACACTTCAAAATCGAGTGGATCGACCTTGCCTTTCGGAATGCGCAACGGTTCGGTGTGCAGATGCGTGCCGCGCGCCATCAACGTCATGCCGGATTCCTTTTGTGTGAAATCAGTCAGGCAGTAACAGACCTTGATGCCCGCGAGCGGCAGGTTCTTGTGTCCGAAGTCGCGGGCCATGCGAATGTCGCGATGCCAGCCGCGACGAAACGAAGGCGCATCTGGCGCCTCAGGCCGTTTATAAATGACCGTGGTCGAATGCAGGTGAATGTTCGGACTGAGCAATTGGACCACGAGCGGGACCGTGGTCGAGTGGGCCACAAGGGCCAACAACGCTTTCTGCTTCAACAAGCCGCGCCGCCAATCGAGATGGTTATACTCGGGTTTGCCGGCAATCACTGGCTTACCCAGAAACGCTTCGGCCAACTTATCCGCCTCGCCAACCAACTGCTGCACCGTTTCGCGATCGAGCGCGTTGCGGACGACGAGAAAGCCATCCTCGGCGAACGCGCGATGCTGATCGGAAGTGAGCGGTACGAAGTCCATCATGAACTCTTTCTAATCACACAGCAGTGCTGCATCTCATCATTCGCCGGCGGCAGAAACGTTGCGCTCGGAAACAGCGCGCGCATGTAGTCAACGGTGTAGAACGTGTGAAAAGTGCGCTGTCGTTCGGGCTCGTATTGCGGCACATCTTCAGTTTCGAGATACAAATCTTCACCGTTTACCAGGACAAACCACGCGGCATCCCTGGCTCGTTCGCTCAACGCGCGCACGTCGATGTCCAGCGTGTTTCCCTTCTCGCCCTCCAAAAAGATCTCGCGTTTGAGCCGCCAGACGAGATTGTTCTCGCGATAACGATCGGGCCACGAGTGGTAATGCGGATCGATAAACGTAAACGCGAGCGCACCGCCCGCCGCCAAGCGATCTTCGAGTTGCGCAACTAGCTGAAGCATGTCCCGGCGCAACGTGTTGGTGAACACCGAATACGCGACGATGAAATCAAAAGATGTCTCGAGTTGCGGCAAATCAAGCTGCTCCACTCCAAACGGATTGAAGAAGAAGCAGTACCGGTCGTAAAAGATCCAGTGCGCGTCGGGAAACTCCGCTCGTCCTTTCTCGATCGACTCCGGCACAACGTCGAGGCACCAATAGCGATCGTGATCGATGGTGGAATTCGGATCGCGGAGCATGTTGCCGATGTTCCCGCCGAAGTCGAGGACGTTCTTGCCGCGCCAGTTTTCTTCACCCAGTTGCTGTGCGAAATATGTGAACTGCCCCGTTTTCGTCGAGAGAAAAGCCACGGATTACACAGAGCGATCAAAGTTACGCCGAACGATAAAAGAACTCGCGATTGAGATAGTTCGAACGGCCGCTGTCGTCGTGAAACGTGAAGTAGAGCACGATGACGAGCACACCTTTGTTAACCCGGACGTGGGTGTCGGCGGTCATGTAGCCGAGATCAAACTTCGCCAGCAGTGCGACGGTGCGCTGGCCGGCTTCCTCTTCGAGGTTCGCCAGGACCGTCGTGCGCGCGATCGGCCAGCGCACCGGCTCTTTGTCACCAACCGCCGTAATGCTGACTGTAATATCGTCGCCATCCTGCGCGACGACACATTCGGAGATGCCGCGCGTGCCGCGGTTCGTATTCAACCAATGGCCCAACAGACTGGCGGGATTTGCGCTTGTAATCATGAGCTAACCTTTGAGAAAACGATCGTGAGTCGCGGCGAAGTATTCACGCAGGAAATGGCTCTCGCGCTCGTCATTGAACAGATGGAATTGGGCTAACACCAGCAGGCCTTTCATGATCATTCCCTGCAAACGTGTCTCACCGTGATCGAACACGTAACGACATGTGAAACCCGCGCCGGCGTGCGATTCAGGCGTTGCGGCAAAGACTTGCGCGTCTGCGGCGCCCCAGTCGATCAAGCCGTCAGAACCGACGGCGGAGACTTGTAGCTTGAGCTTGCCAGCGGATTCGGAAGCTTTCACGAGAGCTACGCTATGCGTGTCCGGGTTTGAATTAATCCAGGTGCCGACTAAAGCGCCAAGTTCCAACTTAGTTCCTCCTTACCCAACTGCGAATCATCAACCGCTCCGATCCCGGACCATCCGAAATCGGTGTGCGCGCGTGGATCGTGCGGCGATTATCGGAAAACAACAACTCGCCTGCGCGCATGAGAAACTCGATCGTGCGCGGTGTGTTGGAAATAACGTCTTCGAAGTCGTCCAACGCGCGAAGCATTTCGGGCGAAAGCGTCGCGCCGGTCGAATCAAGCGCCATATCGATCGTGTAACGACGCCAACAGACACTCCGTGCCGTCAGGATCGGACTCCACCGCACGCCGCCGCCATGGTAATTCGCCAACTGCCACGGAACCGCTTCCGTTTCGAGCAGATTCAAAACTGCCGGGCCGAGATGGTCGCGAACTTCCTGGCGGATCGAATCGATGTCGAGAATACGCGAGCAACCATCGCCCATCGGATCGGGGCGAACACAAACCATCGAGATGAGTTCAACCGGCACTTCCCAATCGGCACAGTCGGTGTGCAGGCGTTCACTTTCGTGACCGCCGCGAGCAGACATAATGTCGGTCGCGGGTTGGATGTAATGGACCAACTGCGCGCGCGGCTTTTCATACGGGCGCGCCACCAGTTCACCAAAACCGCGGTTGAGGCCGACAAAGACCTTGTTGTCTTCGTCGAATGAGAGTCCCTGAACCAGCGCGCAATAAGGCCAACGTCTCAACCTCGACTCGATCTGTTCTGTCAAGATATCGACCCCCTCGGCGTCCTCACGCAGCGCGTCATGGACCATCGTCTGTAATTCAGTTGAGTAGAACTCCTTGTTGTCGTAATGCGGCAAACGATTCGCGGCCTTGAGCAGCGCGCCGGCCAACGACGGCTCAACCTTGACTCTCGCGCTGTCAGGCAACGGCGCGTACATTTATTTCGCGTTGTCCTTTCGCAGAATCGCGCAGTGCTGCATCTCGTCGTTGACAGGTTGGCGCACGTTCGCGCGTGGGAACTGCTGACGCAGAAATTTTTCCGTGTAGTAGACGTTGTAAGTCGCGCACGCCTCGGAGCTCAGGTTCCAAGGCCCGCTGCTATTCACGTACAGCTCGTTGCCATTTACAAGCGAACACCAGTCGGCATCTTTCGCTTGCGCAAGAACGCGTTCCACAGACGATTCGTCTAACCCCTTGTTTCGTCGCAAACGCCACTCGAGATTCGCACGCCAGTGAGGGTCGATGAAAGTAAACGCCAACGTTCCGCCTGGTGCGAGAAACGTTTCGAGTTGGCCGACAAGATCCTTCGTCTCTGCAAGAGTCGTGTGGGTAAACACGGAGTAGGCAAGGATAAAATCGAAACTCAAACCGAGATCCGGAATGAGTAAGTCAACGACGCCGTCAGGGTTGAACGAGCGATTGTAGCGATCGTAGTGGAACCAGTGCGCATCGGGAAAAGTCTGGCGGCCTACTTCAATGGCTTCTCGAACAACGTCCACACAGTAGTAATCACATTGTCGGATCTTAACGGAAGGATCGAAGAGGAGGTTTCCCTTGTTGCCGCCAAAGTCGAGCACCGACTTACCGGACCAATCGGGATGATCGAGTTGCTCGTCGAAATAGGCAAACTGCGTCGACTTCACAAGCTGAGAACGCAGTGCGCGCTCCGCCGCTGTGCCTCGCCATAGATGTACTTCCTCGATCATCATGCCGACTTGACCTTCTTCGTTAAGCGCGTGTACTCCGCCTCTGTTTCGAGACGAAAACGTTCCAACTCTGCTGCCAGGTCCGCGCGCAACCCATGCAACCACGATTTCGAATCCTGAATGACGGCCAGCCGCGCGCGCACAAGCATCAACTCCTGTTCGCGTGTGGAAGCTTGTCCAGGAATCCCGCGACCGAGCCGCGAACCATCATTGAACCTGCGCACCGAAGAATAAACCTCCGGCAGCACCACCACCTGACCCAGGTGATAGATGCGCATCTGAAATTCCCAGTCTTCGCAACATGCCAGGTCATCGGCAAACAACCGGCGGCCGAGTTGTGACAGCACCTTGCGACGCACGGTGATCGCGCAAGTATGGGCGGTCAACGTGCTGTTGGTCCAAAGCCAGTTGCATTCGTCTGCCAGTCGCACGCGTCCTTCAGTCGCAGCCAATAATCCGTTCTGTGCGAAGCGATTCGGGCCGTCCGCCTGTCCTTCATAAAAGCTCTGACTGTCAGAGACGACCGCGTTCGCTTCAGGAAACTCACCGAACACACGTAACTCGGCGTGCAATTTTTCCGGAAACCAAAGATCGTCGGAATCCAGAAACGCGATGAACTGACCACACGCGAGCAACGCCCCGGCGTTGCGCGCCGCGCCCGGACCGCGCCTGTTCCCAAGTTGCAACAGATGAATCCGCGAGCCGAAAGTGTTTTTCAACAGCTCCGCCGTGCCATCAGTCGAAGCGTCGTCGACAACAATCACCTCGACGGCGTCCGCATGCTGCTTCAGCGCACTCTCCACCGCCTCGCAAACAATGTGGGCGCGATTCCAGGTGGGGATTACAACGGAAAGAAGTGGATTTGTCACCTTGCGAAGAGAATCTGATGATCTGCCCCATGATAAGCCGCGACTGCCTCTTCAATCGAACGTGCGGCCGGCTGGTCGACGATTCGGAAACGATCTCGCGGACCATCACCGCGCACCCACGCGACCGCGGTGCGGCTCGTGGTCAACGCCGGAGTCGAATATGTCGCGGAAAAACCGATGCGCGATTCACCGGAGCGGTTCGGATTCGAAGCGTGCAGCATCAACGGGTGATGCAGGCTCATCTCGCCGGCCTGCATCACGACGTCCTGCGGTGCGTCGATCTCGACCTGCGCGGTCGCGCCTTGCGTCGTCAGGTTGTCGGGGTTGGGACGATCGGCATGCGGAATCAGACCGAGTCGATGCGAACGCGGCACGACGCGCAGACAACCGTTTTCCGCGGTGGCCGAGGTTAAACCGAGCCAGATCGCAGGAATATTTGCGTCTTTCAAAGCCTCGGTGATGCCGTCCTGGTGCCAGCCGACGAACGAGTCGCTGTTGCCAAACTTGTAAAAGAGCCGCGTCGATTTCAGCAACACGTTCGGACCGATGAGTTGTTCCATGCAATCGAGCACGCGCGGATGCGTGCTCAACTCCCAGGCCCAGCGGAAGTAGAGATGCGGCCCGTCGAGGCGCGTAACGCGGCCGCCGAGCGCGCGGCAGGTTTCCTCGATTTCGGCGCGAAAGCGCGCCACCTCATCCGGCGAGAGGATGGGGATCGAGTGGAGGAAACCCAGCTCGTCGTATTCAGTTAGTTGTTCCTCGGTAAGAACGGAGATCATTTCTCCTGCCCTGTCTATGGTTATAATCCGGGGTTTATAATTCAGTCTTCATGCTCAACCAACTATTTCCTCATCAGGTTTGTATCAATCTCGATCGACACGCCGAGCGCTGGCAACGTATGCAGGCGGAATTTGCGCGGCACGATATCGATGATGTGCGTCGCTTTTCGGCGTGCGACGGCAGCGCGCTGGTCCTTCCTCCCAACTGGAAACACACGGCGGGAGCTTATGGCTGTTTGCTCAGTCACCTGCAAGTGGTCCAGGCGGCGCGCGAGTTGGGCCACGAGAGCGTGCTGATCTTCGAAGACGACGCGCTTTTCGATCCCGAGTTTACGACTAAGTTTGCGTCGTTTGTCGCCGAGGTGCCGTCCGACTGGGACATGCTTTATTTCGGCGCGCTGCATAAAGATGAGCCCATCAGGGTCAGCGACCACGTTTATCGGATCACGAAAGCCAACTCGACGTATGCGTATGCGTTGAAGCAATCCGTGTTTGACGCGTTTGTCGAGTTGAACGCGCGCGCTGAACACGTGCTCGACATAAATGCTTACGAGTTGCAGGAACGTTTCAACTGCTACTGCTTCATGCCGAACCTCGCCTGGGTTGAGTCTGAGTATTCAGACGTGCAAAACCGTTTGGAGCGCCATTGGTATCTCGAAAAATCACTGGTGCTGTTTGGCGCGCACGTCGATCGACTGTTGAGCGAGACGGCAATCGTGATCGCTCATAACGGTTCACCGGATGAGAACGTGTTGTTTCTCGAACGGTATTACCGAGAGTACTTCGCGCCCCTGGCTCAGATCGTGGTGGGCACAGGAATTTCAATCGCGGATTTGAAATCGAGATTTTTCCTGCTGACCGACAGCGATCTGTATCTCGAGACGCTCGATATTCGTGCGAACCTGTTGATGTGCGAAGAGTACGATGGCGCCACCGGGTTCAGTGAAATCATTGACCTCACGCCGGAACAGGCGCAACTACTTCGCCAGACGGGCATCACGCGTGGCATTGATGTTTCAAAGATCGCACCTGCAAAGGACGTCCAAAGCCAGTGCCGTTTCTTAAAGCGCGAGGTACTCGAGGCGAATCCAACAACGGCGAAACAAACGCTGCGCCTCTTTCGGTCACCGAACCACGCTCTCCGCTTGCCGCGGTAGGTCCATGGCGCTGCGCCATTTCATTACCGCACTGCGTAAATCTTCTTCCACCGGTGGCGGCGCGAGCCGCAGATGACCGCAATCTGCTTCCCCTCGCACGCGCATGACGTGCCGATCGCGTTTCGTCACCTGACTCGTCACGAACCGCACGATGAATCCGATTCTTGGTTTGTCAGAGCCGTTCGCGTTCGAGCCGTGCACGACGTTTGTGTGATGTAACGACATTTCACCCGGCTGCAGCGTCACGTCGACAGCCTGCGACTCGTCGACGTCCATCCGCAAGCGTTCGCCACGCCGGTTCAACAAATCCGGATCGCCGACAACGTTGTCGTGATCCAACAGTCCATCGCGGTGCGAACCGGGCAGTACGCGCATGCAACCGTTGCTGCGTTCGCTCGGCGTGAGCGCAATCCACGCTGAGACCGACGGCGTTAAGTGCCAGCCCGAGTAAACGCTGTCCTGATGCCACGACGCATAACTCGAATCGTGCGGCGGTTTGTAAAAGACCAGCGTGCCGTCGATCACCAGATCGGGCCCGACGACACTTTCAACCGCGTCGAGGAGTGCCTCGGTCGTCGCGATCCGGTAAGCCCACCGAAAGAACAGGTGCAGGTTATCGAAGCGGCGGCGCTTACCTTCACCCCGACAACTCGCGGCCACAGACTCCAGCGCGTCGCGGTACCCGGCTACCTCGTCAGCAGACAACACCGGAAGAGGAAATAAAATCCCTTCGCTCGCGTAACGCTCGACCTGGTTGGACGATAACCTACGGCTCAAACAAGAACCCGTTCCTTTCAAAAAACGCCCGATGTTGCTCGATTGCGTTTGCGTACGTATCGAACGTATCGGCTTCGTAACCCTTCTTCGCCAACAACTTTTTCATCTCCGACTGCCAGCGATCTTCGCGTCCATTGAGATAACCAATCACAAACTGGTCCCAATCGAACAACCGGCTGAGAAATACGCCACTGAAAAACCCGCGCAGCTTCGCATTCGTCGACAACGCGCAAAGCGTCTTCTTATAAGCGGCTTTCAATTCCGCTTTCGCGAGCGATCGCGCGCGCTTCTCGACCGTCGCATCCGGACGGTAAATGCGCTGCAAACAACCAACCAAAGTCCCGGGAAACAACTCGGGATTCGCGCGTCCCCAAACGTGCCGCTCGTCGAGCAGTATTCCCGGCAAAGAATTCTGCGCGAAGAAATGGCCATGTTCGAGTTCCGGCAACGACAGCGCATCGTGGTCCATGAAGATCAACTTCACGCGCCACGCGCCATCTTCCCAAACACTGCGCAGTCCGACGTTACGCGCCACGAACGACTCGCCACGCGAATGACCACGCACGCCGAGCAACGTTCCCCATAGCGTCGCGATCTGCTTCACCAGACTCAAAAATATCTCATCCGCACGTCGCCTGTTTTCCGGCACTGCGAGTGCAGCCTGCAAATAACTCTCGTAACCCTCGTAACCGACAGCGGGCGAACTGTAAACAGCGAGCACTTCGTCCAACAATTCATCGGCAAACTGTCGCGCGTCTTCGTTCGTGTAGTCGACCTGAAGCCACCGCTTGAAATAAGTCTCAGCACCTTCGGCTGACAGGTACGTCGCGACTTTGTCTAAGCGAAACGAGCTCGTCCCGGAAACGATCGCTTGCGACGGCGTCGTGTGACTGAGAAATTCTCCCGTCAACGCCATGTCGCCTGCCACTCGCGGCAAGAATTCCCCCTCTTCATTTTTCAAGGCCTCGACCGACGCTTTCATCGACGCGCGCATTTCCTGAAAGCCCGCGGCGCCGAACACGCGCGGCTCGGTGAAATAACGAAACGCCGGCGCCTGGTTGCTATTCGCGGGAACGCTAAACACATTGTTGCGCGCGACGTATCCCGGCACTGGCGCTTCCGCTCCATGGACCAGCCGATAAATGAAACTGAACTTCGAGCCATTGTTCGCCTCGTAACGCAGCAACCACTGCATGCTGCCACCGTCGAGACGATGCGAGGCCGGCACCCGGTTTCCGTTGCGCGTAAAGACAACGTTGAGCGGATTGCCTCTGCGCCCGGCGCGCTTGAGTTCAAATTCGTAATGACTGCCCGGCGGCTTAATGACCAGCACGACCGTGGACAGCGGATACTCAACGAGCGAATTGATCGTGGAACTGGTGCCGTCGCTGACCCAATAGATCTTCGTGCCTTCACAAAGACCTCGCAGGATGCGCGCTTCAAAGTCCGGCAAACTACGCCACACGTGTGAAAGCTCAGTCGCGACGAAACGCGGCTGCGCCACGTCGACGTCGGTCAGGCCCTCGCTCACTCTCACTTGTTTCAATACGCGATCGACGATCTCTTCGGGCGTGAACACGTAACGAGCGAGAGTGAGTTTGCAGTCGCGGCGCGCAAGGGCAATGAAGTCGCGCACCGCGGCAGCATCGATGTTGTGCCGGTGCATCTTTCGATGCACGCGATTGAGCCG
>Ga0075426_10003377_pt1 | contig 11399 bp, 12 predicted proteins | sample SoiMethybrSBSTD5_FD_75304 | JGI IMG/M metagenome (GOLD analysis project Ga0075426, IMG submission 75304) | Bulk soil microbial communities from a Populus tree surrounding site in Tennessee, USA - Soil MetaG P. TD hybrid SBSTD5 | ecosystem: Environmental > Terrestrial > Soil > Tree plantation...
TTCATGGCGGGCGCGTCATGCGCGATCTGTTCCCCTCCCCCCGCGCGCTCTTGCGCGTGGCGGGGAGGGGTTAGGGGTGGGGGGCGCTGAGTCCGCAGAATGGTGGAGCGCTTCGTATATCGCACTCATGACGCCGTCGATCTCAGTAAGCACCTCATTGTTCCAGAAGCGAAGCACGCGGTAACCCTGCGAATTGAGGTAGGCGCTTCGTTCCGCGTCAGCGGCCGATCGCGTGGCCTCGGCGTGCTGGCTCCCGTCAATTTCAATGACCAGTTTATGCTGATGGCTGGCGAAATCGGCAAAGTATCGTCCGATGGTCGCTTGGCGGCGAAAGTGTCCGCCGCCTAACGGCAATCGCCTGAGATGCCACCAGAGCTTTTTCTCCGCGTCCGTCATGTCGCGTCGCAGGGTGCGCGCTCGCGTGATACGGCGATCCGGCTCGCGAGACTCGTGTGGCACCTCAGCGCCCCCCACCCCTAACCCCTCCCCGCCACGCGCAACAGCGCGTGGGGGGAGGGGAACAGGCCAGGGCAAGCGGAGGCATCATCTCCATCACATCGCCTTCACCTCGCCGCCGTCCATGTCGATGGTGGCGCCGTGCAGCCAGCGGCCGCGGGCCGACACCATGAAGGCGATCAGGCCGCCGATGTCCTCGGGGGTGCCGAAGCGCGTCACGCCGATGTCGTTGCGATGCCATTCGCGCACGGCGGCTTCATCCTGGCCGGTCCGCTCCATGTCGGCGCGGATGCGGCGCCACAGCCGCTCGGTCTCGACATAGCTCGGGTGAATGGTGTTGACCTGCACGCCGTCGGTCTTGCCGCGGTCGGCCAGCGCCTTCGAGAAAGCGGCGGCCGCCGCATTGACCGAGCTGCCGATGGTGAAGGCCGCGATCGGGATGCGGCCGCTGGTGCCCCCGATGGTCACGAGCGAGCCCTTCGCATCGGCGAGCAGCGGCCAGGCGGCGCGCGCCAGCCGCACATGGGCGAAGAACTTGAGCGCGTAGCCCTCCTGCCAGTCGGCATCCGTGAGCGCGAGGAAATCGCCGCGCTTGGTCGTGCCGGCATTGTTGACCAGGATGTCGAGGCGGCCGAACGCGGACTTGGTCGCGGCCGCGAGCGCGGCCGGGGCCTTGTCCTCGCGCAGGTCGGTGGTCTCGAAACGGGCCTTGCGGCCGAGCTTCTCGACCGCGGCGACGACGGACTTCAGCGCCGCCTCGTCGCGCCCGGTCAGCATCACGTCGCAGCCTTCCGCCGCCAGCGTGAGCGCGATGCCGCGCCCGATGCCGCGGCTCGAGCCGGTGACGAGCGCGACCTTGCCGGTGAGCCCCAGATCCATTGGCGTCCCCATTCCTGCGGCGAGCGAGTAGCGAATAGCGAATAGCACTTCCTGCCCGCTCGTTGCGACCTCTATTCGCTGCTCGCCATTCGCCGTTCGCGGCGTGTACACTGACCGTCCATCCATACCGGGACAGTCTCTCCATGCGCATCAAGGCGAACGGCATCAATTTCAATTACACAACAGAGGGCCCGGCGGGCGCGCCATGGCTCGTCCTGTCCAACTCGCTCGCCACCACCACCGCAATGTGGGACGAGCAGGCGGCTGCGCTCACATCGAAGTACCGCGTGCTGCGCTACGACCAGCGCGGCCACGGCGCAACCGATGCGCCGGCGGGCCGCTACGCCTACGACACGCTCGTCGCCGACGCGGCCGCGCTGATGGATGCGGTCGGCATCGACAAGGCATGGTTCGGCGGCCTCTCGATGGGCGGGGCGACCGCGCTCGGACTGGCGCTGGCGCATCCAAGCCGGGTCAACGGGATCATCATCTGCGACCACGGCTGCAAGTCGACGCCGGCCTCGAGCCAGCAATGGGAGGAGCGCATCGCGGTGGCGCAGAAGGAAGGAATGGACGCGCTGGTCGAGCCGACCATCGCGCGCTGGTTTCCGCCCGAGACGCTGGCGAAGAAGCCGCCCTACATCGACAAGGTGCGGGGGATGATCCGGGCGACGCCGGTGAACGGCTTCATCGGCTGCGCGGCGGCGCTCGCCGACCACGATTACAATTCCAAGGTCGAGACGGTGACGTGCCCGGTGCTGTTCATGGTGGGCGAGAAGGATGGCACGACGCCGGGGGTCATGAAGGACATGCACGCGCGGCTCAAGGGCTCGCGTTACGTCGAGCTTTCCGGCGCCGGGCACATCTCCAACATGGACCGGCCGGCGGAGTTCACGAAGGCGATCGCGGAGTTTTTGGCGAGCTAGCAGTCCCGCAACGCTCGCGGCGTCATCGCCCGCGAAAGCGGGCGATCCAGTACACACGAAAAGAAAAGCTAGGCACCTCAACAGACCACGGACGCGATTGTGGTTACTGGATGCCCCGCTTTCGCGGGGCATGACGCCGAGCGTGTGGTTAGCGCAGTTGCTCCCGCGCCAGTTTCGCTCCCGCGCCGAGTGCCGCGAGCTTGGCCACCGCAATATCCCGGCGCATCGGCGCCATGCCGCAGTTGGTGCAGGGGATGATGCGCTCCTTCGGCACATAGCGCGCGGCCTCGGCGATCACTGCCGCGACCTCCTCGGGACTCTCGACGGCGTCCGTCGCGACGTCGATCGCGCCGACGAGCACGTCCTTGCCGTCGAGCAGCTTGAGGAGACGCATCGGCACCCGGGAATTGCGGCACTCGAGCGAGACCTGGCCGATCCGGCTTTTTGCCAGCGCCGGAAAGGTCTCCTCGTACTGGCGCCACTCGCCGCCGAGGCTCGCCTTCCAGTCGATGTTCGCCTTGATGCCGTAGCCGTAGCAGATGTGCACCGCGGTGGTGCAGGTGAGCCCCGCGATGGCGCGATGCAGCGCCTCGACGCCCCAGTCGGCGACCTCGCGCATGTAGACGTTGAAGGCCGGCTCGTCGAACTGGATCACGTCTGCGCCGTCGGCCTCAAGCGCCCGCGCCTCGGCATTGAGCAGGTCGGCGAAAGCGAATGCCATCTTCACCCGGTCGCCGTAGTGCGCATCGGCGACGGTGTCGACGATCGTCATCGGGCCGGGCAAGGTGATCTTGAGCTTGCGCGTGGTGTGAGCGCGGGCGTGGCGCGTCTCGGCGGCATGCACCCGGCCCTTGAGGCGGAGCGCGCCGGTGACGGTCGGCACCATCGCCTTGTAGCGGTCATTGCGGATTCCCATCTCGACCTTGCGGGCGAAATCGATCCCGTCGACGAATTCGAGGAAGCCGTGCACGAAGTGCTGGCGCGACTGCTCGCCGTCGGTGACGATGTCGATGCCGGCATCCTCCTGCTCCTTGACGACCAGCAAGGTGGCGTCGAGCTTGGCGGCCGCGAGCGCATCGCCGCGGAGCGCCCACGGCGCCCACAGCTTGTTGGGCTCGGCGAGCCAGGCGGGCTTGGGCAGGCTTCCGGCAATGGTGGTGGGGAAAAGCATCGGGGGTTTCCTTCACGCGACGCGAGCGCACCCTACGGTGCCCAATCATAAATCCAATCGTAGTGCCTGAGCAGCCGCTCGTCGCCCATCATTCGCATCGCAAAGTCGCGGACCGCGGACGCCGGCCAGCCGAGATGATAGAGGCGGTCGCTGCGGCGGGCCGCCCGCTGCAGGCGCCGGGTGCGTGGGCCGCGCGCCGCCTCGTAGCGGCGCAGGCCGGCCGTCGGGTCGTCAGGCGTTGCGGCGAGCGCAGCCGCGAGCACGGCGGCGTCCTCGATCGCCATGGCGGCGCCTTGCGCCAGGAACGGCAGCATCGGATGGGCGGCGTCGCCGAGGAGCGTGATGCGGCCGTCGCCCCAGCGGGCGAGCGGCGGCCGGTCGTAGAGCGGCCATTTGAGCCACTGCGTCGGCCGGGCGAGGAGCTCGCGTGCGGGCTTCGCCCACCGATCGGCCGGGAAGCGGGCCATCACCTCCTCGGGAGCCGCCGCCGTGCTCCAGCCGCTGCTCGGCTCCGCATCGGCGGCGATCGCCACGATGTTGATCATGGCCCCGCCCTTGACCGGATAATGAACCAGATGGCTGCCGGGCCCGAGCCAGAGATTGACCACAGGCGCCCGGGCGTCCGGCGCGACTGCCTCGGCCGGCACCAGGGCGCGCCAGGCGGTGCGGCGGGCGAAACGCGGCGTGTCGGTCCCGCCGGCGATCGCGCGCACGCGCGACCACAGCCCGTCGGCTCCGATGAGCGCGGTCGCGGCGGTCTCCTCGCGTCGCGTTTCCCGCAGCGCCTGCACGGAGAGTCCCTGCGGCTCCGCCCCAATCGCCTCGACGGCGGCGCCGAGCGTGAGCGCGATGTCGTCGCGCTCGCGCACCGCCGCGAGAAGCGCGGCCTGCAGGTCGCCGCGGTGGATGATCCAGTAGGGCGCGCCGTAGCGTGTTTGCGCCGTGGCGCCGAGCGGCAGGCGCGCGATCGCGGCGTTGCGCGCGCCGCGGATGACGACCGCTTCGGGAACGACGACGGACCGCACGAGCCGGTCGCGCAGGCCGAGCCCGATCAGGATGCGGGTTGCATTGGGCGAGAGCTGAATGCCGGCGCCGGTCTCGGCCAGCGCCTCGGCCTTGTCGATGAGCGCGACGCTAAAGCCGCGTGCGGCGAGCGCGAGGGCCGCGGTCAGCCCGCCGAGGCCGGCGCCCGCGACGACGATCGTGCGCGCGGACACGCGCTCGACTCTGTTCGACTCAGGCTTCGGCCGGCTCGAAGGCGCATTCGGCCGGCCGGGCCTCCCGCGGACCGAGCTTTGGGTCGTGGCGGTAGAGGGTCGAGCAATACGGACAGATGATCTCGTTGTCGCCGCCCATGTCGAGATAGACATGCGGGTGGTCGAGCGGCGGCAGGGCGCCGACGCACATGAACTCGCGCGCGCCGATCTCGATCACCGAAACGCCGGGATCATTGTGGAAATGGGGAACGACCGTCTCGGCCATGGGATCGGGTCCGTAAATGGAACTCGGGCTAGTGCCGGGAACCCGAAGTTCGCATGATTTCTCGGCGAGGCTGGTTGCGAACTTCGGATTCAAACCCGGCACTAGCATTATACAATTGCTAGTGTCCTTTCGATTCCGAAGTTCGCTCAGAGCTCGCTGCAGATGCCGGCGAACTTCGGAATCGGGACACTAGATTGGCGGACCATAGCGGGGCGGGAGAGCGATTCCTAGAGTCCGCACCCGGCCACCAGCAATTTTGACGCAATCCGGTCCCATTTCCTGCACGATGACCTTCCCATTCGGCTTGCGACGCGCCTCCAAGGCGGTCGCCTCGGCGCAGAAGCGCATCGTGTGGCCGTTCGCCGCCGCGCTCCTGCTCGCGGCCGCGGCGGTCGCGCTCGCGCCGCGCGTGTTTGAGGCGGGGTTCCTGCTCGTCGCCCAGGACGACCCGGTGGCGCTCGCCGATCACGCGGTCGGGAAGCGCCTGACCGCGCCGGTCGCCGCGCAGGAAATCGAGGCGGCGCTCGCGGCCGGCGACATCGACCTCGCGGACAGCTTCGCCGAGCTCGCGGACGAGCGCGGCATTGCGCTTGCGCCGGAGCTTGCCGGGCGCATCAAGGCCGCGCATGCGCCGTCGGCGAGCGCGCTGCGTCATGCGGCAAGCTTTGCGCGCGGTCTGGTCAGCGGCCAGCCGGACGACATGGCGGGCTTCGCCGGCACGGCGGCCGGCGACCTGTTCGTGTTCGGCGACCTGCGCGATGCGACGCGCGAGGGCGTGCATCTCGCGCGGGGAGAAAATGCGGACGAGCTGGTGCTCGGCCTCGCCTGCGTCGGGATCGCGGTCACCGCCGCGACCTATGCGTCGTTCGGGGCCGGCACGCCGGCCCGGGTCGGGCTGACCCTGGTGAAGGCGGCGCGCAAGACCGAGCGGCTGGGCGCGAGCCTCGCCTCATGGGGCACGCGCTCGATGCGCGAGGCGGTCGACATTGGCGGGCTGCGCCGCGCGCTCGCCCGCGCCTCCCTCACGGAGCCGACCGTCGCGCTGCGCGCCGCGCGCGATGCGGTCAAGCTCGACAAGGCGGAAGGCCTGATCAATGCCGCGCGCGACGTCGGCCGCCTGCAGGCCAAGGCCGGCACCCGTGCGGCGCTCGACGGGCTCAAGCTGGCGGAAGGCCCGCGCGACATGTCGCGGCTCGCCCGGCTCGCCGCCGCCAAGGGCGGGAAGACACGCGCCATCCTGCGGCTCGCCGGCCGCGCCGCCATCGCGCTCACGGTCGCGGCGTTCGATCTCGCGGGCTGGCTCTTCTGGGCGCTGATGATGCTGTTTGGCTTCTGCTCGGCGGTCAAGAGCACGGCCGAGCGCATGACGCTGCGCTATCTGCGCTGGAAGAAGGCGCGGCGGTGGCGGAGGCAATGGGAGCCCCTGGCCGCGGCGGCATGACGCGCATCACGGCTTTTCCTTGATCAACTCGCCGGCCCGCGTCACGACGTCCGGCGGCGACGCGTAGATCTCGCCGAACAGCCTTTGCACCTCGTCGCCCGTGACCGGCCGCACCTCGAGCGCGAGATGGTGGGCCTCGGCGACGAAATCCGGGTCGCGCATTACGGCGTCGAAGGCGCGCCGGAGCGTGGCGATGCGGTCTGCCGGCACCTCGGGCGCCGTCGCGAACGGCCGGGCGACGTGCTGGCGCGACACGATCAGCTTGAGCGCGGCGAGATTGCGCGGATCCTGGACGAGGTCCATCACCAATGGCACGTCCGGCAGGTCCTCGTGCTTGGCGAGCGCGATCTGCAGCGTGACGGCGATCTGATGCGCGTCGAGCATCGCCTTGTTGCGGCTCACCAGGCTGGTCCATGACCAGCCGCAGCGCCCGTCGATCTCGCGACGCTCCATCGCGAGCACCATGTCGGCCCCGCCCTGATAGCCGGTGACGACTTTCATCGGCAGATCGAACAGGTTGCGCAGCACGACCGGGAAGATGTCGCTGTCGGCGCCGACCCCGGAGGCGGCGATCTTGAAGGGCTTGCGCTTCATGTCGGCCCAGCTCGTGACGCCGCTCGCGGTCGCCAGGGCGCACACGCTGACCTCGCTCGCAATGCTGCCGATCCAGTTGAGGCGGGCGGCATCGAATTGCGTGCCCTCGGTATGGCCGAACAGCGGCTCGAAGACGATGCCGCGCGCGAAGGTCGCGATCACGGTGCCGTCGCGCGGCGCCGCATTGTAGAGATAGTTGACGACCTTGAGGCTGCCGGCGCCCGGCATGTTCTGCACGACCACCGCCGGGCGGCCCGGAATGTAGCGGTCGAGATAACGGGCGAGCGTGCGCGCATAGAGATCGTAGCCGCCGCCGGCGCTGAAGCCGACCAGCACCCGCAGGGTCTTGCCGGCATAGAAATCCGGCTCGGCGGCCTGCGCGATCGTGAGGTTCGTTGCGAGGAGCGTCGCGCAGAAGAGGCGTGCGGGGCGCAGCAGCCGACGCCACGCGGGAGACATATGCCTATTCGGCCGCGACGTGCGCGGCGCGCTGCACGTCCATGTTGACGAGCTGCATCGGCGTCGCGGCGTCCTCGAGCATGCCCCAGCTGCGCACCCAGTCGTAGGTGCGCTGCAATTCGTCGGCCGGGATCGGCGCCGGGTCGACGACGGCGAGCCGCGACGTGCGCAGGTCGTCCACGGTGAGCGTGCCGATCTCCGGGTCGCGGGTCTTGTGATAGTCGATGAACCAGGCGAGGTACTTGCGCTTGTCGGCGTTGATCCGGCGCACCGCCTCGCGCACCGCGCGGTTGAACGCCGCATAGGTCTCGGCGTCCACCTTGTCGGAGGCGACCTCGGTGCCGTGATAGAACGCCGAGCAGATCACCCGGCAACCCTTCTTTTCGGCGAGCGAGATGTAGGGCTCGGTCAGCGTCGTCGCCTCTATCTCGCCGCGCATCATCAGGTCGAAGCGGTTGCGCGAGCCGTTCGGCGCGCGCACCACGTTGATGAGCTCGCGCGGCAGGAAGCCGCCGAGGAGATGCAGCGCCACGTAATGCGTGCCGGCGTAGAACGGAACGCCGACCGTGCGGCCGGCGAGCTGCTGCGCGGTGTAGACGGGCGAGTCCGGCCGCACCACGATCGCCGCGAAGGTCACGATGGCGCGCCGGCCGATCTGGCGGCTGCCGATCCCGGTGTCCTGGACGCGGCAGTAGTTGCCCCATTCGCAGGCGTTGTACATGTCGGCCTTGCCCTGCTCGAGGAGCTTGCCGTGGCTGGCGAACGGATCGACGCCCTTCGGGCTCGCCAGCAGGGCGCCGGCCGCCTTCACGCCGGCCTCGTCGCGATCGGCCCATTCGATCTTCAGCCCCTCGCGGGCGAACAGACCTTCGGCATCGGCCACGAGCTCGCAGAGACCTTGGAAGGGAGAGGTCGATTCGAGGACCAGCGTCTTCATCTGAAATCTCCGCATCATCAGGCGAGAAAATCAATCTAAACGCATGATACTGCTATTTTTTCGCAACCGGCAAGGCGGTTGGGCAGTCCCCTGTGGGTGGCTGGCGTGCAGGCCTCGCATGCGCCGGCGCGCTCGACCCGCTGTTGCGAGCGTGTATGAAGATCGCGGCACAAAGGATTGGGTTTTGACGACAAACATGACTCGCGATTGGCGCAGCGGCACGGTTCTCTCCGACGACGTCGAGATCGCCTATCTCGACGCCGGCGAAGGCGCCCCCATCGTGCTGGTGCACGGCTTCGCCTCGACCAAGGAAACCAACTGGGTCGCGCCAAGCTGGGTCGACACGCTGACGCGCGCCGGCCGGCGCGTGATCGCGCTCGACAATCGCGGCCACGGCGCTTCCACCAAGCTCTACGATCCGGCGCGTTACGACAGCGCCCTCATGGCCGAGGACGTGCGCGCGCTCATCGATCACCTGCGCCTGCTGCAGGTGGACGTGATCGGCTACTCGATGGGCGCGCGGATCGCGGCGTATCTCGCGCTCGCCCATCCGGAGCGGGTGCGCAGGCTCGTGCTCGGCGGCCTCGGTGTGCGGCTGGTCGAAGGCGTCGGCCTGCCGCAAAGGATTGCGGAGGCGCTCGAGGCGCCCTCGCTCGACGACGTCACCGACCCGCAGGGCCGGGCGTTCCGCGCCTTCGCGCAGCAGACGAAGTCCGATCTGCGCGCGCTCGCCGCCTGCATCCGCGGCTCGCGCCAGACGCTCGCGCGCGCGGACGTCGCCCGCATCGCTGCGCCGACGCTGATTGCGGTCGGCACCAAGGACGACGTGGCAGGCTCCGCGCAAGCGCTCGCGGCGCTGATGCCGAATGCCCGCGCGCTCGACATTCCGGGGCGCGATCACATGCTCGCGGTCGGCGACAAGGTCTTCAAGGCGGGCGTATTGGACTTCTTCCAGGATCAGCCGTGAGCTCACTGCACGAATCCTTCCGCGGCGCCGGCGGCAACCGGCTCGCCGCCGACGTCTTCGGCGATGCCGGCCGGCCGGTGCTGCTGCTGCACGGCGGCGGGCAGACGCGCCATGCCTGGCGCAGGACTGCCGTCACGCTCGCGCGCGTGGGTTGGATGGCCTATGCGGTCGACCAGCGCGGCCACGGCGATTCCGAGTGGATCGCCACTGGCGCCTATTCCTTCGCCGACTATGCGGCCGACGCCGCCGCGGTCGCGGCCGAGCTCGAGCGGCGGCATGGCGAGCCGCCGGTCGCGATCGGCGCCTCGCTCGGCGGCATCGCGTCGCTGCTGGCGGCCGGAGAATCCGACAAGAGGATCTTCGCTGCCGTGGTCCTGGTCGACATCACGCCGCGGGTAGACCTGTCCGGCGTCGCCAAGGTCCAGGGCTTCATGCGCACGCATGCGCGCGACGGCTTTGCCAACGTCGAGGACGCGGCCGAGGCGGTCGCCGCCTATCTGCCGCACCGGCCGCGGCCGCGCTCGAACGAGGGTTTGAAGAAGAACCTGCGGCTCCATCCCGACGGGCGCTGGCGCTGGCACTGGGACCCGCGCTTTCTCGACGGCCGCCAGCCGGACAGTGCGATGCGGGGCGAGCGCGAGGCACGGCTGATCGCGGCGGCGCGACGGCTCACCATCCCGGCCCTGCTGGTGCGGGGCGGTTCCTCCGAGCTGGTGCAGGAGGAGCATGCCAAGGAATTCCTGGCGCTGGTGCCGCACGCCCGGTTTGCCGACGTGTCGGGCGCCCGCCACATGGTGGCGGGCGACAAGAACGACCAGTTCTCGACCGCCATCCTGGAATTCCTTAAGACTTTGTGATGGCTTCCCGGCAATCCTTTCATCGATCGGGCGAATTGCGGGGGGCAGGCAGGGGCCCTATCTGTGCTAAACTGAGTTCCCACGACGTGCCCGAGACGGGGTCCCGGGGCGGGAGGCGAAGATGAGCCAGCAGCAGACCAAGTCCGTCGGGGTGCTCGACAAGGTCGACCCGGTCTGGACGCACATCCGGCGCGAGGCCGAGGCCGTCGTGCGCCAGGAGCCGGAGCTCTCGTCCTTCATCTATTCGTCGGTGCTGCATCACGACCGGCTGGAGCAGGTGGTGGTCCACCGCATTGCCGAGCGGCTCGATCATCCGGACGTCTCCGGCGAGCTGATCCGCCAGGCCTATTGGAACGCGCTGGAGGATCAGCCGGAACTCGGCGAAGCCTTTCGTGCCGATATCGTTGCGACCTACGACCGCGATCCGGCGACCAACCGTTTCATCGAGCCGGTGCTCTACTTCAAGGGTTTCCACGCGATCCAGACCCATCGGCTGGCGCATTGGCTGTGGGCCCGGGGGCGCAAGGATTTCGCCTTCTACCTGCAGAGCCGCGCCTCCGCGATCCTTCAGTGCGACATCCATCCGGCGGCGCGCATCGGGCGCGGCATCTTCCTCGACCACGCCACCGGCCTCGTGGCCGGCGAGACCGCAGTGATCGAGGACGACGTCTCCATGCTGCACGACGTGACGCTCGGCGGCACGGGCAACGAGAACGGCGACCGCCATCCAAAAATCCGCCGCGGCGTCATGATCGGCGCCGGGGCAAAGATCCTCGGCAATATCGAGGTCGGCCATTGCGCCCGCATCGCGGCGGGCTCGGTGGTGGTCAAGCCGGTGCCGCACAACACGACGGTGGCGGGCGTGCCGGCCCGGGTGGTCGGCGAGGCGGGCTGCGCCGAGCCTTCGCGCACCATGGATCAGATGCTAAACGAGCTGGGATCGTGACGGCCACAGGAGGGCTGCGCCCGATGCGGGCATCACGCGATCGCCAGACGGGCAGGGGGAGTTGACGTGGACGTTCAGGAAATCAGGAAGATCGAAGCCTATATGCGCCGTCTGTTCGGCAACGCGAAGCTGCGCGTCGTACCGCGGCCGAAGAAGGAAGACTCGGCCGAGGTCTATATCGGCGAGGAGTTCATCGGCGTGATCTTCGTCGACGACGAGGACGACGATCGCTCCTACAATTTCCAGATGGCGATCCTCGGCGCGGATCTGGATTAGAGATTCTC
>Ga0075426_10003378_pt1 | contig 11399 bp, 9 predicted proteins | sample SoiMethybrSBSTD5_FD_75304 | JGI IMG/M metagenome (GOLD analysis project Ga0075426, IMG submission 75304) | Bulk soil microbial communities from a Populus tree surrounding site in Tennessee, USA - Soil MetaG P. TD hybrid SBSTD5 | ecosystem: Environmental > Terrestrial > Soil > Tree plantation...
GCACGTGCTCGAGCTTCACGATCCTGTAGTCGCTCGGCGTCGACGAGAATGTCCCGAAGCGAGCTTTCGGCTTCTACCAGATTGCCGCGACCCCGCATTGTGTCTGCGCGGCCGATCCGGCTGAGCAGCTCGGAGTGCGTGTCCCCGATCGCCGCCGCGAGTGCACCCCCCTCGGCGTACGATTCATCGGCGGCGTCGAATTCGTTGAGCTTGCGGTACACGCGCGCGCGACGCAGCTGCGCCCCCACGGCGTCCGCCGGCGACACGTGCTCGCCACCGACCTGGAGCAACGTGTCGAGCACGTCGAGCGCTTCCGCCAGCCGCATCTCGTCCTCGAGGTAATGCGCGTAGGCGAACAGGGCAGGGACCACCAGGCCGACGCGGTGCTGCTCGAAGGCGTCGCGCGTGCCCTGCACTAGGCCCAACAGGTGGCTCGTCTCGGTGGCGCCGGGCGGCAGGTCGCGGCAGCAGCGCGCGGTCGCGACGTACTGATAGTGGAAAGCGTCGGGGTGGAGCGTGCTGTGCTCGGAGCCGAGCAGGTCCACCAGGCGGAGGGCGACGAAGGCGGCGCGGCCCAGCCGCGGCTCGAGCGCCGACGCCGGGGACTCACCGGCCAGGCGGTGCAGGAAGACGGCGTGTGGCAGGCCGGCGTGCTGTGCAACGGAGTCCGTCATCGTCCACCCGGAGGCGTGGGGGCCGGACCTAAGATAGCGCGTTTCGAAGGGAGCGGGGAGCAGGGAGCGGGAGGATCCCCTGGCGAGAGTTCGCCCACAATCTCGGGGAACCGTTGATCGCGAGTATAGAGCAAAAAAAGTCGGGCCTCAGCGCCGGAGCAGGAGGCTGAGCACCCCGGCGCTGGTGCCGATCACGGCCAACGCCGTGGGGGCCCAGAAGGCGAGCATCCATTTGAGCCCGCTCTTCACGTCGGCCAGCTCCTTCACCAGTTCGGCCCGGAGCTCCGCCAATCGTTGCTCGAGCTTCGCGTCGAACCGGGAGAAATTGAGTTCGTTCAGTTCTCGGAGGTCGGTTCTGTAAGTGTCGTCTACCTGGTTGAACCAGTCCACGAGCTCGGTCGCGATCTCCTCGCCGAACACGTCGTAGAACCGCTTGGACAGCCTGGCCGTAACGGGCACGCGCCCTCCCCCTGTTGGACGGGCCCGAATGTGCGGTGGTGTCGGCGGTCCGGCGTAGGCGAAAGGTTGCGGGAGGGCGCCGATTGTCGCCGAGCATACCCTCGGCTCGGCGGCCGAGTCAACGGCGCACCCCGGCTCCCCGGCTCCCTCCAGGGCTCCTCGCTCCCTCCATGTGACCCTGGTCACATGGGTAAAGGTCTAGCGGGCCCTAGCGGGTCAGGCGGGTGAGGGTATATTCAGCCCCCACAACGCGGTCGCTACCGCGCGCCCTTGAGCGGCGAGCGCCCGGCTGTTCGGTTGCGGTAGTTTTGCCACACTTTGTGCGGATCCGCTGGTAGTCCGATCAGCAGGCGCGCGGTTTTCCACAGGCCGTGGAAGGTGTAGTTCTTGCGGCGTGGGTGCGTGGCACTGCGGCAACAGCCCTCGGGTATAGAGCGACGCGCGTGCGGAGCCCGGCTGGGTAGCGCTGCTACCTCGCTTGTGTGGTTTAGTCACTCTCTGGTGGAGAGGCCGTGGAGACTGTGCCACGCGAGGTGAGGACGGAATCGTCCTCGGGCGGAGCGCCCGGGGCCACCGTGCGTCGCCATTTCCCTCCCGCATACGCCCCCCCCGAAGCTGGCCCGCTCACCGATCTCGACGCACCCGCCACTGTCCGTCTCGGCCTGCAACGGCGGGCGGCCGCAAACCTGCGCAGTCATGTGCTGCGCGCGATGCGGCGCTTCACCGTGCTGCTCGTGGCGGACCTCGGCTCGTTCTATCTGATGCGCGAGCTAATGCGCGCGGTGCGCGACCTAGGTGTGTTGGGCGAGGGGCTCGCCGCGCCGCTACAGGCGGCGTTGCCGCGCGGGATTCTCAACGGCTGGCAGTACGCGGCGGCGTTGTTCGTCGCGTTGTTCGTGACCGGGAACTACGGGCGGGGCGACCAGCGGCGGGATGTGCGGCGCTTGTTCATCGCGTCCGCGCTGGCGACTGCGCTCCCCCTATGGATGACGATCTGGACGCGGGGACTCGAGCCCGTGATGGTGCAGTACGCGTTCACCACGCTGCTGGTGTGGGGCGGGCTCGTGGCCGAACGGCGGGTGATTGATCGCATTGTGACGCGCTTCCTTCCCGTGTATCGCAATGCCGCCTCGACGTTGTTCGTGGGACCGGCTGAGGCATGCCGCCAAGCCATCAACAGCCCGAGCTTCGCCCAGGGTGGAGAATGCCGGTCGATGGGGTTCGTGGACGTGCACGTGCCGCCGGCGGCCGACGCGCTGGGGCATGTGGCGAACTTCCGCACGTTGCTCGCGAGGACCGGCGCCGAGGTCGTGGTCGTAGCCGGCTATCTCCCCGATAACCGATTCCGGGAGATCGTGGACGCCTCGCTCGAGGCGGAGTCGCAGCTCCTCTCCGTGCCGCGGTCCATCGCGATCGCCGGTGTGCAGCCGAACCTGGTGTGGCGGGGGGGGCAGCTGCTGATCCAGCTCACGACCCCGAGCCTCAAGGGTTGGCAGCTGGTACTCAAGCGCTGGGTTGATCTCCTCGGTGCGACAATTGGCTTGGTCCTCGCGTCGCCGATCATGTTCGTTGTGGCGGTGGCGATCAAACTCGACTCGCGGGGACCTGTGTTCTTCCGCCAGGAGCGGATCGGCACTGGTGGGCGGCGGTTCCGGGTATGGAAGTTCCGCACGATGCGTAATGGCGCGTCGGACGCGGCGCATCGTGAACTGGTGCATCAGATGCTCAGCGGCGACGACGCTGCGGCGGTACGTCAGTCGACTGACGGCCCGGTCTATAAGCTGGTAAATGATGTTCGTGTGACCAGGTTAGGGCGTTTGTTACGGCGCGCATCGCTCGACGAGCTTCCACAGCTCTTGAATGTGCTGCGGGGCGAGATGAGCCTCGTGGGCCCGCGGCCGCCATTGCTGTACGAGTTCGAGAAGTACGACCATTGGCAATTCGACCGGCTACAAGTCCTGCCCGGCATCACCGGCCTATGGCAAGTGTCAGGGCGTAATCGACTCACATACCGGCAAATGTGCGAGTTGGATGTGGAGTATGTGAGGCGTTGGTCGGTGTGGCTCGATCTCAAGATTCTGTTTAAGACCATTCCGGTTGTCCTCTTCAATTCCGGGCGGGCCGCCTGAAACCCAACCCCGCGACCGTAGTGACCGCGCGGTCCGTTCGCGTCGGCGTGATCGGGTGCGGCTACTGGGGTCCGAACCTGGTTCGCAACTTCGCGCGCCATCCCCACAGCCAGGTCGAGGCGGTTTGCGATGTCCGCTACGAACGGGCCATGCGGGTGGGGGCGGAGTATCGCATCCCAACCGTTACCGATCGCATCGACGAGGTGCTCAAGGCACCGGACATCGATTTGGTCGTCGTGGCCACGCCCTCGTTTACCCACTTCGACCTTGCGAAGCAGGCGCTCCACGCCGGGAAGCACGTGCTGGTGATGAAACCACTCGCCACGCGGACCGACCATGCGGAGGAGCTGTGCTCGCTCGCCGAACGGCAGGGTGTGCTACTCGGTGTGGACCACACGTTCGTGTTCACCGGGGCGGTGCGCAGGATGCACGAGTTGATCTCGGCCGGTGAGGTCGGCGATTTGTATTACTTCGACTCGGTGCGCATCAACCTGGGGTTGATCCAGACCGATGTGAACGTGGTGTGGGATCTAGCGCCCCACGACGTTTCGATCATGGACCACCTGATCGGCCAGGAGCCGGTCAGCGTCTCGGCCACTGGGGCGTCGCACGGCGGTAGCCCGACCGAGAACATCGCCTATGTGACGGTGCGCTACGCCGGCTCGCTGCTGGGGCATATCCACGTGAACTGGCTCGCGCCGGCCAAGGTGCGCCGCACGATTGTCGGCGGGTCCAAGCGAATGATGATTTATGACGACATGGAGCCCAGCGAAAAGCTCAAGGTGTACGACAAGGGGTTTTCGGTCGCGAACGATCAGACGCTGGAGAAACAATACCAGCTGATGATCTCATATCGATCCGGGGACATGCACGCGCCGCAGATCGACACTCGTGAGGCGCTGGCGGTGGAAGTGGAGAACGTCGTTCAGGCAATCAACGGGAAAGAGGACCTCATCGCGGACGGCTGGGCCGGCTGGCGCGTGGTGCGCATTTTGGAGGCGGCGCAGCGGTCGATCGAGCAATGCGGCGCGGTCGTTCCCGTCACCGCCGCGGCGCGACAGACCGGTTGATGAACCAGTGGACGCCAGACGAGCGCGACGCACTGCTGCGCCGGGTCGCTCCTGACGTCAAGCTTGGTCGTAATGTCCGCCTGTTTGCTTTCGTCAATCTCTACGGCTGCGAGATCGGGGACGAGACGTCGATCGGGACGTTCGTCGAGATCCAAAAGGGAGTAAGAGTCGGAGCCCGCTGCAAGATCCAAAGTCACACGTTCATCTGCGAAGGTGTAACGATCGAAGACGAAGTCTTCGTGGGACACAACGTCAATTTCTTGAACGATCGCTGGCCCGCCTCTGTCAAAGACGACGGAACGCCCAAGGGAGCGGGCGACTGGACCCTCGAGCCGACGCTCGTCAAGCGGCGCGCTGCGATTGGGACCGGCGCAATCATCCTGCCGGGCATAACGGTCGGAGCGGGTGCGATCATTGGGGCCGGGGCGGTCGTTACCGAGACGGTCCCCGACCGAGCGGTGGTGGTGGGAAACCCTGCGAAGGTGGTCCGTTACCTCTCCTCGTCGCCCGGGCAGTCGCGGGTGAGTAACCCTGAGAGGGGCTAGCTCGCCCGAGTGGCAAACGAGGCGCCGCCAACCGCGCCCAGCTCCGTCTCAGCGATGTTGGCCCGGAGCCACATCTCCAGTACAGCAAAGGACAGCGGTTGCCGGTAGCCGGACCCCGACCCCGCCAGATACTGTTGTACCGCCATCGTCAACCGATCTCTATCCACGTATTCGGGAAGCAGACTGTTCGGACCCGTCAGAAACTCCGACAAGCGGTGCCGTAGGGAACCCCTGAACCATTCGGCGATGGGCACGTCGAACCCCTGCTTCCTGCGCCACGGGCTGGATGAGGCAGCGATCCTCCGGGATAGGGCAGCGGGTAGGACCCGCCGCCCGATCGCATGTTGGATGCGCTTGCGGTTGCCCCAAAGCCGCACTCGAGAGGTCCCTGGGATCGACTCCACCAAGGCCAAATAATCCAGATCGAGGTACGGAACGCGCGCCTCGAGGCCGTGTGCCATCGACATCTTGTCGGCCACGAGGAGCAGGTCCTCGGAGAGAGACGTCCGGATGTCCACATACAGAACCCGCGCGATCTCGTCGAGGCCTGGCGCCTTGTTCCACCACGGCGCAATGCCGCCGTAAATCACTTCTCGCGCCGTGTTTTCCCCGCATCCCTTGGCCAGAGCCCCGGCATCCTCGGGTGATATCGGGCTGAAGACAGCGGCCGCCCGCTCCAGGCCCGGGCGCGCGGCCAAGACTCGGCGGACGCGGGCAACGAGCTCCCGGCCCTTGATCAGACCGTCGAACACGCGACCGCGAGCTAGGCCTCCGAATGCCGCGGCCAGGAGTGGGAGCACGCGCAGTGCGTGATGCCGCGGATACCCACCAAGGGGCTCATCTGCGCCTTGGCCCGTCAACACCACTTTGACATTGCGGCGGGCGAGTGCCGAGAGATCTGCCTGAAGGATCATACCGGGATGAGCGAGTGGCTCCTCCACTTGGGCCACAGCCCAGGGCAGACGGTTGAAGTACGCTTCCGGCTGCGCCTCGATCCCGTGATGCTGCGTGTCGAGGATGGCGGCGGCCGCGGCTGCGGCATCTAGTTCGCTTTCGCCATCATTGTCCCTTGGGAAACCGATGGCAAAGGTGGGTGTCCCCGGCGTTCTCGCAGTCATTGCCGCCGCTACGAGGCTCGAGTCCAGTCCGCCACTGAGGAATGCGCCCACGGGAACGTCCGACAGCATTTGACGCTGAATGGCATTCACGAGGGACCTGGCGAGATGATCGGCGCCCGGCTCCGTGAGCGCTGGTGAGGGTGCCGGTGCCGCAAAATCGAAATCACCTGTGAGCTCGCCGTCGAAATCGAAAGCAAGCGCATGTCCCGGCATGACCTTGTGAACGTTGCGCCACAGGGTGCCGGGAGAGGGCACGAATCGATAGAACAGAAACTGGGCGAGCCGTTCAGGGGATACGGCGCGGTCAGCAGCTCCGGCCTGGAGCAGCGGGCGGATTTCCGAGGCGAAGGCGAGCCTTCCTCCACCGTTGGTCCAGTAGAGCGGTTTGACGCCCACCGGGTCGCGCGCGAGGATCAGGCGACGTCGTATCGAGTCGTATAAAGCGAACGCGAAGATACCATTGAGTCGCCGGAACCCTTCGATGCCCCACCGATGGTAGACGTGTAGGATGACCTCAGTGTCAGACGTCGTAACAAAGTGGGAACCCCCGCCGTTCGCGAGTTCCTGCTTCAGGCTCGGATAGTTGTAGATCTCGCCGTTGAAGACGATCCAGACACTACCATCCCCGAGGGACATCGGTTGATCACCGGTGGCCAGATCGATGATACTGAGCCGCCGGTGCACCAGCGCGCCGCGCAGCGGACCGAGAGCGTCGAGGCCGCTTCGTGTTCGGACCAGTCGTGGTTCGCCAGCGTCGGCCGGGATGGTCAGGAAGCCCTCACCATCCGGTCCTCTATGGGCAAGAGCGTCGCCGAAGATTCGCAGCAACGGCGCTGGGTTGGCGATCCCTCGAGAGTCCCAAATACCGCCGATTCCGCACACGAGATGTGTCAGCCTCTGAAGAAGTCGCGTACTACTTCCGCCACGCGTCCGACCTGCTCCTGAGTCATCTCGGGGAACATCGGAAGACTGAGGCACTGCGCTGCCGTCCGCTCGGTAACGGGAAGCGTTCCCTCTGGCAAGCCCAAGTAAGCATACGCCCTCTGCCGATGCAGGGGCACGGGGTAATGGAGCCCAGTGCCGATAGCGTGGTCCGCCAGGTGTTGCCGGAGGGCGTCGCGATCTGGCGTGCGCACGACAAATAAATGATACACGTGCTCTCCGTACTGGACCTCTTGCGGTAACACGATATCCGTCACGTCCGCCAGCGCCGCTCGGTACCATTGAGCCACCCGGCGGCGCTGAGCGTTCCAGCCGTCCAGGTACTCCAGTTTTACTCGCAAGAAGGCCGCCTGAATCGCATGCAGACGACCATTATAGCCCTCTCGCTCGTGCACATACTTCTGCGATTGACCGTGCTCCCGTAGCTGCCGCACCGTGTCGAGCAGTGCGCGGTCAGCGCTTGTTACAGCACCGCCCTCCCCGAGCGAGCCGAGATTCTTGCCCGGGTAGAAGCTGAAGCAGCCGAGCCGTCCGATGGTTCCGACGCGGCGCCCCTTGTATCGAGCGCCTTGCGCTTGGGCCGCGTCCTCAACGACCCAGAGGCGGTGCTTCGCGGCCACATCTAAAATCGGATCGAGGTCCGCCGGCTGCCCATACAGGTGCACCGGAACGACGCCTACAGTGTGCGGGCCAATGGCTCCTTGGAGGGCGTCCGGATCGAGCGTCATGCTGTCGTCGGCGATGTCGACAAAACGGATCGTGCCACCAGCCTGGGAAATCGCCTCTGTTGTCGCCATGAAGGTGTGAGCAACCGTCACGACCTCGTCACCTGGACGCAAGCCCAGGGCGATGAACGCGAATCGCAAGGCGTCAGTCCCGCTGTTCACGCCGACACAGGCGGGTGCTTGGCAGAACGCGGCAAACTCCTTCTCAAAGGCCTCGACCTCTGGGCCACCGACGAAGGCGGCATCGTGCAACGCCTTTCGGAACGCGGTGACGAGACGGTCTTCCAGGGCCCGATGGGGCGTGACAAGGTCAAGGAACGGTACCGCCGACCTGCTTTTGACGCTCACCGCGCAGCTCCTTTTGCCGTGTTCAGGCGGGCTTCAATGTCGCCGACGATGGTGCTCAGGCCCTGTGGATACGGGCCACGACGGCTTTGCAGTGGGGGCGGCTCTGAAGCCAGCGCCGAGGCGAGCTCGGCTTCGGTGCGGACCCACCATAACCTGCCCTGAGCGGCCAAGCGATCGTCGATGAGAGGGGTCGCACCCGTGAATACGCTCCACACAGGCACGCCTAAGACTGCGGCCTCTCGATTCATCGTGCCACCACCTCCAATCACCAAATCCGCGGCGGCTACTAGTGCTGGACCGCACACGACGCGGGTCAGGAATTCGACGGCCCTGCCGGGGCCGAGGGCAGCGGCTAAGGACTCCCTCTGCGCCGGCGTGCGCGCGACGACGAGCAACCGGTAGTTTGCCCGCTCGCGCAAAGCACGAATTACACTCACCCACAGCTGACCGCCGTGCTCCGATGCGTAGTGTGCAGTTTCGGCTGGAGGGCGGGACACGACCAAACGTTCATCGCTCCTCACGCCGAGCCTCCGACGCTCAGCGGCGCGATCAGGTGTCCAACCGTCTAGATAGAGGTTCTCTTTCAAGCCCTCGTAGAATCGCGCGATCCGCAGGCTCGCCGGTGGAAGCTGCGCGTCCCGGAGCAGATCGGGCAACCAGAGGACTCGATTTCCGGCGGCGAGCAATCGTTGCTCGGCGTGCTCGTAGTCAAGGAGGGCGACGCCGGGAATGCGCAGCGCAAGAGCTGTCAGGGATGCGGAGCGCGAACAGGAGATAAGGAGCGTTGGCCTTCCTTGCTTTAGGACCCAAGCCGCACATGCGCCGGCGCGAGCGGCCACGCCCATGACCTTCGCGCCGAGCCCCCGGAGATCGCCGACCCCGATGGGCTGGACCGCCAATCCGCGATGGGCGGCAAGGTCTAAGGTTTGAGCCTGAGGCCGGGCACTCACTCGCACGTCCCATCCCAGACCGCGCAGTCGCCGAACGATCGGCTCCAGGAAGAGCACGTGGGGCGTGTTCTCGAGGTCCACCCAGATCCAAGTTCGTTTCATTCGTATACGGTTCTCCGTGAACGAACTCGACGGTGGTCTTGGGACGCGTCGTTGACCACACCTGGCTGGTGACAAACTAGCGAGCAAAGGGCTCCCGTTGCCATTCCGCCGGCAACAGAGGTTGATTCTTGTATGGGATTAGCCTGCCGCCGGAACCAGCTACATCGCAACCTCCCTTCTCTTCGCCCATTCTTCGCCTTGTGGTTCCTTGCCGTATTGAGACCATCGTTGGTCTCGGCTCAGGAGGCGAAGCCAACGTTACATCCATCTCGCTGGGTCCTGGTCTATTCTGGAGGACCACACCGCCCCGCGTACTCTGTAGACGATTTTGTGCATCTGATCGGGATCATTGACACCACAGGTCGGCCGACCGGCTGGTTGTGTGACGGGGTCATTTTCGTCGAGCCCTACGCGGTGTCAGGCCGCTCCTACGTGCGGCTGCCCACCGGATCGCCATCCGACGGTACAGATTGGAAGGCCTACCTGGATTCGGTTTTCGCTCCGATGGGGCCGATCGCCAGGCTCGACTCGGCAGTCCAGGTAGTGTCACAATCAGCCGGACCCCTTGGGCGGCCCTATCAGTTGGGCATTATGATCCCGTACCCCGATCAGAAGGCGGGCACGATCCAGTTCGCTGGTTCGACATACGACCTTACACAAATGAACGGTCGGGCGGCTGCGGCACAGACGTACGTCGGGGAGGTTTTGAAGCGATACAATGAGCGTCGTTACCCCCACGTGACGCTCTCTACTTTTTACTGGGCGGAGGAAGGGCTTGTCGACATCCCGGATACGATAGTAGTGCAGAGCGTTGCAACTGAGGTCCACCGCAGAGGTCGCAAGTTCCTGTGGATCCCCGCGTATCGCAATCAGGGCGTACCGTTCTGGCAGAGTATGGGCTTCGACGAAGCGTGGCTGCAGCCCAACTTCTTCTTCCATCCCGAGGTTCCCCAAACGCGTTTGGATTCGGCGCTGACGACTGCCCGGGGGCTCGGAATGGGAATCGAAATCGAGTTCGATCGACGCATGTTCAGTTCGGCCGTCTTCGCGGATCGCCTCGTGCCATACCTTGCCGCGTTAGAAGCAGCGCCAGACTTTCGAGCGCGCTCGATTGCCGTCTATGAGGGTGGAGGTGCGCTGATTCAACTGTCCCGCAGCCGCGATGAGTGGCACCGGGCGCTGTATCACCGGTTCGTTAAGGTGTTGGACCCCCTCCCATCCTCCGCTCCGCCCCGATAACGCGACGGGGCACAGCAGTGCAGGAATTCCGGCTGCGCAAGTGTAGCACTTCTGTAACAATTGAAAGCTCCTGCGTCGGGCGATTTGGCACGAAAGAGCATGGTCAAACCACTCTGCCACAAACGGTTGCGACGTCACCCCAGAAAATGTGACGAAGGGCACGCTCGGTGCCATGATGGGCCGCGCCCTTACTCCCGAGATTCGGATGCCGGACGCTTTTCACGCGTGTCGATAGCTCGCAGGTCCGTTCGCCACCATGCGCTCTCGACGCTGGCCGATCTCGGTCGCGACCGTCTTATGCCTCGCCGGGTGTTTGGGCGACCCCGTGGGGCCGGGTGGCGTGGTTGTCGTTCGCATGCAGAGCGACTCACCCGATTCGGTACTGGTCGGCGCCCCCGGGCGGGCGTTGATCAATCCCATCACGCTGCGGGCTGTAGATGGTAATGGCAGTTCAGTCGCTGGGGCCGCGGTTGCCTGGTCCGTGGTTGGGCGGGACGCGCACGTAGAGCACGCGGACAACCTCACTGGCCTTGACGGACGGTTTGAGGCGACATGGGTCCTCGGGACCAACGCTTCGGAGCAGCAGCGCCTGATCGCCAGAGTTCAGGCAGGTGAGCACGTTGGGATCGCAACGCTCACTGCGGTTGCCAAACCAGTCGAGGTGGCCACCGTCTCGTTCGTCAACGAAACGACCACCGTGAAGCTGGGTGCACCAGCCCTCCTCGAAATCCAGGCCACTGATCCGTTCGGAAATCGCTTCATCCCAACAACGGCAAAGTTCATCTCCTTCGACACCGCCCACGCTGCAATAGACTCCTCGGGGAAGGTGCTGGCCCGCCGCCGGGGTTACTCGATGGTCGCCGTCTTCGCAGGCGCGGGAGCGGACACCGGTATCGTTCACAGCATCCAGATCATCAAGTCAATGATCGCTGAGCCCGAAACACTGTTCTTTCACGCGATTGGCCAGGTGCAGCGATTAGGAGTACGACTCCTGGACGATCAGGGGTTGACCGTTGCCGACTCGCTGCCCCAGGTTGACCCTACCCTTCCAGGAGTCGTCGAGGTGCAGCTCGGTAGCCCCCTCGTGGTCCGCAGCGT
>Ga0075426_10003381_pt1 | contig 11394 bp, 10 predicted proteins | sample SoiMethybrSBSTD5_FD_75304 | JGI IMG/M metagenome (GOLD analysis project Ga0075426, IMG submission 75304) | Bulk soil microbial communities from a Populus tree surrounding site in Tennessee, USA - Soil MetaG P. TD hybrid SBSTD5 | ecosystem: Environmental > Terrestrial > Soil > Tree plantation...
CAGGCCGTCATACCACACGTCGGCCTTACGGAACTCCGAGATCGCGGTCTTCCCATCCCCGCGCGCGATCGCAATCGACCCGAGCGTGCCGTGGAGCCCGGGAGCCGCCACGCGCTGCGCGCTCGTGTCCGGAACATCCCGGCGATATTGCGCGAGAATCGCCGCGGCCTTGTCGGGATCGCCGGCGACGGCGTAGGCCGTCGCGGCCTGGAAGTACGGGCGGTCCGCCAGCGGGATGCGCGACAACGGCACGTCCGTCAGGGCAGCGCTCACGGCCCGCACAGCGTTAGGCGACGGCCCATGAAACCACGCGTCCGCGGTGGCCTCGAACAGCGCGTCGCCAAGCCGGGCACCGTCGGACGGCGCCGCCACAGCCGATTGCTCTCGCAATTCACGCTCGGCATCCGCGAGACGGCCGTGGAGCAGATTCAGCGCGGCGCGAAAGCCATACCCCCACGACTGGTACGCCGCATCGCCACTCTGCACGAGGCTGTCGAGGTGTGCTCGCAGAGCCGCCGTGTCGCCGGATGCATAGAAGGAAAAGAGCTCGTGCAGACGGAGGCCGTGCGCATCGGGCGTCCGGTGCCGCCAGTACTGCACCGTTTTCGCCGCGCCCTGCACGTTCCCCTGATCGAGTTCCAGCTCGACCGTGTTGCCAAGCGGGACTCCCGGAAGCGGGGTTCGCGCGACCGCGATGGCGTCGAGCGATTCCGCCCGCGCGTACGCACGCTCCGTGCGCAGCACCTCGCCCGCGTTGACCGGGGACACCATCGAGTCGCCCCGTGCAATGAGCGCCATGTACGCCGCGAGCGCACGCGAGCGATCCTGATGTGGACCCTCGTGGAAATAGTACGCTTCGGTTTGGAGACGCTCCATCTCGGGTAGGCGATCGCGTAGCCGGTACGCGTGCGCGATAGCCGAGTCGGCTTCATCGCGGGAGCCGCCGGTGTTTCCGATCGTCACCGCGAGCAGCCGCCAGGCGGATGCGAAGTTCGAATCGGCAGCCACGGCCTGCCGCGCGAACTGTACGGCGGCCCGCTCGTTTTCGGTTCCGTTGGCGCGCTCGGCTTGGCTGAACAGTCGAAGCGCCTCGAGCGACGACGTGGTCGCCTGTTCGAGCGGCGGACTTTCCTGCACGCTGCGGAGCGACTCGCCGATTTTCCCGCGCAGCTTGCGCGCCAATTTGTCGGTCGCGTCGATCAGCCCGCGCGGGCCATCACCGGATTCATGAAACGAGGCGAGCTCGAGTCCCGAGTCGGCGCTGACTAACCGAAGCGTGACGATGTAGCCCGACCCGACGCCCGTCACCTGTCCGTCCACCACCGCCTTCACCCCCTCGCGCTGCGCCATCTCGCGCGCGGTGGCCAGGTCGAGGCGGGTGTTCGGCGGACGCTCCATGCGGCGCAACGCCGCGGCGATCTGCGGCGCCGGGACGAGCGAGATCAGGCTCGACTGCGACAGCGCTGCCCGCACCGCGTCGCTCGCCACCGCGCCCAGGGCCGTGTCCGTGTGCTGCACGGCAAAGTCGGCGATGATCACCGGCTCGCGCGCCGTGAAGCTGCCGCGGGCGAGCAGCGACCCGGCGGGACCGATGCCTAACGCCCGGAGCAGCATGAACGCGCCGACGAGCAGGACGAACGCGCCGACGGCGTAGGCGCCGCCTAACGTGGCCCGGCGCCAGGAGAGATGCGGGCTCGCCTTGAGCGCCAGGTTCGCCATCGTCCCGTGCGTCGGCAGACTCGGCGTCCCGCCGGGCGTGAACGTCGGCGACGTCGTCGCCGCGCGCCGCGCCACGAGCTGGGCGTATCCGGTGAACAGAATCACGGGGAGACCGAGCGCCATGACGATGAGCGAGCCGGGGAACACCCAGTCCGGCAGCCCGATCCCGACGATCGCGGCCTTCGCCAGCACGGCGACGGCCACGAACGCCACGGCGTACACCAGCAGCGCCCGCCGCACCACGACGCGTCCGCCGATGAGAATGCCGGGGAGCGCGGGCTGACGCGATGCATCGCCGGTGGAAATGGCGTCGAGCGTCGCCAACATTTCGTCGGCCGAATGCGGACGCGCGCCCGGCTCCTTCTCGAGGCACCGCGCGACGAGCCGCGCCAGCTCCGGCGGCGTATCCGGACGCTCCTCGGTGACGGGCTTGGGCGCCTCGCTCATGTGCGCCGCCAGCAGACGCTGCGGCGTCTTCGCCTCGAACGGCGGGTGTCCCGTGAGGAGCTCGTACGCCATGCAGCCGAACGCGTAGAAGTCGGCGCGATGATCGGTGCTGGGATCGCCCGCCGCCTGCTCCGGCGCCATGTACGCCGGGGTCCCGAGTGCGGTGCCTAACTGAGTGAGCGTGACGCCGCGCGGACCCATGGCCGACGCGGCGATGGCCTTCGCGATGCCGAAGTCGGTGACCATCGCGGTGCCGCGGCTCAGGAGCACGTTGTCGGGTTTGATGTCGCGGTGCACCACGCCGCGCTCGTGCGCATACGCCAGCGCGCGCGCGACGTCGCGCAGGATCGATGTCACTTCGCCGATGGGCAGCGGGCCGAGCGCCAACCGCGCGCGCAGGCTCTGCCCATCGACGTACGGCATGGTGAAGTACGGCGCGCCGGCGCTGTCGCCGGCGCTCAGCACCGGCACGATGTTCGCCTGTTGCAGCGACGCCGCCAACAGGATCTCGCGCTCGAACCGATCGGCGCTCAACCCTTGCATCAGCTCGGGCGCGAGGACCTTCACCACGACCTTGCGGTTGAGCCGCATCTCGTTGGCGACGAATACGCGCGACATGCCGCCGCCGCCGAGCTCGCGCTCGAGAGTGTAGGTAGTCCGGAGTGTGTCCTGGAGCTGGTCCCGCAGGTCCATCGTGTGGCGCGGCGTCCGCGGAGGGTCACAAAAAAGTATGGCCGCGCGGCGGACGTCGCCAGCGCTTCAAGTGCCGCGCCGCTGCTATTTCGTGCGCGCCCTTGGGTAATACTCCACGCCCCGAAGGCCGTCGAAGTCATCGTCCTGCGTCCAGACTACGGCGCCAGCCGCCTGTGCAGTGGCGTAGACGATGCTGTCCGCCGGCGGCAGTTTATGCGCGACGCCTGCCGACGCCGCCGCGATGGCCAGCGTTGCGTCGAGGTCGATAACAGTGCCCTGCTGCATGAGGGCGACCGCCTGGAGGGCGTCGCTTTCGCCGCGCTGCCGCAGCACGACCTTGAAGACCTCGAGCAGACAGATGGCCGGCACGATCAGGCGGTCGACGGCCTCGATGGCGCCCGCGAAGCGGGCGGCGCCGGGCTCGTCGGCGAAATAGGCGAGCCAGGCGGATGAGTCGACCACGTTGGGCGTGGTCCGCTTGGCCGGTGCGATCACACGCGATCGCGGTCGCGGCGCACCGCGGTATCGATCCCGCGCAGGAAGCCGCGCATGCCCTTGAGCGGCCGCACCGGGATGAACTCGATCCGGTTTTCGTAGGCGAGGGCGCGCACCTGCTGGCCGGGCTCGAGACCGAGCCGCTCCCGGATCTCCCGCGGAATAACCACCTGGAATTTCGGCGAGATCGTGACCGTGTCCACCGGAACCTCGATCGATGCAGGTCTCGTACTACGATAGTTCAATCTATCGACGATTCGACATACCTACAAGGAACGTTCTCGACGCGCATCGAGCCGTACGCTCGTCTCGAAACCACGCCCGGTCCGCTGTCCGCTCAACCCGGCCCGGTACCTTGGACCCCGGCGGTGCCAAGCACGTCGTAATGGCTGACGAACGGCTCGCGCTCGAGCAGAAACTCGTCGTCTTCGGCGTAGTACCGCGCGCGCTCGTAGTCGTCACCGGCAAACGCGCGAATCGCATCGAGCGAGTCCCAGAACGTGAGCAAGAGAAAGTGCGTCACGTCGCCATCGGTGCGCCGCAAAACGTAGACGCCGCGGTTGCCCGGCGTCTTCACATAGTCCGACAATCCAGTGCGCTGGAGATACCTGTAGTACGCGTCCGCCTTCTTGGCCGGCACGCGGCCGTGCCAGGTGCGCCCGATCATGATTCACCGTCCTGTCAATCGTTAGGCAGTCAGAGATGCGGTCACAGCGCCATCGCCATGCGCACGAGCGGGACGACCACGGCGCCCGGCAGCGTGGCCTCCATGCGCTCGACCTCGCCGAATCCGAGCGCGCGGTAGAGCGGTTCGCCGGGAAGGGTCGCCATGAGCTCGAGACGTCGGAACCCGGCCGCACGCGCCGCGTCGGCGCATTCCGTGTACAGTCGTCGCCCGAGTCCGCGTCGCGCAAACGCCGGGTGCACGAAGAACGCACGGATCTTCGCCGGTTCGGTCGCGGGATCGAGCCGCGCGTCTTCCGTCGCGTGCGACGCCATCTGGTCGCCACCGTACAGCGCACGCCGTGCGCTCCACCCGCCCGCTGCCGCCGGCGTCCCGTCCGGTGCATCGATCACGTAGTACGTGCCGTCGGCGACGAGATGCGTGTCCACGCCGAAGACGTGTGTGACGAGCGCATTCACCTGCGCCGGTGAATAGTAGCCCGCGCTCAAGCCGCGAGCGGACTCGGCGATCATGGCGTTGAGCGCCGGGACGTCGGCCATCGTGGCGACGCGGATCCCGGCGCAGCCGCCATTCGTTAGGCGGCTCGGATCGCGCCGCGCGCCAGGATCGGCGCCCGAGGTCATCGTCTGGTCCGCGGGCGAGTCGGACGTTGGCCGCTTGTCAGCGTCACGCATCCGGTGAAAGTTATGCGTTGCGTACAACCACCCCTAGCCATGTCCGACTCCAAGATGACCCGCCGCGACGCCCTGCTCACCGGAGCAGCGTCCGTCATTGGACTCGCCGGCATTCCTGCGTCGCTCGACACGCTGCAGACAATGCGCGACCGCGCCGCCGGAACCGCGCCTGCGCCGCCGTCACGTGCGCACAATCCGGACGCGTTTGCGCCGGTGGCGGCTGGAGGCCGCGAACGCGTGCGCTTCGATACGGACTGGCGGTTCCACCTGGGCCATGCGACCGACGCCGCGCGCGACTTCGGCTACGGCGCCGGCGAAGAATTTGCCAAGTCCGGCGAACTGTTCGCGCCGGTCTCGCACACCGACTTCGACACCTCGGCGTGGCGCCGCCTCGATCTGCCCCACGACTGGGCGGTGGAGCTGCCGTTCGTCGACGATCACGGACTAACGAGCTACGGTTTCAAGCCGCTCGGCCGAGCGCACCCCGACACGAGCATCGGGTGGTATCGGAAGTCGTTCACCATCCCGGCCGGCGACCTGGGACGATGCATCGCGCTCGAGTTCGATGGCGTGTTTCGCGATTGCATGGTGGCCCTCAACGGTCATCTGGTCGCGCACAACCTGAGCGGCTACGCGCCGTTCGCAGCGGATCTGACGGCGGGGTTGAACTACGGTGGCGACAACGTGCTCGTCGTGCGCGTGGATGCGACCGAGCACGAGGGGTGGTTTTACGAGGGCGCGGGCATCTACCGGCACGTCTGGCTCGTGAAGACGGCGCCGCTGCACGTCGCGCGTTGGGGCACGTTCGTTCGCACCGAAGTGGACGACGCGAAGCGCACGGCCCTCGTGCACGTGACGACGACCGTCGAGAACGACGGCGATGGCCCAACGCGGTGCAGCGTCGACCTGCAGATGATCGACGGCGGCGGGCGCGTGGTGCAAACCGCGCGATCCGCGCCCGTCGTCGTTCCAGCCGCCGCCTCGACCGACATCGATCACGAGCTCCGGATCGAGTCACCGTCGTTGTGGTCGCTCGACACGCCGTACCTCTACACGCTCGTCACGCGTGTGGTCGCCGAGGGAAACGCCGAAGTGGACCGCGCGGACACGACGTTAGGCATCCGCACCGTGGCGTTCGACGCGGATCGTGGCGTGCTCGTGAACGGGGAGCATGTCGAGATCCGCGGCACGTGTAATCATCAGGACCACGCGGGCGTTGGATCGGCACTGCCGGATCGCCTGCAGGCCTACCGGATCGAGCGGCTCAAGGCGATGGGCGTCAACGCGTACCGCACGTCGCACAACCCGCCGACGCCCGAGCTGCTCGATGCGTGCGACCGGCTCGGCATGCTGGTGCTCGACGAGACGCGCATGTTCGGCGCCGATCCGGAGGCGCTGAGCCAATTGACGCGCATGGTGCGTCGCGACCGGCATCATCCCTGTGTGTTCGCCTGGTCCATCGCCAACGAGGAGTTCATCGAGCAGGGATCGGACCGCGGCGCGCGAATGGCGGCAGCGATGAAGCGTATCGTTAGGCAGTTGGATCCGACGCGCCTCGTAACCGCGGCGATGAACGATGACTGGGGGAAGGGCATCTCGACCGTGGTGGACGTCCAGGGCTTCAACTATCACATTGGCAGTCCCATGGATGATTTTCGCCGGCGATTTCCGCGCAAGCCGGCCATGGGCACCGAGGTCGCGAGCACGGTGTCGACGCGCGGCATCTATGCGAACGACGTTGCGCGCGGTTATCTGTCGGCATACGACCGCAATTTTCCGCCGTGGGCGTCGACCGCCGAAGCGTGGTGGTCGGCGTACGTCGCGCGGCCGTGGGCCTCGGGTGGTTTCGTGTGGACGGGATTCGACTATCGCGGCGAGCCCACGCCCTACGCGTGGCCGTGCATCAGCTCGCACTTCGGCATCATGGATACGTGCGGCTTCCCGAAGGACAATTACTACTACTATCAGGCGCAGTGGAGGACGGAGCCCGTGCTGCACGTCTTCCCGCATTGGAACTGGGCCGGGCGCGAGGGCCAGCCGATCGAGGTGTGGTGCCATACGAACCTCGAGCGGGTGGAGCTGTTGCTGAACGGGACGCCGGTAGCCCGGAGCGCACAGCGCGTGCCGCCTAACGGTCACGCCGTGTGGCAGGTGCCGTATGCGCCGGGCGTGCTCGAGGCGCGCGGCTACCGCGGTGCACGCGTGGTGCTCACGGCGCGCCGCGAGACCGCCGGGCCGCCGGCCGCTGTCGCGTTGGAGGTGGACCGCGTGCGCCTAACGGCGGACGGCATGGATGTGTCGGTGGTCGCGGCGCGCATCGTCGACGCGCATGGCCGGACCGTGCCCACGGCATCGGACCGCGTCACGTTCGGGGTCACGGGCCCCCTCGCGGTGATCGGCGTGGGGAACGGCGACCCGAGCTCGCACGAGAGCGACAAGGATAGCTCGAGGCGTGCATTCAATGGGCTCTGCTGCGCGATCGTGCAGGCGGGGACGGAACGCGGAACGGCGACGGTGACGGCGTCGGCGGAGGGACTCGCCGGCGCGGCCGTCCAGCTGACTTGCGGTTAGTCTTGCGGACCTAACGGTTCAGGTGCGTCCCCAGATGCACCGTGCCCGCCAGAAACGCGAAGAAGACCACGAGCAGCAGCACGCCGCGCACCCAATTCCCGACGGCCCATTCCCGTGCCGCGCGCCGGAGGGCAGCCGGGTCCTGGGCCTCGGGCGATGTGAACATGATCGCGAGCCGCGGATAGTGGAACGTGAACGTGATGATGTCGGCCACGACCAGCGCCGCGAAGCCAATGAGAAACGGCGTCTCGCCCGGCTTGTGCCAATCGAAAATCACGGTGAGGAGCGCCAGGAGCTGTGCCGCCGGCGCGATGGTGCGGAAAAAGTGCGCTGGCGTCCGCCGCACGAGAAACTGGCGGGCGATCAGGATCGATCCCGGCACGTCCCGTTCGTAGTTGGGCGCCATGACCACAGTCTCGTACCACGTGGCACCCAGGAGCAGGGCGACGGCGATCAGTGTGAGGACACCGAGTATGTGGGCGGTCATCGATGGCGAATGTTGTGTTAGGCAGGCGAGTACGGAACGTCGCCGACTAATGGACTGTGCACGACATGGTGATCGCACCGGGACAACGCCACCAGCGCGCTCGAGGCGATCCAAGACGACGTGTCTGGCTTCTACGCCCATGAGTACACGGACAAAGCACGGTCACAGCGGACAAAGCACGGACCGCTCGGCTGCGGGGGCGGAGACGTCGCGCCCCGCATCGCCCCTGCATGAACGACAACAACGTCTTGTTGTTGTTAACAAGGATCCAATGCTCTCGCCAATGAGCGCCTGGACGCTCCCCCGCAGCCGAGCGGTCCGTGCTAGTCCGCTGTGACCGTGCTTTGTCCGTGTATTCATCAGCGTAATTACCAGAAGCAGATGCTTCTCTTAGCCAGCCGGCCAGATCACGAGCAGGTCTTCGCTGAATGTTGCACCGAGCCGTTCGTAAAACGCAATTGCGGCCAGATTGCGCGAGTGAACCGCCCACACCAACGCATGATTACCGGAGCGCCGACAGGCGTGTCGCGCGTGCTCCATGAGCGCTCGCCCCACGCCGGCCCGCCGCGCCTCCGCCGTCACGAAGAGATCGACGATGATCGAGATGCGGCCGCCGCGGACGATGTCGTAGCCTGGATGGTGCAGCAAGTAGCCGACGACACGTCCGCCGTATTCAGCGACGATGGATGCAAAGGCCGGCTGCTTGCCGAATCCATCGCGGAGAACTTCCTCGGTGCTGATCGAGCGCGGCTCCGGCTCCCCCAACGCCGCGAGGTATTGCGCGAATTCGGCGCAGAGCCGCGCGATCGCGGCCGCGTCGTCGGGCCTCCCGTCGCGAACGATGAACGTCACGAACCGGCGCTGACTGTCACGGTATCAGATCCTGCACACGCGCCGGCTCGCGCGCCGGGCGCAGCGTGATACCAAGCAGCCAGGCAATGAAATAGGCGAGTCCTTCGTACAGAGCCAGGAAGAGGGCAATCAGCAGGATGACGAGGATGAGATCGCCCCACATCGGCCAGTAATGCGACATGAGGCCTAACCGATAGGTGTCAAAGCCAGCCGTGTAGTCGCTGAGCGTCAGATGCACGCCGCGATCGTAATCCTCAAGACTTGTCCAATGGTAGAACAAGCCGAGTCCGAAACCGAGCAGCACCGCTGCGGTCACCTTGCCGACGAACAAATTGCGACCGTGCATCGAGAAGCGGATCGTCACCTCACTGGATGTCATGCACGTCTCTCGAGAGTTAGAGCGCCGGCCAACCTTCAATGCACCAAAGCCCGGCCACACAGGCCATACAGGCGACCCAAGCCGCGAGCGCAAGATACGGCCACACCACCCGCCACTGTCGCTTCTGCCACTGAAGCACGCCAAGCGCAGTGACAATGGAGATTACGGTCAGCGCTTCAACGACGTAGCTCCTCGAAAGGTCAATCGGTTTGTGCGGGTCGATCCGTGCGTAAGCCGCAGCCCAACTCCAAATACCAACCACCGGCAACAGTGGGATGAGGAGCATCCGTCGCTGCGAAGTCGACGTTTTGCTCTTCATCCGCATCGCGAGCATTGCGAGCGGGCCTGTCACGAAGATGCCTGGGACGATCAACAGCGCTCCAGTCATGTAGACAGGTCCCACAATTCGCCAGATATCCATGGTGGGGCGTTCAGATGAGTTACATCATCATACGTGCAGGGCGACCAGCTCGTTAGACCCTGGTCGACCGGTCACCCGGGTCTAACGCAGAATCCTACCGCTTCGTATACGACGCCGTGGCCGTCTCCGGTCTCTGCGCGATACCGTAAAAGATGACCGACCCCTCGATGTGATTCGGCCTGGTGAGCGTCCCCGTGAACTGGCCCGTGATCCCTCCCCCGTTCTCGAACTGGAAGATCAGGGACACGAGCGGCGGACTGGCCGCGGTGGGCGGGCTGAAGCTCCCGCTGATGTCCACGGGCATCGGCACGTCGACACCCATAGCCGACCCGCTGCCCGAGATGGCGTCGTCGTGCTGCGACAAGTTCATCGTGCGCGGCGACACGATGGAGGCGGAATCGAGCGACCACACGCCGGCAACAGATGGTTCGACGGGCGACACGCTGGACTGCGAGCATGCGAGCGTGGCGCCGAGCACGAATGCGGAGGGAACGAGGCGCACAGCGGACCTCCGAAGGAATGGCATCCCCACCGTACACCAGGCCGCACGCGGGAGGTCCGCGCGTGCCGCTAAGGATCGACAGCGGGCTCTGCCAGCGCTGCCACCCGGCCCCAGGGAACGAGCTTCACGTGCTCGGCGGCAACCACCGAGGGTGAGACGCCGATCCGCCTAACGGCAGCCGCCACCTCGTCCACGTACTGCGTCGGCGCGCCCAAGCCCTGCACGTAATCGCTCGCCCAGAGAAACTTGGACGGCCGGACGAACGCCGCGAGTGCCACTTCGCTCGCCACACCGTCGATCGGAAACACGACGATGTCGCCGCCGGCAAGCGACATCGAATCCGTTACCGCGCGAAACCGGAATACGGCGTGGGCGCGGCGACGCTCCAACAAGTCCGGCGCGAGCGTCCAGCGGCGATTCACCACGCGCTCGAGAAAGCCGCGCGCCGCGCGATGCCCAACTACTGTCGCGCCGCGCGCGACCCAGGCGCGCACCCCGGCCACGTGCGGCCACGCCAGATCGGTCACGACCAACACAACGGGATGATGACCCGGGAACAACGCCGCGATCCAGAGCGAGTCCTGGCGCACACGCTCTTCACCCTGCGTCGCGTCGAACACGAACACGGTGTCGCGATCCAAAGCGACAACCTCGCCGTATCCGCCGTTCCGGAGCACAAAGACGTTATCGCTCACCCGCGCCGTATCCGGACGGCTCGGCGCGAGAAACGCGGCGATGGCCGGCTTCATCGCTGCATCGCGAGCGGGCAGCGCCAAGGACGGCGCGCTGTCGCGCGGCGCCAAACGCCTAACGCCGAACACCCGCGCGATCTCGGTCTCGCCATCGACCATCCTGAACGCGGCGCCCGGCACGTGGACGGCGCCCTCGCGGTCCCACGTCGACCAGACGTACTCGACGTGCACCTGGCCCCAGAGATAGTGCGGCTCCATCCGATCGAGCTTCACGGGATACCCCGACTTGGGATCCAGGTACAGCTGCTCGGGCCCGCGCGCGCCGCGCCGTTCGAGCACCAGCCGCGGATAGTCGCGATACGTGCACTGTTTCGTCGCGCGGACATCGCTCGCGGCGAGCCAGTCCGTTAGGACGGTCCATACGTCGAGCGGCCGCGTCTCGTAGAGCGCGCCGTGCGCCGCCTCGCTCGGCACGAGCCCGGTGTCGCGAACGACGTACGACGCGCGCGCATCGCCCATCGTGGTCAAGCCGAACTCGTACCCGCCGATGGTGGTCTGCGACGCCGTGCGCTGCACGCCCGACGCGGGATCGAGCCATTCGTCGAGCGTCGCGACCTCGGCGATGTACGGCGGATACATGCGGTCCGATTCGAAGGCGTGCTGCCGGACGTCGTAGCCGCGCACCTCGAGGATGTTGCGTTTCGCCGAGTCGAGGCCGGTGCGCGCCGCCGCGCGCTCGAGAAGCGCATGGGCATCGACGCCGGACACCGGCCGGCA
>Ga0075426_10003382_pt1 | contig 11393 bp, 7 predicted proteins | sample SoiMethybrSBSTD5_FD_75304 | JGI IMG/M metagenome (GOLD analysis project Ga0075426, IMG submission 75304) | Bulk soil microbial communities from a Populus tree surrounding site in Tennessee, USA - Soil MetaG P. TD hybrid SBSTD5 | ecosystem: Environmental > Terrestrial > Soil > Tree plantation...
GATGCTCGGCGCGCGGGCTGCGCTCGGGCGCGTGTTCGGACCCGACGAAGATCGGATGGGTAGCGGCGCGCTCGTGGCGGTGATCAGCGATGCTTTCTGGCGAGCGCGCTTTGGCGGGGACCGCCGCATTATCGGACGTGTCGTGGCAATGGCTCGCCAACGATACACTGTGATCGGTGTCATGAAACCGCGCTTTACGGGGATCGACCTCACTCCCGTGGACGTGTGGTTTCCGTTAGCCACCTACCCGTCGCCCAAGCTGGGCACCTTGTCGTGGTACGAAAGCTGGCGAAGCACCGAGGCGCTCCGCATTCTGGCGCGCCCATTGCCGCAGACGCCTAACGAGTGGTTGGCATCGGCGGCCACGGCGGCTTTCGACCGTGGCGAGTTTGCGAACGTACCGGCGCACGCGGACTCGGGCACGCTGCTGACGGGTCCCATACAGGCTGCCAGAGGACCGTCGATCCGCCCCGATCGCGAAGTCATCATTACGACGCGCCTCATTGGCGTGGCATTCATGGTTCTGCTCATTGCCTGCGCGAACGTCACCAATTTGCTCCTCCTGCGCGCGCACCGGCGGCGTCGTGAAGTCGCCGTTCGGCTGGCGCTTGGCGTCTCGCGCGCCCGACTCGTCGGTCAGCTCCTAACGGAAGGCGCGGTGCTGGCGGTCATCGCCGGTACGGCGGCGCTGCTCGTCGGTGTATGGGGAGCGCTGGCGCTGCGCCACGCGGTCTTGCCGCCCGGCGACGCGGGCGGCGCCATCTTGAATTGGCGAATCGCGATGTTTGCGATTTCTGTAGCAGTCGTCACCGGACTCGTTGCCGGCCTGATTCCCGCATTAGGTGCCAGTCGCCCTGACTTGACGACGGCGCTCAAGTCGGGATCGCGCGAGGGAGGCACGCGCGAGCAGTCGATGTTTCGTGCGGCGCTCGTGTTGGTGCAAGCCGCACTTTCCGTGGTCCTGCTGGTTGGCGCCGGCCTGTCCGTTCGCAGCCTCGACAGCGCGAGCGCCATCGATGTCGGATTCGATGCCGATCGCCTCGTATCGGCCACGGTGTTTTTCGCGGATCCGCAAGGTCACTACGTGAGCTACGTCGACGAAAGTCACATGGTCGAGGTGAACGCCGGTCTCACGAGGGTCGCGATGCGTATGCGTCAGATACCCGGCGTGCAATCGGCGGCCGTCGCGACGTCGCCGCCGATGCTCGGCTTCGTCATGCCGGCCTTGTATCTCGGTGACGGCCGACAGGCGCCTGACGTCTTCGGCGTTCCGCCCACGGTGATTACGGCGACTTTCGATTACTTTCGCACGGTCGGCGCGCACCTGGTACGCGGGCGCCTCTTCACCGAGCGTGATGACGCCCGTGCGGAGGCTGTCGCGGTGGTGAACGAGACGGCCGCCCGGGCGTTCTGGCCAGGGCGCGACCCACTCGGCCAGTGCCTAACGATGACTCACGCGACAGGACCGTGCATGCGAGTGATCGGAGTGGTCCGCGACGTCCACGTTATGGGGCTTGTCCAGAAACCAATCGCGAATCTGATCCTTCCCTCCGCCCAACAACACGGCGATGGCATGTTCGCGCATCCCGGCTATCTGCTCGTCCGCGTGATACCCGCACAGCGGGCAGCCGTGATCGCCGCGCTGCGCCGGACCGTGCAGGATGAATTTCCCACCGCCGAGCCGCCGTGGATCGAGTCGAGCACGACCAACATGCGGAATGAACTCGCGCCCTGGCGTCTCGGCGCCTCCCTCTTTTCGGCCTTCGGATTGCTCGCCCTCATCGTCGCGGCGCTCGGGATGTACAGCGTGCGCGCCTATTCAGTGAGCCAGAGGACGCACGAGATGGGTGTGCGGATGGCGCTGGGCGCGCGGGGTGCGCAGATCATGTCGCTCGTGATCCGGGAGGGTGTGCGCGTGGTGCTCGTCGGGATTGCGATTGGCGTCGCGGCGTCGCTTACGTTAGGCAAGCTCGTTGCGTCGCTCTTGTACGGAACATCGCCGCGCGATCCGCTGGTGATCGCCGTCGTGGCGGTGCTGCTCACGGTCGTCGGCGTACTCGCGAGCGCGGTGCCGGCACGGCGCGCCGCGCACACCGACCCCGTCGTCGCGCTACGCGCGGACTAATCCCGGCAATCTGCGATCCTAGCGCTCGTCGAGAAGGTGCGCGGCGAGTCGCAGCGCGAGCGCGACGATCGTCAACACCGGATTCGCGAATCCCGCCGTCGGGAAAACCGACGCACCCGCAACGTACAGGTTGTCGGTGCCGTGGACGCGCGCGTGACGATCGACGACGCCGAGCGCGGGGTCGTCGTGCATGCGCGTGGTGCCGGCGTGGTGATGCGCGTTGGGATCCGGGCGCCGCGCGGTCTCGATCGTCACGGCGCCTCGAGCGCGAAGATCGGCCGCGACGAGGGCGCGCAGGCGATCGAGTCGTCGCTGGTCGTCCGGGCGCCAGCGCCACTCCAGCGCAGGCAGCGGCACGCCGAACGCATCGCGCCGGCGGCCTAACGTAACCCGGTTGTCCGGGTGTGGCAGCTGCTCGATGTTGAGGAGCACCGTGAAGCCGTCGAACAACCGTGCGGTGTGCGCCCGCGCCGACCAACCGTGTCCACCGCCGGGCAGCAGGCGGCGGATGATCGCCGGCGAGAGCGTCCGCATGCGCCCGAGCGCCGATCGAGGGCGCGCGAGCAGCGTGGCCGATGCGTTAGGCAGCTCGCCGCTCCGCAGCGCCTCCTCGGCGAGCGCGAGGCGGCCAAGAATGCACGTGCCGTCGGCGGCGCGATGCACATCGTAGAACGACGAAGCCGCATACAGGTCGCCGCTCCGCGGCCGGAGGACAATCGCGCTGTCGCGCGGATGCTCCATGAAGCCCCGGCCCAACCATCCCGAGGCATTGCCGGTGCAGCCGGAGCCGTCGTCCATGAGGAGCAAGAGCCGCGCATTCTCCACCGCGCCGGCGGCGAGCACCACGCGCCTGGCTCGGACACTCCACGCGCCGCGTCCCGCTATCGCGATCGCAACACGACCGACCCTCCGGCCGCCATCTTCGCGGTGCAGCGCGACGACCGTGGCGTGCGTGCACAGCCGCACATTCGTGGCGCGATCGACCGCCGTGCGCAGCGGATCCAGCAGCGCCTGCCGCGTCCCGAGTTGGTACACACGCGAGACGAGCACGCCGGTCTGTGGCCACGGCTCGTGCCCGGGCTGTACCCACGGCGCCGCATCGTAGGCGAACGGTCCGAGCCCGCAGACCCGCTGCGCGCGCGCATAGTATTCGCGCAGTTCCGTTAGGCCGAACGGCCAGTCGCCGGTTGCGCCGCCGTCCGTCCGTTCGAAGTCGAGCGCGTCGAGCGGCGCGTACTTGGCGCCGGGGGCGCCTCCCACCGGCGTGTTCCAGAGATGCGACGTCCCGCCCACCTGCCTATGGCGCGTAGCGCGCAGGCCCGCATATTCGTCCCCGATGAGGTCGCCATCGTTGAGCGCTTGAGCCTCTGGCTCGGCGCGATCGCCTCCGCTTTCGAGGATGATCACGTCGCAGCGGCTCGCCAACTCGGTTGCCAGCACGAGGCCCGCGGGACCCGCGCCCACGATGCAGACGTCGGTGTCGAGCGTCGTGGCGTCGGTCACGCGTCGTGGGTCAAGCAGCACGTTCTCTCCTCGGGACAGTCACACATCGTGAGTTCGACGGATCCGGCGGTGACAATTATCATCCCGACGCGCGGTCTTCGCGAACGCGCGGCGTCGCTCGAGGCGGCGATCGCAAGCGCGGCGACGCAGTGCGATGTGCGGCCGGTGGTGATCGTCGTCCTCAACGGCCCGCAGCGCGAGCCGGCCGTCGAGCGCGCGCTGCGCGCCGATCCTCGCATCACGCTGATCGTCCGGGAGCGAGCGGGCCTGCCCGCGGCGCTGGCGACCGGACGCGCGATGGTCGCGACGCCATGGTTCACGGCGCTGGACGATGACGACTTGCTGCTGCCCAACGCGTTGTCGCTCCGGCTGCGCGCGCTGGATCAGCACGCCGAGTGCGCGGCGGTCGTGACTAACGGATGGCGCCGGAACGGCAGCGGCGACACGCTGCAAGTGCCGTCGCACGACGACGTGTCGGCCGATCCGCTCCGCGCGATGCTGGTTCGCAACTGGCTGCTGCCGGGATCATGGCTCTGTCGCTCCGACCGCGTCGGCACGGACGTGTTCGAGGCGATGCCCGATTTTCTGGAATGCACGTACCTCGGGCTCAGGCTGGCATCCGAACACCGGATCGTGTGGCGCGACACGCCAACGGTGATCTACACGGTCGGCAGTCCGTCGGCCGCGTCCAGCTCGCGAGCATACGTCCTGGGCCAGGTGTCGGCGCTGCGCCGCATCATCGCGCTGCGACTCCCCGCCGATGTTCGGCGCACGCTGCGATCCCGCATCGGCGGTGCCTACCACGACGCGGCCGACCACGAGCGCCGGGCCGGTGCGTTAGGCGCTGCCTGGCGCTGGCACCTGAGGTCGCTGCTGCAGCCGTCGGGATGGCGGTATGCGCCGTTCCTGCGGCACCTCGTGCGCGACACCATCCGCCGGCTGCGATGATGCGTGGGCCCACGCGGCTGCTAGTGCTCGGCATCGACGCGGCGAGCCCCGATCTGCTCGATGGCTGGATCGCCGACGGCACGCTGCCGAACCTGGCGGCCCTCGCGGCGCGCGGCCTAACGGGGCGGACGCGCGGGCTCGACGGGTTCTTCGTGGGCTCGACCTGGCCGTCCCTGTACACCGCGACCAATCCGGCGCGGCACGGCTTTCACTACCAACGCCAGCTCATACCGGGCACGTATCGCATCGCCGACCGCGTGCACGGCGCGTTCGTCGAGCGCGAGCCGTTCTGGTGCGCGTTGCATCGGGCGGGGAAGCGGGTGGCCGTGCTCGACGTGCCGCTCGCCGCGCCCGAGCGCGCGCCGCTGAATGGCGTCCACGTAGTCGAATGGGGCGCCCACGACGCGTTTTTCGGCTTTTCGACGCGACCCTCCGAGCTGGGCGCAAGGCTCGAGTCGAACTGGGGTCGGCATCCGGCCGGCCCCACGTGCGACGTCGGCGCGCGTAGCGCGCGCGAGTACCGCCAGTTCGCCGTTGCGCTCGAGGCGGGCGTGCATCGGAAGACGGCGTGGACGATGGACTTGCTGCGGCGCGGCGGATGGGACCTGTTCATGCAAGTGTTCAGCGAAGCCCATTGCGTTGGGCATCAATGCTGGCATCTCCACGACAGCCGCCACCCGGCGTACGACGCGGCCGTGTCGGCGGTGGCGGGGGATCCGATGCGGACGGTGTACCGGGCGATCGATCGCGCGATCGGAGAGATCGTCGGCGCGGCGGGCGACGCCGCGTGCGTCGTGTTCAGCGCCCACGGCATGTCGCACCGCTACGGCGCGCACTTTCTGCTGCGCGACATCCTCGTTTCGTTAGGCGCGGCCGAACCGCTGGCGCCGAGGGTGCGGGATCGCGCGCGCGGCGCGGCGGCGGCGGCGTGGCGGGCCCTCCCACCCGCCGCGCGCGCGCCGCTGTCCGCCATCCGGTCCCGCCTGCCGCCTAACAGAGCGCCGGCGGTCCGCGGCATCGGCGTGGCGGCGGCCCGAAGCCGCTGCTTCCCGCTCGCCAACGGGCTGGCCGTGAGCGGCATCCGTCTCAATCTCGAGGGGCGCGAGCCCAGCGGCACGCTGCGGCCGGGGGACGAGGCAGATCGGTTCGTCGAGCAGTTGGAGTCGGACCTTCTCGCGATCATGGATGACACGACCGGTGCGCCGCTCGTCGCGCGCGTCGCGCGCACGCGGGACCTGTACCACGGCGAGCACCTCGATACGCTGCCCGACGTTCTCGTCGAGTGGAGCGACCGCACGGCGATGGGGAGCACGGTGATCGCGGGCGGCGCGGGCGCGCGGGTGGTCGCGCGGTCACCACGGATCGGCACGATCACTGGAGCGAACGACTACGGACGGAGCGGCGAGCATCGACCCGGCGGTTGGTTCGTGGCGGTGGGAGCGGGTCCGGCCACCGGGCGGTTGCAGCGGGAGCCTTCGCTGCTCGACCTCGCCCCGACGTTCGCCGCGCTGTTGGGCGTGCCGATACCCGACGTCGACGGCGCGCCGATCGCCGAGCTCGCATCCCTCGGCGACGCCTAACGGAGCGCAACGGCGGATCGCTGGCCGGCGCGGAGGGTCGCGAGCCCTGGATCGACGCGCGGCGGCCGGCTCGAGGCGGACGCCGACGTCGCGCCGGAAATCGGGCCTTGCGCCGAGCGCGTGTGCGGCGCCTCTTTAGAGCTTCGCTCTCAGATTGCGCCGGTTCCACCCCTCCGGAATCACAGCATGGTCCCGCCCTTCTTGCCTAACGTGGCACTGCGCGCCGCGGTCGCCACTGCGCTCGCCGTGTCGCTCGTTCCCATGGAGCGCCCGTTCGCGCAGACGCCGGCGTTGCCGAGCGAAACGCCGGCCAAGTTCGCACCGGCGACGTCGACGTTCGACTACGAGCGCCGCGACGTGATGATCCCGATGCGCGACGGCGTGAAGCTGCACACGGTGATCCTCGTGCCGAAGGGAGCGCACCGCGCGCCGATCCTGCTCACGCGGACGCCCTACGATGCGACCGCCACGACATCCTACGCGCAGAGCGCGCACCTGGCGCCCGAGCTCAACGGCTACGACAACGCGCTTCAGGTGATCATCCCCGGCGGCTACATCCGCGTCGTCCAGGACATCCGCGGCAAGTACGGGTCCGAGGGCGACTACGTGATGAATCGTCCGTTAGTCGGCCCGCTCAACCCGACCAAGGTCGACGAGTCGACGGATACTTACGACACGATCGACTGGCTCGTCACGCACATCCCCGAGACCAACGGCAACGTCGGCGAGCTCGGTATTTCCTACGACGGCTTCGAGCCGTTGATGGGACTCGTACACCCGCATCCCGCGCTCAAGGTCTCCGTGCCCATGAATCCGATGGTCGACGGCTGGATGGGCGACGACTGGTTTCACAACGGCGCGTTCCGCGAGCAGAACATGCCGTACATCCTCGAGCAGGAAGCGACGCGCGACAACAGCGCCAAGTGGTGGACCGACCACTTCGACGACTACGACGTGTACATGGAGTCCGGCTCCGCCGGCGCGTTAGGCAAACGGCACGGCCTCGAGCAGGTCGGGTTCTGGAACAAGATCCTCGCGCACCCGAGCTACGATGCATGGTGGCAACAGCAGGCGATGGACAAGATTCTCGCCACGCAACCGGTGAGCGTGCCGGTGATGCTCGTCCACAGCCTCTGGGATCAAGAGGACATCTACGGCGCGATCGCCGTCTACAAAGCGATCAAGCCCAAGGATGCATCGAACGACAAGGTCTTCCTCGTGATCGGTCCGTGGCACCACGGTCAGGAAATCGAAAACGGCAGCTCGTTGGGCGCGATCCAATTCCAGGCGAACAGCTCGGACTACTTCCAGCGCAACATCCTCGGACCGTTCCTCGCGCACTATCTCAAGGACGGCGCGCCGCCGATGGATGTCGCGCCCGTGAACGCCTACGAGACGGGCACCAATCGGTGGGAGCGTTTGCGCGCGTGGCCGTCGGGCTGCGACGCGGGCTGCGCCATTCACCCGACGCCGCTCTACCTCGGCCCCGGCCTAACGGCGACGTTCGATGCGCCCGCGTCGACCGCACCGGATGCCGCGTTCGACGCGTACGTTTCCGATCCCGCGAAGCCGGTCCCGTTCCGCACCCGGCCCATCCAGCCCGTGGGATACACGCCGCCGATGACGTGGGTGCAGTGGTTGGTGGACGACCAGCGCGAAGTCGGCGGCCGCACCGACGTGCTATCGTATGAAACCGGCGCCCTCACGGAGCCGGTCAAGATCAGCGGACAGCCGGTGGCTAACCTCGTCGCGTCCACCACCGGCACCGACGCCGATTGGGTGGTCAAGGTGATCGACGTCTATCCCGACGAAGTGGGCGACGATCCGAACATGGGCGGCTACGAGTTGGCCGTGTCGATGGACATTTTCCGCGGCCGCTACCGCGTGAGCTTTGCCAGCCCCAAGGCGATTACGCCTAACGAGCCGCTGCTCTACCGGTTCGCCCTGCCCACGGCCAACCACGTGTTCCTTCCGGGCCACCGGATCATGGTACAGATCCAATCGAGCTGGTTTCCGCTCTACGACCGGAATCCGCAGACGTTCGTGCCCAACATCTTCTGGGCGAAGCCGGGCGACTACAAGAAAGCCGAGCAGCGGGTGTACCACGAGCCGGGGCACGCGAGCTTCGTGGAGCTCCCGGTGGTGACGGGCGGTCAGTGAGCATGGGTCCGAGAAGGTCCGCGACGAACGGCAAGACTTGACCGGATCGCCGGACGCGCGCATGGTGATGCGGTCTGTGGACAGGGAGTCTGGCGTGCTCAACCCTCAAGCCGTCGATCGTCCGCCGGATCGCCGACGGACGGTGCGATCAGTAGCGTTGCGCGTGCTCCTGCACCTTGGACTGCTGGTGGTCGCGCTCGGCTGCCTCGGCGCCTACCAGCACTTCAAGCTCGCGGGTGCGTCGAACGCCGCGTGGGCCAGCCTTGGCGGCGCGGCGCTGTTCGGCTTCGCGCCGCTCCGTGACGTCACGCACATCGTGTTCGGCATCGAGGGCCGGCTGCTCCACGTGGTACACGGGTTAGGCGGACTCGCGTTGGGCGCGCTGCCGCTCACGGGGGTCGTGTCGGGGACGCCGGTCTTGACGCACGCGGCGACGGCGCCGTTCGCGATCATGGGCGCGGCGCAGGCGTTGATGCACGCGAACACGCCGCGCAACCCGCGGCAGGCGGCCGCGCTGCAGCAGTTCGTGGCCAGCATGCCGGAGCTCGAGCTGGTCGGCAATCCCCGCAACTTCTCCACGGCGCAGGGTGCCCAACGCGCCGTGGCGGCGCTGGCGGACATCATCGGCAAGGCGCAATCGTTAGGCGAGACCGAGCTCGCCGCCGATCCGAAGTTCCAGAGCGCGTGGAGCCAGGCGTCGGCGCGCTTCGGCGCCAATCTGGGTCTCGATGCGGTCGACGAAGCGCTCGGCAAACTCACGTCGAACCCGGCGACGGCGGGCGCCGTCCCGGGCCTCCGGTCGCGGCTCGCCACCGCGCGGCGGACGCTCGCCGGCTCGCCGTCCCGCGCGCAGCAATGACGTCGCGGACGCGCAGGGTGCTCCCGCTGCTGATCGGCGCGCTCGTCGGCGCGGCGGTCGCGCGAGTTGCCATGCGCTCGCCTAACGGAGCGGGCGCGGGCCACGCGCCCGCGTGGCTGTCGTCGGTCTTTTCCGGATACACGCCGGCGCTGTGGACATCGCTGGCCCTGTGGGTGGCGTTCAGTCTCTACTGGGAGATCGAGGCGAAGGGCGCCGCACCGGTGGAGCGGCGGGAGTCGAGTGCATCGCGCGCGGTGCACGTCACGCTCGTGTCGATCGGCCAGCTGATGGTGTTCCTCGGAATCCCCGGCCTGCGCGCGCGGTTCGTGCCGGCATCGATGCTGCTGGCGTGGACCGCGCTGGCCATCCAGCTGCTGTTCCTGGCGCTCGGCGTCTGGTCGCGCCGCATGCTCGGCCGCAACTGGAGCGGCGCGATCGCGGCGAACGAGGGGCACGAGTTGGTGCGAGACGGCCCGTATCGATCGCTCCGGCATCCGATCTATACTGCCGTGTTAGGCATGTACGCGTGCACCGCGCTCATCTCGGGCGAAGTGCACGCGCTCGCCGGTCTCGTGCTGCTGCTCGCGGCGTATTGGCGCAAGGTGCGGCTCGAGGAGCAACATCTGGCGTCGCACTTCGGACCGTCGTATCGCGAATACCGCGACGCGACCTGGGGCGCGGTTCCCGGATTGTTCTAGCGCGCGGTCTTGACCGCGCCCGCGGCGCGCTGCATTGTGTCCCCCGGCGGCGATCCACGCCCAACCTCTCGAGACTCCGCCCCAGCCGGGGTCCGCTGCGAGGCAAAGGGGGGCACACTCCCGGATTCGTCTGGACATCCTTTGCGTCACCACGAGCGCTGCTGGGGAGAGGCCCGTGGTGTACTCAAAGGAGTCGTGATCATGCCGAAGAACAAGGATCTCAAGCGCCTCGTTCGCGCCCGCATGCGCAAGACGGGTGAAGCGTACACCGCCGCCCGCGCGCAGATCGTCAAACATCCTCGCCGTCGTTTGCCTAACGCTATGCCGGACGTGGGCTCCGCCGTGGCGGCGGATGACCTGGCGTTGCGTGCCGGCCTCAGCGACGCGGCCGTGAAGGAGCACACCGGGTGCACGTGGGAGCGCTGGGTGCGCGCGCTCGACCGCCACGGTGCCGCAACGATGCCGCACCGCGAGATCGTTGCGCTCGTGAGCACGAAGTACAAGGTGCCGGATTGGTGGTCGCAGATGGTGACGGTGGGCTACGAGCGCATCAAGGGTCTGCGTGCGCGCGGGCAACGGCGAGACGGGAGCTACGAGGCGACGAAATCGCGCACGTTCGCGGTGCCCGTGGCGACGTTGTTCGACGCGTGGGCGAACGCGCGCCGGCGTAACGCATGGTTGGGCGAGCGCGTGACCATCCGCACCGCGACCGCGCCCAAGTCGCTGCGCATCGGCTGGAGCGACGGCAGCATCGTCGCCGTCGGGTTCTACGCGAAGGGCACCTCGCGGAGCTCGGTTGCCGTGCAGCACGCGAAGCTGCCCGACCGCCACACCGCGGAGCGTCTCAAGCAATTCTGGACGGAGCGCCTAGACGCGTTAGGCGACGCGCTGGCCATTACGTACTATTGAACTGCGTCCGAAATGGTGATCGCACTGAGACAACGTCACCAGCGCGGTCGGAGCAATCCAACGCGACGTCTCGGATTCATCTGCTCATGAAGAAACGGACAAAGCACGGTCCGTGCTTTTCCGGAGTGACCGTGCTTTGTCCGTTTCTTCATGCGTAGTTACTAGAACCCGATGTTCCCCTAACGCAGAAGTGATTCCTTCGGCCTGGTGTCTGTAGCTGGCCCGTGATGTCACGCGATTAAATTGGCTCGCATGACGACGTCACACACCCTGGGCGCCGCGCGCACCGGCGCCGCGATGATTGGCCCGGACGATGCGCGCTATCGCGCCGTCGTGGAGAAGCAGTTCAACAAGCGATGGACCGCCCGCCCCGATTACGTTCGCCTAACGGAATCGACGGCGCATGTGGCGACTGCCGTCGAGGAGGCGGTGCGCTCGGGACGCCGGTTTGCCATCACGAGCGGCGGCCACTGCCTCGAGAATTTCGTCACGAGTCCGGACATCCGCGTGATCATCGACGTGTCGCCCATGAAGCGCATCACGTACGACGCTGAGCGGCGCGCCGTGTGTGTCGAGGCCGGCGCCACGGTTGGCGAAACCTTCCGCGCGCT
>Ga0075426_10003384_pt1 | contig 11391 bp, 3 predicted proteins | sample SoiMethybrSBSTD5_FD_75304 | JGI IMG/M metagenome (GOLD analysis project Ga0075426, IMG submission 75304) | Bulk soil microbial communities from a Populus tree surrounding site in Tennessee, USA - Soil MetaG P. TD hybrid SBSTD5 | ecosystem: Environmental > Terrestrial > Soil > Tree plantation...
ACTCGGCGCGGCCTTCGCCGTGCGCGGTGACGATCGGGATGCGGCTGCCGGCCATGCTGCGGAAGAAGAGCGATGGGCTCTGGACGATCTCGACCATGACGAGCCGGCCTTCGAACTGCTCGGACTTGTTCCTGACGAACGCGGGCCAGTGCGCGGCGCCGGGGACGATTTCCTTCAGCGCGGCGAACATCTGGCAGCCGTTGCAGGCGCCGAGCGCGAAGGTGTCCTTGCGCCCGAAGAAGTTCATGAACTCGGCGCGCAGGCGCGGGTTGTAGAGGATGGTGCTGGCCCAGCCGCGGCCCGCACCGAGCACGTCGCCGTAGGCGAAGCCGCCGCCGGCGGCGATGCCCTTGAAGCCGGCGAGCGTCTGGCGGCCGGCGAGGAGATCGGTCATGTGGACGTCGACCGCCTCGAAGCCGGCGCGGTCGAATACCGCGGCCATCTCGACCTGGCCGTTCACGCCCTGCTCGCGCAGGATCGCGACGCGCGGGCGCGCGCCGGCGGAGATGCGCACGGACCTGACGTCGAACGTGACCTCCAGCGACAGGCCGCTGTCGTTCGGGTCGATGATGCGGTCGTACTCCTCGCGCGCCGACTCGGGATGGTCGCGCAGCGCCTGCATGCGGTAGGTGAGCTCGCCCCAGATGCGCTGGAGGTGGTCGCGCTTGTTGGCATAGACGGGCTTGTTGTTGCGCGTGAAGCGGATCTCGTCGCGCGGGTTGAGCTGGCCGATGACGTGCGTGTAGCCGCCGAGGCCCGCCTCGCGCAGCGCCTGCAGGACGTTCGCGCGGTCGCGCGCGCGGATCTGGATGACCGCGCCGAGCTCCTCGTTGTAGAGCGCGGCGAGCACGAGCTCGCGCGCGCGGCCGGCGAGCTGCTCCTCGGTGTTGCGCTTGAACGCGTCGACGTCGTCCGCCGCCGCATCGAAGGCGAGCGGGTCGAGGTTGATCGTCACACCGCAGTGCGCGGCAAAGGCCATCTCGCACACGGCGACGAACAGCCCGCCGTCGGAGCGGTCGTGGTACGCGAGGATCAGCGGCCGCAGCGCCTGGATGGCGGCGAAGAAGGCTTTGAGCAGCGCCGGATTGTCGAGGTCCGGGCATTCGGTGCCGTAGCCCGCCGCGAAGGTCTGCGCGAGGATCGAGCCGCCCAGGCGGTTCTTGCCGCCGCCGAGATCGATGAGCAGCAGCTCGGTCTCATCGGCGTCGGTGCGCAGCTCGGGCGTCAGCGTGTCGCGAGCGTCATCGACGGGTGCGAAAGCCGAAACGACGAGCGAGAGCGGCGCGACCACCTGCTTGCCGTCCCAGCGCGTCTGCATGGAGAGCGAATCCTTGCCGACCGGAATCGAGACGCCGAGCGCCGGGCAGAGCTCCATCGCAACCGCGCGCACCGTGTCGTAGAGCGCCGCGTCCTCGCCCGGATAGCCGGCCGCCGCCATCCAGTTCGCCGACAGCTTCACCTGGGAGAGGGAGCCGATGTGCGCCGCGGCGATGTTGGTGATCGCCTCGCCGATCGCCATGCGGCCCGAGGCGGGCGCGTCGATCAGCGCGAGCGGCGCGCGCTCGCCGATCGCCATCGCCTCACCGGCGTAACCGTCGTAGTCGAGGAGCGTCACCGCGCAGTCGGCCACGGGTGTCTGCCACGGGCCGACGAACGGGTCGCGCGCGCAAAGGCCCCCGACGGTGCGATCGCCGATCGAGACGAGGAAGTGCTTCGCCGCGACCGCCGGGTGGCGCATGATGCGGTGCGCCGCCGTGTCGGGCGTGATCTTGTCGAGCACCAGCGGCTCGGGCTTGCGCGGCGCATGACGCACGTCGCGCAGCATTTTCGGCGGCTTGCCGAGGATCACGCCGAGCTCGATGTCCACCGGCTTCGCGCCGGATGCTTTGTCGGTGACCAGCAGCCGGCCGTCGTCGGTGGCGCTGCCGAGCACCGCGAACGGACAGCGCTCGCGCCGGCACAGGGTTTCGAACGTCGGCAGATCCTTGGGCGCGATGGCGAGCACGTAGCGCTCCTGCGCCTCGTTGCACCAGATCTCGCGCGGCGACATGCCGGTGTCTTCGCTCGGGATGTCGCGCAGCTCGAGCCGCGCGCCGCGGCGCACCGACCAGACCAGCTCGGGCACGGCGTTGGACAGCCCGCCGGCGCCGACGTCGTGGATCGAGAGGATCGGGTTCGCGGGCCCGAGCTGCCAGCAGCGATCGATGACTTCCTGGGCGCGGCGCTGCATCTCGGCGTTGTCGCGCTGCACGGAGTCGAAGTCGAGCTCGGCCACGTTCGCACCCGCACCCATCGACGAGGCGGCGCCGCCGCCCATGCCGATCAGCAGCCCCGGCCCGCCGAGCTGGATGAGCAGCGTCCCGGCCGGCAGCTCGTGCTTGCCGGTATGGATCGCGTCGATGTTGCCGATGCCGCCCGCGAGCATGATCGGCTTGTGGTAGCCGCGGTTCTGGTACTCGAAGGCGCGGAAGTAGCCGCACAGGTTCGGACGCCCGAACTCGTTGTTGAATGCGGCGGCGCCGATCGGCGCCTCGAGCATGATCTCGAGCGCCGACGCGATGTGCGCAGGCTTGCCGGCAGATTGCGCTTCCCACGGCTGCACGTTGCCCGGGATGCGCAAATAGGAGGTGGTGTAGCCGACGAGGCCCGCTTTCGGCTTCGCGCCGCGCCCGGTGGCGCCCTCGTCGCGAATCTCGCCGCCCGCGCCGGTCGCCGCCCCCGCAAAGGGCGAGATCGCGGTCGGATGGTTGTGCGTCTCGACCTTCATCACCGTGTGCGTAAGGCCGGTATGCCGGCCATACCTGCCGTCCGCACGCGGGTGGAAGCGCTGGGCGCTGCGGCCTTCCATGATCGCCGCGTTGTCGGCGTATGCCAGCACGGTGCCCGTCGGGTTCACGGCGTGCGTGTGGCGGATCATCGCGAACAGCGACTTGTCCTGCTTCTGGCCGTCGATGATCCACTCGCCGTTGAAGATCTTGTGGCGGCAGTGCTCGGAGTTCGCCTGCGCGAACATGGTGAGCTCGGCGTCCGTCGGGTCGCGGCCGATCGCGCGATAGGCGCGCTCCAGGTATTCGATCTCGTCGTCGCTCAGCGCGAGGCCGAGCCGCGCATTCGCCGGGCGCAGCTCGCCGAGCGGAATCGATTGCAGCGGGCGCGGCGGGACCTGCGTGAAGAGCTGGGCCGCCTGATCGAACGACGAGAGCACCGTCTGGGTCATGCGGTCATGGAGCAGCGCGGCAACGGCCGGGTTTTCGGACTGCACGTGGTAGGCCGTGCCGCGCTCGATGCGCCTCACCGCGGCGAGGCCGCAGTTATGCGCGATGTCGGTCGCCTTCGACGACCACGGTGAGAGGGTGCCAAGGCGCGGCACGACCAGGTAGAGCCGCCCGCTGGCATCAGCCGCCGGCGGGCCATAGTCGAGCAGGCGCTCGAGGACAGTGCGCTCGGGCGCCGCGAGCTCGCGCTCGAGCTCGACGAAATGCCGGAACTCGGCCGCGGCACCGCGGATGCCGGGATCGACCTTCTGCAGTTGCGCGACGAGCTTGGCGAGGCGGAACTCGGAGACCGCGCGCGGCCCCCGGAGCTGGAGGATGTGAGGCACTAGTTGCGGACCTGGGGCTCCTTCACGGTGCCGCCGAGGAGGAGCGTCACGCGCTGGATCTCTTTCTCGGTCTTCATGTCGGCGACGATGCGGCCGGAGAGCGCGCCGCTCGAGGCGATGTCGGCGCTCGCGCCGGCGTTCAGCCGCCCGGCGCCGATGTTGACGTTGCGCAGCGCTACCGTGCCGCGGTCGTACGTCGCCTGGCCGTTCATCTCGACGAATTGCGTGACGCCGGCGCCCGTGCGGCCGCCGCTTTGGATGTAGCGCGCCAGATCGACGCTGCCGAGCGTGCCCTGGCTCACCGTGAAGGTGCCGTCGAGGCGGCTCCCGGCGACCAGGCCCGCCGGATCGGCCGCGCTCATCGAGAACTTCGCGGTGCCGTCGGCATTGCCGGACGAGACCAGCGCCGGCGCGAACACCGCGGCGTTGATGTTGCGCACGGTGACGACGCCGTCCACGTTCCAGCTCCCGGACCAGCGCACGGTGGCCTTGCCCGAGATGCCGCCCTGGAAGATGGCGCCGCCCCACTCGCTGATCGTCATGCCGCGCGGCGTGGCGCTGCCGCGCATGACGAACTTGCTGAGGGTCACTTGCGGCGCGATCGGCAGCGTGAAGCCGCCCGCCAGCACGTCGAAGTCGATCGAGCCGTCCTGCTTCGGCGTGAGCCTGGCAACCAGGCCGTCGGGGCCTTCGACCTTGGCGGTGCGCAGCGTGCCCCTGGCGTCGAACGCAGCCTCGGCGAAAAGATCCTTCGGCAGGGTCGCCGGCCCGGGGAGCTGCAGGTTCTTGATGGTGACGCTCGAGACGCTCAGATTGTCGGCGCGCACCTTGGCGAACAGCGCATCGCCGATCGCGGCCTGCGGCAGGCTCAGGCCCTCGATGCGAACGTTGGTGAACTTCTTCTTGTCGCCGAACAGGCCGCCCGGCCAGCCGCTCGCGACCACGCGCGCGACCCTGGCGTCGCCAACGCGCACGTTCGCGAAGCGGATCTCCGGCAGCCCGCTGAAGAGCCAGAGGTTCGCCGAGCCGATCTTCACCGTGCGCCCCAGCGCCTCGCTCGCCGCCCGCTCGTAGTCCGCCGTGTCGAGCGCCACGATGTGCGCCGCGCCGACGCCGATGAGCAGGAGGAGCGCCAGCGTCACGGTCACGGGCTTGCCCCACTTGATCGGCCGGCGCGGCCGCGACGGCGCGACGTACTCCGGCTTCTCCTTCTTGGCGGCGCGCGCCTTCTCCTTTTCCTGCGCTTTTTCCTGCGCTTTTTCCTTGGCCTTTGCCTCCGCGAGCTGCTCTTCCTCGTGCTCGACCTCGGTCATGTCGAGGTCGTCGTCGGTGACCGGGATGTCCTCTTCCTCCTTCGGCTCGTGCTTCCTGCCTTCCTTGGCCATCGCCGCCACGGTGGCCGCCTCGGCCTTGCGCCGGATTTCCTCGGCGTCGCGCCTGCGGCGCTCATCCTCCTGCGCGCGCCGTGCCTCTTCTGCCAGGCGCTGCTCGTCGTCCTCGGCCTGGCGGCGGCGCTCGGCTTCTTCCCTGATCTCGCGGTCGAGCTCGGCGCGCTTGCGGTCGGCTTCGGCTTTCGCCTGGCGATCGGCTTCTTCCCTGGCCTTCTGCTCCTCGTCGTCATTGCTCGTGAAGCTCTCGAGATCGGCGAGCAGCGAATCGGCGAAGTTGTCCCTCTTCTTGGCTTTCTGCGTCACGCCATCGCCCGGCCCGGGCGCGGCTTCGACCTTCGCCATGGCGGCTGCGGCCGCCGCCGCGGCGAGCTCGGCCTCTTTCCTTGCGGCCTCCTCCTCTTCGCGCTGCCGGCGCTCCTCTTCCTGCTGCCGGCGAGCCTCTTCGCGCTTGCGCTCGGCCTCCTCGCGCGCGATGCGCTCGGCTTCCTGCCGCTGGCGCAGCTCCTCGGCTTCGCGGCGCGCCTTTTCCTCCGCCTCCTTCGCCTTGCGCTCGACTTCGGCCTTGGCCTTGCGCTCGGCTTCCTCGCGCGCCTTGCGCTCCGCCTCGAGCTTGCGCTCGAGCTCCTCGCGCGCCCTGCGCTCGGCCTCGAGCTTCACCTTGGCCTCGGCTTCGAATTTCGCCCGCGCCTCGGCTTCGGCCTTCGCCTTCGCTTCCGCGACCTGGCGTGCCGCGGCTTCCTGCGCGGCCTTCGCTTTCGCCTCGGCCTCGGCTTTCGCCCGGGCAGCCGCCTGCTCCTTCAGCTTGTCTTCCGCCTCGGTGCGCACCTGCGCTTCCATCTCGGCGCGCGCCTTGGCTTCGGCTTCCTTCTTGAGCTTGTCGCGCTCGGCCGCCGCCTTGGCTTCGGCTTCCTCGCGCGCCTTGGCGAGCACCGTCGTCTGTTCCATCGGCGAGGGTGCTGCGGGTCGCGACGCGGGCTTGGAGGCACCACCGAGCGAGCTGAAATCGAGGTCGCCGAGGCTCGGCTCGGGCGCCGTCCTGGCCGCGAGCTTGGGCACGCTCTTCGGCGCCGGCGCTGGCGCTGCCGGCTTTGCCGGCGCAGCGCCCGGGGCGCCCGCGGTCACCTGGCGGATGAAACCGTCCTTGTCGAGCTGCCCGATGATCTTCTGGAACGCCGCGTCGTAGGGCTTGCCGAGTCTTTGCGCCACGTCGGCGAGCGTGGCACGCCCGTCGATCGCGGTGAGCACCGCACGGTCTCCTCGCTGCAAGAGGCTGGTCTTCCCGGAAGCCTCCTGTACCCCTTTCCCCGACTTCGAGTAGATGGCGGTCGGATTCATTTCTTGGCCGCCATTATATTAGTGAGGCGAGCCGTACCCGCCGCCCCCCGGACTTTCAATGACGAATATGTCGCCCCCCGCCATCTCGGTCTGGTCGAACGGCCCGAGCTCGGTGCGGCTGCCGTCGGCGCGCAGCACGTAGTTTTTTCCACACTCGCCCGGCTCGCCGCCCGCCATACCGTGCGGCGCCACGAGCCGGTGCCCGGAGAGGATCGCGGCGGTCATCGGCTCGAGAAAGCGCACTCGCCGGATCGCGCCGTTGCCGCCGCGCCAGCGGCCGCGGCCGCCCGAGCCGTGGCGGATCTCGTAGCTCTCGAGGCGCACCGGGAAGCGCCACTCGAGCACTTCGGGATCGGTGAGCCGCGAGTTCGTCATGTGCGTCTGCACCACGTCGGCGCCGTCGTATCCCGGACCCGCGCCCGAGCCGCCGCCGACCGTCTCGTAGTACTGGTAGCGCGCGTTGCCGTACGTGAAATTGTTCATCGTGCCCTGCGCCGAGGCCATGACCTGCAGCGCGCCATAGAGCGCTTCCGTCAGGCACTGCGACGTCTCGACGTTCCCCGCGACCACTGCAGCCGGGTAGCGCGGCTTCAGCATGCAGCCCTCAGGTATCAAAACGTTGAGCGGCTTCAGGCAGCCCGAATTGAGCGGAATGTCCGCATCCACCAGGGTGCGGAAAACGTACAGCACCGCCGCCATGCACACCGCCGATGGCGCGTTGAAGTTGTTCGGCAGTTGCGGCGAAGTTCCGGTGAAATCGATCCTGGCGCTTCGGCGGTCGGCGCCGATCGTGATGCGCACGCGGATCAGCGCGCCGTTGTCGAGCGGCATCTCGAACTCGCCGTCCTTTAACACTCCTATGACCCGCCGCACCGATTCCTCGGCGTTCGCCTGCACGTGACCCATGTACGCCTGCACCACCTCGAGGCCGAACTCTTCCACCATGCGGCCGAGCTCCTGCACGCCTTTCTCGTTCGCCGCGATCTGCGCGCGCAGATCCGCGATGTTCTGCGTCACGTTGCGCACCGGGTGCCGGCCTGACGTGAGCAGCTTCACCGTCTCCTGCTCGCGGAAGCGGCCCTCCTCCACCATCAGGAAGTTGTCGATGAGCACGCCCTCCTCTTCCACCACTTTGGAGCCAGGGGGCATCGAGCCCGGCGTGATGCCGCCGATGTCGGCGTGGTGGCCGCGCGAGCCGACGTAGAAGAGGATCCGCTGGTCCTGGAACACCGGCGTAATCACCGTCACATCCGGGAGATGCGTGCCGCCGTTGTACGGCGCGTTCAGCACGTACACGTTGCCGGGCTTGATGCGCCCGGCGTTCTCGCGGATCACGGTCTTGATCGACTCGCTCATCGAGCCGAGATGCACCGGCATGTGCGGCGCATTGGCGATCAGGTTGCCGCTGCCGTCGAAGATGGCGCAGGAGAAGTCGAGGCGCTCCTTGATGTTCACCGAGTAGGCGGTGTTCTGCAGGCGCAGGCCCATCTGCTCGGCGATCGACATGAACAGGTTGTTGAATATTTCCAGCCTCACCGGATCCACTTGCGTGCCAATCGCCGCCGCGGTGGTCCGCGCCCGCGTGCGCTCGAGCACCAGGTGGTCGAGCTCGCTCACCGTGGCGCGCCACTCCGGCTCGACGACCGTGGTCGCGTTCGCCTCGGCGATGATCGCCGGCCCCTCGATCTGCTGGCCGGCGGCGAGCTCCTCGCGCCGGTAAAGTGGCGCCTCGTGCCACGCGCCGGCGGTGAACACCTTTACCTTTCGAGCCGGCGGCGCCGGCCGGCGTGGCCGGGCAGGTACCTCGCGCGGCGCATCGCCCGGCGCGATCGCCTCCGCCGATACGGCTTCGGCGATCAGCGTACGGCCGGGCATGAGGAAGGAAAACTGCTGGCGGTACGCCGCCTCGAACGCGGCGACCATCTGCGCGCGCGGCCCGAGCGGCACGACGAGCGCCGTATCGGTGCCGTCGTACTTGAGATGCGCGCGCCGCTCCACGCGGATGCGCTCCACCGGCACGCCCTGCAGCACGAGCTCGTCGCGCGCCGCGCCGGCGAGCTCCCCGGCCAGGTCTTCGAGCGCGCGCGAGTCGTCGAGCTTCGTCTCCACCGCACGCTCGCGCATCGCGGTCTGGTCGGCGAGGCCCATGCCGTATGCCGAGAGCACGCCCGCGTGCGGATGGATGAAGACGCGCGTCATGCCGAGCGCGTCGGCCACCAGGCACGCATGCTGGCCGGCGGCGCCGCCGAAGCAGTTGAGCGTATAGCGCGTCACATCGTGGCCGCGCTGCACCGAGATGTGCTTGATCGCGTTCGCCATGTTGCCCACCGCGATCTGCACGTAGCCTTCTGCCACCGCCTCTGCGCTGCGACCATCGCCGATGGCACCGGTCAGCTTCTGGAATTCGCGCCCCACGACCGCCGCGTCCAGCGGCTGCTTGCCGTCGGCGCCAAACACATGCGGGAAGAACGGCGGCTGGATCTTGCCCAGCATGACGTTCGCATCGGTGACCGTGAGCGGTCCCCCGCGGCGGTAGCACGCCGGTCCGGGGTTGGCGCCCGCGGAATCCGGCCCGACGCGATAGCGCGAGCCGTCGAAGTGCAGGATCGAGCCGCCGCCCGCGGCGACGGTATGGATCGACATCATCGGCGCGCGCATGCGCACGCCCGCGACGTGGGTCTCGAACTCGCGCTCGAAGGTGCCGGCGTAGTGCGACACGTCGGTGGACGTGCCGCCCATGTCGAAGCCGATGATGCGCTCGAAGCCGGCGGCTTGCGCAGTTCGCGCGGCGCCGACGATGCCGCCCGCCGGCCCGGAGAGAATCGCGTCCTTGCCCTGGAAGCGCCGCGCATCCGCCAGGCCGCCGTTCGACTGCATGAAGAAAAGGCGCACCCCGTCGAGCTCGGACGCCACCTGCCCGACATAGCGGCCGAGAATCGGCGACAGGTACGCATCTACTACCGTGGTATCGCCGCGCCCGACGAGCTTCATGAGCGGGCTCACGCGATGCGACACCGAGATCTGCGGGAAGCCGACCTCCGCCGCGAGCTCGGCCACGCGCCGCTCGTGCTCGGTGTAGCGGTAGCCGTGCATGAACACGATCGCGACCGAGCGGTAGCCTTCGGCGTACGCCGCCTGCAGATCGCGCTTCGCCCGCTCGGCGTCGAGCGGCAGCACGAGCTCGCCGCGCGCCCCGACGCGCTCCTCCACCTCCACCACCTTGGTGTAGAGCATCTCCGGCAGGACGATGTGGCGATCGAAAAGCCGCGGCCGGTTCTGGTACGCGATGCGCAGCGCGTCGCGAAAGCCGCGCGTGATGAAGAGCACCGTCGGCTCGCCCTTGCGCTCGAGGAGCGCATTGGTCGCGACGGTGGTGCCCATCTTCACCGCCTCGATGCGCTCGCCGGGAATGGGTTTTCCAACCGGGACATTCAGCAGCGCGCGGATGCCGGCGATGGCGGCATCGCGATAGCGCTCCGGGTTCTCCGACAGCAGCTTGTGGGTGACGATCGCGCCGTCGGGCTTGCGCGCCACCACGTCGGTGAACGTGCCGCCGCGGTCGATCCAGAACTGCCAGCGGCCGCTCTTATCCATTGGCCAGGCGCACTCGGATCTGTGACACCGCCCGCATGGTAAGCGCAATGCGCGCCCCATCCAGCGGCAGCGTCTGGGACGAGAGCTTCGCGATCACCAGCTCGTTCCTGCGGTCGACGAACAGATTCTGGCCATGGATGCCGAGCGCGAAGACGAGCGGCGCGTCGCCGTCCAATACGTACCACTGGCTGCGATAGCGCATCGGCATGCCGGGAAAATAAGCAACGAAGCTGCCGGCATCCCAGGCGGCGCGGTCGCCGCCGGTTTCCATATCGCGCACCCATGGCGACGGCTGCTCGATCATCCACTGCCCGACGCGTGCCAGATCGCGTGCGGTGACGCACATGCCGCCGGCGGTGCGCGGCGCGCCGAGCCGATCCACGGTGATATAGGCATTGTGCTCGGCGCCGATCGGCCGCCAGAGGTGCTCGCTCATCAGCTCGGCATAGCGCCGGCCCGTGGCGCGCTCGATCACCCAGCCGAGGAGATCGGTATTCGGCGAGATGTAGTGGAAGCGCCCGCCGTGGGGACCGTCGCGCTCCTTTAAATGTTGATAGAACGCGTGCAGATCGGAGGGCGTGTCACCCGGCCCGAGCGGGTTCCAGCCGCTCGCCTTGCGGTACTCGACGATCGGGCCGGACGTGGCGAGATAGTCCTCGGCGAAGGCAACCCCGGTGCGCATGTCCAGCAGGTGGCGAACGCTCGCGCCCTTGTATGCGGTGTTCGCGAGCTCCGGCACAAAGTCGGTCACCTGGCGCCCGGCATCGATGCCGAGGCTGCCGAAGAGCAGGCCGAGCATCGATTTCGACACCGACATCAGGATGTGCGGCGAAGCGGCCGACATGCCGTTCGCGTAGTGCTCGGCGATCAGCGCGCCGCGGTGCAGGACGACGAAGCCGTCGGTCTGTGTCTCGGCGAGGAACTGCGCAAGGTCGAGCTCGCGCGGCCGCGACGCGAGCTCGCGCAGCCGACGCGGATCATGCGGGATGTCGGCGCTCGGGATGAGGTCGCGCACATGATGGAACGCCCAGCGGTTGTACGGCGCCTCGCGCCAGTTGGCGAGCGTCGCCTGGGGTAAAGGCGGCGGCTTCATTAGAATCCAATCCTAACTTGGAACGAGTGGACGCCGTGGTGGTCGGCGCGGGCGTCGTGGGCCTCGCCATCGCGCGCGAGCTCGCGCTCGCCGGCCGCGAAGTGATCGTGCTGGAAGCCGAGGACGCGATCGGCACGCACACGAGCTCGCGCAACTCGGAAGTCATCCACGCCGGCATCTACTATCCGAAGGGCTCGCTCAAGGCGCGCGCCTGCGTCGCGGGCAGGCACCTGCTCTATGAATACTGCGCCTCGCACGGCGTGCCGCACCGGCGCTGCGGCAAGCTGATCGTCGCCACCACCGAAAGCCAGCTCGCCGAGCTCGGCGTCATCCGGGAGAAGGCGCACGCGAACGGCGTCACCGACGTCGACTGGATC
>Ga0075426_10003386_pt1 | contig 11387 bp, 9 predicted proteins | sample SoiMethybrSBSTD5_FD_75304 | JGI IMG/M metagenome (GOLD analysis project Ga0075426, IMG submission 75304) | Bulk soil microbial communities from a Populus tree surrounding site in Tennessee, USA - Soil MetaG P. TD hybrid SBSTD5 | ecosystem: Environmental > Terrestrial > Soil > Tree plantation...
AGCGGCCGGAAGTCGACGTCGTAGATGGTGTTGCCGTACGCGTTCTCGGGATAGCGGTCGACCAGATAGATGAGCGAGTCGCCGATCCCCTTGATGGCCGGGATGTTGAGCTCGCCTGGTCCCGCTTGGCCGGCGACGCCCCAGGCGCCGCGCTCGATCAGCTTGTCGTAGGCGGCTGCTGCATCGCGCACGCGAAACGCCATGGCGCAGACGCTCGGGCCATGGCGCCGCGCGAAATTCTGCGCGAAGGAGCGCGGCTCGGCATTCAGAATGAAGTTGATGCCGCCCTGCTTGTAGAGCGCGACGTCCTTATGGCGGTGGCGTGCGACGCGCTGGAATCCCAGCCGCTCGAACAGCGCGCCGAGCGCCTTCGGATCGCTCGCCGCATACTCGACGAATTCGAATCCGTCGGTCTCGACCGGGTTGTCCCACGCGTCTTGCCGTCGCTCCGCCATGGCGCCTCCGCCGCTATTCAATTGTATGATGCCGCCCCTATGCCACGGGTTCCGCTCGCCGACTTCGAGCCCCAGCTTGCGAAGCGGCTCGCCGAGCTGTGGGGCACGCCGCCGAACCTCTATCGGGCGCTTGCCAACCATCCGGCGCTCGTCGCCGCGTGGACCGAATTCTCGCGCATGCTGCGCTACGACACGCGTACGCCGCGCGCGCTGCGCGAGCTCGTGATCCTGCGCGGCGCGCAACTGATGCGCTCGGAATACGAATGGGCCCAGCACCTGCCGATGGCGAGAAAGAGCGGCGTGCGCGAGGCACAGATCCAGGCACTTGCGGATTGGCGCACATCGCGCGAATTCGACGAGCGGGAAAAGGCCGCGCTCGAGCTCGCGGAGGCCGTCACCGCCGGCCGCGTGAGCGATGAGGCGCATGCCCGCGTCACGCGTTACTTCGATCAGCATGATTACGTCGAGCTCGCGGCGGTGGCCGCGTTCTACGCCATGGTCGGTCGCATGCTCGATGCGATGGGGGTGCCGCTCGATGAGGATGTGCGCAACTACCACCCGAAGTTGAAGTGAGCGAGGCTCGCTCGTACCGCTATTACGAGTTCGTAATGGCGGCGTTCGTCACGGTGCTGATCTGCTCGAACCTGATCGGCCCGGCGAAGATCGTTCAGGTCGATAGCTGGCCCGCGTTCGGCGCCGGCATCATCTTCTTCCCGATCTCCTACGTGTTCGGCGACGTGCTGACCGAGGTATACGGCTACGCGCGGGCGCGTCGCGTCATCTGGGCCGGCTTCGGCGGTTTGGCGTTCGCGTCGATCATGGCGTCGGTCGTGGTGGCGCTGCCGCCGGCCCCGTTCTGGAAGAACCAGGACGCCTATGAAATCGCTTTCGGCACCACCTGGCGCATCGCGCTCGCTTCGATGTTCGCCTACTTTTGCGGTGAGTTTGCCAACTCCTATGTACTGGCGAAGATGAAAATCCTTACCGCCGGGCGCTGGCTCTGGACGCGCACCATCGGCTCCACCATCGTCGGCGAGGCGGTCGATTCGGCGCTGTTTTATCCGCTTGCGTTTTACAACTCCGGCCTGATGCCCAATGAGGTGCTGCCCGCGATCATGCTGGCACAATTCGTCGGCAAGGTCGGCGTCGAGGTGGTCTTTACGCCGGTGACCTACAAGGTCGTGGGCTTTCTGAAACGCGCGGAGCAGGAGGATTACTACGACCGCAACACCGACTTCAGTCCTTTCCGGCTGAAGGTTTAACGGGCTGGGTGCGATAGGCGGCGAGCACGCGCCGAAGCTCGGTACGTTCATCGCTGGGCACATCGTCGAGGAGGAAGCGCTCGCCCGAGCGCACGAAGTACTGCGCGCCGAGGGGGCCGTCCAAGTCCCACATGACCAGGCGCCGCTCGCCGATGGCGATCTCGCGCACGACGCGCTTCGCGGCGTACTCGGCAAAGACGCGACGGAATTCGCTCTCACCCACGCGGTCGCGGTAGGCGCGCAGCAGCTCGGCTCGTTGTTCGGGCGCATTGGACAGCGCCGCGGCGGCCTCGATCTCGCCGGCCGCGAGGTGCAAGAGAATCCGCTCGGCCGTCGGACGCGCGCTCTCGGCAACATCGACGACTTCGCGGTATGCGGGCAGTTCGCGCGGCGGGGCGGCGGCGCAGCCGGCGAACCCGGCGAACAGCGCCGAGATAATGACGACCCTGACGCCGAAGCTCACGCCGCGGCGCGCGCGGGTCGCTGGCTGTCGAAGCGGCTGAGGAGCTCGGCGTGTTTTTTTCGCGCGGCGTCGAGGTTACGCGTCTTGATATGGCCAAAGCCGCGAATTTCCTCGGGCAGCGAAGCGATCTGCACCGCGAGCGCATGATTCTCCGCCGAGAGCTTGGCGAGCAGGCGCTCAACGGTAGCTTCGTATTCGCTGATCAGCGCGCGCTCGGTGCGACGCTCCGCGGTGTAGCCGAAGATGTCGAGCGACGTGCCGCGCAGGCCGCGCAGCGACTTGAGCACGCGGAAGACGGGCAGCATCCAGCCGCCGAAGCGCATCTTGCGCGGCTCGCCGGTGAGCGGATCCTTGCGGGCGAGCAAAGGCGGCGAGAGGTGGAAGACCAGCTTGTAGTCGCCCTCGAACATGTGGCCGATCTTGCGCTCGAGCGCGCCGTCGGCGTGCAGCCGCGCCACCTCGTACTCATCCTTGTAGGCCATGAGCTTGGCGTAGTAACGCGCCACGGCCTCCGTTAGCTTGGTCGAGTTGAGCTCGCGTTCGCGTGAACGGACGCGTTCGACCAGAGCTCGGTATTTGGCGGCGTAGGCGGCGTTCTGGTAGGCGGTGAGGAGCTGCACCCGGCGCTCGATCAGCTCGTCGACGTTGCGCGACAGATGCTCGCCGAGCGCGATCACTTCGGCCGGCTGCGCGAGGCGCTCGACGCGCTCGCTGTCGACGGCGGCGCGGCGGCCCCAGAGGAAGCTCTGCTTGTTGAAGTCGACGGCGACGCCGTTCAGCTCGATCGCGCGCTCAAGCGACGCCCCGGACACCGGCAGCCAGCCGCGCTGGTAGGCAAAGCCGAGGAGGAACATGTTGGTGGCGATGGCGTCGCCCATCAGGCCGCTGGCGAGCTCGCTGGCGGCGACGAAATCCACCGCGCTCTTGCCGCAAGCGTCGACGATGTCGTGGCGCAGGTCGCTGCCGGGAAGCTGCCAGTCCGGGTTGCGCACGAAGTCGGCGGTCGGCGTCACCGACGCGTTGATCACCGCCCGCGTGTGCCCGGGCGCCATCTTGGCGATCGCTTCAGCGCTCGCGCTGACCACGAGATCGCCGCCGATGACCAGGTTCGCGCCGCCGGTATCGATGCGCGTCGCGGTCAGCGCTTCGGGCAGGGCGGCGAGCTGCACATGCGACATGACCGCGCCGTACTTCTGCGCAAGTCCCGACATGTCGAGCACCGAGACGCCTTTGCCTTCGAGGTGCGCAGCCATGGCGAGGATCTGGCCGATGGTGATGACGCCGGTGCCGCCGATGCCGGTGACCAGCACGCCATAGGGCTGCTCGAGCGACGCGGCCGACGGCTCGGACAGCGCGGGGAAATCGGCGCCGCTTTTCGCAGCCGAGCGGCCTTTGCGCAGCTTGCCGCCTTCCACGGTGACGAAGCTTGGGCAAAAACCCTTGAGGCAGGAGAAATCCTTATTGCACGAGCTTTGGTTAATGGCGCGCTTCCTGCCGAACTCGGTCTCGAGCGGCTCGACCGACAGGCAGTTCGATTTCACGCTGCAATCGCCGCAGCCCTCGCACACCATCTCGTTGATCACGACGCGCATCGCCGGATCAGGGTATTCGTTGCGCTTGCGGCGGCGGCGCTTCTCGGAAGCGCAGGTCTGGTCGTAGATCAGCGCCGAGACGCCTGGAGTTTCGCGCAGCTCCTTTTGCACGGCGTCGAGTTCGTCGCGGTGGCGGATGGTGACGCCCGGCGCCCAGTTCGTGCCGTGCGGATATTTCTGCGGCTCGTCGGTGACGACCACGATCGGCTTCACGCCTTCGGCCGCAATCTGGCGCGAAATGATCGCCGGATCGAGCGGCCCGTCGTGGCGCTGGCCGCCGGTCATCGCCACCGCGTCGTTGTAGAGGATCTTGTAGGTCATGTTGACCTTCGCCGCGACGGCAGCGCGGATCGCGAGCAGACCCGAGTGGAAATAGGTGCCGTCGCCGAGGTTGGCGAAGATGTGCTTCTCGTCGGTGAACGGCGCCTGGCCGATCCACGGCACGCCTTCCGCGCCCATGTGCGTAAAGGTGGAGGTGTTGCGGTCCATCCAAACCGCCATGAAGTGGCAGCCGATGCCGGCGACGGCGCGGCTGCCTTCGGGCACGCGCGTCGAAGTGTTGTGCGGGCAGCCGGAGCAGAAATACGGCTGGCGCACGGCGGTCACGCGCGGGCGCGAGAGCGCCTTCTCCTTGAAGTCCAAAAAAGCGAGGCGCTCGCGGAATTGGCTGCCGAGCGGCGCCGTCATGCCGAGCTTCTCGAGGCGCTGAGCAATCGCTCGCGCCACCATCGCCGGCGAATGCTCGTAATGCGCGGGCAGCAGCCAGCTGCCGGCAGGCTGGCCGCCGCTTCGGCTCCACTCGCCGCTGTCGTCGAACTTGCCGACCACGCGCGGCGCGCGCACGCCTTCCTTCCAGTTGTAGAGCTCTTCCTTGATCTGGTACTCGATGACTTGGCGCTTCTCCTCGACCACGAGGATCTCTTCCAAACCTTCGGCAAAGCGGCGCGCGCCCTGGGGCTCGAGGGGCCAGGAAAGCGCGACTTTGTAAACCCGCAGGCCGATGTCGCGCGCCACGCGCTCGTCGATGCCGAGATCGGCAAGTGCGCGCATCACATCCCCGTATGACTTGCCAGTGGTGATGATGCCCAGGCGCGCGCGCGGCGAGTCCCAGATCAGCCGGTCGAGGCGGTTGGCGCGCGCGTAGGCGATCGCTGCGTAGACCTTGTAGTCGAGGATGCGCGCTTCCTGCTCGAGGATGCCGTCGGGCCAGCGGATGTTGAGGCCGCCGGGCGTCATGGCGAAATCGGTCGGCAGCTTTACCTCGACACGGCCGGGATCGACGATCACGGAGGAGCCCGACTCGACCACATCGGTGACGCACTTGAAGGCGATCCAGCAGCCCGAGTAGCGGCTCATCGCGAAGCCGTGCAGGCCGAGGTCGAGATAGTCCTGGACGTTCGCCGGATTCAGCACCGGGATAAGGCAGGCTTTGAAGATGTGCTCGGACTGATGCGGCAACGTCGAAGACTTGGCCGCGTGGTCGTCGCCCGCGAGCGCGAGCACGCCGCCGTACTTGGAGGTGCCGGCGGCGTTCGCGTGCTTGAAGACGTCGCCGCAGCGGTCGACGCCCGGGCCTTTGCCGTACCACATCGAGAAGATGCCGTCGTAACGCGCCTTCGGGAACAGGTTGAGCTGCTGCGTGCCCCAGATCGCGGTCGCAGCGAGGTCCTCGTTGACCCCGGGTTGGAACCGAACGTGGTGGCTCTCGAGATGCGTGCGCGCGCGCCAGAGCGCCTGGTCGAGCCCGCCGAGCGGCGACCCGCGATAACCCGACACGAACCCCGCGGTATTGATGCCGGCGCGCATGTCGCGCTCGCGCTGCAGCATCAGCAGGCGAATCAGGGCCTGGGTGCCGGTGAGGAAAACGCGGCCGCGCTCTAGCGTGTACTTGTCTTCCAGGGAAGCCGAAGCGAGGGCAACGTGATCAACAGGGGCGTTCATCGAGCTCGTCCACAAAAATTGTGTTCATGTGGTGCGCCAGCGAGGGTAACCGCGGCGTCGGGAACGCGCAGGATTGTGTCCCGCGCGGCCAGCGGAGACTAACACACTGTCAGGCGGAGGCCCGGGCCCGGATGCGCGGTTTCGGCTGCGCGGCCGGACGGTCCCAATAAGGCGCTGGTGCGAAGGACTGTGCGAGGAATTCGATGAACACGCGCGTTTTCGCCGGCAGCAGACGGCGATGGGGATAGACCGCGTAGATCGCAACGTCCGATTGAAAGTCGTACTCCGGCAGCAGCGCGACCAGCGCGCCGTCGGCAAGCTGGCGGTAGACGTCCCAGGTCGATTTGAGCGCGATGCCAAGTCCCGCGAGCGCCCATTCGCGTAACACCTCCCAGTGGTCGCAGGCGTAGCGGCCTTGCACACGCACCGAGCCGCGATGGCCCTCCGCAGTCCGGTACTCCCAGTTCGAGCTGAAATCGCGTGTGATGAGACAGTTGTGCTTTGCCAGATCTTCCGGCGTGCGGGGCGTGCCATGCATCGCGAGATACGACGGGCTGGCGCACACCACGCGGCGGTTGGGCGCGAGGCGGCGGGCGGCCAGTGAAGAGTCGGGCAGTTCCGCGATGCACACGCCGACATCAAAGCCTTCGGCCATCACATCGACCCTGCGGTCGGAGAGGCCCAGCGCAAGCTGCACGCGTGGATAGAGCGCGGCAAATTCGGGAATCAGCGGGGCGACGTGCTGACGGCCAAATGAAGCGGGCAGCGCCACCTTCAACACGCCCTGCGGCTCAACGCGGCCGGCGGATACTTCGGCGTCTGCTTCAGCAATCTCGGCGAGAACGCGGGTACAGGCATCGTAGTAGCGGGTACCCTCCACCGTAAGGTTCAGGGCCCTGGTCGTGCGGTTGACGAGACGCACGCCCAGTCGCGCCTCCAATGCCGCCAGGCGCCGGCTCACCAGCGCCGGCGAGAGGCCGAGCTCGCGTGCGGCCGCGGACAGGCTGCCAGCTGCGACCACCCTCGAAAACACGGCCATCTCCTGCAAGGTGTCTGCCATCTTTGCAAAAACCGCAAAAGTGTTTTGCTATGAGAGGAGATTCTATGCAACCGGAAGAAAGCTGGTATAGTTGCTGCGTCGCAGCACCCGTCGGATCCTCCTCCTCCTCTTTCCGCCGGGATGCGCTGGGGGCAGCCCGCAAGGGCTGCCCCTTTTATTTCTGGCCTCCTAACGCGCTTGTCGCGCATAAGGAAGCTTCTGTCAGGCCGCGGGGCGCTCCTTGGGAGGGCCACGTATACTGCCCGCGTCCTCACATAACAACTACTAAGAGGCCGCGATGCAGGCCCCTGCCACCGCGACGAAGGTACGTCTAGGGGACGTCCTCGTCGCACAGAAGCTGATCTCCCGCGAGCAGCTGAGTATCGCCCTTGAGCAGCAGAAGCGCTCCGGGCGTCGCCTCGGGCGCGTACTCGTCGACCAGGGGTTTTGCAACGACGAGCAGATCGCCGAGGCGCTCGCCCGGCAGCTCAACATCCCCTACGTCAACCTCAAGTTCTACAACCTGAACAGCGACGTAGTGCGGCGTCTGTCGGAATCCCAGGCGCGCCGCTTCCGCGCGATCGTGCTCGAGGACCGGCGCAGCAAATACCTCGTAGGTCTGGCCGATCCGTCGGATCTGTTTGCCGCGGATGAGGTGCAGCGCTCGCTGAAGCGCGACATCGAGGTGGCGGCGGTGAGCGAGGACCAGGTCCTCATCACCATCGACCGCATGTACCGGCGCACCGAGGAAATCAGCGGGCTTGCGAAAGCGGTCGAGCGCGACATCGGTGACGCCTACGTTGACTTCGGCGCGCTTGCCGCGGCGGCCGGATTGGAGGACGCACCGGTCGTCAAGCTGCTGCAGACCGTGTTCGAGGATGCAGTCGCTGCGAATGCGTCAGACGTGCATATTGAGCCGCAGGAGCGAAATGTACGGATTCGTTTCCGCATCGACGGCGTGCTGCAGGTGCAGACCGATGTCGACGCGAAGATCGGGCCGGCGCTGGTGTTGCGCGTGAAGCTGATGGGAGGCCTCGACATCTCGGAGAAGCGCCGCCCGCAAGACGGGCGCTTCAACGTGCTGGTGCGCGAGCAGCAGGTGGACGTGCGGCTCTCCACCATGCCGGTGCAGTACGGCGAATCAGTGGTGATGCGCCTCTTGAACCGCAAGGCGAAGCTGCTGTCGCTCGACGGACTTGGCATGCCGACGGAGATGCTCACGCGCTTCCGCCGGCTGCTGCAGCGCACGAACGGCATGGTCCTGGTCACTGGGCCGACCGGCAGCGGCAAAACGACCACGCTTTACGCCGCGCTCGCAGAGATCAACTCGACGGAGAAAAAAATCATCACGGTGGAGGACCCCGTCGAATACAAGCTCCCGGGCATCAACCAGGTGCAGGTGAACGACAGGATCGACCTCAGCTTTTCGGTGGTGCTGCGCTCGGCTCTGCGACAGGACCCGGACATCATCCTCGTCGGCGAAATGCGCGACCAGGAGACGGCGCAGATCGGACTACGCGCCGCGCTCACCGGCCACTTGGTGCTCTCGACCTTGCACACCAAGGATGCGGCGACCACGCCGATCCGCCTCATCGACATGGGCGCGCCTTATTACATGGTGGGTACGTCGATCCATGCCGTGCTCGCGCAGCGCCTGGTGCGGCTGAACTGCGAAAGTTGCATGGAGGATGAAGTGGCGGACGCCGCGCAGCTCAGCTGGCTCGCGCGCGAGTACGCGACGCCCATCGCGGGGCGCAGCTTCCGCCGCGGCCGCGGCTGCTCGCGTTGCAACGGCACCGGTCTGTTGGGCCGCACCGGCATCTACGAGATGCTGGAAACGACGCCCGAGATGGTGGCCGCGATCAACCAGAACCGCACCGACGAGTTCGGCGCGCTCGCCGAGCAGGCGCTGCGCGGCCGCTCCCTCAAGCACCAGGCGCTGGAACTCGCCGTCGCCGGGCGCGCGCCGCTTGCCGAAGTGATCCGCGTGGCGAGCGAGCTGGGCGACTGATGGCGGTCTACGCCTACCGCGGGCGCAATCCTCGCGGCGAGCTCGTCCAGGGACGCCTGGAGGGCGCCGATACCGGCGCCGTGGCCGATCACTTGGTGAATACCGGCATCACGCCGATCGACATCCAGGTCGTATCCGGCAGCGCGGCACCCGCGGCCAACGCCGCTCCCGGCGGCGCAAGCCGTTTTCTCGAGGCGCAGATCACGTTGGTCGATCTGATGCTGTTCTCGCGGCAGATGTACACGCTGATCAAGGCGGGTGTGCCGATGCTGCGCGCGCTGGGCGGGTTACAGGAGTCGCTCACCAACCCGCGCCTCAAGTCCGTGGTCGCCGACCTGCGCGCAAGCCTCGACGCCGGGCGCGAGCTTTCCGCGGCCATGCGCCGGCATACTGGGGTGTTCAGTCCTTTCTATGTGAGTCTCGTCCGCGTCGGCGAGACCACCGGCCAGCTGGAAGCGGTGTTCCTGCGCCTCTACGAGCACCTGGAGTTCGAAAAAGAGGTGCGCGACCGCATCAAGTCAGCGCTGCGCTACCCTGCCTTCGTGGTCGTGGCGATGGCGCTCGCGCTCGCCATCATCAATATCGTGGTCATTCCGGCGTTCTCGAAAGTGTTCGCGAGCTACCACGCCGAGCTGCCCTTGGTGACGCGCATCGTCATCGGTTTTTCGGACTTCACCGTCAGCTATTGGCCTGTGATGCTGATCGCGGTGGCCGGCGCGGCGGTGGCGTTCGTGTTCTGGAAGGCGACAGCGAAAGGCAAGTACCAATGGGACCGCGTCAAGCTCCGCCTGCCGATCGGTGGGAAGATCATCTTCAAGGCGACGCTCGCCCGCTTCGCACGTAGCCTTGCGCTCGCGTTGAAGAGTGGCGTTCCGGTGGTGCAAGCGCTCAGCACGGTAGCCAGTGTGGTCGAAAACGACTTCATTGCGCAGCGCATCGAGCAGATGCGCGACGGCGTGGAGCGCGGCGAAAGCGTGCTGCGCACGGCGGCGGTGGCAGGCATCTTTACGCCGGTGGTGATGCAGATGATCGCGGTGGGCGACGAGACCGGCGAACTTGATGACCTGATGCAGGAAGTGGCGGAGCTCTACGAGCGCGAGGTCGAATACGAGGTGAAGACGCTGGCGGCGCAGATCGAGCCGATTCTCATCGTCTTCCTCGGCATCATGGTTCTCATCCTGGCACTCGCCGTGTTCCTGCCGATGTGGGATCTCGCGCAGGTGGCTCGCAGACGCTGATGCGCAATCGCGGCTTTACGCTGATTGAGCTCTTGATCGTCATCTCGATCGTGGCGGTTTTGTTCGGCGTCGGCCTCGAGCGGCTGCTCAGGTACCAGGAAATGGGAGAGCGCGCCGCCGTCGAGCAAAACGTCGCCGCGATCAATGTCGCGCTCAACATGAAATTCGCTGCCTACGTCGTGCGCGGCCGGCCTGCCGCGATCCAGAGCGAGGTCGGCAAGAATCCCGTCGGCCTGCTTGCGCGTTCGCCGGAAAATTACCTCGGCGAGCTGTTCTCTCCGGACATCAAGAGCCTGCCGCGCGGCAGCTGGTACTTCGACCTCTCAAATGGCGACCTCGTGTACCTGCCAAACCGGCGCCGCTACCTTTCTTCGGGCGACGGCCCGCCGGAGGCGCTGCGCTTCCGGGTCGTCCTCGCGCCGGTGCGCAATGAGCCGGGCGAGCCTCACGAGCTGCCCCAGCCGTTCATCGCGGCAAACCCGCCGTTCAAGTGGGTGATCGATTGATAGACGTAAACCATGGCGCCGGCCGCACAAAAAACATTATTTATTTGCTTGCGAAGCAGGGGATGTTGATGCAGTATCCGCGGCACAACTTCAAGTTTCAGCCGTAAATATGGGGAGTATATGAAGAAAATCGCCGGATTCACGATCATCGAGCTGGTGGTGGTGATAACCATCTTGGGCATCCTGGCGGCAGTTGCCCTGCCCAAATTCTTCGACATTACTAGCGACGCTGCGAACGCCGCGGCCAAAGGCGTTGCCGGAGCGGTGGCCTCGGGCACCGCGCTCAATTACGGCACGCGCCTCGTTAAAGGCACCGGCATCTGCGCCGCCGGTGGAACGCCGTGTCTCAGAACGGCTCCCGCCACCGAGTGGTGCGATCCGGCGATCCTGGGCCTCGTAATCACGGGTGGCGCAGCGCAGCTCGCGACCGTGACAGTCGGCGGCTCGTTCCAGCCGGCAACTACCGGTGCTACGGGGAACTGCACCTTTACGAGCACGAGCGGCGGCGTCGCACAAAGTGGCACGGTCATTGGTGTGGTCGACTAAAAACAGGCATCGCAAACAGGGAGCGGCGTATGAAGAACACTAGGGGATTTACGATCATCGAGTTGGTCACGGTAATTGCCATTCTTGGAATTCTGGCGGCGGTTGCGCTGCCGAAATTCTTCGATGTCACCGCAGACGCCGCTAACGCTGCGGCGAAAGGCACGGCCGGAGCACTGGCGTCCGGTTCTGCCATCAATTACGGCGCGCGGCTGGCGAAGGGAATCGGAGTTTGTGCGGCCGGCGGCACTCCCTGCTACAAGGGCCCGACGACGGAATGGTGCAGCAGCGCGATATTGGGCAACCTCATTACCGGAGGGATGCCGGCGGGCTTCAC
>Ga0075426_10003387_pt1 | contig 11387 bp, 17 predicted proteins | sample SoiMethybrSBSTD5_FD_75304 | JGI IMG/M metagenome (GOLD analysis project Ga0075426, IMG submission 75304) | Bulk soil microbial communities from a Populus tree surrounding site in Tennessee, USA - Soil MetaG P. TD hybrid SBSTD5 | ecosystem: Environmental > Terrestrial > Soil > Tree plantation...
TGGCACTCGATGCCACGAACAAGGTCCCGTTGAATCGCGACTTCATCGGTCGGCTCAAGAAGCAGCCGTCAATCGCGTCCCGGCTCGCCTCGCAGGCATGGGAGCTGGTCGCCGACCTGATTGACAGTAGTCAGTATTTCTTCTGGGACACGCTCACGGCCGCCGCGCTGATCGATCCAGGCATCGTCAGGACTGAAGACCTGAGAATCCGTGTCATTACGACGGGGGCGTCGCAGGGCAGGGCGATCGAGGCCAGCGACGGCGCGCTGATCCAAGTGGCCGTCAACGCCGATCGCGCGCGCGTGGAGCAGCTGTTTCTCGATAGGTTGCGCTGAGGGATTGCTTAGAGGAAGCGGAAGCGCTATCTGCGCAAGGGGCCGGTCGCGCGGTGAATCGGTGTGTTGAAGTCCGAGTCCACCGCCAGGGGCTTCGTCGATTCGCTCGCCCAATGAATGCGCGCCAACTTCTCGGCGGTAGAGTTGCTCGCCGATTCGAGTGGCTTCCTCGTGGCCGATCTTCAGCGTGAGCGTGATTGTCTCGGCAATCACGTGATTAGTCGTCAGCAGATGGTCGGCAAGCCGGAGATTTCTGAACGTGCGAAAGACTTCGACGACGCGCGCATGGTGCGCGTCCCTTTTTGAAACGAGTGCGAAAAGGAATCCGGTGTCGAGGAAGGTCACGCCTTCGGCGCGCCGTAAAGGTATCGGTCGTGATGTTCAGCCATGTCCGCAGGCGCATCATCGATGAAGCCGATCAGCGCCTCGGCCGCTCTCCATCCAGTCGGATCGTCAGCGTCGCTGGAGATGGCCGCCGGGATCACGACTTCGACCTCCGTATGCTCTTCGAGGTGAATCGGCTCCCGAGGCTTGAATACGCCGTTTTCGTAGACTGCCTTCACGGTCATCAGCTTGACCTCAACGCGATTGTAGCGCGAGGGACTCCCGCTAATCTTTCGGCCGATTCGCGCGTTCCCACGCTTCTCGTTGTGCCCGACCTTCCCACAAGATTTCCCGCGGAAAGCCATCGATCCGGATCCACTCGAGCGCCGGATCTTGCTTGCCGTGGTCCAGGAAATGATCCAGAGCCTGAGTCGCAAGTTCAGCAGATACGAACAGTTCGCGCGGCCACCGTTCGAGCGCTTGTCCGCCCAGTTCCGCTTCAATTGAAGGGTCGAGAACTGGCGGCTCGTCACCAGAAAGTCGCCCCACGATTCATCATGCTCGTAGCACTGGAAGACGAATCCGTAGCGTTCGTGCCAATCAAGGTGCACGCGAGGATACTCGGCGTCCACGGGCGAGATCGATGCTCCGTCCCACACTGGCCGCGATCGCACGTCGGCAAAGAGATCCCGAGCCGATGCGATCGGGATTGGTGCGTCGCTCATGATGAAGGACGCTCGAAACCTATTTCGATCCTCTACGATCATGATGCTTTCTGCACAGGTTCGAACCAGCATTAGGGTGCATCGGGAAGTCGCGTCGAGTCAACGCGTTGGAGCTGGCGTCCCCAACGGGATTCGGAACCGCTCGCGTCGCGCGAACGCGCGACGCGGCGCTTCCCGACAGACCGTTGGAGACGAAGACGGAGCAACGCGAGGGATTCGTCCCCAATGCCCGCCAGTTGGAACCAAATCGCCGGCTGGCTCAAGCAGATCGACAGGTTGCGTCAGGTGGCGTAAGCGTTTGTCAGGCTGTAGCGCCATGGAAATGCTGACCGCCTGCGGAGGCCGATCGGCCGGTGGTTCTCCGCGGCGTAGATGATCGAGTCAGGCGCTGACGAGGGACTTTCCGTCAACGGTCTTCTTTCGCGCTGTTTCGAGTTCTTTGCGCGCTTTCGCCATTAGTCCCTTCGCCGGCACATTTCCATCGCTGACCGTCTGAGCGACGCGGTATAGGACTCCCGCTTTATCGGGCCGACCTGCACTCCTAGCTGTCTTTGCCTGTAGGTGGATGGCGTCGGAGACCAAATAGCGCACTCTCGTCTGTTCTCCATTCACGATTACTTCGCGGTCGCCAGCGCCTGTGAGCGCCTTGTTCCAGTCGCTGTCGGTCATTTCCATCCTCCCGCTTCTCCGGATCAGTCCGAGTTTATGCGCTTCGTCACGTTTATGGAGTACGGTCTGGGGCTTCCTTCTTCGACGACTCACACGTGCCGCCGAGCCAAGCGCGAATCCGTTTGCCCACGCCGCCTGAGCACTTGCCGAGCAGTCTTCGACGCCGTACAGTAGCGGCATGGAAGTGCACGTCACCCCCGAAACGGCCAGGAAACTGAAGGATCTCGCCACGACCAGCGGACGTGCCCCCGAGGACATCGTCGAGGATGCCCTTGCCGGGTACCTCGAAGAGGTGGCCTCAATCCGCAAGACGCTCGACAGCCGCTACGACGATCTCAAGAGCGGCCGGGTGAAACCGATCGATGGCGAGGAGGCATTCAGAAAGCAGCGAGAAAAGAGCGAGCACCGACGATCGGGCGGATGAGCGGGTACGCCTTCCATCCGGATGCGTTCGCGGATCTCGACGAGATTTGGGAATACATCGCGCAAGACAACGTCGATGCCGCCGACCGGGTTCTCGCCGACATCCATTCGACCCTCACCCTGCTCGCCGGATCACCACAGATCGGCAGCCGGTGAGCTCAGCGATGAAGAGGAAGCTGAACTCAATCGCCGTTGGGCGGAGCATCTCGCCCATCCGGAATCGGGCATCCGTTGGGCTGACGTGCGCCGCAGACTTCGCGGCGACTATTAGTATTACCAGTACTTGAAACGTCTCCGGGTTATCGAAAGCCAAGCACCTACAATGGCAGCTCATTCGACGTTATGAAGTACCTGTCGGAGACGGAATACCTCGAGCAGTTCGGAATTGAACCACCCAATCCGGCGAAACGTCGCAGGGCGCTGCAACACGCGCTGGATATCAGAAAGTTCGAGATCGAACTCTACTGGAAGCGTACGGCGTACTTTTGGACGCTCATCGCAGCGGCTCTAGCCGCCTACGGTGCTGTTCAAGTCGGCAAAGATGTACCCGAGCGTCAGCATCTGTCCGTGCTTGTCGGCGCGCTAGGTTTTGTCCTCTCGTTCTCTTGGTTCTGCGTTAACCGTGGCAGCAAACGCTGGCAAGAGAACTGGGAAAACCATGTGGATATGCTCGAGGACGACATCATCGGACCCTTGTACAAGACTGTCGCGGGTCGGCCACCAATCGCCGAGCACGTCGCTTTGGGCCCAACGGGGCGCCGACTGTTGAAACACTGGCTTACTGGGCCTAGCTCGTTCTCCGTGTCGAAGATCAACCAAATCGTTAGCTTGTTCGTGACGGCTTTGTGGGTGCCAATGATCTACGTCACGCTTGCGCCCTTTCGACTCGCCGCATCTGTCGACTGGTTCGCCGTGACGGTCCTCGGCTTAGCCGTGATCGCGTGCACACTAGTCGTGACGCTTGGCCGTAGCGATTCGATTGACTATTCCTTCTGGGTCAGCCAACGGGTATCGCGGATCGTTCCAGGCGCTTCGAACGGGCCATAGCCCAACGGCGCTAACTGCTGGGAACTCAACGCCAGGAAGTTGAACGCGCACGAAGTTGATGCCGGTGGAGTGCGATTCCCGAGAAACGTGACTAGGATCTCAACCAATGGTGATATCCCCTACACAACTGGCCGCCGCCCTCGACAAAATCTCCGAACGAATCGGCATCGCGGATAGCTCGTTCTACGAGTACGCTTTGACTGACGATGAGTGGCGCGGAGGTAGTGCTTCATGGCACTTGGAGCTGGCCTTCGTGCAGTTGATGGCACTGACGGAAGCGCTCGAGCTTCCCATCTTGCGAGCTGAGATCGCCGTTGCCTTCGCGGAAGCACAGAAAGAAGGAATTCTTACTGGCGATGCTGACCCAAATGGCGAGCCCCATCTGAAATGGGCAGCAAGCGCCCGGCGGTACTGGGCCGCATTGCATGGAAATTTCGGCTCAGAACCAGCCCGAACCATAACAAAAGATCTCGAATCAATTCTCAGGGACGCCACGTACTCGATCATCAATCCAGCGATATTCTCGACGCCACCTGAGGATGAAGCCACTGTCCATCTGCGGATCGAGAATCTGCTGAAGTGCATTTTGCCAGACCTCGTTCACAAGCCGCGGCTGGGAAAGCCAATCAAGAACTTCGAGCCTGACACCGGCATTCCATCGATTCAGACGCTTATCGAGTACAAATTCTTGTCGTCAGCCGTGCAAGTGCCCCAGGTGGTAGACGAGCTCCTGGCGGATACGCGAGGCTACATTTCTCCTGAATGGAACTCATTCGTGTACGTTGTTTATGAGACGGAGCGGTTCCGTTCCGAGTCGCAATGGCGGCAGCTGCTCCGAGACTGCGCCGTTGAATCCTCAGCGACCGTGGTTGTGATGTCGGGGCATCACGTTAGGGGTAACTCACGGCGCAGACGTCGGGCGCCTGCGAAGCGGCGACGATCCATGCCGGACAGTCAACGGAACAAACGTCCTGCCTAGGTGCATTTCCAACTCGTAACCCGCACCATTGAGGCGAGGGAAAGTTGAAAAGGATCACATCAGCGGAAGTCGGCAGTCGAAGCCGTCCTGGACGAGGTGCAGCGTACGCCAGTCGTGATTTGCGATGACGGCCGCGAGCTGGCCGTCATGCTATCAATGGCAGATTACGATCGGCTTCACGCTGGAGTGGTCGCGGCATTTCTCGAGCTTCGGAGTGAGGTGTGTCGGGAAGCTGCCAGCGCGGGCTTGACCGAAGAGCGGCTGACTGAACTACTGGATGATGATTAAGGTCCAGCCGTCGCTGGCGTAGCTGGTGACGCCGACAATCGGTAGTCGGGAAGTCGCTCGATAACCTATGGAACGGTGAAGGTTAGCTGCGGACTCGCCGCCAGTTTCACCACAAGCTGTTCTACGTCAGCGAGGCACAAGTCGATCCTGTTTCGATCGGTCTTGGTGAGCCAATTCATGTGACCAACGATGTTGCGCGGCAACCGAATCTGTTCGAGTCGTGCTGTCCACTGAGCAATGTCGGGTATGTGCGGGACGAACTGCGCGCTATTGTTCGTCATGATTTTGGTCAAGTCGGACAAGTAAACGTAGTAGACCTCATGCTTGCCCGGCGTACTGTGCCACGGGCGGTTGACATAGTCGGCTTTCCGCTTTACCACAGCCTTTTGAAGCTGAGGATCAGCGGCAAGATTCCACCAGTTCGGTCCCAGCTGCGCAGTCAAGACGGCGTGAATGACAACGCGAATCAGGTTCTCGATCGCATAAAGCTTCGGATAGACCTTCGCTCCGACGTCCCTTCCGGACGTAGTAATCCTCGTAGTGTCAAAGGCGAAATTCCGAAAGTCGCTTGCAGCTCTTGGCATGACCTGCGGCGAGTCTAGGACCTCTTCTTCGTGTTCTTTTTCTTGCTTTTCCTGGCGGCGTAGAGCTCTTGGTTCACAACGCCGGAGGTTGTTTGCAAGAGGTCCGCGATTTCGGTGTTTGTGAACCCCGCCACATTGAGCTGAACGATTTTCTCGCGCTGGGTCTTCACTTCCTGAATCAGCAGCAGCGCCAACAATCGTTCGACGCGGTCGGTTGCCTCTGCCATAGTGACTACCTCGCTCCTCTACGACCGCCAGGACGCTTCGCGCGGAGATTACTCGTCAGCGTTCGAACCGTCGCCGGCGACGTGTTCAGAACGTCGGCAATCATCTGATTGTCCAGGCCCGCGAACTTGAGAGCGCGCGCGCCCTCAGTAACGCTTGTGCCACTACTAACCTGAATTGCGAGTATCCGGAGGATCTTGTTCAGAAGATCAATAATTTCGCCGTCCCGGTCGTGCCCAGGCATGTTAGTCCTCCTCGCCTCTCGCTTCGGCCGCCTTCCGCGCGGCCTTGATGTGCTTCGTAATTCGGCTGACGCGATTGATGTCGCATCCGAGAATCTGACGTATCGTCTGCTGCTGAACCCCGGCCACTGACAGTTGGGTGATCAGAAGGTCCGTCATCACGCCGAGCAGATCGTTTGCCTTCGATGTCGCCTTCTTTGCCATCGCGCTCTCCGGAAAATAGTGTGCCCGATGCTCAATGATCAGCGCTTTTTCGTCGACTTCTTTCGAAAATGCGCGGGGTACGCGGAACAAATACGCTGCGAATCTGTTCCATCGATGACACCGTACCAGATCCGATTGCCAGTCGTTACAGATTTCGCGACAGCGAGACTCCGCATCAACTCGATGACGCTCGAATCGATCTCGCGCCAGTGCTGGACGAGAAACACGTCCGCTTCTTCCTGGAAGAGGCGCTGTGCCTGATCTCCGTTCTTGCCCATTCGCCCCGGTACCAACTTCCCTTTTTCACCTGGCCCCTTGAACGCGAACGCGGCAGCCTTTCTCTTCCCATCAACCCGTAGGCGCGTCGTGTATAAGTCGCCCTTCTCGCCGCCCCAATCCTTGAACTTACCAGGCTCCCCGATAATCGACTGCACTCCGTCTTTGAATTGCTTTTCGGACATCGATGCCGGGAGCGACCCAGCAATCTTCCTTTTCTTAACTTTTTGAAAGGATCCGATGTCGTCAACAGTGATCCGGTTCACCCTCGCGCCGGCGGACGGGATCGTGACCGATTTGGGGAGTACAACAGTCACCTTTCGTTTCGTAGGCAGTTTCGCGAGCTTCTTGGGGTTGGCTGCGAAACGCAGGATCTGCTTCTTGTACGCCTGAAAGAAATCGATCGTTTCGTACGCTGTGTCATGGTCCTTCTTTGCCGGGCGAACGATCCCTTTCTGGACAAGATGCCTGCCCTCCTGCAGGACTCGCATCCTTGTTAGATGCGTCTTGTTAGCAATCGCCTGGACGGTCTTTATCTTCGATTTGTGGTGGTAAATGGCTTCGAATACGGCTCGGCGCTTGCCCTTGCCGATCGTCTTGGCAGCCCGTTCGATTTGCTCTTCAGTGTTCGAAAGTGAGTCAGAAACCTCGATGGCATTCGCCACGATCAGCGGCTCCGGCGCCCGGTGCTGAGATCTCCGATGCCGTCAGGGAACATGCGACTGATTTGGCTCTGAGCCACGCCGAGCGCAGCTGCGACCTGAGCCTGGCTCGCCCCAGACTTAAGCAACGCAAAGACCAACAATCGTTTGATGGTTACAAGCTCGGTCAGCACCGGGTCGACCGGTCGCGTTGCCCTCGTGGATTTCGCCATGCGTTCCTGCTCCTTATTTCGCCGGCTTCTTGCGGGCTTTCTTAGCGTGTTTCGCCGTCGACAGCGCAACTCGAACCGCGTTTGCTGTCGAACCGCACAACACGGCAATGTCCCGTGGCGGAAGTCCCGCTCGTTGGAGGCGTACGGCCTTTTCCTGCAGAGAATGATTGTCCGAGGCCAGCCCCATGGCAACGAGTCGGATCAGAGTGTCGAGTTCCGCTCGATCTTCGAGAATTCACTTTCGGCGGGCACCTTCACTTGCCACGCCCCTTGGCCTTCGCTGCGCCGTCAGATAGGGCATACACGTAGAGAAGCTTCGCGTTCCGCCCCTCGCCGAGGCGAAACACGATGCCCGCGTCGATCCAACGTGAGACCGTGCGACTGAAGTTCCCGGAATCGATCTTGAGAGCCTTTGCGATCTCTGTTTGACCCTTCGTGCCGTCGCACATGTTGAATGCCCGGAGCTGCTTGTCACCGGCGCCCTTGAACAGGACGATTTCGACCAGTCGGTCGGGCGGGAACGCCTGCCTTCCGGTGACCGACAGTACCGCGCGCAGTAGAGCTTCGGTGTTTTCTGACATCCGGCTTATCCCTAATTCGCGCCGTCGGCTATGGACAGCTGCCAGTGCACTTTAGGCGCCTAATTCTCAAGCTGGAGTATGTGTTAAAATGCTCACACTTGTCAATGGCTGTAAGCAAAAACACACGTCGAGGCAATCTGGCACCGCAAAGGCGGCTACTGGAGCTGCTGAGTCGGGATGCTCTCCTCCGAGCGCGGGACGCCGCCGCGGAAGGCGTGCACCCCGAAACGCTGAATCGCATGGCTCGGGCCGGCATACTGGAACGAGTTGGACCAGGCCGATACCGCCTTGCGGCTCCAGCGAACGCCACAGAGAACCACGACATGGTCCTCGCTTCTCGAGCCGTGCCGACCGCCATCGTTTGCCTGCTCTCTGCTCTCCGTTTCCACAACATCGGGACTCAGCTGCCCCACCAAGTCTGGCTCGCCGTCCCTCGCGGGACACGTGTTCCGCGTCTCAGCCATCCGCCGGTCCACGTTACGCGAATATCGAGGTCGCTCTTCGAGCAAGGCGTTGAAAATCATCGGCTCGAAGGACATGTCGTGCGCATCTATGGCCTGCCTCGAACAATCGCCGACTGTTTCAGATTTAGGAATACCGTGGGCCTCGATGTTGCTCTAGAAGCCCTTCAAGAGGCATGGCGAAGCCGACGACTGAATCTCGATGAGCTACACAGAGTGGCAAAGCTGCTCCGCGTCAATCGTGTGATGCAGCCATACCTAGAAACGATCGTTTTGTGACGCCAAAGAACATCGTCGCCTCAATACAGGCTCGGCTTCTTCAACGGAGTCGAGAGTTGAAAGTCGACCATCAAGTCACGCTATTTCGATTCGCCGGCGAACGATTCCTGTATCGCTTGTCCGTTTCGAAATACACCGACCGATTCATTCTGAAGGGCGCAGCATTGATGTTGTTTTGGCTGGATGAGAAGATCCGTCCCACCAAAGACATCGACCTTCTCGGTCTGGGCGACACTTCAAGCGAGGAACTGAAACGGATCTTCGTTGCGATTTGCGAACAACGCGTGCCTCCGGACGGCGTCAGTTTCTCATCCGCAACCATTCGAGTTGCCCCCATCCGTGAGCAGCAAGAGTACGGCGGAATGCGGGTGACGCTGACGGCGATGCTTGGCAACATCACAATCCCGTTGCAGGTTGATGTCGGCACGGGCGACGCCGTCGTGCCGGCAGCCGAAGTGCTTCAGTATCCAGGCTTGCTCGATCTTCCCTCTGCAAAACTTCGGGCTTATCGGCCGGAAACGTCGATCGCCGAGAAATGCGAGGCCATGGTCCGCCTCGCGGCTGCAAACAGCCGAATGAAAGACTTCTTCGACGTCTACGCTTTGGCCGCTGCACGATCTTTCGATGGCGAGACGCTGCGCAAGGCCATTGCTGCAACGTTTGCGCGTAGGCACACGCAAGTCGTGTCGCAGCCGCTCGCTTTGACAAACGAGTTTGCCACTGACCCTCAAAAGCGTCGTCAGTGGGAGGCCTTTGTTCGTCGCAATCGACTTGCGGATACGGTGGGAGATCTTGAATTGGTGATCGCCAAGCTGGTTGAGTTCATTGGACCGGTATTGGACGCGCTAGCGCGCGGCCATTCCTGGCAAAGACGATGGCCAGCGAATGGTCCTTGGAAGAGTGTTGATTAACGACGCACGTTCTTAACGACGTCGGTCGCTGAGAGCAGGGACCATGCCCGCGGCAAATATCTCATCGATCTGAGTCCGTTCCGCGGCATCGCGATCGTGACTCCCGCGGCCTACCTCGCTCGCGAAACGTAAACGAACTCGTGACGCTGGAACGTGCTTCGCTTCCATCGGCGATTCCGACACCGAATCGCGTGTGAAATCGTGAACGAATTCGCGCGGAATTGTTGCGCGCGATCTGCGGCTGCTCGAATGTGCCGCGGGCAGGAGCGACCCCCGCCCCGGGCCATCCCCGGGGCTGCCGAAGGCACCGAAGAGGGGGGGCGCTCCTGCCCGCTCTGCGGACTGCCCGCGACGCGCGAGCGGCAGAAAAACGCCGCTCGCATTGCGCCGCATCTCGTTGAGCCACCGAACACCGGGTAGACAAGTCGCCTCCGTCGATCTGTCTACTGAGATGTCTACCTCCCGAACACCGGGTAGAACAGTCTCCCCTGATGAACGTTCTATCGAGTGTTCTACCTGGTAGTCGGGAATCGGCCCCTCCACGCTCGCATCGATCGCCAGCGCGGAAAAGATCGCACGCGTCTTGCTTCAACAAGATGCATGAGAACCGCGGTGAGACGCGCTGAGACGACAGGAGACGACCATGGACGGATTGAGACGGTGATGGTCGGATCAGCGCTCAGGGTTGTGTCATCGCGCCGAACACCAGGTGTCCACATCTACACACAGGCACGCCATGAATCGAGCACTTCCTTCCGTCGAATCTCCACGAGCCACTGAACCGGCCGCTGCCGTCGTCGTCACCGGCATCGGCGACGAACTGCTGACGGTCCACGAAGCCGCACGCTTCCTCCACGTGACGGTCTCGTGGGTCTACGAGCACACGCGCGACGACGCCGAGGACCGCCTGCCGTTCGTGAAGATCGGCAAGTACGTCCGCTTCGATCGCACGGACCTCCGCGAGTTCATCGACGCAAAGCGCCAGGCCGCGCGCAGCGCATCAAGGCGACGTTGACGATGGGCCGCCAGCACGGTACCGTGAAGCCACAGAAGGCAAGACGAGCCACTCCGTGAAGGGAGGCACATGGTGGCTCGAAGACGGTATCAGGCAGGTTGTTTGTTCAAGCGTGGGAAGCGCCGCAAGGTGTGGGTGGCGCGCTGGCGGGAGGATGTGTTGCTGGAAAGCGGACAGCTCGGTCGGCTGCACAAGTCGGTGGTCCTCGGCCTGGTTGCCGACCTGCCGACGAGACGCGACGCGCTGACGAAGCTCGAAGAGCACATCCGGCCGGTCAACCAGGGGACGACGAGACCGGAAGAGATGATGTCGTTCGGCGTGTTCGCGGAGACGCAGTGGACGGCGCTCGTGTTGCCGACGCTGAAACTGTCAACGCAGCACGGCTACAAGAACGTCCTCAACAAGCACGTGCTTCCCTACTGGCGCGCGTGGCGGCTGCGGGACATCGGTAAGCTCGATGTGCAGCAGTTCGTGGCCGACAAGTTCCGGCAGAAGGCCGGTTGGCAGACGGTCCGCAACGCGTGGACGCTGCTGTCGGGCATCCTCGAAACCGCAGTCGAATACGGCTACCTGACGCTGAATTCTGCGCGCGGCGTGAAGTTTCCGCAGCAGGCCGAGCGTGAGGCGCCGGCGATCATCGCCGGCGACGACTTCGCGAAGCTCTTGAGCGAAGTCGAGGAGCCGTACAAGACGATGGTCGAGCTGATCGCAGCGACGGGCTTGCGGATCGGGGAGCTGCTGGCGGTGCGGTGGCGCGCGTTGGACCTGGAGATCGGAACATTGGCGGTTCGGGAGTCGGTCTACGAGGGCAAGGTTCAGCGACCAAAGACGCAGAAGTCCAGGCGGACGATTCCGCTCGGGCCGCACGCGATCGCGTCGCTGAAAGCGCATCGCGATCGATCGACGCGCAAGAGCGCCGACGATCTGGTGTTCCCGAACAAGTCC
>Ga0075426_10003388_pt1 | contig 11387 bp, 10 predicted proteins | sample SoiMethybrSBSTD5_FD_75304 | JGI IMG/M metagenome (GOLD analysis project Ga0075426, IMG submission 75304) | Bulk soil microbial communities from a Populus tree surrounding site in Tennessee, USA - Soil MetaG P. TD hybrid SBSTD5 | ecosystem: Environmental > Terrestrial > Soil > Tree plantation...
GCATGATCCTCCCGATCGCCGAGGAGAAGCGCCTCGAGGTCCGGCTGGTTCATCCCGTGCCCGAGCGGCGTATTGGACACGAGCGCGCACTGTCGCGCGTGCTGCTCAACCTGGCGACCAACGCGGTCAAGTTCACGGACTCGGGGTTCGTGGAGATCGCGGCGTTCCCCGTCGGAACGCGACGCCTCGAGTTCTCGGTGCGGGACACCGGGAGCGGCATCGACGCCGGCCGGATGCGCACGCTGTATCAGCCCGTGCGGCGGCCCCCGGCCGCCCAGCGCGAGCATTTCTCGAGCTCGGGGCTGGGGCTCACCATCTGCCGTAAGCTGGTGCGCGCGATGGGATCGGAATTGCAAATCGAAACCCGCCCCCAGTGGGGCACCCGGTTCTACTTCGAAGTGGACGCGCCCGTGGCCGGCGCGGCCGTCTGACGTCGCAGCGTCCCGTGGCAGCGACGCCACACACGACGCCGCATCGCCATATGAGCTACGCACCGAGAGCCAAAAACGCGCCCTGGCGCGCGCGCGCACGGACTTTGCGAATACTCGAGGCCATGAGCACCACTCTGGAACTCCGACCCCCCCGCCGCGCGCGGATCGCGTTGGCGCACCGAGCCCCGTTCGGTGCGATCGACCGCGAGCGCGCCGCGCGCCGGGCTTTGAATATCGTCGTCGCCGCCGTCGGCCTCGTCCTGGCCTTCCCGCTGATGCTGCTGATCGCCGTGCTGATCAAGCTGACGTCGCGCGGACCCGTGTTGTTCACGCAGACGCGCGTCGGTCTCGACCGCCGCGCGCTCTCGGGCGCCGGCGGGAACACGCGGCGCCACACCGACCAGGGCGGCGCGCCGTTCACGATGTACAAGTTCCGCACGATGCGCCCGGCCGACGAGCGGTCGTCCGAAGTGTGGGCCCAGCCCGAGGACGCGCGCGTCACGCCGCTCGGCAAGGTGCTGCGCAAGCTTCGGCTGGACGAGCTGCCGCAGCTGTTCAACGTGCTGAAGGGCGACATGAACATCGTGGGTCCGCGGCCCGAGCAGCCGACCATCTTCGTGTATCTGCGGGAGCAGATCGAAGGGTACCAGCGGCGCCAGCGCGTGCGCCCCGGCATCACCGGCTGGGCGCAGATCAACCAGGGCTATGACACGTCCGTGGACGATGTGCGCCGCAAGGTGCGGTACGATCTCGAGTACATCCGCCGCCAGTCGGCGCTCGAAGATCTCAAGATCATGGCCCGGACGCTCCCCGTGATGTTGGGGCGCCGCGGCGCCTGGTAGCGCGCGGCCCTCGCCTCCTAGGCGAGCACCAGCCCCGCCTTCGTCTCCCCCACAAAGCCTCGCGCGATCCGCTCGTCGCGAATCAGGGCGTCGACAAGGAACTTGGTGGCCGTGATCTCGCCCTCCGGACGCGGCGCGGATGTGAGCGCGCGCAGCGCCGGTCGTACAGGCTCGAGCCAGACACGCGCGCCCGTGATCTGGCACAGGCGCAGCCAGACGTTCGCCATGTGAGCCTGGCCGACCACACACCACGAGGAGCCGACGGGCTGCCAGCCGGCCGCGAATCGGTCGGACAAGCGCCCGTCCCGCGCCTGCGCGGCCGCCAGACGCGCTGCCGCCCGCGCGGCCAGCGCGACGAGCCGCTCGTCTGCAAGGAGTCGACCCCCCTCGAGCAGCCCGCGAATCGCGTCCGCGACGTCCGCGAGCTCGCGAGCGCGCTCTGGACAGCGAGCATCCGGCATCCAGCCGTCCTCCCGCTGCACCCGCGCCACGGCGCGCAGATGCTTGGCCGCCGCGGCCCGCAGTTCCGGTGCGCCGAGCCGGCGACCGGCCTCGGCGAGCGCCCATGCCGTGTGCGGTGAGTGCGCGCCGTCCCGCCGCCAAACAGCGTCATCATCGAGGGTCGCAAACAGAAACCGCCCGGCGCGCCGAGCCGCTCCGGCGAAAACCCCTGAGCCAGTCTCCGCGAAGGCGCTGAGCCAGCCGAGCAGTGCCCGCCCCGTCCCGACGACACCCCCCAAAACCGCGCCCGAAGATAGCTGGCGCTCCACCGTCGATTGCGCTGCGCGCTCGGCGCGCCGGGCGAGCTCGGGGCGCCCAAGGTGCCACGCGGCGAGGTATAGGGTTGGGATGAGCGGGTGGCTATCCCGCGTCTGTATCAGCCGGTCGAGCGCCGCGGTGAGGGTCGGTCGATACTGCCGCGCCGCCGCCTCGTCGAGCGCCGTCTCGCAACGCAATGCCGTCACGCAAAGCCGTCCCTCTATGGGCCATCCGAGCAGCGCAACGGCTGTGCCTGCGGCGCCGTGGTGTCGAGTGGCCCGGCGTTGTGGCGTGGCTTCTACAGATGAAGCAGACGGCGGGCTGTCCCCTCGCGCAGCAAGTCCGCCGTGGCTCGCACTTCGCGCATCAACGGCTCCCAGATGACGCGCCGCGCGCCACGCCGGATGAACTGCGCGGTGGCGTCCACGACGTAATACGCGAGTACTCCCGCCGCCTGGGCGGGGTCGAGCCCCAGTTGGCGCGCCTCACGCAGAATCGTGCGGCGGCAGAGCTCCGCGTCCGGCGTGTCCGAGGCCAAGCGTGTCACCCACGCCGTCGAAGCGGCCGCGCCGGGCTCCCGCAGGCTCCAACAGTTGCGGACGAAGTGGCACACGTCATATAGCGGAACCTGCACGATCCCGAATGTCTCGAAGTCCAACAGCCGCCAAGACCCCTGGTGCCCCAGGACGTTGGCAGGCCACAAGTCGCCGTGTTGCAGCAGGTGTGGCACGGAGCCGGCTCGAGCGAGCGCTCGATCGATGGCTTGGAGCATGTCGTCGGTGAGGCCGGCCGCCCCGAGCTCTGTGAGGGCGTCGGCGGCAGCGACGCGCAGCGTGGCCGGTGCCGGGGCGCCCAGGAGGTCAGGCAGCAGGCTTCCTGCTCGTGTGGAGACCATCCGCGCCACGTCGAGGATCTGCGCCATGGACGTTAGCCATGCCCGCTCTGTCATTCTCGGTACGGTGTATTCGTAGGGCCGACCAGCGATGAACTCGCCTACCTGCAGCTGAACCTCCCCGTCTCGCACGCCCCTGATCCGCGGCACGAAGTCGCGCAGCTCCGGGTCGCGATTGAACGCGTCGAGGACCGTCGTTTCCCGTTCCAGGTTCGCATCGGCGATCGGCCGATACTTGCAGAAGTAGCGCGGCGCGTTGTCCGGTCCGAGCACCAGAATGTTGAACCCGCGGTTCCACACGTAGGAGCCGCTCTTCCGCACGGCAGGAGGGATCCCCCCGTAGTTTTGCAGAATCAGGAGGCTCCCTTCGCGAATCTGTCCGAACTGGTCCCCGTCGAGAGCCGCTGCGGCCAAGAGCTCGCGCAGCTTGCGCTTCATGCGTAGGCGAGGAACACGAAGCAGTCGAACAGGACCGGGTGCAGCGAGAGCCACGCCAGCCATCGGCGGGGCCCCACAGTGGTCATGTGCAGCCGCTCGTACTCCAGCACCGCGCGGCGTCGTGCCGGAATAATGTTCCATGGCTGTTGAAACGAGGGATCGACGTAGTACGCCTCGACTCGCATGAAGCCGGCAGCGCGCAACTGACGGGGTATGGCACGCGCCAGGGCCAGGCGTTCGAAGCGCCGCACCCGCCTGGTCGCACGCCGCTGCCACGCCCACCACGGTACGACGCGGATCACACCGACCACCATCTGGACCAGAGTCGAGAGGATCCGTCCCGCGCGAAGGACGCGCCCCCACGGCGGACCCGCCGCGATCCCCACGTACAAGCAGCCGCCCGGTCGCAACACGCGACGACACTCGGCCAGTACGGCGGCGAGTACCGCTGGCGGATCGGCCGTCGCGACGCCCGAGACACCGCGTCCGAGCGCGCCGTCCCAGACGACGCAGTCGAAGGTCGCATTGCGGTACGGCAGTGCGCCCGCGCCGGCCTGCGCGCAGGCAACGTTCGCTGACCGGTCTTCACTGAAGCGGGCTCGGGCAAACTCGACGAGCGACGACGCCCCGTCGAGGTAATGCACCGAGGCGAAGTGGCGAGCCAAAGCGGCCGTCGTTGTGCCGATACCGCCCTGCACGTCCAGCGCGCGCTCCCACCGCGCCAGATCGACCAGCCACAGCCAGTTGCCGCGGGCGTCGTCCGTGCGGTGCTCCGTCCACTCGCCTGACGCTGACGGTTCCGCGACTTCGAGCAACGCCTGTCGCCACGGCGTGCCGCGCCGAACGGTCGCGGCCAACTGCGCGAGGGCCTGGTCGGACCACGCACTCACCAGATCCGGTGCGTCCAAAACATGTCTCCGACTGTGGCGTGGGCGCCACGCCAACGTGCTGGCTGACGCATGTAAGCGTCGTCTGATGCTGGCCCGGAATATGTACCGTGCGGTAATGTGCCCGACAGTCCCCTCATGAACCGCATGAGCTACCGCGATTCCCACCTGGGGAAGGGCGCCGACTACGATCTCGCCTTGGCGCGCGATCCATTCGACGCGTACATGGCGCGACGCGAGCGCGAGACCGTGCTCGCTATGCTGGCGCGGCTCCAGCGGGGTGCCGTGAGGCGCTCATTGGATTTCGCTTGTGGAACGGGCCGGATCACGCAACTCCTCGAGGGCATCGCCGAGGCGTGCTTTGCGGTCGACGTGTCGGAATCGATGGTCGCCGAGGCGCGGAGGAAGTGTCCCCGCACGCAGTTCTTCATTCAGGACATAATCGAGGAACCGTTGCCCATCGCGCCCGTGCAGCTGATCACGGCGTTCCGCTTCTTCGGCAACGCCGAAGAGGGCCTGCGGGCGCGCGCGCTCCGCGCGATGCACCGCGCGCTCGCGCCGGGCGGGTACCTCCTCCTCAACGATCACGAGAATCCCTGGGCGCTGCGGAGACTGGTGCGACGGCTCGTCGGCGAGCGGACACGGGGTGACCTGCACCATTGGAAGCTGCGTCGCCTGTTGCGGCACGCCGGGTTCCGTGTGCGCCAGACCGTTGGAATCGGCCTGTGGATCTACCGCGCGCGGTTGGAGCGTCCCGACGTGCTGAACTCTCGCTGGGCCGACGCCCTCGAGCTGCTGTCGAGGATTCCCCTGCTCGATCACTTCTGCCCGGACGCCGTTATCCTCGCGCAACGAGGCTGAACGACCCTGCCACGCTCGTGCCGTCGTCGGCGTGATCGGAACGCAGCAGCCCAGCAGCGACGGCGCGTGCCACCACGGCGGCGCCCGCCGGCGTGTAGTGCATGTAGTCGTAGTAGTTCTCGAGACCGGGTGCCATGACGCCCCGCAAGTCGCGGTGCTCGACGCCCAGCGAGTCGGCCACCCGGGCCGCCCGGGCGTCCAGGAGATGCGCGACCTGGTTCACGACGTCGAGCGAGAAGTACGTCGTGATGGTCTCCTTCCACGCCTTACCCATGCCCCCGTGCCAGAAGCACGCGGCCTCCTCGGCCGTGTACTCCTTCTCGAACCATGGCTGGCGCAGCACGAGCACCCGATCCGCATGGGCCTGCGCGCGCTCGAGCAACCGCCGGAAGTGGTACTCGAAGCGGTCCAGCATGCCACGCGGATCCGGGACGGTGGTGCGCACGTCGCGCGCCTCCGCCCGCATCTTACGCGCGCGGACGAGCCAGGAGCCGGCCTCCTCCCGCACCTCGAGCGGATGGAGCCAGTGGCGACGCAGCCGTCGCAGCACCTCGACCAGGGCCCAGTGCCGCGGCTTCCAGCCGAACGCCATCTCGGGATGGACGGCGAACGCTTCCCTGGCAGACAGGGGTGCCGTCGAGACGGTCGCGGGCGCGCCTTCCTCGAACCACTGGAACAGGTCGCTGCCGCCCACCATGATCACGATCGCCGCCAGCCGGCCGTACTGCGGCAGCACCCGCTCGAGGATCAGGTCCAGGTGCCGCGACGAGACGCCCGAGCGGCCGATGTTTCCCACGTGCACCCGGCGGGCGCCCAACGCGCGGAGATTCTCCGGAACATTCAGGATGCGCTCGAGCGCTCCAGGCCAGCTTGCCTGCTCGTTGAGCGCGAAGCATTCGACGGAGCTCCCCCCCACGGCGAGCACGCGAAACAATCCGGCCTCGTCGTTGGGGACGTCGCGGCCGCGCTCGCCGTCTGCGTTGACGTCGAAGCGCACGCGGCGATCGAGCTGCGGGCACACCGTCCCATCCGATCGCAGCTCCAGCCGCATCCCTGGCGGCCACACGTAGTAGCGCGAGCGCCGCCGGATCCACCAGCGCGCGGCCAGCTCGGCGGCGACCCCCACCAGAACCGCGGCGAGTACGGCGGCCGCCCACGCGGGTACCATTACGCCTCGCTCCGCTGGCCGACCAGGCGGCTGCGGAGATCGACATAGGGGTCGTTGCGGTACACGAAGAACACCCACAAGAACCCGAACAGCAGCGTCATCGCGACGCCGGCACCCGTGAGCTGACCGATCCCACGTACATCGAGGCCGAACTTGAACCACAGCAGCAGCGCGAGGACAGGCAACGCACCGACGATCGCTCGGGGCACGACGTAGCGAAGGAACTCCCCGACCGGCGTGTGCAGCTCGCGGCAGGTCTGCACCAGGATGACGCCCGCGTACACCACGTTGGGAATCGCCGTCCCCAGAGCCACTCCGGCGAGCCCGAAGGGGCGCGCCAGTGCGATACTGAGGCCCAGGTTGACGAGACCCGCGATCAGGAACCCGATCGTCGGCACTCCCGGCTTGCCGAGCCCCATCAGGATCGGTAGGGCCACGCCGCGGACCGGCAGGAAGAAGAGATACGACACCATGAGGATCTGGAGCACCTGACCCGCCGGTCGCTCATATCGCGGGTCGATCCACCACGCGATGAAACGCGGTCCCAGCACGATGAGAAACAACCCCGCCATCAACGTCACCGAGAGCGCGATCTTCGACCACTTGAGGAAGGTCTCGCGCAGCTCGCTGGCTCTTCCCAGCGTATTCAGTCGCGTCGCGGCCGGCATGACGACGGCGGCGATCGCGATCACGAATTCCATCAGGTAGATGACGAAATTATTCGCGACCGTGAAATACGGAATCGCACTCACATCCTGGAACTTGGCGATCACGAGCGAGTCCGTCTGGAACGACAGCCGCGCGCCAGCGCTCAGCACGAGTACATACAAGCTGAAGGAAAAAATCTTGCGCACCAGGCCCCATTCGAAATCCGCCAGACGCACGCGCGTACCGGGGTAGCGGCGCAGAATCAGCCAGGCGCACAGGATGAAGTCGAACGCCAGGCTCGCGAGCTGGATGAACGCCAGGACGCTCAGGGTGGGCCGCCACGTGAGCAACCCGAACGTGAGACCGACGCGCAGCACGATCCCCGCCAGCTTGGCGATGTTGCGGGGCACGAAATCGTCGTGGGCGGAGAGCACGGCCTCGGGCAGCATGCCCACGAACCCGACCGCCACGTAGGCCACGGTGAGCGCGAACGCCCAGTCGGCGTCGCGCCGGATGGTGGTGGGAATGTCGTAGCTCAGATTGAAGAATGCATAGAGGCCCGCTCCGATCACGAGCGCAATCCCCCCGAGGACCAGGTAGAGTGCCGTGCAGCTGCCGATCGCGCGGTTGAGCTCCCGTTTGTCGCCGGTGGCGACGTGCTCGGCGAAGTAGCGGACGGACGCCATCGGCACGCCGAGTACGAGCAGGGCCAAGTAGCCCGAGATCGACGTGATCAGGGTCCAGGTGCCGTACCCGGCCTCGCCCAGCGTATGAAGGGTGAACGGCGTGAGGACGTACGCCGCCACGACCGTCACGGCAGTGATTAGCCAGTTGCTCCCGACGCTCTTTAGCACGTACCCCGTTCCCCCGCGACGCGCGATTTCCGGCCGCCGCCTGTGCATCGGATGTGCCGTCGACGCCGCGGGGTGCGACGTGGACGGTGCCGCCTGTGCCCCGCCTGCGGGACGACAATCTGTGGCGTCGACGCCACGGACGCCCTCTGCGTCCGGCGGAGCCCGGGGGCCGCGCACCCGGGTCGAGGATGGTTGTCGCTACCACGCCACGCGCCGGACTCCGGCGGCGCGGCCCGACCTCTGCAGAGGCCCTCGGCGTGCGAACTCTCAGCCCCAACCCAACCGCCGCAAAGTCCGCGGTCAGTGTCCCGCTCGCGGAGGCCCTCGCGCGCGACGCCGCCTCTTGGGAGCAGCTGCGCCAGCGCTCGCCCGCCGCGTCTCCCTTCGCGGGCTGGGCTTGGCACCGAGCATGGGCGGATTCGGCATCGGCCGAAGAGCTGCGGGCGAGCTCCTGCGTGGTGCTGCGCGATGCCGACGGGAGTACCGCGGCGATGGTCCCGGTCGCGGTCGGCACCGTCACGTTCCGCCGCCGCCCCGTCGCCGGGCTCACCTGGGCGATCGGAGATATCGGCTGCCCCGATCATCTCGACGTCCTGGCCGATCCCAGTGCCGAACTGGATCACGCCGTCCCCGCGTTGCTCTCGTTGCCCTGGGAGATGGCCATCCTGAGTAATCTCACGCCCGGTGCGCCCAATGTGGCACGGCTGGCGGCGGCGTTGACGCGCGCCGGTTGTGCGATTCGCTGGAACGCCGGGAGCCCGTGCCCGTACCTCGACCTTCCGCGAACCTGGGACGAGTACCTGAGCTCGTTGAGCGCCAACCGCCGCCAGATGCTGCGCCGCCGCGAGCGCAATCTGGAGCGCGACCACGCGGTCGCGCTGACCGATTACGGCGCGGAGAACCTGGCCGATGGCTGGCGCCACCTGGTCGAGCTGCACGAGCGGCGCTGGGCGGCGGGCGGCGGGGGCACGTTCAGCGATCCACGCGTCGAGCGGCTGCACCGGGCCTTCGCCGAGGAGCTCGCGCGCGCGGGACAGCTGTGGTTGACGACCCTCGATCTGGACGGCGCGCCCGCCGCGGCGTGGTACGGGTTTGCGGACCGCGACACCGTCTATTTTTATCAGAGCGGCCGCGATCCCCGCTGGGAGGACAAGAGCGTCGGAGTCGCGCTCATGGTGAAGATGATCCGGCGCGCGATCGAGCGCGGCTACCGGCGGTTCGACTTCCTGCGGGGGGACGAAGCCTACAAACGGGAGTGGACGAGGGTGGAAGCGGTGACGCAGGAGCTGGTCGTGTTCCGGCCCGGCTGGCGCGGTCGCTGGCTGCGCGGTCTCGATTGGGCGGGACGCGTGCGAGCCCGGCTGCGCGGGGGTGACATGAGGGACACCGCGTGACCAAGCCGACCCTCTTGATCGTTTCGATCGATACCGAGGAGGACAACTGGAGCCCCTGTCGGAACGGCGTCACGGTCGAGAACATCCGCGAGCTGCCGCGACTCGATGCGCTGTTCCAGGAACTGGGTATTCGGGCGACGTACTTCACGACTTACCACGTCGCGATCCGGGACTGGGCCGCGGCCATCCTGCGGGAGCTGCACACGGGCGGAGCGGAGCTGGGCGCCCACCTGCATCCCTGGAACACACCTCCGCTGGAAGAGCCATTGGCCGCGCGCAATACGATGTGCAAGAACCTTCCAGCCGCGCTCCAGCTTGCGAAGCTCGAGCACCTCACACGCACCCTGTCCCAGGCGTTCGGTAGACGGCCGATGGCGTTCCGGGCCGGTCGCTTCGGGCTCGGCCCGGACACCGTCGCGGCCCTGATCCGGTGCGGCTACCGCGTCGACTCGAGCGTGACGCCCTTCATCGACTGGGGCGAGTACGACGACGGGCCGACGTTTTTCGGGGCGCCGCTCAACTCGTATCGCCTCGCGGGAGACGCCGACGTCCGCATACCCCGGCCCGGGGGGCCGCTGGTCGAGCTCCCGATCTCGGTGGGCTACAATCGCCCCCCGTCCCGGACGTGGGCGAGCGTGCACCAGGCCCTTTCGGCCCGTGCGCTGCGCCCGCTGCGCCTGCGGGGGCTGGCCGCGCGCGCCGGCATTCTGAAACGCATCGCCCTCAGTCCCGAAACCGATTCCGTCGCCGACATGGTGACGCTGTCGCGCCGCCTGCTGGATGCCGGGGTGCGACATCTCCAGCTGTTCCTGCACAGCCCCAGCCTCACTCCCGGCCTCACCCCGTTCGCTCCCGATCGGTCCGACGTGGAGGGGATGTATCGCGCGATCGCGACGTACGTCGAGCGTGTCGCCAGGTTGACCACGCTGCGATTCGTCACGGTCTCGGAAGCCGCGGTCCTGCTCGACGGCGCCGGGTCGCCGGAGCGTTTCGCGGCGTCGGGCGCCTGACGGCGCCGGCTACGCCGCCCGCTCGACTTCGCGGCGAGTGGGCTCCCACAGCGGCGTGCGCTCGCCCTTGACGGCCCGGATGGAGGCGTGCAGGGCCGCGACGTTCCCGACCACCAGATAGGCGGGCAGGGCGACGACCTTCGGCAGGCGCCGCTCGTCGGGCCACCACCAGGCGAGGGCGGCGCACAGCGCCGCGGCTGCCGCGAGCCCCGCGCCCCAGCGTGCCCACCAAAACGTCTGCGCCAGACACACCAGCGCGACCAACGCCGGCAAGGCAACGTGCGGGATGACCCAGCGGCACACCTTGTGGCTCGCGAGAATCCAGGAGAAGAACCCGTGGCGGAAGGGGTTCAAGAGGGCCCGTTTGAAGTGCAGCGTGTGCCAGCCACGCACGATCGTGCGCACCTTGCGGCGGTATTCCTTCCGCAGCGACGGCACTCGCGGCACGGTGCAGACCGCGCTCTCGACGGAGACCGTGCGCAGCCCGTGCTCCCGGGCAAGCAGGGCCGCGGCGAAGTCCCGGCTGATCGCCTCCGGCAGCACGTGGAGGTGGATCGGTGCCCGCACGGCGTGGAAGCATCCCGCTGCCCCCGGGATGCCGGCAATCCGGGACTCGAGCAGGCGCACCCACATGTCGTAGCCCACGTACCAGGATTCGCCGTGGTTGGCGTGCCCATCGGTGCGCGCCACGCTCACGTAGTGTCCCGACGCGACACCGACGGTGGGATCGGCGAAGCTCGCGATTAGCGGTTTCAGCGCTCCCCGCTCCGGACGGGCCGAAGCGTCGGTCGTGACGATGATGTCGCCCCGCAAGAGCGGCAGTGCCGCGTTCTCCGCGGCCGTCTTCCCTCCCCGCCGCGACAGTCGCAACAGCTCGACGCCCCGGCTCGCATACTCCCGCACGATCGCGTCGGTCCGATCGGTCGACGCGTCCGATACCACGAGGATCTGCCGGCGATCCGCGGGATAGTCGAGGCGCAGCAGGTTCTCGAGCGTCTGGCGAACCACGGCCTCTTCGTTGTAGACCGGGAGCACGATGCTGATCGTCGGCCACTCGACCGGCGCCGCGACGGGTGGGCGCCCGCGCCGGAACAATCCGGCCAGTCCCAAGAGCAACGGATAGCCCACGTAGGTGTACGCGGTAAAGGCCGCGGCGATGACGAGCAGCCAGACACAAAACGAGATCATCCCAGACTCCGATAG
>Ga0075426_10003389_pt1 | contig 11386 bp, 4 predicted proteins | sample SoiMethybrSBSTD5_FD_75304 | JGI IMG/M metagenome (GOLD analysis project Ga0075426, IMG submission 75304) | Bulk soil microbial communities from a Populus tree surrounding site in Tennessee, USA - Soil MetaG P. TD hybrid SBSTD5 | ecosystem: Environmental > Terrestrial > Soil > Tree plantation...
CTAGCAGATGCGTCCGGTTCGCGGTGTTGCCGTGCAGAATCAGGCGGACACGGGTCGTGCAGCCGGAATTTTTCGGAGGTGTGACACATGCGCGCTCGAACTGCGGCCGCCGCCCTGCTGGTCGTGTGCTGGTCGCTCGCTGGCGCATGGCAGGAATCGATCTCGGCGTGGTCGATCGAATCAAGACCGAGGCGTTCCTTGCGATCTCTGCGATCTCTGCGATCTCTGCGGTCTCCGCGGTTGCTTTCCCGTGTCGCGTTTCGGCTTACCTTCCGGCGCCAGGTACTTTCGTCGTGACCGACGACGGTTTTGGCAACTCGCGCCGCGGCAGCCGCTCGGGACGGTTCGCGGTGGTCAAGCGCTCCGTCGCCCAACTCGCGGCGCGGTCGAACTCGCGCGAGCCGGTGAGCCGCGGACCTGCTAGGCTACGCGTCAATGGAGCGCACACATTGATAAGTTCAGCACAGGTCGCCGCGCCGCTGTCTGAACGAGAACACCGCACGCAACTGCGCCGCGCGGTGCTGGCGAGCACGGTCGGCACGGCAATCGAGTGGTACGACTTCTTCCTCTACAGCACGGTCACGGGCCTGGTCTTCGCGCCCCTGTACTTCCCGAAGTCCGACCCGCTCGTCGGCACGCTCGAAGCGTTCGCGATCTACGCGGTCGGCTTCGTCGCGCGGCCGGTCGGCGCGGCCATCTTCGGACACTACGGCGACCGCGTCGGCCGCAAGTCGACGCTCATCGCGTCGCTGCTGCTGATGGGGATCGCCACCTTTCTCGTCGCGCTGGTGCCGACCTATCAGCGCATCGGCGTCTGGGGCGCGATCATCCTGACGATCCTGCGGTTCGTGCAGGGTGTCGGCGTCGGCGGCGAATGGGGCGGGTCGGTGCTGCTCTCGATGGAGTGGGCGCGGTCGGCGAAACACCGCGGCTTCATCGCGTCGTGGCCGCAGTTCGGCGTGCCCGCCGGACTATTCCTCGCGAATCTCGCGGTGCTCGCGTTCAGCCGGATCTCCGGTCCGCAGTTTCTCGAGTGGGGATGGCGGATTCCGTTCCTGCTCAGCATCGTGCTCGTCGGCATCGGCTTCTACATTCGACTCGGCATTCTCGAGACGCCGGTGTTCACGCGCCTCGCCGCGGAGAAGCGGATCGAGCGCGCGCCGATCCTCGAAGTGATCCGGCGTCAGCCGAAGGAGATCATTCTGACAGCACTGTGCCGCATGGGCGAGCAGGCGCCGTTCTACATCTTCACCGCGTTCGTGTTCGCGTACGGCACGGGGACGCTGCACGTCCATCGTGACTTTCTCCTGCTCGCGGTGTTGTGCGCGTCGCTCGTCTCGTTCGTCTCGATCCCGACGTTCGGTCACCTCTCGGATCGCATCGGCCGCAAGCGCGTCTACATGCTCGGCGCCGTCGTCACGGCGGTCTTCGGCTTCATCTACTTCGCGCTGTTGAACACGACGGTGCCTGCGCTGGTGTTCATCGCCGTGCTGCTGTCGCTCATCCCGCACGACATCATGTACGGACCGCAGGCGGCGCTGATCGCCGAGTGCTTCACTGGACGGCTGCGCTACAGCGGCGCATCGCTCGGCTATCAGCTGGCGTCCGTCTTCGCCGGCGGGCCGTCGCCGCTCATCGCCACGTGGTTGCTGAACACGTACGCGTCGGGCTGGCCGATTGCGTGGTTCATTTTTTTCTGCGCGCTGATCAGCATGGCCGCGACGACGATGTTGAAGGACTACACGAACAAAGATATCGATTGACGCTCATGCAGAGATTGAGATTCGGTGCCGTCGCAGCGGTTGTGGTCGCTATCTGGGCGACGTCTGCGCCTGTCGTTGATGGCGGACGAGTCGCGCTGCAGCGGCAGGCTGCTCCTTCCACACCGGCGCTTCGCGCGGAACAGGTTCAGGCGGTCCGGCAATACATCAAGCGGACCTGGACGATGCTGACGCGGTCGGTGCGCGATCTGCCGCGGGCGGCGCCGGATCCGAAGATGCACCGGGGTCAGGACGAAGCGTGGCCGGTCTACATCGCGCGCGACGAGGATCGCGATGCGGTGAGGCGGTCGCTCGAGGACGTGCTGAAGGCGGACGACCTGCGGCGCATCGACATCCGCGTGTTGCCCGCGTCGCGCGACGAGATTCGCGACCACGGGTTGCTCTATCTTCCGCATCGATACGTCGTGCCCGGCGGACGCTTCAACGAGATGTACGGATGGGACAGCTACTTCATCGAGCGCGGGCTGCTTCGCGACGGAGAAGTGCCCCTCGCGCGCGACATGGCCGACAACTTCCTGTACGAGATCGCGCACTACGGGATGATCCTGAACGCGAACCGCACGTACTTTTTGACGCGCTCGCAGCCGCCGTTCCTCACCGAGATGATTCTCGGCGTCTACGATCGAACGCACGACGATCGCTGGCTTCGAAGCACGCTGCCGGCAATCGATCGGTACTACTCGTTCTGGACCTCGCCGCCGCATCTCGTCGAGGCGAACGGCCTCTCGCGCTACTTCGATCTCGGCGACGGGCCGGCGCCGGAGGTGCTCGCCGACGAGCGCGACGCGCAGGGGCGCACGCACTACGATCGCGTGCGCGAGTACTTCCGCACGCACGACGTCACCGATTACGACGTCTCGCGGTTCTACGATCGCGCCGCCGACCGGCTGACCGATCTCTTTTACAAGGGCGATCGCTCGATGCGCGAGTCCGGATTCGATCCGTCGAACCGCTTCGGACCGTTCAGCGTCGACATCATCCACTACACGCCCGTCTGCCTGAACGTCCTGCTCTATCGCATGGAGGACGATGCGGCGCGCATTCACACGATGGCCGGAAATGCGGCGGCTGCGAACGAGTGGCGGGCGAGAGCGCAGCGCCGGAAGGAATCGATCGACAGATATCTCTGGGATCCGGATGCGGGACTCTACTTCGACTACAACTTCGAGACGAAGCGGCGCCGCCGCTACGAGTTCGCGACGACGTTCTATCCGCTGTGGGCCGGCATCGCCTCACAGGATCAGGCGCGCCGCGTCGTCGCCAACCTCTCGAAATTCGAGGCGCCCGGCGGGCTTCTCACCAGCACCCAGACGACCGGCAATCAATGGGACGCGCCGTACGGGTGGGCGCCGCTGCAGATGATCGCCGTCGACGGCCTGCGGCGCTACGGATACAACGCCGCGGCAGATCGCCTCGCGCGCAAGTTCGTGTCGCTCGTCGTCGACGACTTCGGCGCGCACGGAACGATCGTCGAGAAGTACGATCTCGTCCGGCGCTCCTCGGACCTCGGCGCCGGGCTCCGGTTCGGCTACACCTCGAACGAGGTCGGCTTCGGGTGGACGAACGCGGCCGTGCTCGATCTTCTTGCGGGCCTCAACGCCCCGCGCGGCCGCGCGCGCGGCGGCGCCGCGCTCAGCGTCCGATAAACGCCGTACGCAAAAACCGCGGAGAACCCAGAGCCCGTCGTCTCTGCGTTCTCCGCCGTCTCAGCGGTCTCCGCGGTTAGGCGTATCGCCTCAGAAGATGTACTTGAACGCGAACTGGAAGTTCCGCTGAGGATCCGTGCCTCCGTAGGCGGTTGACGTGATCTTGCCGGCGTTCGGGTTCAGGTTGCCGGGCACGCCGATCTCCGAGTCCGGGTTGCCGAGATTCACGTGATTGAAGATGTTCACGGCTTCAATGCGGAACTCGAACGACCTCGCTCCGCCGAACGAGAACCGCTTGAACAGCGAGGCATCCGTGCGCCAGTAGCCCGGACCGATGAGCGCGTTGCGCGGCAGGTTGCCGAACGTCCCCTTCGCCGGGCGTGCGAACGCGCTGCCGGGGCTGCCAATCGGCGTGACGTTGAACCAGCGATCCTGCGTGCCGCCGCCCGCCATTGCATCGCCGATGAGATCCGGACGGTTCGGTCCCGTGTCGCGATCGGCGCCCGCGTCGCGGTACGTGACGTTGAACGGCAGTCCGCTCTGGATGATCGTCGACTGGTTGAACTGCCAGCCGCCCAGGACCTTGTTGTCCTTGAAGATCGGCAGCTCGTACGTCGTGGCGACCGAGAAGTTGTGCGCGCGATCCCAGTCGGCCGGGCCGTACTCGAGATCCGGCAGATAGAAGAACTGATCGCCGCCGTGCTGACGCTCGCGCTGCGCTGTGTACTGCAGGAAGATCGAATAACCCTTCGAGAAGCGTTTCGTCAGCTTCGTCTGCAGCGCGTCGTACCGGTTCGTGCCGCAGTTGCAGAACACGTCGATGCCCTGCGTCCAGCCGTACCGCGTGAAGTACGGCTTCCGCAAATCGGTCGGGACGTTCGGGAAACCGTCGAGGCGCGGCTGATTTCCGTTGACGGCCGGTCCGTCGCCGACGAACACACGCGCGCCCCTGTTGCCGACGTACGCGACTTCCACCGAAATGTCCGACGTGAGCTCACGCTGTACCGTGACGTTGTACGCATCGACCGTCGGCGGACGCTGCTGGTCGGGCAGCGCGCGTGCGAACACGCCGTCAGGGAGCGGCAGCAGCCCGTTGGTCGGAACCGCGGGGAACACGGGCGGTGACGGCCCGTCCTTCAGATTGAACACGGCGTCGAAGTTCTGCGGCGCGTTCAGGTTCTGCGCCGACAGCACCGGCAGGTTCTGCGTCACCGTGTGGCCGAACACCGATCCGAACACGCCGAGGTCGTAGCTGCGTCCGTAGCCGCTGCGAAGGACGGTCTTGTCCGTCAGCTGATACGCGACGCCTACGCGCGGCGCCCAGTTGAACGTGTTCTTCACGCCGCCGTTCAGACCGATTCCGCCGACGCCGGCCACGCGGATGTTGGGCGACGTGATGTCGATCTGCTGATCGTTCACCGACATCAACAGGAAGCCGCCCTTCTGCGGATCGTTGACCGTCTGCGGGTTGATGATGTCGAGACGCAGGCCGTAGTTAATGGTCAGTTTCGAATTTGCGCGCCACGTGTCCTGCGCGTAGTACGCGGTGCGCCACTGCTGCTCGGACGCGTCGGTCGTCGGGCTGATGTAGCGCTTGAACGTCGTGACATCGCCGAGCATGAACGACGCGAGCGCGAGGCCGCCGCCGTTCGGCCCGATCGTGCGGTTGTTCGAGAACGACAGCTCGCCGGAGCGGTGCTGATCGCTCGGCACGCGCAGGTTCCAGGCTCGACGAATATCCAGTCCGAATTTGGCGGTGTGGTTCCCGAAGAGACGCGTGAGGTTGCCGACGAACTGCATCTGCTTCTCGTCTTCGTTGAGCGGGCAGTTGCAGCGATTGACGCCGAGGCCGGATCCGAACCGGATTCGGCGGCTGTCGCTGTCCTCGCCGATGAATCCGCCGAAGAGACCCGACGTGAACCCGTTGTCGAGATTCAGCCCGGGAATGCCGGCGTCCTTCGCGGGCGTCGTGCCGAAGTCGAACGGCAGCACGTCCACCTTGTATTTGAACCAGCCGAATCGGAAGTCGGCGAACATGTTGTTGCCGATCGTTCGATCGAATCCGGTCGCGAGGCTGTGGTTCTTGACGTTCGACACGCCGCCGAGCGACACGAGCTCCTGACCGCCGCCCTGACCGAACGAGGTCGGACCGTTGCGATCGAACGCCGCGAAGCTGTAGCGGCCGAACAGATTCAACCGCTCGTTGATCCGATCGTCGATTCGCCCATCGAACGTGTCGTCGTCGAACGGCTCGCTGCCGGCCGCGACGTAGTTGTTGATCGTTCCATTGGCGTCGCCCGGAGCATTCGGCATCGGGATCAACTTCAGGATGTTCTGTGCCTGCGGCGACAACCGGCTCCCGGGAATGACGTTGTTCGCGAACTGCGTCCGCTGCGCCGGCACGCCGGTCAGCGGGTCGTAAATGTTGACGCCGTACGCGCTGAAGTCGCCGTTGCGCGCCGCCGCGGTCGGCACCGTCAGCAGACGCGAGCCGCCGACGTTGCTGCGCAGCCCCTGGTAGTCGCCGAAGAAGAACACCTTGTCCTTCTGAATCGGACCGCCGATCGAGCCGCCGAACTGATTCCGGTTCGTCTCCGGCACGAACTTGCCGGTCAGCGGATCGCGCTGTGACTGCGAGAAGGGATTGCGCGCCTGCAGGCTGTCGTCGAGGTGGAACTCGTACGCGCTGCCGTGGAACAGGTTGCTGCCCGACTTCGTCTGCACCGAGACGACGCCCGCCGTCGCCTGCCCGAACTCCGCGTCGTAGTTCTGCGACGTGATCTTCGTCTCCGCGATCGCGTCGAAATTCGGGTTGATGACGATGATGCCGAGAATGGGGTCGCGGTTCTCTGTGCCGTCCAGCTGATAGCCGGTTCCGCTGAAATGCTGGCCGTTGACCATCGTCTGCGTGGAGCCCTGCGGGTTTTCGCTCGCCGCGTGCTGCCACTGCAGCTGCTGCGTGCCGGGCGTCAGCAGGATCAGCTTCGTGAAGTTGCGATCGAGAACCGGCAGGTCGTTGATCTGCTTCGTGTCGAACGTCGTCGCGACGTCGGCGCGATCGGTCTTGAGCACGGGGCTGAAGCCGGCCACGGTGACGTTCTCACTGACCTGGCCGATGTCGAGCTTCATGTTCAACTGGGTCTGCGTGTCGACGCTCACCCAGACGTCCGAGAACACCGCCGTCTTGAAGCCCGGTAGCTCGGCCTTCACTTCGTACATCCCGGGCACCAGCCGTTCCTTGAGATAGCGGCCGGATTCGTTGGTCACGACGGAGTCGGTCGTCTTGCGATCGACGCTCGTGACCGTCACCGTGACGCCCGGAACCGCGGCGTTCTGCGTGTCAGTCACGATTCCGCTGATGCTTCCGTACACCGCCTGGGCGTGCGCTCGGGACGGCGCGATCGCGAGGAGCAGTGTCGTTGCGAGAACCAGCGTGTGGAGGAGCGGGAGGAACCGGGGGAGCTTCGGGGTCATCATCTGTGGGTCTCCAGACTGATACGCCCAATTGCCCTTGCGTTTACATTCTCGTAAGAGTCGTCACGGAATGTATCTATCGCCCCCTGATGCGTCAAGAACATCGTGTCTTGAGGTGCGCAAAGATTTCGACGAGATCCATAATTGCGTTCCTTGACCCCGCTAGCAGTCTCGCGCGTCGCGACCTATCTCTGCTGTTTGACCGTCCTCGGCGCGCAGACCGTCGCTCAACCGGACGGCGTTCCACGCTTTCCACTTCGCTCCGGACGGTTGGAGCTGCAGCGGCCGACGCGCGCCGGCGCGTTCTTCGACGTCGTCGGCCGGCGCGCGGCGCTGTTCGGCTACGAGAACCGCGACGCTGAAGCGTGGGTCTATCCGCTGAAGATCCTCGACGGGCTGTCGCTGTCGTTCCGGCTCGAAGGCTATCCGCTCGACATCGACGGCCGCGACATCATGGCCGCCATTCACGTCCGGCCCGAAGCGACGACGCTCGTTTACGCGCATGCCGCGTTCACGATCCGGCAGATCATGTTCGCGCCAATCGACGAGCCGGGCATCGTCATCCTGCTCGACGTCCAGAGCACGCTTCCGATTGTGATCACCGCGTCGTTCCGGCCGCGGCTTCGGCTGATGTGGCCGGCGACGTCGATGACGTCCAACATCGGATGGGATCAGGCGGCGCATGTCTACAACCTCACCGAAGAGACGCGCCGCTTCGCGGGCATCGTCGGCTGTCCGCTCGCGCGCGACGTGTCGGTGATGCCGTATCAGGAAGAGCCGCGCGATGTGGCGAACCGCTTCGTGATCGAGGTCGGTGCAGAGCCGCAGCCCGAGTTCGTGCCGATCGTCATCGCCGGCAGCACCGAGGGTCGCGACGCCGCAAAGACCGCGTACGACAGGATCCTTTCGTCGGTCCGCATGCTGTACGACCGGACCGCGGAGCATTTCGAACAGCTCGATCGCGACACACTGAGCGTGACGACATCCGACCCGAAGCTCGACGAAGCGTTTCGCTGGGCGAAGATCGGGATCGACAAAGGGCTGGCAACGAACCCGCAGCTCGGGACCGGTCTGCTCGCCGGCTTTCGCACATCGGGCGACAGCGAGCGGCCCGGCTTCGCGTGGTTCTTCGGTCGCGATGCGCTGTGGACGTCGCTCGCCACGACATCCGAAGGCGACTTCGCGACCACGAAGATCGCGCTGGGGTTCCTGCGAAAGTTCCAACGGCAGGACGGAAAAATTCCGCACGAGATCTCGCAGTCGGCGTCCATCGTGCCGTGGTTCGATCAGTATCCGTACGCGTGGGCGAGCGCTGACGCGACGCCGCTGTACGTGATCGCGCACGACGACTACTGGCGCGCGAGCGGCGATCGCGCGTTCATTCGCGACGCGTGGGATTCGATCGTCAAGGCGTACCGCTTCTCTGCGGCCACCGACACGGACGGCAACGGACTCATCGAGAACACGAACGTCGGCCACGGATGGGTGGAAGGCGGGGCGCTGTATCCGGCGCACGAGGAGGCGTACCTCGAAGGCCTGTGGGTAGCGGCGTCGCGCGGGATCGCCGAGCTTGCGGACGTCATGCAGGACGCGGCACTCGCGTCACGGGCGCGCGCGGCGGCCGATCGCGCGCTCGGCGCGATCGAGCAGACCTATTGGATCGGCGATCGCGGCTTCTACGCGTTCGCGACGGCACGGCCGCGCAGCGGCGCCGTCGCCGAGCCGGGACCGCAGCGCACGCGGCGTCAGCATCGGCTCGATGCGCTCGCGCGCGCGACGCTCGTCGACGAAGATACCGTTCTTCCCGCGGTTCCTTTATGGTTCGATGCAACGCGCGACGATCGCGCGCAGCTCGAGATCGACCATCTCGGCAGCGGGTCGATCGCGACCGACTGGGGCTCGCGCATTCTGTCGGATCGCAGCGAGCTGTACGATCCGCTGTCGTATCACTACGGATCGGTCTGGCCGCTGTTCACCGGATGGGCGTCCGTTGCCGCGTACAAGCACGGGCGGCCGTCGGTCGGGTTTCAGGCGCTGATGGCGAACGCGCTGCTCACGTATGCCGGCGCGCTCGGCGACGTCACCGAGCTCTTGTCGGGAGAATTCGCGACGCCATTCGGGCGATCGTCACATCATCAGATCTGGTCGGAGGCGATGGTCGTCACGCCGGTTGTCCGCGGGCTGCTCGGAATCGAAGCGGGCGAGGGCGGACGCAACCTTCGGTTTGCGCCGGCGCTGCCCGCGGCATGGGATCGCGCGGACGCTCGAGGCGTTCACGCCGGGGGCGATCAGTTCGATCTCGCCTTCGAGCGCGGCGCTGGCAGAGCCGTCGCGCGAATCGCGGCGCACGGCGGCGCGACGCGCGATCAGCATCGGATCGTCGTTGCGCCGGCCTTTCCGCTCGACGCGCGCGTACGCCGGGTCACGGTGAACGGCGCAACCGTGATGCCCGAGACCACGATCAGTGGAGACGTTCAACGCGCGTCGGTGACGATCGATCGCGCCGCGCCGTCGATCGAGATCGTGTTCACCGTGGACGAAGGGACGGAAGTCCACGTCGAGCCGCAGCCGCTCGAGCCTGGCGCCGACAACCGGGGATTGCGCCTGCTTCGTGTGCGGCCCGACAGCCGCGCGCTGCATCTGGTCGTCGAAGGTCGAGGCGGCCGCGCGTACGCGATTGATGTTCGCGCGCCCCGCAGACTTGGAACCGTCGAAGGCGTCAGTGCGATCCCGTCGTCCGGCGCGCTGCAGCGACTGCAGATTCAGTTCACCGGTCCCGACTCCGATTACGTGCGGCGGGAGATCGATATTCCGTTCGTGCGATAACGCCAGATGCGTGTGGCGCGGCCCTTTCAGGGCCGCGTCGCGCGGGGCTGAAAGCCCCGCGCGACATCAACATGGAAAACGCGCCAACTAACGCCCCGGAGAAGCCGTACCCTCTTTGATCGCGACGACACGCCCGCCGGTCACGTTCGTCATCGTCTCGATCCGTCCGCTCGGCCACGTCACTTCGATCTTCTCCGCGCTCGTCGACGCGCCGAGACCGAAATGGAGACGCAGATCGTCGTGTGAATAGTAGCTCGCCTGACTGAGAACGGCCTGGGCCTGCGTGCGGCCGCCGGCGGTGACGCGAACGGTTGCGCCGATCGCCGCGCGGTTAGACGACGTGCCTTCGAGCTTCACGCCAATCCAGTGGTTTGGTCCGGCGTAGTCGTTCCTGAGCAGCGACGGCGGCTCGTTCATGTTGAACACGAGGACGTCGATGTCGCCGTCGTTGTCGAAATCGCCGAACGCGGCGCCGCGGCTCGAATGTACGTCGGTCGCGCCCGCGCCGCTCCTTGCGCTGACATCCTCGAACCGCGCGCCGTCGACGTTGCGGAACACGATCCGCGGCCCGCGGTGCGGATACTGCGCGAGCACCGCTTCCACCTCGGGATACACGTTTCCCGTGACGTACACGAGATCGGGGCGCGAGTCGTTGTCGAGATCCGGCATGCCGGCGCCCCATTCGACGTAGCGGTTCAGGACGCCGACGCCGGCGGCGAGCGCAGTGTCCTCGAAGAGACCTTTGCCCAGGCCTCGATAGAGCGCGGGGATGTCGTCTGCAAAGTGCGTCTTGAAGAGATCGAGCACGCCGTCGCCGTTGAAGTCGCCGACCGCGAGCCCCATCCCCGCCTGCTGTGCGCCGTTTTCGCTGTAGGCCACTCCGCTCTCGACCGCCGTGTCGGTGAACGTGCCGTCGTGGTTGTTGTGATAGAGGATCGACGCCGTCGAATCGCACGCGACGTAGATGTCGATCCATCCGTCGCCGTCGAAGTCGGCGGCCGTCGCGGTCATTCCGTAGCGGCCGGTCACGCGCGCGATGCGCGACGGCACGGAGACATCGGTGAACGATCCGTCGCCGTTGTTGTGGAAGAGCAGGTTCGTATCGGTCGGCAGTCCGCGCGGACCGCAGTTGACCGGCACGCCTTTCCAGACGCAGTTCGGTCCCTTGCCGACTTCCGGCGCCGAGGCGAGATCGAACGTCAGGTAGTTCGCGACGAAGAGATCGAGCTTGCCGTCGCGGTCGTAGTCGACGAAGGTGCAGCCGGATCCCCACCGCACACCGCCGGTCGGCAGGCCCGCGCGTGCCGTCACGTCCTCGAAGCGGCCGCCGCCGGCGTTGTGATAGAGGACGTTCTCGCCGTACGCGGTGACGAACAGATCGATGCGGCCGTCGTTGTCGTAATCGCCGGCGCACACGCTCGACGCCCATCCGGACGCGCGCAGCCCGGAGCGTGCCGTGATGTCGGAGAACGTGCCGTCGTGATTGTTACGGTACAGATGTGCGGTCGGCGCCTCGCCGCGCGGATAGGTTTCGTTCTCGCGCGATCCGTCCTTCAGCCGCGTGCCGCTCAAGACGAGCGCGTCCACCCAGCCGTCGTTGTCCACGTCGACGAACGCCACGCCCGCGCCGTTGGTCTCGATGATGAAGCGCTTGCGATC